>Ga0209051_1000245_pt1 | contig 91350 bp, 91 predicted proteins | sample AraplaCvi_mMS_r2_2_FD_184286 | JGI IMG/M metagenome (GOLD analysis project Ga0209051, IMG submission 184286) | Arabidopsis root microbial communities from North Carolina, USA - plate scrape MF_Cvi_mMS_r2 (SPAdes) (version 2) | ecosystem: Host-associated > Plants > Roots > Endosphere | place...
TCGGTGCGGATGAAGGAGCTGGCAAAGACGACGGTCGTGCCGGTCTCGCCCTTGCGGACGGCGGCACCGAATTCCAGCGCCTGGCGAAATGTCATCCAGGTCGGTGAGGCAAAGCCGCGGGCAATCGCCTCGGACCAGAGGAGCAGGACGTTGATGCCGGAATAGGGCTCGCCGTTGTGGCGCAGTGGCCGGCTGATCCGGTCGGCAGCATTGGCTGTGGTCCAGGGCCGGATCCAGGGTCGCACGCCCTGTTCGAGCTCGGCGATGATCTTGTCGGTGATGCGGCTGTATAGATCGGATCGTTGGTGAATGGGCTGCCTGCTCATGTTGGAACCTCCGTTTGAGGTCGCGACCATCGCGACCTGCTACGGCGGTCCGACAGCCGGGCCGCAAGCGCTGGTCCGCACCCCGAAGGCCGAAACGAAGGTGGAGGACGGCAAAGCCGTTGCGGGACTGCGCGGGGCCTGGCAGGACCAACAGCCGCAGCAGGACGGGAGGTGCGGCCATGACCGGAGGATCGACGGCTGCCAGCCGAGACAATTGGATGATCGCTGGTCCGGGAACAAAAATAAGGCATCGTAGCGCGTGATGCGGCTTCGAAGAGGGGTCGATGACTGTGCTGGTAAAGGCTGCGGTGGAGAGCGAATGCTTACCAAGCGCGAGACCTGTTTCGCGGGATGGACACATGTTGTTCCGGATCTTCGTCAGGCCGATTGGCTCTTGACGGCATTTCTTCGGCATTGTTGACATTCGCGGAATGTGATGCGTTCAGCTGTGGCTGGAAAAGCCCCGCTTGCCGGCCGGTGCAGTTATTTCTCCTTGACGAAGATGTGCGCCTCGACTGCAGCCGCAATAAAAGCCCTGCGGGCTTCGGCGGGAGGCCGCTTCCCGTCAATCACTTCAACGCAGATCTTCTTGGCTTCACGAAGCTGTTTGCCAGTCTGGACGGGCCACCCTGCGCCGCGCAATACGGCAATGGCATCGCTGGCACTCTCGACCGTCCGGTAGTTGCCCGTTTGCGGTGAAACAAAGGAAATGGGTTTCGCCCACTTCTTAATGTCTGGCATTCTGACCTCCCCGGCAATCGGTAAGCGCTACCGGGGCTGTCGGTTTGAATTCGTTCCCCGGCCGCTAGAAATCAGAACCGTCTGCCGTCCGCTTTGTTCCGATTCGCGCGTCGAGGACAATTGCAAAGACGCAGACGCCAAATGGATGGCGAAGGAGCAGGCACTCGCTCCGTCTAAAGGGTCGAATGTCTTACGCGACACCGCTCCGGTCCGAAGGGTAACACGGTATTCTCGATCTCAGGGCTGAATTCCGGCCTGGGCAGCCGGGCTGTTCTTCGAGTGGGCCCGCGGTTCCCGCCACATGGTGAAGAGACCAGCGCCAACTACAATTGTTGAACCAAGCAGCATATTCCAGCTCAGTATTTCGCCAAAGAAAGTGACGGCAATGACCGCACCGACGACGAGCTGTAGATAAGTCAAAGGCTGGACTTCCGAAGCCTGCAAGGAATCATACGCACGGATCAGGCTGTAATGACTGACAGCGCCACAAACGCACAGCGCCGCGACAAACGCGATATCACCGAATGCAATAGGCGTCCAAAAGAAGGGGCCGATCAGCGAAATCGCGACCGCTCCGCCGACGGCTGTATAGAACAGGCTGGTGAAGGTTGGATCTCGCCGGCTGACGGCTCTTGTGGCGACACCATAGACCGCGAACATGAACGCGCTGATCAACGGCAGCAGGAGATAGAGACTGAAATGGCTACCTGTCGGATTGATGATCAACAATACGCCGAGAAGGCCGGCCGAGACCGCCATCCACCGTCTCCAGCCGACGTGCTCGCCCAGAAACGGGATCGACAGAATTGTGACGATCAGTGGCGACGCCTGAAAAATGGCCTGCGTGGTTGCGAGGCCCGTATGCGCAAGCCCGTACACAAAGACGGCGATTTCTGTAACCAGCAACACGCCACGAAGTATCTGAAGGAACGGATAGTTCGTCGTTGCGGCGCGACGCAGTCCTCCAGGCTTGCGGGAGGCGAGCACGATCACGAAAGCCGCGAACGCCCAATAGCGTATCATGGTGATCATGATGGGCGAATATTGCGCACCAAGATATTTCGAAAAGCCGTCCTGGGTCGCAAAGATGATCACTGCCAGCAGCGTGAACGCATATCCTTGCATTCTTTTTTTGTCGTCGAAAATTGCCGTTCCCTCCCGCCGCAAAGCGCGCGAAGATCTAGGTCGAAGCCCCGACCTAAGGGAGGATCTGCCATCACTCAAGCCACCTCAGTGCCCTAGCGGTTCCCTCGACGATCAATTTTAGTGAAATGTGCGCATGCGCCAACGAAGGACGTTGGTTGGGTTTCGCCAGAACGAGCCGCTTGGAACATCGGCAACCGCTGGCCGCTAGCGAGATCGAGGAGGAGAAGCAACCAACGCCGACGACAAAGATGCCCCCGCATTCGCAAGAGGACCGGATGGGGTACATTGACAGCAATGTTCGATACACGTGATGACGCTGAGCGGGCCGCTCGAAGACTGAAAGAGGCGGGCATCGATGGTGTCCGGCTGATACCGGCCTCCGAAGTCGATGACCGGGCTGTTGCGGGAGACGACGAGCAGCCGGGGTTTTGGGGAGGTCTGGCTGACTGGTTCTTTCCCGGCGACGATCGTGCGGCTTTCACGGAAGGACTACGACGTGGCGCTTTCCTGGTTTCGGTCGATGTCGATGAGCCTGACCACGATACCCCCCTCGATATTCTCGATGCCGAGGGCTCGATCGACCTTGACGAACGAGCAGACCTGTGGCGGACAGAAGGCTGGGATCTCCAGAGTTCTCGCCCCGCTGATCCCGGGAGCATCGCATCTCAGAACGATTATCGAAAGGGGAGGCAGAGCAAACCGATGAGGCCCGCCAAGCGACCGCTGTTGGTTATTCGAAAAGAAAGGCGAGGTCCCTGTCGCCGCGCGTTCGCGCCCATGGTTTCGAAGGGGAGTTGCTCGGAAACGAGGAATTGCGAGATGATGTCCTGCCGACCGGCCATCAACGAACGGTAGAGCCGGAAGATCGCGAGGATGCTGACCTCCGATCAGCAACTTCGCCGGGGATGGGACAGTAGCGGATATTCCCTCGCGGTCGGTAGTGCATCGAAGTGAACTTTTGTGACTGACAGCGTCTGCCGTCCTCCGGCGACGCGTCATTCAAGCTGTCTGATCGCAGCCATCCTACTTGGTGATCGATTATTTGATTGCCGTCTGGATCGCGATCGAAATCACTTTGCAGGCGATCGCCGCACCGTCGTTGGTGGCCTAGCTCAAAAGGCTGATGACATGGATCGACTTCGTCGTGTTGGCGACGTTGGCGTTCCCAGAAACACTATTCAATTTCGCATTCCTCCGCGTCATGCGCTTGTGGCGTTCGGCAGGAGCCCGCTCCTGAAAAAGCCTTGACCGAATGCGATACGCACACCTGATCGATCCACTGCGCGCGGTGCTCAACTTTGTCATATTTCTCTTCATGGTGACGTGCTTTGTCTATTCGAGCTTCTTCTACGGACGTTCTGGCGGCGAAGGTTTCGTAGACGCATTCTATTTCACAGTGGCGACGGCAACGACGACGTCGATCGTGAAGAACTCGCTTTCAGGCAGGTTGTTGCGGCATCGGTCGGCTCTGGAACGTGAGGAAGAGTGCGGCGAACAGACACAAAAGTTGCCTGAACCATCGCAGCAGGAGGGAGAAGTTGTATCCGGCGGCGGCCAGAACGGCATTGACGGCATCCCCCTGTTCGCCAGCGAGATAATTCCGGTCCATTCTGTGTTCGCTCTTGAGGTGTCCAATGACGGGTTCGACCGCCGATCGTCGTCGCATCTGGCGCTTGATGGCGGGCGTGAGACGGCGCTTCTGGCCACTGGTGAAGACCCTCAGCTTGTGACTTTCGGGAGCATTATGGCCGCGGTATCCAGCATCGGCCAGAATGCGGGAGAGCTCGTTGCCAATCATCTTTTCCATATCCGGAATGACGGTCGCGAGCGTGTGGCCGTCGTACGGATTGCCGGGCAGCGCCGCTGCGTGCAGGGCGAACTGCCCGCCCTTTGAACGGTTCAATGTTGTGGCCACGGACACCTTCACTCCGAACTCATAGGGCTTGTGCGCTTTGCCTTTACCAATGCACTCGACCTCGTCGGCATGCAGGCTGTAGATCTTGCGGCCACGCTGACGTTGCCGCTGCGCGATGACCGTTTTTGCCTGATAGAGCGACCATTTGAAGATCGCGTCGAGTTGTTCGTCGCCGGCGATCTGACGTTCGACGTCGCGAACGGTCCGGCCGAGATAGGTCTTCAACTTGCGCAGCGCCTTGCCGGCCCGTTTGAATTGCTTCGCATGAGCGTAGCGCTGGTGCTGGATCAGGGCGAATTTACCGACCCGAATATAGGTCTGGCGCAGATCAAGCCCCATTTTCTTCGCCAGCCGCACCAGCCGTTCGCGCGCCCGGTGAATAAGCTTGGCATCCGTCGGGAACATGATGTTCTTCGGTTGAACGGTCGTGTCCACGATCACCTGCCGCGTATCCTGCGGCTTCATCGCGCCTGTCTTGACGGCCACGGCCAGGCTCTCCTGCAAGAGCACGCCGATCCGTTCCTCGCCCATGCGCTGCCGCCAGCGCGTCATGGAGGAGCGGTCGAACGATAGTTCGTGCCGAAAGAACTCCTCGCCGCAGAGGTACTGAAAGTAGGGGTTCTCCACCCAGCGCTCGCATAGCGCCTCGTCCGACAGGTTGAACGTGTGCTTCAGAATGGCCAGCCCCGCCATCAGCCGCGTCGGCAATGGCGGCATGCCAGCTCCGTCCGAATAGACCGTCCCAAAGCGGGCTTCCAACACAGGCCAGTCAATAGCCTGCGCCAGACGCACAAGTTCGTGCTTCATGTTGATGATCTGGTCGAGCCGGGATCGGAATAAATCCTGTTCACCCGTTTGGCGCCGTTCGCGTGGTTTACCCATTCCTGGATCTCCGATTCACCGCGATAAACCCAGTGAATCTGGAGGGTTCTGTGAGGTCCGAGGACGGGATCTCTCCAAACGAAAAGCCCCGACGGACCTCATTGAAGCCTGATTGAGCGAAGGCGCGGGAAGTTTGGCGCTATGGGGAAAGTAACAATCGGGCTGGCGTGAAGCGGTCGATGAATGGCCCGCAACAGGGCTGAACCATGTGGATTCGGCGCCTCGCGTGGGCCGTACTGGCTGCATTTGACGAGAAAAGCTGTGCCGTTGGGCCCTCAATGGTCTGCCCAGGCAGCCGGAGCGGTGAGTAGCGCTTATGCTGCCCGCGCGCGAGTGGGCCGGTCCCGATGGAGGCCAGCCGATGATGGTGTGATGCGCCTTGAGCCCTCATGAAGTGTCATCCCAGCTTGGCCGAAGGGGTGGCGCCTGGCCATGGTACCACACGGCCAGGGTCACCATTGCCGCGCCGCAGCAGGGGCATGGGTGTTCCGGCTTCTGATCTTCACTTGATGCCTCGGCACGAAACGCAGTCTGTGGCGCGTCGGCCTGCAGCAATTGCCGGCACTGGGCGATCTGCTTGCCTCGCTGGCCATTGGCGAGAAAGCCATAGTGGCGGATCCGGTGGAAGCCATCTGGCAGGGTATGAAGGAGGAAACGGCGGATGAACTCGTCGGCGGTCAGCGTCATGAGCTTTCGCTTGCCACCCTGGCGATAATCCTTCCATTGGAAGGTGACCTTGCCGTCTTCCATGCTGACCAGACGGGAATTGGAGATCGCGACACGATGGGTGTAGCGGCCGAGATAGGCGAGAACCTGCTCGGGTCCGCCGAAGGGCTGCTTGGCATAGACGACCCAGTCGCGACGGCGGACCGTCTTGCAGAGGCGGGCAAAGGCGAGCGGGTCGGCGAGCTGCGAGATATCGCCGAAGAACGTCAACGTCTCGGTCTCGAAGGCGGCCTGCAATGCTTCGACAAACAAGCGGCGAAACAGGCGCGACAACACCTTGACCGGCAGGAAGAAGCCGGGTCTGGAGGCAATCCAGCGGCTGCCATCGGGCGATGGCCCACCACCTGGCACGATGCAATGAAGATGGGGATGAAAGGTCAGGGTCTGGCCCCAAGTGTGCAGGATCGCAATGAGGCCGATCTCGGCACCCAGATGTCTGGGATTGGCAGCGACCCTGCGCAGGGTCTCGGCAGTCGTCCTGAAAAGGATGGCGTAGACGGCCTGCTTGTTCTGGTAGGTGATGGCCTCAAGCTCGGCCGGCAATGTGAAGACGACGTGGAAATAGGGCACCGGCAGAAGCTCGCTCTCGCGTGCGGCGATCCAGTCGCGTGCCACCTGCCCCTGGCAGCGTGGGCAATGCCTGTTGCGGCACGAATTATAGGCGACGCGGACTGTGCCGCATTCGCGGCAGCCCTCGACATGGCCACCAAGGGCTGCCGTGCGGCACAGTTCAACCGCGCTCATCACACGTCGCTCGACACGACCGAGATGACCGTGATGGGCCTGTCGATAGACTTCGCCATGGTCGCGGAAGATGTCCGCCACCTCCAGTCTCGCCGGCATGGCGAGGCGGCGTCAGCGCGGCGGTACGACTTCGCGGTTGAGCTGGTCGAGCGGGCTTTGGGTCTGGCGGATGAGCCTGGTAGAAACCCTGGTGTAGATCGCCGTACTCGTCAGACTGTTGTGGCCAAGCAGAACCTGGATGACACGAAGATCCGTTCCACTCTCCAGGAGATGGGTGGCAAATGAATGTCGCAGCGAATGGGGTGTCACTCGCTTGCCGATGCCGGCTTCCTCCCGGGCCAGGTGGCAGGCATCATAGAGAACCGAGTTGGAGATCGGGCGATTTCTGCCATCTCTGGGAAACAGCCAATCCTGCGGTCTTGCCCGGCGCCAATAGGCCCGCAGGATCTGCAGCAACTGGTGCGACAGCATGACATAACGATCTTTGCCGCCCTTGCCGTGCACGACGCGGATCACCATCCGGTCACTGTCGATATCGCCGACCTTAAGGTTGACGACCTCCGAGACGCGCAGGCCTGCCGCGTAGGCGATAGTCAGTGCCGCGCGCGCCTTCAGGCCCGGCACCGCCTCCAGAAAGCGCACCACTTCATTGGCCGAAAGCACCACCGGCAGCTTGCGCGGCTCGCGCGCATAGGCAATGCGCACCGGGATCTCGTCACGACCCAGCGTGATACCGTAGAGGAAGCGCAAGGCGCACACCGTCTGGTTCAGCGCCCCCCATGAAATTCCCCCCGAAACCAGGTGCACCTGGAATGCACGGACATCCTCCAGGCCAAGCTTGTCTGGCGAACGGCCGAAATAACGGCTGAACTTTGACACTGCATGGAGGTAACATCGCTGCGTCGCCGGCGACAGATTGCGGATGCTCATGTCCTCGATCATGCGGCGGCGCAATGGGCTGATCACTTCGCTCATCGGGTGTCTCCTGTCTGTGGGGTTTGGGCTTTAGCAACCGCAATCCTCGCAGGCAGGGCACCTTTGCGCTATCCGCGCACCTCAGGCGGCGCGCTAGCGCCTTCGTTCAATCACGCTTCGCCAACCAGGGAAACCTCAAACTGATTTTGCAAGGAAACAGCCCGTTCGGTGGCTGTTTCCGGCAATTAGAAGATCTGTAGATCCTTCGATTCCTATGTCTAATCAGCAGCTTCCGAGTTCTTCACGGCCGACGACGACGGGCTTTGGCGACATTACGCTGCCGGGAGTGCTACTTCGGTCGCGACAATGATCATCGGAATATCGTTATTCGTGCGGCTGTCCCGCCCTACAAGGTCACGTTTCCTTGTCACTGATGTGGCCTTCAGCGCAGGACAGTGCTTCAGGTCAGGAATCGGAACTACCTCTTGGCCGTGATGGATGGGGGGACGTCGCCCCGGTGCTCCAGTGAGTAACCAAGCGCCATGAGGCCGTCCGCCAACCGCCTGGGAGCGTCCGCCGAAGATGAAACCGTGAGAGTGTCACCCTTCCCCCGCGATCGAAAACCGAGTTGATCGAAGAGGCCGGAAAACGCCGTCCATTCGCTGGGTGCCATCGGGAACGGCTTCGGAAAGCGGGCAAAAAACATGCCCTCCGCAAGCTGCCATTCGATGATGATCGTTCGCGGCATTCGGGCCTCACATTTCGACGTTGTCAGCTGCCTGGGAACAGTGATGCCATGAGTGGGCACTGCGACAGGTTTGCTCGGCCATGGAACCCTCTGCGATTGCCAAATGTTTCCCTCAGGCGTCAATTGGAGGAAAATACCATGCAGAAAGCTTTCGTTGCAATCGCGGCCACGGTTCTCGCCTTCCCAGCCCAAGGGTGGTCGGCGACCGTGCATCATCCGAAGCCTTCTCATAAGACGGTCGTTGCCCAGCAGCCCGGACAAAGGCTCGGCACCCTGTCCTGTGAGGTGAGCGGCGGAATGGGAATGGTCATCGGGTCCAATCGGGGCATCAGCTGCAGTTTCCGGCAACAGGGAAGAAAGACAGAACGCTATACCGGCAGCATCGGGAAGCTCGGACTCGATATCGGCGTCAGTGGCAAGTCCTATCTAAACTGGGTTGTCGTCAACACCAAGCCCACGCGAGTTGGTGAGGGGGATCTCGCCGGCACATATGTCGGCGCGTCTGCGGGTGCGGCAGTCGGATTGGGACTCGGAGCAAATGCCTTGATTGGCGGCAATGCGCGCAATATTGCGCTTCAGCCCCTCAGCGGACAAACAGGAACTGGGTTGAATATAGCCGCTGGAGTTTCGAGGTTGCAGCTCGCCGCTGCGAGGCGCTGACAATGCGAGCGCAGGTGGGCGGCATTTCAGTCGCCTGCCTGGGGAGCGCTCGGGGTGGTTGATGATTTTTCCAGTATGATCTTCGCGAGGGAGGCAAACTGGCCTTCTGGATACTTTTGGAGATAGGCGGTCACCATTTCATCGCTGCCGGATTGGCTAGCGGTCTCCCAGAAGGCAACTTCGACAACCGGATCAGGCTCACCAGTACCGCCCTTGGCGAGCCGCTCCCCGGCTAATGCGGCGAACTGCCCCTTCGGAAAATGCTCCAGGTAGAGTTGATACTCTGCCGGATCGTCGCTCTGCTGGACGGATTCCCAAAAAGCGACTTCGACTTGATTGTCGTCGATGTCCGCTCTTTGGCCGCGGGCCTGGCTGCTTTCGGGGAGTTCCTTCGCCGCGAGGGGTTCGTCGCCGACGATCCCCTGTTGATCCTCATCGAAAATGGCCCTGAACACCCAGAGTGGGCGAGCAATATTTTTCACGCTGTATTCGCCAAGGTCTTCGAATGTGGCAGCGACCCTGTCGCGCAGATGGTCGCGAACACCCCGCGTGACGCAAATGCCACCGACGTCGGCGAGTGCTTCAAGCCTTGCGGCAATATTGACACCATCTCCGAAGATATCACCATCTTTCACAAGGACATCACCGATGTTGATCCCTATGCGGAAGTGCATGCGGCGTTCCTCGGGGAGCGTTTCATTCTCCCTTCGCATTGCCTGCTGGATCCCAACCGCGGAGCGGAAGGCATGAACAATGGAAGGAAATTCCGCCAGCACACTGTCGCCGGCGCTCCCGAAAATCTGCCCATGGGCTCTTTCAATGATCCGGTCCACGATAGCGCGATGAGCGGTCAATGTCGCAAGCGTCAGTTCCTCATTGTCGTGCATGAGACGGGAATAGCCCTCGATATCCGCGACGAGTATGGCAGCGAGCTTTCGTTCCAGTGGTGGGGCTTCCATCCCGTTAATCCCCTTGCACGCGCGAGATTTCAACCGCTCGCGAATAACTGTAGTCAGGAAGGTAATTTTTCAGATCGGGTTTGGTTCCGTCGACCTAATCATCCTGGACGGAGCTTGATCTATGTCGACAACGACCGCTTACGCAGACCGTGATATTCCCATACCGCTGTTACCAAAAGAGCAACGGTTGCTGCAACGCTGAGAGCATAGTTCGCCAGGAGCGAACCCACGAGCCCGGTGACAGCAAGAATACCGATGCCGACAATGTGGGATGTCGGAAACCTGTTCCCGGCGTTCACTTTCAGCCAGACATTGCCGGCGAGAAAGAGGATTGGCCCCCGAAAATAGCGGCCATTTGAGAAGCCCCGCCTCGCGCCTCTGAATGGGACAGCGAAAAATCTTCGCCCACGGCGGTCAGGACGATACCTGAAACAATTGGAAGGGGGCCGTGGTAGAGAGGTCATGAGCAACCTTCTCAGGAGTGGATGTTGCCTTTCTGCGGCTTTTTCCTGGCCATGATGGACAGCCAATTGTCCGGCGGCTGCTTCCAGGTGAGCTTTTACTCTCGCTCCCAACCGAACACGCTTCGTCCACCGAGCTGAGCAGACATGCGCGTTTCCTCGCTGATGATATCTTTCAATTCAGGACCCGTGGCGTGTTGTTCGAGGTTACGGGCCTGCGCGTCGAGACGTTTTAGCGCAGCGAGTTCTTCCTCACGTCCAAGTTTCCCCCTGGAAACTGCCGATTTCAGAACACGGATGGTTTCATCATAAACCTTCAGCGGGACCGGAAATGGATGCCGGTCCTTGCCACCATGGGCGAGCGAAAATCGTGCCGGATCGGAAAACCGATAAGGCGCGCCGTGAACGACTTCGGCGACCATGGCAAGTGCCTTCACGGTCCGCGGTCCTACGCCGGGTGTCAAAAGCAACTCCTGATAGTCGGCCGGTCCGCGATCAGCCGCGGCTGCCAGATTTGCATGGAGCCGTTTCATGTTCACGTCGCTTTCACGTACGTCGTGATGAGACGGCATGATAAGATGTGGCAGGTCCGGTTGCACCAGGCTGTAAGGCGAAGGTGCGACGGGCGCCGTCGCGGTGCAGGCCTCGCGCGCAATCCGATCCGGGCCAAGTGTGGACAACAGATGTAACTGGTCACGTCTTGACTGTTCTGCCTGTCGGTCGGCAAGATTTATGATATTTCCCTGGACGCGCCCCTCGATTGCGCGATGAGGGGAATCGAGGAAACTCTCGAGCCCCTCGGAAAGCCAATGATATCGCCTGGCCTGGCGCCGCTCCTCGTTCATCCCCTGCTGCACTACCACCCAGTGACCGTCGTTGGTCACGATGAAACCGTGCAAATAGAGGTCAAACCCATCCTGGACGGCAGCGCTGTCAATCTTGGCAACGAGCCGGCTGATATTTGCCAGCGCCGTTCCATCAATCCCTGTTCGGGTGCCGACATCGACCAGTTCCTGGGGTGTCTTGCGCGACTGGGCACCCCGTCCACCGCACACGTAAAGACCCAATTCCCCCGACATCGGCCGCAACCCGCGCTTCATTGCGCCGAGTACGCTGGTTGTTATGCCAGACGAGTGCCAGTCCATTCCCATCACGGCACCAAACGACTGGAACCAGAACGGATGCGACATTCGACGAAGGAACTCATCGCGGCCATAGTGATGAACCACAGCCTCCGTGATCAATGCGCCAAGCCTGGCCATGCGGTCGCTCAACCAGAGGGGAACGCGCCCGCCATGGAGTGGGAGGTCGGCGCTCCCCGATCGCTTCGACATATTACGGTTGCGGCCTATTCTCGTTAAGGGACTGGTGTCACGTATTTCAAACGTTTCATAGGACTGCTGCGTTCTTGGTACAAGGCTGAAAAGGCGGTGGGCCGAGTGATGTCAACCAATTGCGGCGGACAGTCGGCTATCACAGCCGCCAACGTCGTTCATCATCAACACCAGCAACCGAGCGGTCTCTTCCAATGAGGGCGCATGCACACCAATGGTGACCGGGACCTGGTAGCCCGCTCCCTCAATGTTCGAGCAATCCCCGGGGCCCGGCTCAGCAGATAGGATCTGCGAGAGGCGCGCTTCGTAGTTCGAATTCAGCAACAGCGAAAGGTCGCGCATGTTAAAGTTGTCCTTGCCTTTGCGCCATTATAGCACGTCAGGCTCGCAGCCAAATTTGCCAAAATGATGTAGGCGCTTGGCTTAAAGCGGCGTGGTCAACGATTTTAAGCGGAACCCTTTCGACCAGACAATTGGCGTTCACTCATGCAAGTCGCGGAAAATAGCCGTTACACCGGGAAAGCTCGGCCGTTCTATCGCATTCGGCGTCTGAACTTGGGGCTGGCTGGACCCAGGCCTAGCTTTGGACCCAAAGCCCCCGAAACATTGGAGCGGATATGACCAACTGAGGCAGGCCACTCGTCCACGCCGATAGCCCTGCCACTGATTTGCGCGCAATTCCGGACGCCTGGTGGTGCGGCATCCTCAAATCTCGCCGATCAACCGCCTATATTCCTCTTCAGGCTTGCCGTAGGAATCTCCCGCGAACTCTTCCATTCCCTTTCGATCTCGAATGGTTATCCGGCCGCGTTCGGAGCGAACGAGCTTCATTCCTTCGAGAACATGAAGAGCTGTCGTGACGCTCGGCCGCCTGACGCCCAGCATCAGCGAAATGAAATCGTGCGTTAGCCCAATCTCATCCCCATCCACCCTGTCGTGCGACATCAGCAACCATCGGGCAAGCCTGGCATCAATCTGATAGTTCACGTTGGAGAGTGCTGTATAGGAAATCTGGCAGGCGAACGTCTGAATAAAGCGTGCGAGAAGATTGGCGAAGGTCGGGTTTTCGGAGATGGCCTCAAGCGTCGGTTCGAGCGGCATTCTGTACCCCTCTCCCTCGACCTGCATAAGAACTTCATGCACACTGATACTGCCGCCAACACCTGCAGAGGTCGGCGAAAACCCCTCGCGGCCAAACATTCCTGCTTCTGCCTGGTGTCGACCGTCCGAAACAGTGATGACGGAACCAATGCCACTGGACAGAAAGTAGACGAAGTCGATGGGACGATCGGCCTTTACGATGACAAAGCCTTGCCGCAGCTGGATTTTCTCCATTCTTGCCGCGATCTTTCGGTATTCTCCGTCAGGCAGGCGAGCCAGAAGACGATTTTGCATTATCGATTGATCAGGAACAGACATGGAACTCTTCAAGCATCGGGAAAATGCGCCGGGTCGGACGCAGCGCACCGAGCTTCGCTGGTGCGTGTCCGGCTGTATAACATCTTGTTGTTGCCCATGTTTTTCGGTACGCTGGCGAACAGTTACTCGGCTAATGCACTTTCACGCAGGAAAGGGGCAGCTCACAGAGCGGTGTCAGGCGGCAGCGCTGTCGCCTCCCCCGGTTGGAGTTGGCAGGCGGAGGGAATCGCTGCCTCTGAAGCTTCGGCTCGCCAGCAAATACCGGCGGCCCGGCCGCAAACGTGTCCGTTGGAACCATCATAGCGAGACCATAACACAGAGCATAAAAACGGGATCCTTCTGGATCCCGCGACCATCGTGCCGGCGGGCGCGTGGCGGAGGTGGCACTCTTGGATCGGCGGACCAGAAGATAGCGATGGCGCTGGTTCCAACAAGAATAAACCGTGAGGATTTAGAGGTGGAAAATGCGGCGACCACCGCTGCCAGGGATCTCAACCATCGCGACCCCAACTAGGTCTACCTGAATACGCTGCGGCGTTTGTGCTGGACCCTCTCGTTCAATTGGGCCGTCGCGATTTAGGCTGGGCTCCTTCATCCTCGCAAGTGTGGCACGGAGGCCACATTCCACTAATAGCTACGGTTGTGTACGGTGACGGATACTTATCATTTTCCCGTTTTCAGAATAAGTTCTTATTTGTCTGAGCCTTGCTAGACCGGTGGTCGACCTGCCAGGAGCGGGTTTGCGATAGCCAGGTGTGAAGAACGGTCGCGTAGACCTGCTTTTGCCTTCGAAAGTGAGAAGAAGATGGACCTGGGGACCGTTGATCTTTTCAAGTATGGTTATGCCACTTTCATGATGCGGCGGCCGAACTTCAGACGGCATGCGGCAAAGGCGCCGAGATTGCGCGACCTTTTCGAGCTCTATGCCGTTGCGGTTTTCACTCGCGACCGGCTGATACGCGCAAACGCCGATGCGGCCAACATTGAGGCGAAGAATGACGCGTGTGTCGGGCTAGAAAACGAAATCAGTTTCTTTCTGGAACATACCGCCGGTTCTCCCCTCGCCGACTTTGCCCCGGAGGATGGGTTTCTGCCTGGCGCCTAACGTCCATCGAGACCTCAACAAGGCCGTTATTTTCCACCTGTGGAGCAGGTAGTCTGGCTCCTGCCTCCCAAGGGTCGCCGGCGATCGGCGATAGGTCGCTGTATCGTGCGACATCGGAATGAGTCCCTTGGCGTCATATAAAACTGGTCCCATAGCGTTCCATGGTTGCCGGTTCGAGCAACGAAGCAGCCGGGTGCCGTGCCACAGTGGGCCAGTGACCCTTTCCCACGCGCGACAGCGTCCGGGGTTCATGACATTGCTGCCCCGGGAACCAATGAGTCACTTGTGCGTTCGGGAATACGAGTCATTACCTTCAGGAGCTTTCGGTGAAAACGATCCGCGACTGGCTTGAAGACAGGCTGGAGAGCATGAACCGCGAAGGGTTTGAGATCGACGCTTCAGCTTTCGACCAGCAGGCCGACCTTCTTCGTGCCGAGGCTCAAGCGGATGGCTACGAAGTCAGCGACCTCGACGAGCTTTGTAACGGTGATATCGCGGCCTATCTCAGGGATCGTAGGGAGGCGATTTCAAGCGCCTCACTCGCCGGAAGAATAACGCCAGATGACTGACGGGGTTCTCATTCCGCCCGAAGACTTGGACAGGTTCCCACTTACCCATGATCTCCATGCAGACCGTGGTTGAAAGGCGCTAGCCCGGTTGCCGATTGGGCAAGCAGGTATAGGAGCACGCAACCGATCCGGCGCATGTCGCCTGCGCGACCGATCGGATGGACATACCGGGATCGCGATCGTGGTCCTCAAAGGCAATCGAACGGGTGTTCCTCCAGAAACCGCTAGCTGACTGGTTTTGGCTTTAATTACGGGGCACTTAAAATGGGTTCCTGAGAATTTGAGTGGTTTAAAACTCCCAAGGTAATCTCGCCGTTGCAATAGACATGCTCTAGTGGCAACGTGGGTGTCAGGGGCATCTTCGCGCTGTCAGGAACGTCAAATTGACCTATCGCCAACTGCGGAACGAAGACCCCGAACTGGAGCACGAATCCAGAACCGGTCTTCCGTCCTTGGTGATTGCGGCCTTGGGGGTCGTCTATGGCGATATCGGAACAAGCCCCCTTTATGCCTTTCGAGAAGCACTTCATGCCACGGGCAGACTTGGCGACAGCAGCGCCGACGTCCTAGGCGTGTTGTCACTTATCGTCTGGGCGCTTACGATCATCGTTACCCTGAAATACGTTTGTTTTGTCCTTAAGGCTGACAACCGGGGAGAAGGTGGGACACTTTCATTGATGAGCCTGGCCCGCGAAAGTCTCGCGGACCGCCCCAAATGGGTTCTGGTGGTCGGTGTGGCGGGAGCTTCGCTGTTCCTTGGAGATGCCATCATAACGCCAGCAATCTCCGTACTTTCGGCAGTGGAGGGCATCCAGGTCGTCGCGCCGGCTCTTTCAGATTGGGTCGTCCCAATTACGCTGACAATCATCGCTGTGCTTTTCTTCGTCCAACGTTTTGGCACAGGTGGCGTCGCGTCCGTGTTCGGTCCCATAACAGCACTATGGTTTGTGGTGCTGGGCATTAGCGGAGCAATCCATATTCTGGATGATCTGAGTGTACTTGGAGCAATCAACCCCTTGCACGCGATCAGATATATTGAGAACAACCTGGGCTCGACCGTTGCCGTGTTAGGTGCGGTCTTCCTGGCCGTGACAGGGGCGGAAGCGCTCTATGTAGACCTTGGCCATTTCGGCCGTCGGCCGATCGTTGTTGCGTGGTTTGTGCTGGTCTTCCCGAGTTTGCTTTTGAACTACTTCGGACAAGGTGCCTTTGTCCTCGCCAACCCGGACATGGCCGGGCATCCGTTTTTCTCAATGCATCCGGAATGGGCGAGACTGCCGATCGTGTGCCTTGCGACCGCCGCTACTGTCATCGCCAGCCAGGCCGTGATTTCAGGCGCGTATTCTCTCGTTCGCCAGGCGATGCACCTCAATCTGCTCCCACGCCTCGAGATCCGGCACACGTCTGAAACTCATTCCGGTCAGATCTTTATGCCGCAGGTCAACAGTCTCCTGTTTGTCTTCGTGGCCGCGCTCGTGGTCTTCTTCAAAAGCTCCAGTGGCCTATCGGCGGCATATGGTATTGCCGTTACCGGAGAGATGTTGATTACATCCGTCTTGCTCTTTGTGGTGATGCGACGGGCATGGAAGTGGGCATTGCCAAGCACTCTCGCCGTGATCATACCACTGGCCGTGATCGATTCCGGGTTTCTTGCGGCCAATGTCGCGAAATTTGCCGATGGCGGCTGGGTGCCGGTTGCTGTGGCAGTAACCATGGGACTTCTGATGCAGACGTGGATGGCAGGTCGGCGACTTCTGGCCAGTCGAACCAGGGCCGACGAGGTCCCTCTTGCGTCAATAATCGACAGTCTCAACCGGAGGAAGCCGCCGACGGTACCCGGTACTGCGATTTTCCTGACGAGCGACATTGAAGGGGCCCCAACGGCACTACTTCACAGTCTCAAGCACTACAAAGTCATTCACGAGCAGAACGTGATCTTGAGCGTCCTGACCGCAGCCAAGCCTTTCGTACCCGACGACGAAAAGGTAACGCTTGAAAGTTTCAATCCGCTCTTTAGCCGATTGGTGATCACATTCGGTTATATGGAAACGCCGAACATCCCGAGTGCGCTCGTGCTTGCCAGGAACCTCGGCCTGACGTTTGACATCATGTCCACGTCGTTTTTCTTGTCCCGGCGAACGATCCTCCCGTCACGCAAGGGCGGCATGCCGCTATGGCAGGACAGGCTGTTCATCGCCCTTTCCAGGAACGCCGGCAATGCAACCGACTACTTCAGCCTTCCGACCGGGCGGGTGGTTGAACTTGGGCTTCAGACCGTCATCTGAGCCTCCTGAAGCGGGCCCTCCAATGCATGTTGCTAAGCCCCACTACTGTCGCTGCCACTTTCAGTTCCAAATTCCTCATGAACGGGGATCTGCAGTGCTGGTCGTTTGGTCGCGTCAAGCTGCTTACCGCACCGGCAGACCGTCGGCTCAAGCGAAGTCGGCCGCGGCTTCTATCCCCAAGGTCGCGCCGGGATCACACACAAGACAATAGGACCGCATCCTTGCCTACGCGATCAGGAAATTGGGCAGGCGCTGCAGCTCCCCTAGGACACAGCTCGTCAGAAAGTGGGGTCCACCATGATTGCCTGATCAATTTGCTCGTAGACGCTAACGTGGCTTCTTTGTCTGGCCGCCACCTGAGCAGCGTCGTTTCATGGCGAAAACGACGACCTGTTACGTGATCGAACCGGACCTCAACAACAAGGTCCGGCTTCAGTGGCCCCCCTCGCCGGTTCGCTCGGTACTCCACCGGCTGGGACCTCCAGGCTTCTTGCCGGTGAATGCGGGAGGCTGGGGAAGTGCCTTCAACTTTCGATGTTTACGCCCCCCGTTGCCCCTGTCTGCCGTGATCTGTCATCGGCTTTCCATGGATGAACTAAAGGGAGCCTCGCGTTGGAGACGACGTTGGCAGTTCCCGCGATTTGGAAAGCTGGACGTGAGGACCGGACGAGGTAAAACCGCGGGTCGTGTCAGAATTTTTTGGCCAGGCGTAACGGTGATTGAGATTGCCGAACGCTATGGGCTCAGGCAGAACCACCTGTCGTCGTGGCGAACGATGGCACGGACAGGCGATTGCCAACGTGGCAATGCTACAGGCTCGCGGCGGCTTCCAATTGACGTAGGTTGTCACGACGTGCACTATGAACGTCGGACTGAACGCTTGCCGTCAATGCAACCACCGCGCCGGTTCAAGCTCATCAAGGCACTGCAACCTTAAGGGCGTGGCATGTCGTTTTCGGTCTTTATCGCGTTCATCAAAACATAGTGGGTGGGCGCCACCTCAGCAGAGCATCAGCGTATCGTCGGCATCACCGAGGAGGGCACAATGTCGAAGATGATGAAGGCCGCCGTCGTGCGAGAGTTCAAGAAGCCGCTGTCCATCGAGCAAGTGCCGATCCCCGAGGTCGGTCAGGGCCAAGTCCTTGTGAAGATCGAAGCTTGCGGCGTTTGTCATACCGACTTGCATGCGGCCGACGGAGATTGGCCGGTGAAGCCCAGTCCGCCATTCATTCCGGGGCATGAAGGGGTCGGGTCCGTGGTCGCCGTGGGCGGCGGCGTGACATCTGTGAAAGAAGGCGATCGCGTCGGCGTGCCGTGGCTTCACACGGCCTGCGGACATTGCCGCCACTGCCTCGCCAGTTGGGAAACCTTGTGCGATCTGCAGAAGAACACTGGCTATTCGGTCAACGGCGGGTTCGCGGAATATGTGCTCGCGGACCCCAATTATGTCGGCCATCTGCCAGCCAGCCTCGATTTTGAAGCGGCGGCCCCCATCCTGTGCGCTGGGGTCACCGTATACAAGGGGCTGAAAGAGACTGACACGAAACCCGGCGATACCGTCGTGATCTCGGGCATAGGCGGGCTCGGTCATGTCGCGGTTCAATATGCCAAGGCGATGGGTCTCGAGGTCATAGCTGTCGATATAGCCGACGACAAACTCGAACTAGCCCGCAAAATGGGTGCCAGCGCCGTTATCAACGCCAAGACGGCCGACCCTGTGGCGGAGGTTCACCGGCTTTGCGGCGGAGCGCAGGGGGTACTTGTCACGGCGGTTTCGCCGGTTGCCTTCCGGCAAGGTCTTGGCATGCTCGCGAAGCGCGGCACGATGTCTCTCGTTGGATTGCCGCCAGGCTCGTTCGAACTGGACATCTTCGATACCGTGTTGACCCGCAAGACCATCAGGGGGTCGATAGTCGGCACCCGGCTGGACCTGGCCGAATGCCTTCAGTTCGCGAGCGACGGGAAGGTTAAGGTTCACTACTCGACCGAGCGTCTCGATGACATAAACGCCATATTCGATCGGATGCGGCAGAACAAGATCGACGGCCGGGTCGTAATGACGATCTGATCGCGACCCGGAGCGCTTCTCGATTAACGAAACGCTCCATCTCTTTGTTTTCCTGCATCTTCAGGACGGAAAACTGCCTGGGGCCTTTCCTGCATTTTCGTGCCAGCCTGACCACAGTGTCGGTCTTCGACAAAGGGAGATAGCCATGCACAAGGGCCACTTGGAGGGACAAGGGCTCTCCAGAAGAGAGCTTCTCGTCATGATGAGCGCTGCCACTGCCCTTGCGAGCTACGGCAATGCTGCAAGGGCCGACCGAGACAACATCGTGGTCCAGGGAGTCGCGCCGGGCGAGGACGTCTTTGCTTATGTCAGCAGAAGAACCGGCGGATTTGATCGCACGGTCTATCAACAGGTGATCGGCGCGGCGAACGACTTCAAGGAGGGAGACCGGGCCATTGGAGTTGGCGCGGCCGACGAGGCAACACGGACAAATGCCCGCGCACTGCTGACAAACACGAAAATAAGGGATCTCTACGAGCATCCGCTGTTCGAAGACGATCTGCAACGATTAATCTGGCAGACGACCGACCAGGCCCAATATGCAAAAGTCAAGGACTGGACGATGGGCCAGTTGAAGGATTTTCTCCTGACCCGGTCCGAGGCCGACATCAAGGGCATCATGAATGGCCTAACGAGCGATACGATCGGCTGCGTACCGAAACTGATGAGCAACGAGGAGCTCATCGCTCTCGGCCAGAAAATCTTCAATGTGCTGCCCGGCACGATGATCGGCTCAAAGGGATACATGGGGGCTCGCATCCAGCCCAATTCTCCCACTGATCATCCAGACGATGTGGTCTGGCAGGTCTTCGATGCCTTTTCCTACGCAACCGGCGATATTGTCATCGGCACCAATCCGGTCGACAGCACGGTGGCGAGCGTCGCTACGGTCGAACGGGCGCTCAAGGAGGTAGTCGATACGTTCCAGCTAGGCGAGGTGATCCCCTGGTGTGTGCTTGCGCATATCGATGTCCAGGCGGAGGTGACCGAAAGTTACCCGGCAAGCGTTGCCACGGTGTTCCAAAGCCTTGCTGGAACGGACGACTGCAACAAGATCTTTGACATTACGAATGACAAGATCCTGAAGTATGCGCGCGCAAAGAAGGGCCAGAGGTATGGCCTCTACTTCGAGACCGGCCAGGGCTCCGAATTCACCAACGGCGTCGCAAACGGCGTCGATATGATGGTGCTCGAGTCGCGAAAGTATGGGTTCAGCAGGGCGGTGGGACTGGAGCTCGCAAAGGTGCAGCCAAAGGGCGCGTGGCTTCATGTCAACGATGTCGCCGGATTCATCGGGCCCGAGGTCTTTAAAAGCCGCGAGCAACTGGTCCGGTGCTGTCTCGAAGATATTGCCATGGGCAAGCTCCATGGACTGACCATCGGCCTCGATATCTGCACGACGCTGCACATGACGGTCAGCCTGGAAGATCTGGATTGGTGCCAGGACCAGATCATGCCGGCTAATCCCGTCTATCTCATTGCACTGCCCACGAAAAACGATCCCATGTTGAGCTATCTCACGACGTCGTTCCAGGACCATGTCCGGTTGAGGGAAAGATTCGGCTTCAAGGTCAATGATGCGATGTGGGATTTCTACAAACGGATCGGGATCGTCGACGAGAACGACAGATACTCCGTCAACTACGGGGATCCTCTCTGGGTGTACTATCAGTACCGCCTCGCCAAGGGTGACGAGCGGCCCAGGGATGCAGTCTATGCGGAGGGCCGGGAGAAGATGAAGCAGGTGGAGGAGAGAGGTGTCGACCTGGCCACCGGGCACGGCGAAAACATCTGGGATCTGAACTCGGAGCTCGCAGGCCAGGTCAGGGGGTTGTACGATGATGCCAAGCAGTCTCTGTGGGCCGAGCTCACGCCCGAGTTCATCGCCGGCATCCCCAATGTCGTACCGGTCCGCACCCTGTCCAGGGATCGCAATGACTATATCGCCCATCCGGATTCAGGCGAAAAGCTTAGCCCGGAAGCCATTGCGGACATTGAAAGGATAAGGGATTCCTGGGGCGGCGACCTGCCCAAGGGTCAGATCGTTATCTCGGACGGCCTCAACGCCAAGGCCATCATGGACGACGGACATCTTGTACCGTATCTGGAGGAGATGCGTAGGCTGCTTGCCGAGGCCGACGTGCCGATGAGCGACAGTAACATCCTCGTCACCGGCGGAAGGGTGCGGACCGGCTACCGGATCGGTGAGTTGCTTTTCGAAAAAGCAGACCCCAACAGCTTGCGAGGGATCCTCCACATCATCGGCGAACGCCCCGGTACCATTCACCACGCCTATTCGGTCTATATCACCGTCGCCAGCGGCAAGCGATGGTCCGAGAGGGACATCGATCATGACATCACGAAGCTTGTGAGCAATGTCGCAGATACGGCCCTGACGCCTAAGGAGGCAGCAAGAGAAACGTTGACGATCATTAGGGAAATCGTCGGAAAGAACGTGAATGGCAGCCGGCGCTATCGTACATAGCGCCGAAGGCGATGAAAACGCTCCTCGTTCTGGGTAACATTGACTAACCTCGGTCTTTAAATAGAGTTCCAGCAAGCGATTTGATTACCCGGCGACTGTCACGGTTTCGCAAGGAAGTTTGAAATTGCTGATGCCAAAGCCTCCGGGTTTTCTTCAGCGACGTGATGACCACTGTCGATGCCGAACCCTTCGGCATCGCGAGCCAAGGACTTCCAAATTGCAACCGGGTTTTGCGTAGATTTTCTGGAGATCATCTCCGAGCGACCAAAGACACAACGATCACTGGAAGGCCATCGATTGTGATCAACCGCCTGACCAATTCGGGATGATCCATCGCCAACCGAAGCTGTGAGGCTTCCGCGATCATGCCCCACAACGTTGGAACAAGTGAAACCGAGGCTCGCCATAAGTTCCTTGAGAACAGCAGCCTCTGCTCGTCTCGAAGAGTTTTCGCTGTTGCAACTGTCGGCGCGAATATACGACCCGCCGAACCCCGGAAGGTCCGGGCAAATAACCGTAAAGTGGTCGCCAGTACGTCAGCAACCTTGCTCCAGGTCACATGAGTTCTCGGTTGGCATGTCTCCGGCAAGGAGCCTGACCCGGGCTTGCCTGCAGAGGGGACGCGACACATTCGATGATAGCCAGCGGACTTTATCGAAGCAGCCGCAACTCCCTGGCTTGCGTCCAACGATCATCGTAGTGTGGCGTGGCGGCCGCCCCGCGCCCGGTAATGGCGTCGACTGAATATCGTTCCGAGTGCAAGAGCCGTCGCGGCAGCAGCAGTGACCGTTAGCCAGGATCGCGATGCTTCAGTCGCCTGGGTTACCTCCTCTTCTGATCCTCGCATGATGGCCAGTTGCGCCCGCAAATCCCCCACCTCTTTGCGAAGCCAAGCAACTTCCTTCAGAGCGTCCTCAAGTTCAAACACGTGTTCGTCGTCATTGGGCGGTTCACTCTGGCGTTCTTCGATCTCTGCGAAATATTGGTCGAGCGCAACCTTGGCAACTCGACCCTTGGCACGGGTATCAACCATGATCTTCTTTCGCTCCTCCTCGCGGGGGCCCGGGATGGGAGAGAATTGTGCTCCCCATTCTCTCCGCGCGAAATTAACTCTCTCCGCGCGGAATTAACGCAAAACATAAGAGGCAGTTCGGTTGCCACTGCAGATTCTTCGTCCCACCCAGGGCAAGGACGGCAGCATCATGGAACTCAATCCCTTTCGGCTCGTTCCTGATTTTCTCGGAGGTTTGAACTGGCCATGGGTTCCCAATTTCAAGTATTGGCGCGCGGGGGCTACGTAGCTCGGGGAACCGTTTTCGTTCTCGTTGCTGGCCTTGCGGTCTTTTCGAGTTTCGGCGCCCGGCCGGAAACCAAATCTGCGCTTGATACTCTCCTCGCGCAACCGCTCGGACGGATATGGCTTGCATTGATTGGTCTGGGTCTGCTGGGTTTTGTCGCGTGGCGGTTGGCCCAGTCACTGGCGAATGCAGACAATCAAGAGAACAGCGCGAAAGGTCTAGCAATCCGCATAACGCTCTTCGCAAGCGCAGTGATCTATATAGGACTCGCGGCCTATGCTTTTTCGCGCGCCTTTAGCCTTGGACACGGGAGCGACGGCAGCGGTGAGAAGGGATTGGCGGCCTGGGCGATCGCCCAACCTTTCGGGATCTATCTCGCCGGTGCGATCGGGCTCGGGTTCTTGGTCGGCGGCGGCATTACCGTCTATAAGGGACTTTCCCGTCACTTCGAGCGCTATCTTTCCGTGTCAGGTCGACGACCTCTGCTCGTGTTGTGCATTTATGGGCTTGTGTCGCGGGGGGCAATTTTCCTGATTGTCGGCGTCCTGTTTTGCTACGCTGCATTTACGGTTGATCCCGACAAGGCAGGGAGCATGGCGGATGCGCTCAACTGGATCCGACGCCTGCCGTTCGGCGCGATCCTTTATTTGGTCGTTGCTCTCGGCTTGGGATCCTTCGGCGTCTACAATTTCGTCGAGGCGCGCTACCGCATCATTCGCTCGCCGTGTGGGTGAGATACCATCAAAGCTGCCGGGAGGACTATATGAAACGTACGTGCGGCCAATGGGCGACATAGGAAGGCCACTTCTAAGGAGGGAACATTCGCAGGTTTGAAAGACCTCATATCTCTCCGGATGATGCGGAATGTTCCGAGACTCGGGCCTTTTTCTCGATTCGGGAGCCGGCCCTTCAAAGACATCAGGGGCAAGTTCGCACGAGCATCAAGGCTTGATTTGGTTCGTCGTCGCCATGTTCGCAATATCCTTGATCGGCTATATCCTGATCGTGGTACTCGCAATAGCTCGAATGTGAAGGCTCATCCCGGGGTGGCCGCGCGAACGCCTGATCGTCTTGCGTAGATATGCCGAGAGAGAAAAAGACGCACCGGCTTGTCGAAAAGCCGCAAGGCCAGATCGCTGGCAATGATCACCGTCCCCACGACGAGCGGCACCTCAATAATCGGCTCCTTAACGCCTGTGGCTGCTTGCAGAGTTCCGTTGACCCAACAAAAGAGCGGATAGTGCAAGGCGTAGATGGGATAGGACAAATCGCCAAGGTACTTTGCAACCCCGTTCTGCGTTTTATTCAGCGTTACGTACGCCCCGGCCCACACCAACGCCGGTGCGAGAACGAATTTCCAGAACAGCTTCAATGTGAACGTGGCTTCCACCGGCACGTAAAACACCAGCAGCATGAGTGCGATCAGGCACCAGAATAGACCTCCGATCAGGCGCGTCCGCGTGAACGTGATCATCCGGTCGAGATGAAAGATCAGCACCCCAAGCGCGAATGACGACCCAACATGCGCAAACCCGAGCCAAAACGTCTCTGTGGTATCGCCTCCGATACCGAAGACGATGACGCAGATGGCAGACACGACGAAGGTAAGGACCGCGATGGCGATCTGTGGACCGAAGCGGACAGCCCACCACGCGACATTGGCCACGACCTCCAGGAACAGAGAAAACTGAGGGCCGTTGAGCGGAAACAACTGGGGGCCGCCGATGTTGGTAGGAGCATGGAAGTAGGGAATGTTCAGGGCACCGGTGAAGACGGCAATGGCCACCGTCGAAAAGACGATATCATTGGTTTGCCAGACGGCCCTTAGCAGAACGTACGAACAGCTTATGATCGTTGCCAGGATGATCAAAGGCATGAGCCTGACCGCACGCATGACGAAGAAGTCCCAGAGGCTCACCGTGTGAACCCTCTGGGAATAGGCTACTGCCAGAACAAACCCGCTCAAGGTGAAAAACATGTCGACAGCGAGATTTCCGTTCGCGGCAAGCCCCGGGACACCGAGCCACCGTTCAAGGTGAAAGAGCAGCACTGATATCGCCGCGATACCTCGCACGCCATCGAGTGCTACGTAGTGGGAAGTCGACCTCTGAATGCTCGCCATACGCAAAGCCCCTCCTCTGCCGCCATTTCTACTCGCCGGCTACGTCAGCAGCGTTCGTTCTACATCCCAAAGCAAAACGCCAGATCGCGCGCGACCGAACGCCACCTTAATCTGCCGTCCTGTGCACCTCGATAACAGCCCGACGAGATCAGGCGCATGAACTCGGCAAACGCCTGGTGGCCGGCCAGCTCGTAGATATTTCCGCGGGCCTCGACCTGTCTTAAAGCGGACGCGTAAACCCTCAGTGCAGCTTGCCGCCGGAAGCCGGGAAAGCGGCTTTCTGCAGTGTCGGGCAATCCCTCGACGCAGGCCAACATCCCTCGCGTCGCATCGATGTAACCCTTGTTCTTCAATCGAATGTCACCGTCAGCCTGCTTGCGACCGCTCTTGCCAAAGAGATTGGAGGAATGCTGTCTGTAACAAACCAGTGGCTCGGCAATCTCCGCTGTTCTTCCAAGAGTCTGTGCGAGAAAGAATCCCCATCGATCATGGGCAATGAGATGCTTTGGTTCGATGTAGTCAACAAATCGTCTGTTTGAAGGGAGGATATCCAGCACGTCGCGCCGGACGATCATCGAGAAGCCCAGAAAGGTGTCCCACACGTCGTAGAAGAGCGGTGGCCTGATGCGGGTTGTTTCTATGCCCTGACTGAAGAGGCCAGTCTTCGTCCCAGCATTGTCGATGAGCTCAGCCTGGTGGACAACCTGGGTCACACCATCTTCGAATAGTCTCTGACACACCTCAAGTTTGTCTTGGCGCCAAATGTCATCCTGATCGCAAAAGGCAATCCACTCGCCCGTCGCCTTCGACGCTGCACGAAGGAAGTTCTCCCGAAACCCCAGGCCGGGTGTGTTCTTCCAGCGTAGGATGGGAAATGGCGCCGATTTTTCGAATGCTGCAATCAGTTCGGGTGTCGTGTCAGTGGAATCGTCGTCACTTATGATGACTTCGAACGGCCTCGCCGTCTGTGCGGTCAGGCTCTCCAATTGCTGCGAAAGATAACGTTCGCCGTTGTACGTTGCCAAAACGACGGAAATTCTGTGGTTCACAATGGGCTTCCTTTGTACGCAACTTGGATCGAATTCCATCCTTTCAGCCTTGATCGCGCGGAGATTGGCTGAAGGCAATCACTGTCCCCCTATGTCACGGCGTTCAGATTTGAGCTGTGCTTTCGTGGTTGACATATCCATTCGTACTGCACTTGCCCTAGAGGCCCAATGTCGATCTGTCATCGTCACGGTCCTGCGGAGACTGCGTTCTTAAGCCGCGACCTTATTCGCCAGAACCGCGACGGGTCCAATCGAAACGAGGCGAGCTGCCGTCTTCCGCCGTCTGGAAGTACAAACAGGCCGAGTGCCAAAATAAGGGACATGAATGTTCTCAAGATTGAACGATGCTCTCGACGGACGGCCAACACATAGGATGTCAGAAGACGAATTGGCGGCCTCTTCCCGGACGCAACGGCGCTGAGGATCATCATCTCCCTGACATAGGCATAGTCTTGGCGCAGGCGTATTTTCCCCTTTAGGCCGCGCTCGTCGACGAGTTGCGATAGATGGCGGAGCCGAGCCACAAAACGGTTTATGTAGCCATTCAGTCGTTCGCTGGTCAGCGTCGAAAAGGATGACAGATTTGCATTGTGAATTCGGTATTTTCCAAGCGGCAGGTCCAGAGACACCACCTTTCCGGCGAAAGGTGCCAACAAGTAGGGTACGCCGTCGATCGCTCTTTCGTAGCTCAGATCGCCCAGATTTTCATAGATATCACGGCGGTAGATATTCCCCGAGGTTGGCGGAGTATTATAATAGCCTCGCTGGTTGATTGAATGAATGAGCGGTCCGGATTCCTTCGAATGTGCGAGTTTTGGGAATGGATCTCCAATAACCTTCCCCTCCTTGTCGATCGGGCTTAGCATGAACTGCACCTTCGATACGTCAGGCTGAAGGTGAGGTGCGACCTGCTCAAGTGCTCCGAGTTCCAAGAGATCGTCGGCATCGAGAAAATGGACAAAATCGCCGTTGGAAAGCCTAAATCCGGTCAGCGAACTGCGTAGCGCGCCACGGTTTTTCTGCCGCACGCAGGTGACATGGTCCCGGTATTCCTGGATGATATCCCAGGAGCGGTCGCTCGAACCGTCATCAACGACAATGATCTCAAGGTTCGGATAATCCTGGTGCAATGCACTCTCGATGCATTGCCTTATGTACAATTCATAATTAAAACAAGTAATTATTATGCTGAGGAGAGGAGTGTTGGGTGGCATCAGATCGCTCCGTATGCAACGCATCTTGGTGCGTCGCAATATACACTCTGGATTGAAATGTTCCACCCCCTTGAAACGTACAATTCGTTCCGCAAAATGAGAGAGCTGAGGATCGGCTGCGCAACATTTTCCGTCTATGCCAGATTGGAATGCTTCACCTTTCCTGCATCAGCTGTAGATCGCGATGCTAGGGCGCTGATATATACTTGCATCGTTTCTCGTGCGACCCGATCGATGGTGAGGTGGTCAATGCGCAATTGACTACGAGCTTTCCATTCGTCAATCTTCCCTGGGGTCTCAACCATTTGAATGAGGGCTTCTGCCAGTGCCGACGGATCGTGAGGCGGCACGAGGATCCCCGCATCGCCATGTTCGAGCAATTGAGGTATTCCATCGACCTGCGTTCCGATGACCGCGCAGCGTGCCTCTCGCGCTTCGGATAGGACCAGAGGTGCGGGGTCCGCGTGCGATGGCAACACGAAGATATCAGCGCCTAGCATGTATGGGTAGGGGTCGGTGGTCGGCCCGACAAATGCAATGGCTTTGGCGCAGGCAAGCTGCGACGCCATGTCCTTATAGGCATCGCGATGGGGGCCGTCTCCCACAATGTACAGATGCACGTTTGGATTGGAGCGATGGACAATCTCAAGGGCTTGCATAAGATCCGGCAAACCTTTCCGGGGATGAAGGCCGCCAACGAATAGGATGCTGGGTGAGGCGAGCGGAGCCGGTTCTTCGGAGCGACCGTCGGAGCGGGCGGAGCCGATCGTGCCATTCAATACGACGGAGAGCCGCGACGAGGGAACACCCCTTCTCTGCATTGACGCGCCGACGACGTCGCTGACGGCAATGACCCGCGTTCCAAGACCCATCAAGGTTGCGCTTTTTTCAAATTCGTTGTGAACGGTGGTAATGAGAGGGATACCGCTTATCCTGCAGACCGGAAATGCAAGGACTGCGCTCGTCATCATGTGGGCATGAACGACGTCGGCACGGAAGCTGCGCACATGACTGCGAAGGCGGACAAGTGCCTTGGCGAGGTTTGGAAAACTGCGCTTGTGATCGACAAGAACTGTATGGACGCCTTTAAGTTTCAGCAATCCGTCGAAGTCACCTCCCCCACTCGCAACGCAAACGTCGTGGCCCTGCGCTACCTGTGCGCATGCGAGGTCGACGGCGGCATGGACGTGTCCGTTCAGGCGCTGGGTGTGGTTGAGAACATGTAGGATACGCATAATAAACCTTTCGTCTTCTCACTTGCCCCGCGAGCGGCGTTCTGTTCCAAGCGTGAGTTAACCACTGCCGAGCGCAGCCTCGACTTCGATTGTCGATACCCGCGCTGTCGGCTGATAGTTGAAGGCACCCTGACGACCGATAGACTCGATGCCAAATTGTCGCAGGCTTTCGATTGCCTGCGTTGCATGCTGTGCGGCGCCTTGGCTGTAAATAGGATAGGCGTTTTCGAGGATCTGACTTCCCTCGAGTGTGAGCTCTCCGGTGAACAGAGCGTTGGCACGCGTGTGATTGCGAAAATCGGCCTCGGCCTGATCGACGGTCAGGACCTGGCCCGCGATTACTTCGACCGCAAAATATTCCCTGCCATTCTGAGATCCGTAGAAATCGGAATAGACTGTCAGCCGCTTCCAGGAACCCTCATGCGAGAAATTGTAAATAATAGACTGTGGAAACCCACGCGTACCGCGAAAGCTGAAGTAGAGGGTTATGAGTGTAATTGTGTTCAAGGCTGAATGTGACGGAAGGTCGCAAAGGCGTTCGGCAGCGGGAATTGGAATCGTTGAAATCACCCGCCTGGTAAATACCGGGCCATCAGCGAGTGACACCTCGAAACCATCATTGAGCTTTGACAATCTCCTGATCCCAGCAGAGAGCCGGAACGACACTCCAGCGACCTTCAGGCGTTGAACAGCTACGTCATAGAGGCTTGCGAACCCTTCCCGAGGACGTGCCATTTGACGATTTACCGGTCCGGCGGCTGCTTGCCGCCGGATGAGCGTAAACTTCCTCAGCAAGCCCTTGATTGATGCGTGTTCACTGATCCAACCCATTCTTTTGCGTGCGAGATCGAGATCGATCTTTTCAGGCGCAATCCCGTAGAAGCGCTTCATGTAGGTTTCAAGGCCAGACCGCTGAAGTAGATAGGCACCGATCCAGTAGCGCGCAAAGTCTCGTGCATTGCGCATGTTTCTGCGGAAAAGCCTCGCATAGATCAGAGAAAAGGCGATACGCGACAGCCCTAAGGGTCCGGCAGCGAGAATGTCGTCTCGGACAGAAATAGGATAGCCCGTGATCCGACCCTGCGGGTTCAATCGCCCCCAGGTCGGATTGATCGGAACATAACGGGGCAGAAGCTCCGGAAAGTGCCGCAGCAGTGGCGAATCGTCCTGAAAGATCAGGCTACCAACGTCGAACGTGTAGCCTTCCGGCGACGTCCAATCCATATGGTTTCCGCCCACATGGCTGTAATCGTCGACAACAAGCGTGCGCTGACCTTGTTCCGACAAGATGGAAGCGGCAACAAGGCCCGATATGCCGGCGCCCAACACGACTGCGTCGAAATGCGGGAATTTGGAAAGAGGCACGACCTGCAGGCTTGTGTCATCCATTCTCCACCCCGTCGCTGCGTGAGTGCTGCAATGCAACAATTCTTGTTCTTTAGAACACAGTCAACAGAAACAATCAAATACATTAAAACATTTCATAGTGGAACCTATCTTCTTCAACGACACTTATCATTGCAAGAACTAACAATTTTTTTTGACTTGATAATAGCGGAGCGATGTTATTACATATTAGCAAGCATCGTCTCGCAGGTGCAGCAATTCCACCCGCAACCTCGTATTTGAGATGTGGGATCTCTCTCATGTATCGGCAGGGGTAATCAGTGCTGCGGCGTAACCTTGACGTTCTACAAAGCCCGCTTGATGCTGTCGGGGTGATCTCGACCGACGTGTTCGATACGTTGCTGCTGCGCCAGCCCAGATCCAAAAAATCCCGGATGATGGAAGGAGAGCAGCGTTTCGCGCGCCTTCTCCGGGAACAGGGGCTGCGCGGAAATGTTGAGGAGTTATTTCAGGCCCGCTCAATTGCGGAAAAGCTTGCTTATCGGGCGCTCAATGTCGGCGGTGGCATTGGAGAAGTCAGGTTGACCGATATCGTGGAACGGCAACTGGCAATGCTTGGTCTGCCAGCAAGGTTCCGCGACAAGCGTATCGATATCGAAATCGCGATTGAAATGAATTCGCTATATGCCAATGGGCCGCTTGCAATGGCTCTTCGCCAGCATCGTCAGGCTGGCATCCGCATCGTCGCTGTTTCCGATACGGCACTTGGAGCCGATCGATTGTCGGAGTTGATCAACTATTTTCATGGCCCCGGCTTGGTGGACGCGATCTATTCAAGTGCCGAACTACTCGCAAGCAAGCGCTCCGGCTCACTGTTTTCGGCTGTTCTTGCATCGGAAAAGGTTTCGCCATCGCGCTTGCTACACATTGGTGACGATGAACTGGCTGACCACACAGTGCCCCACAGAATGGGCATACAGACAGTTCATGTTCCGAAGGGCCGGCTGAGGCGCTTGGCGACAAAGGCCGATGGGGCGGGTTCGGAAGTGATGAGGCGCGTTCAACACCGATTGCGTCGAAGCGGTCGACCCCGCATTTCCATTCTGGAGGATCAAACGGCCTTTGGCCGGGAAGTTTTCGGCCCAATTGTTGCTCAGTTCTGTTTAAACATCTGGATGTATGCACGACAGGCAGAAGCTCAAAGCGGAACACTTGCATTTTGTGCGCGTGGCGGCGTCGGGATACGCCAGGCCTTTGAGCACCTGGTAACACGACTTGACTTGCCGCTTTCACTCCGACGCGACAATATTCTGGTTTCGAGATTGGTCGCGGCACGAATGGCGCTGGAAGCTCGCAGTCCAGCGGTCCTGGATGAACTTGCCAGGGAGTTCGCGGGCAACAGTTTCGCTGAAGTCGCGACCTTCCTGGGGGGCGGGAAATATACGTTTCCTACTGCCTGGGATGCGCCTTTCTCCTCATCTCGGTTCTTCGATACGCTGGACAGTCCTGCTGGGCGCCCAGTTCTCGCTGATGTCATCGAACAGAATTCCTTCTTCAGGCGTCACCTCGACACGATTTCAGAGTTGAGGGACAGGGTCATCCTGTGTGACACCGGACTCTACGGAAGTACGCAGAGATTGTTGGCTGCCGGAATGCCGGAAAGACGGTTCGAGACGATCCAGTTTGCCCGCTGCAATTACAAGGGACTGAGCGAAGACCATTTTTCGGAGCTTTCAGGTCTCATCGTTGAGGACAACCTCTACAACCCATTCAAGGTGGAAACGGTCATCCTCCGATACTGGCATATCATCGAGCGATTGTTCGAGCCATCTGTGCCATCGGTCCGGATGCTCAGGCTTGGAAGTGACGGCCTCGTAGAGGGAAACTGCGGGAATATCGCCTACGGCAAAATCGATGCGTCGGCCGGTAATCCTCTTCTTGCAGGCGTCCTGGATTACATCGATGACCTGGACGACGGAGCGCAGGTGATGCGGGACATACCGGCTGCGTGGGTGCGATTAAAACAAGCGATTACCAACCCTTCGGAACTCGATGTTCTCGCACTGGGAGTGGGGCTGCGGTCGGTAGATTTTGGCCGCCCGGATACGATCAACATTCTTAACCGAACCGACAAGGCAGGTATCGCCCAGCAATTGAAATCGGTGAAGTCTCATCTTTGGCGCGAAGCTGCGATTGCGCGAGATTTTCCTCGCCTCAAGTCTGCGCTTCTTCCCGTCATCGAGTTGGTTCACATCCTGCGCGGCGTATCTGCGCGCTTCCAGCGATGAGTGGATTGCTTGTGGCGTTGATCGTCCGTGACGAAATAGAACGCGAAGGATTGGCGAGCCTTAATCACCACGCAATTGCTGTAGTTGCAGCTTCGACAGGTTGGAGTTTTTGATGCTTGCGTTCAAAGCTGTTCAAGGGGCAAGCTGGCTGGTCTTTTCCCGCTTTGTTGGACGCATCATCGACTTCTTCACGCTTCTGGTTCTCGCGAGAATTCTGTCGCCATCGGATTTCGGTCTGGCGGCGCTCGCGACGTCGCTTGTCATGATCGTGGATACGGTGCTCGAGGTCCCAGTGACTCAGGCGCTCGTGCGGCTGCCGTCAATTGACAAGAGCCATCTCGACACCGGCTTTACGCTTGGGATCATCAGAAGCAGCGTCATTGCCGTGATCATTCTCGCGGCCGCCTATCCATTTGCACTGTTCAATCATGAGACCCAGCTTCTGCCTGTTGTGGCGGTCATGGCGCTCGGACCGGTCGCAAGAGGCTTTGCAAGCCCGGCCATGGTAAAGTTTGCGCGCCAGCTTGGTTTCAGGCAGACGTTCATACTGGAACTGTCCGGTAAACTGACAGCCAGCATTGCGGCAACAATTGTCGTAATCTCAGGGGGAGGATACTGGGCGATTGCGGTCAATTCCGTGATAGCCTCTATAGTGTCGTCCATCGCTTCCTATGTCCTTGCCCCCTATCGCCCAGCGCTAGCGCTGTCGCGACTGCGTGATTTTGCAAGCTTTATCGGTTGGTTCAGTTCGGCGCAGCTTGTGTCGGCGCTGAACTGGCAATTCGATCGCTTCCTGGTCGGCGGACTTGCAGACCGTGCAACACTTGGTCGCTACGCGGTTGCCAACGATGTTGCGGTCATTCCGACGCAAAGCATCATTGGCCCAGCTCTTCAGCCGGTCATGGCCGCGTTCTCGCAGATCCGCTCGGACCGTAACCGTGTAAAGATCGCGTTTCTGAAGGCGGCACGCTTTGCGATGCTGATCTCGATACCTGCCTGCATCGGAATCTCGCTCACGTCCGATCTCGCGACCGATCTGCTACTTGGGCAGAAGTGGAAGGAAGCTGCGCCACTTCTCAGCATTCTTGCGCTTTCCGTCGCACCAATTCCATATTTCCAAACCCTCTATTCCGTGAGCCTGGCCCTTGATCGACCCAATATCATTTTTCGCTTGAACACGACGGATCTCCTCTTGCGCCTCGTGCTGCTTTCGCTCGGTTTCTATCTGGGCTCGGTGATGGGCGTCAGTTTTGCCCGTGTCGCGCTTTCTTTCCTGATGTTTGGCTTCTACCTTAACGAGGTTCGGAAGCTGCTTGGGCTCGGCATTGGAGAGCAACTGTACAATCTTTGGAAAGTGGGCTTCGCTGCCGCGGTCATGGCGACAGCGGTCTGGCTGCTGCGCGACGAACTGGCTGGGCAGCAGTTGAATCACGTTGTCGAGCTGGCTCTCGTCGTCGCAACGGGAGTTGCAGCCTATAGTGTCACATTGCTTTTGCTTGGAATGCGTCTGATTGCCGGACGTGGGCGTCTGGAGCTTATCGATCGCGCCTGACGGGACAGATGTTCAGAACAGTGCCCGCAACAACCCGGTCATCGATCGGTCACCGGCATCGAGCCGATAGGACAGCCCACGACGTGCGTTGCGGTTCGGAAGAATGGCCGTGAAAAGGAGAAACGCGACCATCGCGGATCTGGTTTTCAACGAATTGCCGGTCGCCCAGATTTTTCCGATCAGGTGCCACAACATCGTCGCTGGAACGCGGTGGCCTTCAGCGATCGCGAGATAAATCGAGCGTTCGAGAAAGTACTGGGTCTCGCCAACTGGAACGAGTTCTTCTGCTTTGCCAATCCGGTCAAGAATGCGTCGCAGATGCCCCATTCTATCGGAAAAGCGTGCGATCTCCCGCCGCAGGATTTGCACATCAAGCGGACGCCCGAGACCGGAATCGTTTCGGTCGTGAACCCGGTAGCGACCAAGCGGAGTGGACAGACTGACGATGTCCCCGAAGAAGGGCGCGGCAAAGAGCAGGATGCCATCGACCGCACGATCATAGGTCGCCTCTTTGAGGACCTCACAGAGATCACGGCGAAAGACATTCCCTGATGTCGGGGGGCTGGCGTACGTCCCGTTCTTGAGCACGAGTTTCGCGAGTTCCCCGTTATCGCGGAACGATGCCAGGTTCGGAACCGGATCGCCAATTACAAGGCCGTTTCGGTCGGTGCGAACGAGCGGAAATTGAAGCTTTGCAACATTGTCATCCAGTTCTCTCAGGATGGTTGCAAGCGAGCCAGGGGTCAAGGCGTCATCAGCATCGAGGAAGAGCACAAACTGTGCGCTCGTCTTGCTCACCCCGAAGGAGCAGGCGGCGCGCTGACCACAATTGTCGATCTTGTATGCCCTTACCGGGTGGCGCTGAATGACATCCCACGATCCATCCGTCGAACCGTCGTCGACGACAATCAGTTCGCAATCACAACGCGCCTGATCAAGGACGCTTCTGATTGCCTCATCCACATACTCTGCATAGTTCCAGCACGCGATGATCACGGCGAGACGAAGCGTGGCCGGGCCAGGCGATATGCCGCCTTCTTCGGTCATCGCCGTCCCTTGTTCAGGACGGTCCCGACGACATTGGCGCCGGACCGACGCAGGAGCTGAATTGCCTCGACGACCTCTTCGATCGTTGTCTCCCCGGACTTTGCCACGATAATGACAGCATCGGCATAGGCGGCGAGCGCCATCGCATCCATCGAGCCCAGAAGCGGCGGGAGGTCGAGGATGACATCCCCTTTTTGCCGTGTCGCCTCAAGGATGCGCTGAACCCGTGGATTACGGAAGTCGGTGAAAAGGTTCGCGTTGGTATCGCGCGAGTGGATCGGCAGAACGGCCACACCGTCGACCTGGTGAAACGAAATGTGTTCGAGGGGAAGCCCTGCGAACGCAGCATCCGCAAGGGAGGCGGTCGCGGAGGTATACACCTCTGTCTGGGCCGTTATATTGGTATCGGATGGATTCTGAAACAGCGTTACGTAGCGGCCGCTTCTACTCATCAGCTGTGCGAGACTTGACGAAATCATTGTAACGCCGGCACCCGGTGACCAGGAAACGACCGCGATCGCGATACTGTTGTCATTTCGCAGACTGGTGCAGGCAATCTCCACCGAAGTCCGCAAATCATGAATGGCGCTGACAAAGCCCACGTCCCGCGTGCCAACGTTCCAGGGAACCCCGTTGGAATCCGGGGCAACCGGGATGGAGCCAAGGCAGGCAAGTCCACTATCGCGGGCAAGATCGCGCGCATCGCGAACACGTCTGTCGAGTGCCATCCGGACAGCGACAAGGCCAAAACCTCCAAGTAGGCCAAGGACGCCGCCGAGCGCAGTGATCAGGGTTTTACGCGGCGCAGACGGCGCCAGAGGCGGAAGCGCGGCGCCAATGACGCGGGCATCGGCGTCAGGTGTGGGGATCGAAGGGAGAGATCCCTCGTGCATCGCGGAACGGGCGGCCTCCATTTGCGCGGAAAGGCTATCCAGGCGGCTTTGCAGCGCCTCGGTGCCGGCGCGGGCCATCTGCTCCTTGAACGCGATCGCCTGGAATATATAACCGGAGACCACCCCGTTTGCGACCCGTGACGGCAGAGTGGGGTCGGAGGACGCATACTCCACTTCGATAACGAATGATTGTCCCACACGACGGGCATTGAGGCGTTTTGCAAAATTCAGGAAGGCTGCTCTTTCGGCCTCGTCTACGAGAGTGGGATCCCCGCTGACCGCTTCGCGCGACCCTTTGCCGGGGCCCGTTTGCGATGAGGCGTCGCTTGGACCCAACGTCGTAAAGAGGCGTTCGACGAGACCAGGCTGATTTGCCCCGAGTTCCGGGCTGTCTTTCAGGCCCAAGCTTTCAAACACGGAGGAAAGCAACCGTTCGGAACGGATCGTCTGCAACTCGCTGTCTGCGCGGTTGAGGTCGAAACCCTGCTGGATCGATTCCTGTCCGGAAACTGTGGATTGACGCGGTTCCAGGAGCAGGGTTGCCGTCGAGGTGTATGTTGGCGGGAGCGAGCGCGCGTATATGGCTGCCAAGGCAAGACCAACGAGGGTGCAGGCGATCAGGCTGACCTTATGGCGGTAGGCGAGTGCGATAACCGACCTGATGAGAACAAGGGGGCCATCAGCCGAGTTGTCAGACTGGGGCTCATCCAGGCGCCACAATCGGGAGCTGGCATCAAGGGGCCTTGGTCTGTTAAACATCATCGTGTCTCCTGCCTCCAGCCGGGCTTGGGGGTTGTATTTGGCCTTCCGAGTTCCGCTGCTCTTTCGGGTTCCAGCCGCCCGCGCAGAATGTCCGCAAGTGCAAGCAGGTTCCCCTTCGCGCGGCCCTTGCGGTCAATGAACGACTCGGGAAAGAGCGCGCGACCAAAGTTGCTTGCCGTATTGCGCAAGACATGATCAGCGACCCTGGTCAGGCTCATCGTCCCCTTCGCTCGCATGTAAAGAGGATTGATAACCTGCGAGTATCCGAGGCGCTCGCCACTGACCCGCCCGCTCTTGACACCCATATGGACACCAAATGCGCCGGACCATTTGATCAGCCGTCCACCGCGTCGCGCAAGCTCGGCCGCAAAATCGCGGTCTTCCAGCCAGCCATAAAGCACCAGACGTTCATCAAACTGCACATTGCCGATTGCTGCGACACGGAATGCCATGTTGCAGCCATAGGGACTATAGGACTCGGTCCATTCACCGGTTGGAACGGTTGCGGTTTCAACGAGACGAACAGCGTCGTCGAACGGAATTCCAGGTCCCTTGATGCCGTCGGCGACGACATGACCGGTAAAGCTCACGACCTGGCTCTCATCTCGAAAGACACCTGCGGCAGCGGCAAGCCAATTTCGATCTGCAACGAAATCATCATCGAAGAACGCGACGATTTCCGTGTCTTGATCAAGGTGTGCGAGGGCTGTGTTTCGCTGGGCCGCAAGACCGGGTGGCCCTGTTACGATCGTGACAGCAGGCAGGAAAGCAAGGCTGCCTGCATCTGCCGCATCGACGCAGGAAATGATGAGGGAGCTTGCCTGCAGGCTTTGCGTGGCGAGGAAGTGTCTGACTGTTGCGGACACAACGTCAGGCCTGCCGCGGGTTGCAAAAACAGCAGCGATACGCGGTGTCGGGCTCGTCTGCGGCTGATGGGTTGCAAGGCTTGCAGAGGGTTTTTCAAGGAGATCCAGATATCCCTCGGCACTCTGCTTCCAGGAAAAGCGTCGGACATTGTCCAAGCCACGCCCTGCGAGTTCGTCGCGGAGATCCTTCGACTGCAGAAGCGATCGGACATGCCCAATCCACTGGATTGGATCGAAAGGAGATGCAAGAAGTGCTGCGTCACCGCAGACCTCCGGCATGCTGGCGGAATTAGACGAGATCACCGGGCAGCCTCGGGCCATCGCCTCGACGATCGGCAGGCCAAACCCCTCCGTCAGGGACGGGAAGGCTAGGCAAAGCGCGTGATCAAGGAGGTAGGCGAGGTCGTCGTCCGATACCCGGCCGGACAGCTGGACGTTGTCCCTTCCCTGCAGCGCTTCCTGCGTGAAGATACCATCGCCGCCACCGGCAATGATGATATCGACACCCATTTGATCGAGGGCTGAGGCAATGTCCATCAGCAGGGAGACATTCTTGTGACGGGCTCTCGATCCAAGCACGAGGACATAGGGCCGGTGGTTGCGCGAAGTGAGTAAATCCGGTGCTGAGGTCGCGCGCCCGGGATCCCAACTCAGCGCATGCTCGTGGCCGTTTGGCAGGACAGCTATTGCATTGAGAGAAACAGGCAGATGCCTGGCTATCTGCCTGGCGGCTGCATGGGAAACTGTTGCAATTCGCGCAGAACGGCGCGCAAGGATGGGCTGAAGGTTATGATAGACCGCACGAAATGCTCGACTATAGCTTCCAGGCGCGGCAAAGATATTGGCGTCGTGAATGCAGACGATCTGATCACTCTTGATTGCTGGCGCCGTGTTGCAGAGATTGAGAAGCCGACGGCCTCCAAGCTGAATGGGCAGGTCGACCTGCTCCCATCCATGCCCCGTAAATGCTCCTTTTGCGATGAATCCAAGGTGAGAATAGAAAGGGTTTTCGGTCGCCGCTGGCGCCAGGACGATGGAATGACGAGCACGATCGAAACCATCCATCGCACTCACAACATTGCGCGCGTAGCGTTGTACACCGGTCACGTTCTGGGTGAGGAAGCGGCCATTGACGACGAAAGAAGCGCTCATGTCAGGTTCCTCGTGAGCCCAAGGCCCCGAGACGAGGTATCGTATTGATCACATGTACCAAGAATATGTCTTCCCTCCGTAAAACATGGATCGAGCGCAGCCCCGTTGAAGCACTGTCACGGAGCAATCACATGGGTAGCATCTCCCCTTGTCTGCCGGCCAATCTGACGACGACTGAAAAGGGGAAATGGCGCGGGGTATCACCCGCGCCGCTGTCGTTCAGTAGCTGCCACGAGAACGAAGGACTGCCGGTACGGTTTTCAGCAGAATGGCAATGTCGCCGAGGATGCTTTGCTCTTGTACGTAGCGCACGTCGAGCTGCACCCGTTCGCCATAGCTCGTGTCGCTGCGCCCGCTCACCTGCCACAGTCCGGTCAATCCAGGACGGACCTGGATGTAGTCGCTGTAGTGCACGCCGTAAAGTTCGGCCTCGCTTGCCACGATCGGCCGCGGACCGACGAGACTCATCTTCCCCTGGATCACGTTCAGGAGTTGAGGAATTTCGTCGATGCTGGTCTTGCGTAGAAGTGCGCCGAATGGCGTTACGCGGGGATCATCCCGGAGCTTGCGGGTAGCGTTCCATTCCGCCCGGTGGTGCGGATTGGCAGCCAGGTGTCGTTTCAGCACCTCGTCGGCGTTAGCCACCATGGTGCGGAATTTCAGGCAGGGAAACATCACGCCATGTTTGCCAATGCGGCGATGCGCGATGAAGATTGGCCTTCCCTGCAGCACGAGAAGTGTACCCATCAGGATTGCGATCATCGGCAAAAGGACGATCAGTCCAATTACCGCAAGGACCGCATCGAGGGCATATTTTGCAATTCCGGCGACGGCTGACGAGGCACCTCGTCTTTTCCTTTCGAAACGCCGCATTCGCTCGCTTCGAGAGTGCCGCCCCTTGTCGAAGCCGTCGAACTCTCGTCCGAGATCAAATTCCCTCATCCGCGTACTCCCACGTAATAAAAACTGTTCAGGGCACGTGCAGAAACTACCCAACCGGGCAAGCACAAGAACGTTAACAAGTATTAAACAATTTGACAATATATTTATTGCGCTGCACTATTCAAGGGTGCAATGCGGAAATTAAGACGTACTTCTTGGAACTTGTTGTCTTATTTCCATAATAGAACTAACCTAGCATTTCGCAATATACATATCGAAAGCTAGATAGGTTCCCTTTCCCGTTTTGCGCGCCATGTACGTGTTACTCATTCGAGTTAGTGGAGCTTTGCGTGCGAGTAGCAATCATACATTACTGGCTGATAGGCATGCGTGGCGGCGAGAAGGTACTCGAGGCGCTCTGCGACATATTCCCCAATGCGGATATTTATACGCACGTCTTTGATCCGCGAGTGATTTCCGACAAGCTCAAGTCGCATCGGATCCAGACGACTTTCATCGGCTCGTTGCCTTATGCGCGAAAGATGTACAAGCGCTATCTACCGCTTATGCCGATGGCGCTCGAACAGATTGACCTTGGTGCCTACGACCTTGTGATTAGCAGCGAGTCGGGGCCAGCCAAAGGTATTATTCCGACCTCGCCGGCGATGCACGTATGCTATTGCCATTCGCCGATGCGCTACATCTGGAACATGTACAACAAGTACTACGAGAGTTCAGGACTGATGACCCGCCTGATGATGCCGCCCATGGCGCATTACTTGCGGACCTGGGACGTTGCGACCGCCAATCGGGTCGATGATTTCGTCGCCAATTCGACGACGGTCGCTCACCGCATCAGGAGCTATTACCGGCGCGAAGCGTCGGTCATTCATCCCCCTGTCGATACCGGTGCATTCCGTCCAGTGCCAGCATCGGAACTGGGCGATTACTACCTCATGGTCGGGGAGCTCGTCAGCTACAAGAGACCTGATCTTGCTGTCGAAGCGTTCAACCGCCTCAAGGCCAAGCTCGTCGTCATCGGCGGCGGAGAGATGCTCGATCATCTCAAGAAGATCGCCGGCCCGACTGTCACGATACTCGGTTCGCAGCCCTTCGATGTTCTCAGACAGCACTATGCTCGCTGCAAGGCACTGATATTTCCGGGCGAGGAAGATTTTGGAATCGTACCGGTCGAGGCGATGGCCAGCGGCAGACCCGTTATCGCTTATGGACGAGGTGGAGCTACCGAGACTGTTATTGCCAACAAGACCGGTGTCTTCTTCCAGAACCAGACTGTCGAGGAACTGATGGATGCTGTCGAGCGGATGGAGAGACTTGACTTCAATCCGGCCGATGCCGTTTCACGCGCTGCCGATTTCCGCCGCGAAGTTTTCATAAACCGATTTCGCACCTTTATCGAACGCGCAACGGGAACAGAGCTTGCCGTTTCGGCCTGAAGGCAACCTGGCACACGGTTGTCATGGAGCAACGCATGTCATTCAAGATCGTACACCACGGCCGCGCCATAAGAAGTCTTCTCGGCCGCCGTTCAAAGGCTGGTCTCCTCGCGGCGGTATCTGTCGTGGCTTCTCTGTGCGGCCAGATGGCGGCAGCACAGGACTATCTGCTGGGACCCCAGGACGTGCTCAGGATCCGTGTTTTCGAGTGGCGCCCCAGTACCGGCGCTCCATTCGAATGGGTGCCGTTGACCGGCGAATTCGTGATTTCAGCTGCGGGCAATCTTTCCTTGCCGATTATCGGCACGGTACCGGCGGCAGGCAAAACGCTCGAACAGGTCTCTGAATCGATCGGTGAGCGCCTGCAAAATCAGGTTGGATTGCAAAAGAGGCCGAACGCCTCAGTCGAAATTGCTTCATATCGGCCGTTCTTTGTCACCGGGTTGGTCGCGACGCCCGGGAAGTACAACTTCAGCCCCGGCCTGACGGTCGTACAGGCCGTCAGCATGGCCGGGGGGATCGGGCCTGTTGACTCCAACCTAATTACCCTTCAGCGGGACGCGTTGTCGGGCCGCGGCGAAATACGCGCGCTTGAGGCCGAGAGGCTCGAACTGGTTGCGCGCCAGGCGCGTATCGACGCTATCCTCAACAATGATCCCGAGATCAAGTTTCCAACCGAGTTGACCTCGCGAAAAGCGGAGCCCGGGGTTGCGCGGATGCTGACCGAGGAAGAAGCGCTCTTCGAGACCCGCCTGCGCTCCATGGAGACTGAAATCGGCTCCCTCAACCAGGCAAAAGTTCTGGCAGCCAATCAGATTTCCGCACTGAAAGAAAAGGCCGTGTCGCTCGCAAAGCAGATCGATCTGGCTAACAAGGATCTCGGCTCCGTCAACAAGCTCGTTCAGCAAGGATTGACCGTATCGGCGCGCCAGCTCGGCGCCAACCAAAATCTTGCCGACCTCGAAAGCCGCAACCTTGACGTCTCTCTCGCCATTCTGAAGACGCAACAGGACCTTGCCAAGGTCGACCAGGATATAGGGGATGTTCGCAACCGGTATCGCATAAATGCGCTGACCGAAGCCGCTGAGCTTCGTGACCGTTTCGCCTCCAACGCCAAGAAAACCGAGACCGCCAGCGATCTTCTCAGAAATCTGGAAGTGCGCGCTCCTGCAGCTGTAGCGGCACTGGAGGAAGACAAGGATACCTATTCCTTCACGACAAGCATCAACCGCGTTGTCGACGGCAGCAATGAAAGCTTGATCGTCAGCGATAATGATCCTGTTCTGCCGGGTGACGTCATTCGCGTCGAGCGGCGGCAGCGGGGCGCCCAATCGTCCGTTGCCGACAGCAACTAACGCTCTCAGCACAAGGCTTTGCTCGGTGAGAGTGTGAATAGTTCTCGTGTAAGAGAATATTAGCTTGCCTATATTAGCTATTTGCCCGATGATTATGTACGGTTACGTACAGGGGGTCGGGGTAGCGTTTATGGGTTTGACATTGGCAATTTGTTTCGTTCTAGGCGCAGTTTCTGCGCTTCGTATGCCTATTTTGGTCTTTACCCTGGTCGTTATGGTTGTAATGGCGGCCTATGCAATCTTTAGCGTTGTGGCAGGCATGCCGTTCCTTTTGGCACTCGGATTAAGCATGGCGCTCGCATCCGTGCTGGAAGCGGGCTTTATTTTCACGCACGGCGTGCTGTATTTCGTCTACGTCCGGCGCGCCAACGAAACGCGCGCGCACCGGAAAATCGAGTCGAAATATACGACGGATTGAACACTATCCCGTTCCGCATTAAAAATCGCCTGCTAAATTAGCGAGTCCGCTAATCTAAAAGGCGTAGCGATATTGTTCCAGTTTTCGGCTTCCTGCCCAAATTTACTATTGCTTTTTACACTGCACCGCACAATTATACTGTGACACGGGCGGCGCTTATTGTGCAGCGCGCAAGAGTCCCCAATTATTCTTTATGCCGCCCACAGCTAACACTTGTGATCAGAGCGGCGCCAAAAAGGACCCCCTTATGGAGCTGAGTGCCGCCAAGCTCGGACAAAGGCATCCCTTCCCTCCCGGGTCCGCTCGTAAAATTCTTTACATCCAGCCGGGAACCCAATCGTTTGCGGGCATCGAGCGGGTGGTGGACACGATTTGCAGCAATCTGACCGAACGCTACACCGATGACTTCGATGTCGACGTTCTCTACACGTCAGAACATCATAATCGGCCCTCCGAGCGAAGCTATCACACGATTGATCGACGACCGCGGGGCAGGCTCCAGCTGATGACAACCTTCAGGGATGTCATCAAGAGCAAGAAGTACGATCTCATCGTCGTTCCCCAGATCGAGCCTACGGTGATCGCGATGGCGTCCTGCCTCGGCATAAAGAGAAACTTTGTCGTCCACTTGCATGGCAACCCCAAGCGCGAATGCAGCCATCTCAAGGCACGTATCCTGTTTTTCTTGATGAAGGCGTTTTTCCTTCGCCGCACCGCTTATGTGTTTGGAACCTCGCCCCGGCAACTCTCATCCTTTCGCGAAATGTTTGGCAGCAAGGTACCGCAGTGCTGGGTACCCAATCCGGTTCGCAAATTTGACAGGCCAGAGGCTTTAGGAGGGGAGCCGGGATGCGTGACCTTTGTCAATGTTGGCCGATTTTCTCATCAGAAAGGCCAGGACATCCTGGTTCGCGCATTTGCCGAAGTCTACGAGCAGCGCAAGAACACACGGTTGAAGATCGTTGGGCACGGGGCGGGTGAAGAGGATCTGCGCCGCGACATTGAGCGACTACAATTGCAGGGCGTCGTCTCGATAGAACACCATCCCAATGATCCGTATCCCGCACTGTCGACAAGCGACATTTATGTGTCGACGTCGCGCTGGGAGGGCTGGTCGCTGGCAATATGCGAAGCACTGCGTTTCGGTCTGCCGGTCATCGCCACCGATTGCGAGTTCGGCCCGAGCGACATCCTTGTGGACCGCAGGCTCGGCCGCCTGGTTGATCCGGACGGCGGGCCTTCGCTTGTCGCCGCGATGATCGATTACTGCGATGACATCATCTTGGCCAAAGGTGATGCAGACTTCAGGAAATCGTTCATCGACCAATATAGCGAAGAGAAGGTGGTCGAGGTGCATGCCACGGCTCTGCGCGCTGCTGCAGGCTAATCGCGTTGGACATTTCAGGAGGCCTTCATGACCAGACATGAGATGTCCCGAAGGGGGCTGCTCGCGGCCACTGGCGCGCTTGCCATCGCCGGTGTCACGCAACGACAGGCTTTTAGCGGCACGGATGATCCGACCGAAAATCGGCGCCTCGACTTCGAGGACAGTTTTTTGCAACTGGATTGGTCTGTCTGGCACGCAGGACCAAAGGCCGGCACCTGGGACACCGGCTTCTACGGTCGCTCGGCCTTTTCCAGGCGGACAGGTGAAGAAGGCTTCATCCCCTACGAGATCGTCGATGATCCCCGTGCAGAAGACGGCAAGGCACTTCAGATATCGGCCAAATATATCGGTGCTCCGATGTCTGTTCCGGCCTATTATGGAAACACCAACCCGGAATATCAGTGGATTTCGGGAAACATTCAGACTGCCAGGAAAGACGGGATCATCACCAAGGGGTGGCGGCGGGGTTATTTCGAAGCGCGGATGCTGTTTCCAAGACATCCTCTGACCTGGCCGGCTTTCTGGCTGATGAATGGTCGCAGTATTCTTGCTCCAAAGACCAGCATCGAGCTCGATGTCGTGGAACATAAAGGATGGGAACCGACATTGTACGGCACCTATCTGCACGAATGGGGCCAGCCCGGGGAGCACCATGAGGGTACGGGCGTGCCGACAGTTGTCGACGTTACGCAAGACTACAGACGGTATGGTATTCTCGTCGATGACACGAAGTGTGTCCCTTATTTCGAACGAAAGCCAATCGTCGATACCCGCACGGGCAAAACAGCAAATTGGCCGATCCACCGTTCGCCTGACCTCGACGTCGATGGGGATGTTTTCTGGCCGCTGCTCACCCTTGCGCTCAGCGCTGACATACCCTACCCCCAGGGTCTCGGGCCCGAGCAACTTCTAACCCATATGCGCGTTGATTATTTTCGCGTCTACGTTTGATGCTTGCGGCTATGCAAGCTCAATTGCGGATGTGAATGGCGTGCCTCGGCCGCACTGTCGAGGACACCACTACCACGTAGTGGCAACAGTGGGATCTCTTTCAGTCTGGCAAGAGGACGGCTGGCCGTCAGGCCAGCGAGCACAAAGAAGAGCAGACCGAGATCGACGGTCGGCCCAGCCACAAATGATCCGGCAAGCAATCCGAGACAGCCGTTGCAGGCTGCAAGACGAACGTCGGATTCGAAGGTGCGAGCCGTCATGCCAGGCCGTAGGGCAGACAGCAGGAACAACAGGAAAAATACCGTGCCGGGGACGCCGACGTTGGAAAGCAGCGCCATCGGGAAGCTGGAGGTGCGCGCAGTGCCCAGACCCACTCCGAGACCCAGGGAGTCTGTAAAGTTTTGCCAGGCGGCCAGATTCCAGGATCCGCGCTCGACCGCCGAGCCGGATGTCGATTTGCTCAAGACCAGCAAGTCGACGTAGTCATAAATGGTACGGAAGAGATTGTCCTGGAGCACGATGATCAATGTCAACGCAAGGGCAATCGGCGGGGCGAGCACAACGACAGCCGTGCTGCGTCGACTCTCGGGCGAGATCCCGCATCGCAAAACCGCGGTCAGATAGAGCAGGAGGAGGCATATCGGTGCGGCAATCAGACCGGTCGAGGATGTTGACAATATGATCAGCACGAACGAGCAGAGGGCGAGCAAACCGGTTGTGCCGGGGTAGCGACCACAAATCCAGAGCGTGCCGGTAAATCCGAGGGCACCGAGCGTCATCCCGGCGAAGGCCGAGGCTTCCGGCCATGACCCGACAATCCGCTTCATGCCATTGACCGTATCACTGTCATGGAACGTGTACTGGGCATTGCGCATGAACTGAAGAAGCTCTTCCGTGCCGGTTGCGCTGGTTGCAAGATCAAGCAGTGCAAACATCACATTCACCGCGGCCCAGGCGAGAAGCCCGTTGAACGTCGCGCGAAAACCGGTCTTTGTCGAACAGACGGATGCGATGATGACAAAGCACAGAAGATCCGCGGTGAGGTAAATCGTCTGTGTGAGATTGCTGGAGACGGGGCCAAGGGGAACGGTACCGCCCGTCGAGGGATACTCGGATGCTCCCAGCGGAATGATATGGCTCATCCCCGCAAACAGTCTGGGAGAGAAATAGGCGGAGATCGCGCCGTAGAGCAGAAGCCCGGCCAACCAGAAGGCAGGCTTGCCGAGACGGAAGGCATTGATTGCCATACCCGGCAGGGAAGGCGTTCGAAGCGCAGCAATCAGAACAAACAGCAGGAAGAGATGTGCCGGGGGCACACTGGAACCGCCGAGCGTCAACGCCGCGGCGGACCCAAGGAGCGTCAGGACGATGAAGGTTGTGACTGTCGCCCCATATCCACGCGTCAGGCAATAGAGGCCCAGAACGACGGTGAATATTCCGATGGGCTCTATCATCCCGTACCTCCCTTGAACTCAACCATGGTCGATAACCTCGTATTTCCTGGCGCTGAGGAAGGCCCGATCGTTTGCCTGTTATGTGGTTGCATTTCCTTGAAGTCTAAACGGCTCCGATAGATGTATACATTAATAAGTTGGCGCTGCAATGCAGCATATATGTGGGCGCAGTGCTTGCTAAGAATAAACCGACAGGAATAGACCAGGTCGAAATGTCGCCGCTCACCCTGTCATATTTTAGGAAATCAACGTGTCATTCACTGGCCGAAAACAACTCTGACTTATGGGCAGCTCATCATACCTCTCTTGTGCATTGCACTACAACATGTTCGCACTTGCAAAACCTTCATCCTCGTGTGAACCTGCATTTGAAAGGGGCAACTAATTATGAAGCGTTTTACCGAATTGATGCGTGCCCCCGGCATTTATTTACGCATGCTCTGCGCTACATGCGTATTTTTTTTCCTGTGTTGGTACCATTACGGGAGTATTGCGTTAGCGCTTTACTACAGCATACTTTGCATAATCCTGATGCAGGTCGGTTATGTCGGAGGCGTGCTCTTCCTGATCTGGCGCGAGGCGGGTGCCCGCAAAGGGCCATGACCTAACGGCTGCCGAAGGTTGCATGAACACGTATTGGTGCCGGCGGCGGCCTTGAAATTGTCAGTTGAGTCCAGCGTAGAATGCGTGAAGGAAGATCGGAATGAAATTCGGAACGAGCGGGCTTCGCGGCCTGTCTGTCGACCTCAAGGGCCGGGCTTCGGCGCTTCATGCTTCTGCCTTCGGTCGATACCTGCTCGACAGCGGAATGGCCCGCGCCGGTGACGCCATTCTGATCGGCCAGGACTTCAGGGACTCCAGCCCGGAGATTGCCGGGAACTGTGCTGAGGCACTTGCTGGCCTTGGCTTTGATGTCCGCGACTGCGGTACGGTGCCAACGCCGGCGCTCGCTCTTTACGGATTGAAGAAAAAGTCGGCCTGCCTGATGGTCACGGGCTCGCACATCCCGGCCGATCGCAATGGCATAAAGTTCTACCGGCCGGACGGTGAGATCGACAAGTCGGACGAGGCAGCGATCACGGCTCTTGCGGCGGATCTCGATCGCGACGGTTTCACCTTTTCCCCCAGAGGTGCGAGGATGGAAGACAGATCCGAGGAATGCCTCTCTGTTTTTCGCCAACGGAACGCCACTGTTCTTCCCGCGGGCGCACTTGCTGGCCTCAAGGTCGGCGTCTACCAGCATAGCACGGTCGCCCGTGACCTGATGGTGGAACTCCTGGAGCATTTCGGTGCAACGGTCGTACCGTTTGGCCGCTCGGATGAATTCATTCCCGTCGACACGGAAGCGGTTTCAGAAGAGACGATTGGCAAGCTGAAGGAAGTCGCGAGACATCATCGACTTGACGCCATAATTTCTGCGGACGGTGATGGTGATCGCCCATTGGTGGCCGACGAATCCGGCATGCCGTTGCGTGGCGACCTGCTTGGGCTGATCGCCTCGAACTTTCTCTGCGCAGCGACCGTCGTGACACCGGTGACGTCGAATTCCGGCCTGGAAACCGCCGGTGCCTTCAACGTCATTCGCACGCGCGTCGGTTCTCCATTCGTCATATCAGGGATGCAGGACGCACTTATGGCCGGCCAGGACCACGTGGCGGGATTCGAAGCCAATGGCGGAGTACTGACCGCAAGCGAGTTTGATGTCAACGGCCAGGTGCTGGCCGCCCTTCCAACGCGCGATTGTTTCGTCCCGATCCTTTCGACCCTGTTTCTTGCAGCCACGAAGCGCCAACCGCTTTCGGTGATTGCGGCGTCCTTCCACCTGCCTTTTGCTGCAGCCGACCGGCTTGAGAATTTTCCGGTCGAGACCAGCGGCCGCTTGATGGCCTATCTTCGCGCCAGCCCCCCCGCCAATCTTGCGGCCTTTCTGCAGCCCATCGGCGTGCTTGACAGTGTCAGCGATATTGACGGGCTTCGAGCCACGCTGACGGATCGGCGCATCATTCATTTCCGCCCCTCCGGCAATGCTCCGGAAATGCGCTGCTACGCGGAGGCGCAAAGCGAAGCAGCCGCTGAGGACTTGCTACATGCAGGCCTGGAGCGAATCCTATGGTGGGCGCAGGCGAATTGATTGGCAAAGCAAAGTTAGTTTTCGAGGACACACCAAATGACACAGAAGATCGTTCCCGTAATCATGGCTGGAGGCAAGGGCACTCGTCTCTGGCCGCTGTCGCGTGCCGCAGCTCCTAAGCAGTTCATCCAGTTCATCGGCGACAAGACATTGTTCCAGGAGACGCTTCAGCGCGTGTCCGATCCTGCGCTCTACGAAGCGCCCGTGATTCTTACAAACGAAGAATTCCGCTTTCTCGTCGCCGAGCAGGCGCGTGAGCTCGATATCGACCTCGCCGCCATCCTGCTCGAGCCGGTTGCCCGCAATACGGCTGCAGCCGTCGCTGCAGCTGCGGCCGTTGTCGGCAAGCGCTTCAACGGAGACACGATCATGCATGTGCTCGGCTCCGACTACGAGATCGTCGCCGACGACACCTATTTCGACTGTGTGCGCGTCGCTGCCGCCACGGCAGCCCAAGGCAAGCTGGTGACGTTCGGAATCCAGCCGACCGAACCGGCTACAGGTTACGGCTATATCGAAGGCGGCGAAGCGCTGGCGACAGGAGCCCGCACGGTAGCACGCTTCATTGAAAAGCCACCTCTCAACAAGGCAGAGGATATGGTGGCGAGAGGCGGGTTTTATTGGAATTCCGGGATGTTCATGTTTTCGGTCTCATGCCTGCTCGATGAGTTGCGCACACACGCTCCGGAGACGATCAAGGCCGCTGATGAGGCCGTTGAAAACGCAAAGACCGATCTCGATTTCACGCGCCTCGACAAGGCAGCGTTCTCCGCTGCCCCGAACATCTCGATCGACTACGCGATCATGGAGAAGACGAGCAACGCCGCCGTCGTCCCCTCGCCGTTCAAGTGGTCCGACCTCGGCAGCTGGGATTCCGTCTGGAAGAGCGGTAGCCGCGACGAGTATGGCAATGTGGCAGCCGGCAATACGACGGTCGTCAACACCAAGAACTCGCTGATCATGACACATGGTGTACACCTCGCCGTCCAGGGCATGGACGATATCGCTGTCATCGCCAGCGAGGACGCCGTCTATGTCGGCCGACTGCAGGACAGCCAGGACGTCGGCAACCTCGTGAAGATGCTCGCCTCCGCGCCTAAGACATCGCAGCTGACCGAGACCCATCCCACCTCCTACCGGCCTTGGGGCGGCTATACCTCTGTGCTGAACGGCGACCGCTTCCAGGTGAAACGCATCTTCGTCACGCCGGGCAAGAAACTGTCACTACAGAAGCACCACCACCGCTCCGAGCATTGGATCGTCGTCAAGGGCACGGCCGAGGTGACCATCGGCGAGAACGTGCAGATGCTGAGAGAGAACGAATCCGTCTACATCCCACTCGGCGAAATCCATCGCCTGGCCAACCCGGGCAAGATCATGCTCGAGCTGATCGAAGTGCAGACCGGATCCTATCTCGGCGAAGACGATATCATCCGTATCGTGGATGAGTTCGGCCGAAGCTGATTGACCGCCGATGGATCTATTCTGCCAGGACAAGCAGAGAGTAGCCTCCGAGGACCCTGACCGTAAGGTCAGGGTTAAGGGGGAACAGAAGTTTTCTGGGCAGGCTCATTAGCCTGCTGCTGAAGGCCTGCTTCGGCAGTTCGATGCGACTTGCGGTATAGGCATGATCGACAATCCTGTATCCGCAATCCGTCAGGCTAGCGAGCGCCGTATCCTTGAAGAAATAATGGAGATGGCCGACGTTCTTGCGAAGGTTCGTAATTGGCCAGCCTCTAAGGACAGACTGAACCGACAGGTCCAGGGGGATGTGGAAGATCTTGTAGCGAGCAAGGCCACGCAGACCCTTGATGAAGGAAAGATAGTCCTCCACGTGCTCGATCACGTCGGCGATGACGAGAACATCGTGGTGGACGTCCGGTTCCTGGAGAATATCTTTCAGATGGAAGGAAACATTGCCCGTCGTTTTCGGGCTGGCCCTTTGAAAGGCGTGGGGGGCGACCTCATAGCCGTCAAATTTTGCCTGGGGGTAAGTTCGAGCCAGGTTGAGCAGGATCTCGCCGGTTCCGCAACCAACCTCGCAGAGACTGGAAAAGCTGATCCTGTTCTTGTCGATGATCTTGGAGATTTGTGCAGCTTTCCATGGTGAATCTTCTTCATGCCATGTTGGGTTCAAGTCGGCGTACTGATTTGAAATATAGATCTGCTCCACCGAACGCTCCCGTTTCACAACCTTCCACGGGTGCAGCCACGATTTTTTCGGGCAACACCGAACATAGGCACCAATAGCAAGTGCAACAATAGAGCGATTGACATCTCCCGAAGAAACGCGCCCTCGTCTCTATTGTGCAGAGCAGCATAACAACCCCGATAGAGACCGTCCAGCAATAAAAAATGAATTAAATGTCACGATCTATTGCAGTCGGACGATCACCGAAATGCTTTTATGTAAGTAACGGGTAGTGATGTTCCTTCGGGCGTTCGACGAAAGGAGCCCCGCCTCTCTGTTGACGAGGCTTACCTATGGATGCAGAGGCGCCATCTCATCCCACAAACGGCTCCAGTGGCGTCTTGCATGCGAGCACCGCGAGGCCTCATGAGACTACGAACACCTTCACAAGCTTACGCTTATGATCACTCGGGGACAGTGCCGATCTACTGCGAATGTTTCGAAACATGGTCTTTAACGTTTACGCGAAAAATCGCGACGATCCCGCAAAGAACCACACGTTGCTCATGCACGCTGAAGGTCGATGGTCACTGTCCCCGACTTACGATCTTACCTTTTCGTCGGGACCGGGCGGCGAGAATTGTACGGTTGTCGCCGGACAAGGCAGAGGCCCTGGCATGGACCATTTGCTGACGATTTCCCGGGGAGCGTCAATTTCCGATCATGCGGCAAAGGATATCATAGAACAGCTCCGAGCCGCTGTACGCTGCTGGTCGCACTTTGCTGAAAGCGCACTTTTGTCGAAATCCAGTGCAGCAGAACTCGATCGAATCTTTAACGCCGGGGAACCCCGCTCCCCTTAGACAGCGAAGGAACAATGCAGCGTGGTCCATCCCCCGTTGCCACGAGCGGTTGGACAACCATGGCAGCTGCCCAAGAGGGAAAATCCCCGGTCGCAACGTCACCGATCTAGGCAGCCCTGTCCGCGAAACGCAGGAGCATGTCCCGAAGCGCGGAGTTCTGTCGGCGCAGATGCTCTGTCATCAGCGCTTTGAGCTTCTTGTTTTCATCTTCGAGCGCGGCAAGATCGTCGGACTGAACGGCCGCAGCAACGATTGGCGCCTCGCGGCCACCAGCGTGTGCTGTGCGTGTTTGACGGGAGCGCAATGTGCGCTGCTTTCGCGGCGGTGTCGTGGATGGCACCTCCGGATGCACTGTCACTGCCACTGCTGCATCTGGTTCAAATTGTATTGCCGCTTCCACCGGCGCATCGGACGGTACGGGTTGCGTCTTATGGTCCCGATCCGAGGCGACAGTTTCGACTGGTGCTGGGCTTTCCACCAGTTCATGCTTTTGCTCTGGTCCGGTCTCCGACGCCGGCATTACCGGCTCGAACAGATGCGGAGCATCGGCTTCCGTCTCACGTGCCATGGCTTTGAGATCTGTGTTTCCCCAGATCGATTTCGCCTGATCCTTCGGACGGCGACGCGATGATTTGAATTCGACAACAAACTTGCGCGACTGTGTTTTCATAATTGTCCACTTTGCAATATGGTCATTCGAATCGCTCAAGCATCGTCCTGAGCTGAGCATTCTGCAAACGCAGCCGTTCAGCCAATTCGTTTCTCAAATGTTTGATCTCCCGATCCAGCTCCGTACCGTGGTCGACGACGGTCGGAGCGGGCGAGATGGGCGATTCTGTTTGCCCCTTATCTAATGCGGACGTGGTCTTAGCAACCACCTTTGCGTGGTTTTTCTTTGATCTGTCTGCTCGCGTCGGTCGCAACGGATGGACGATTTCGCTCTTTGCATCGCTCACCGATACCGGTATCGGCTTGTCGGCAGTGTCGTCACTGCCGCCGTCGGACACCAGCTGATCAATCCCGTCGGCCCCATCTGACAGATGTGACGTCACGACGCCCAAGTCATCCTTGGTTTCAAACGGAGTGCCGACGTCCAACGCTGAATCGGATAGCGGCTCGTCTCGATCGGCCGTTCCTGATGGCAGTGTGGTGTCGACCTCCCCCGATGACTGAAGCGCCTCGCCTTCCTCCGCCCTTAGTCCGGGACTGTCGTCGAGTGACCTATCCTCGTGATCGGCCGGCCGCTTTCGGGATGTCAATTGTGTCAGATATTTCCAGGGTGATTTCATAACGCTTCAATCTCGGGCAGACCGACGGCGACGTTGCCGCAATTGCGAGCCGGGCCCGCTGAACGAGTCCGTCAACTTTTGCTCTAATGAGAATGCGAGGCGCTGTTGCGCCTCTCTCACTGTGTTTTGCGATCAAGCGATCCCGAGCCGCTTGCGAAGATCGGCATTTTCCGCCCGCAGTTTTTCTGCCAGTGTCTTGCGCAGACGCTTGTTCTCTTCCTCGAGCTGAAGAAGATCGGCCACTTCATCAACTGCCGAAGCGACCACCGTGCCGGTTTTACCTGCCTGTTTTGCCGCACCGTATTTCCGCGGGCCCCGGACGCCGGTCGTCGCCTTGCCCTTTGCCGGGGCCGCTGCCTCAACGGAAGCTGGCTTTGTTTCGCCGCGCTTCTGGCGCGTGGCCTTCGGGGGCTTGGCAACAGGAACAGCTGAACTGGTTGCTTCGGTGGCGATCTTCTTGCGCGGGCCGCGCTGCTTTTTCGGAGCCGGCATTTCTCCAGGAGCGGCTGCGCTGACAGCCTCACTCGTCGAACTTATGTTATTGTCGTCAGCCATCAGTTATCTCCCTCTATAGCCACAAGTCTTTTCAACCGAGCGGCACACGGAGTCAACATCTCGACCATGGCTGGATCGCGGGTTTGATGCACGTAGCGGACGGTGGTGCAAAAAAAGAGCATCACGAAAGTTAAAGGACCCTCTCCAGCTCGGTGAACTACAAGGACCGGCCCCAGTTTAACATGTCGATTCGGAATTGTTTGTTCGTGTGCGAGCCTCTCAACTGCAGCTGCTCAGTCTTGCACCTTACCAACAGTATCGGCGACATAAGCACCGCGCGCGCCCATAGGCAATGGTCGTCCCGTCGTGGTGTCAATTTCCGTCTGGTGCTCGAGTTCGGCGTTTAATGCCGCGCCGACAATCAGGATCACGACTGACAACCACATCCACATGAGAAAGCCTATCAGAGCTCCCAACGTACCGTAGGTCGCACTGTAGTTGGCGAAGTGGTTCAGATAGAAGGCAAACGCAGCGGACATGATAAACCAGCCAATCGCTGTAAAGCCGGCTCCCCATGTCATCCATCGTACTCGGGCCGGCTCACGACTTGGACCAAATCTATAAATCGCTGTCGATGCGGCAATGACAAGAAGCAAGAGTACGGGCCAGCGCATCAGCAATACGATCTGTTCCTTGAATGCATCGATCCACATGAAGGTCAGAATGAGGGGCATGATTGCAACCAGAAAAATCATGAGCAGTGCTGCGACGACGGCACACAACGTAAAGCAAAGCGCGACGAGATTCAGTCGGACAAAACCACGCTTCTCGTTCTCTTCGTACGCCACGTTCATGGCGTCAAATACCGCAAGTGTTCCGTTATGGGTGCTCCACAATGCGATGGCCAAGCTCACGAAGAATGCTATGCCCAGCGTGCTCGTTCCGCGCTGTACGATACTCTTGATTTGCTCAGCGATGAGATCAAAAGCTCCAGGCGGAAGAACCCACGAAAGCTCTCTCAGATGGTCGGATATTGTGATCGGATCCGCAGCGAGCCCGTAAAGTGAGACGAGCGCGCCAAGCGCCGGGAAGATTGCGAGGAGCAGATAAAAGGATACACCTGCTGCGATCAAGGTTATGCGATGGCTCGAGATCTTGCCGACAACCCGCCAGAATACGTCACGCAATCCCTTTCTGGGGATGGCTTCCGGAACCTCAGCCTTGCGCCCCCGCTCATCGGTCGGATCGTCATGCGGTGTACTTATAGGTTCCGGTTCCTTGCGTTCCACGAAGGCTTTCAACAACACAGCTCCGGCTGCCAACGCAAACAGGCTTGCCGTTATCGAGTTGCCCGATTTGCTGAGAATTGGTTGTCTCATGATCCTTCACTCCGCCGATCCTCCCAATAACGCAGCTGGCGCCGGAAGGATGCATCCGGGATGCAGCGAGCAATGCACGAAGGTAGAGGATGCAGCCCGGCAGGATCTCTCTCCTCAGGGCCCAATCGTCAGACAACCGCGCGCTCGGTCTCTTTTGAGCGATGCTTCATCTACGCATATCGAGTGACACGGGAGCGAACCGTCGGGTGGTTACGCCCAAAGGTTCTCCCGGTTAGCCCTGTTTACTCACATTGAAGGGATTGCAACCGAGCGGGCATGCTTAATTATTTCTGGATTGCCTCAGGAGATCAGCCGGTGTCCATTTTCCAACGCTTGCCCCATAGGATCCGGGCAGAAAATTTGCGGATCGCCATCGAACAAATGCGCTCGTCGCAGAAGTTCCTGCCCGACTTCCAGCACTACGGCGACACGCAGTTTGTCACCGAGGACGGCGACGTCGTCACACACGTCGATGGCGATCACGTTCTGATCCTTCTCAAGACGGATTGAGACAGTAACGGAATATCAACAGGGGGCGCCGTCTTTATGCATGACGGCCCGGACTGGGGTCCGGGCCGACGATTTTATCACCAGGTCTGCCTGCCATACCAATCATCGATATCCTGCCGGGCGCGGTCACGTTCGAGCCCATAGCGCTCCTGGATCTTTCCTTCGAGTTGGTCGCGCTTGCCAGCAATTTGGTCGAGGTCGTCATCCGTGAGCTTTCCCCACTGTTCCTTGACTTTGCCTTTGGCCTGCTTCCAGTTTCCTTCTATGCGGTTCCAATCCATTCTTTTCTCCATCGGGTTGGGACTGGGAGGCAAACGACCAAGCAAGCAGACAGTTCCCTCGAAAAGTTGCACCCTGTTTTGCCGGAATGTCTTATCCAAATCACAGAACGAAGACTGAAAGCACTCGTGAGTGGCGGAAAGGTCAAGGCAACCCTTCCGACGGATATGAGCAAGTCGCAACACAATATGCTCGAAAGAAGCTGCAGGGCGATGATTTTCTCAATCATTCCGATCAGGAGGAAGCACAGGAAACGGCTGTCGACCTGTTCAAGAGGTATGGGGACGGTGGAGACAATTCGGATCTGACGGCTGGGGCAGTAAAGACGCATCCTGCCTTGGAACATCGTCCTCAAATGGCGAAAGATCTGCACAAGTAAATCGCGAGACTATGCGAGGATGCGAGCCCCTCCCCGAGCTGCGGCTCGTCATCAAATATGATTCATCCTCAGTGCCGGCGACGACCACGAGTACTCTCATCGGGGCGCAGAAGTCCTGCAGAGGCTTGGCCGCATCAATCTCGATGAGCGTCAACTCGCGGAAAACCCGGCGACTTGGCGTGTAGCACGCGGTTCATTCCCACGGTTGCTGATAGTGCCGGATCGCCATCTGGGACCGGATAGCTTCGCCAAGAATGACCGCGGAGTCTTCGCCTGCAAGGACACGCTCGACTGTTGCTGCCATGACAGCTTTTCCTTGATCGCTATATGGCGAGACATGGTACTTATGGCACCATTTCGATACGACCTTGCTGACAAGCTTCATTTCACTGGGACTAAGAGCTGGGGCATTCGAGAGGGACATTCGTTACTCCGGTGGAATGTGCCGGCGTCATCCGGCAGATTGCTTTGATCTAGATCTCGCTAGAACCGCTCAAGATACCGAAAGTTTCAAACTCAGAGGTGGCGCTAAGTTGCACGTTTCGGTGCCACGCGAGAAACTATTTTTTCAGAGGTCCTTGTCACGCCTCGGGCGGTCTGCGTCGCCTTCTCTCCTGATCGTAGCTCCACAATCCGGAACGTCAACCACGAACGCCCGTACGATATCGTACGAGCAAGCCGTTGGGCGCCTCACCGATTGTGGCGATGAGCTGGGAACGGAAATCGACGTTGGAGGTTGTCAGTCAGGAGGAACAGATGATGACGACGAACGAAAGGATCCCGCGCTTCATTTATATAGTCGGTGTTGCCCTGATCGGTTGCGTCATCCTGTTTGGAGGACTGGTAGGAAACCGGTACGAGGCACCGGGAAATGACCAGCGCGTAATCCGCTCATGGTGAAGGAAAGATACCATCGAAAGCTGGGGCGGCTGCGCTGCCATTTGCAGCCAAAAAGTAGATATCTTCAAAAGGCGCTCGTCTGCCACCGGAGAAAGCGGCTAATGAAGCAAATGGCTCAACCTGAGCTGCCCGGCGGGCTATCCACCCTAAACTTCTGGATGACGTTACGTGTTTCAAATGACAACTTGCATGCTAGATCGATCCGGGTCCATTCTACGGGAGGATTCGATGGGGAGAAACCATAGTGGCGCGCGGGGATCGATTATTCCTCACCGAAATTTCGACTGACCGGATGCCGGATGCCGGCTTGTTCACCTGGGATCTGAACAGCAACCTTGTATATGCCGACAGTGCGCTGGCCGAGCTTTTCGGTCTCGACCCCGCTGAAACCGAACATGGGCTGCCTGTCCAGACCTACCTCGATCGCGTGCATCCCGATGACGCGCCGACATTGGCAAAGCAGATAAATGACGCCATCATTGCGGAGCATCCGACAGTTCAGGAATATCGATCGCGCAAGGCAGACGGCTCATACGTGTATGTTTCGGCATTCGGTCGTTGCTTTAGAGACCGCAACAACAATCCGGTGCACTACGCCGGCATTGTCATGGCCATGGACGACACGCCTGCTACTGCGACCCATTGAACGTTTGAACACGCGTTGCCGCACCCGAACAACGCGAATTTAAGTGCCTTGCCAAGCAGCCTGTTCAGTCTGGCCTCGGGGGATGTTCGTCCTTCTCGGACTATCCTGTGGGACCGAAGCAGCGACGGCTGCTATCGCGACGCGCTGCGCATTGAAAAGGTCTACCCGCAACGAGCCTCCGTTATCAGGAAGTCCGTCCAGAGCCATTTCCGCCAACAGGCGTTTCGCTTCATTAAGGGCTGTCGGCAGGTCAGGAAATTCGTACCCCTGTTCGTCGGAAAGGGTTGCATCGAGATCCGTCGTTCGAAAGTGGAATTTGGTCATCGCAGTCTCCATCCGACAAAGTCCCTAACAGAAGTCAAGGTTCCGGAAGCATTAGCGTTTTTGTCCACTTAGTCGCCGGCCAGCATTGCCAACCGGCCCGCCCCGGCACAATAGCTGTGTCTGCGCGCTGCGCCACCATTTGAATGTTCAAGGACAGCGCACAGTCGGCATAACCGAGAAACCTGCTCTCGTACCACATGGGAGGGACGAAGCACCGTGGACGTTTGCCAGGCAATACTCTCCGCGAAAAGCCGGGCCTTCGTTGGCCCGGGGGTAACTTCATCCGGGCTTGCCTCGACACCGCCATCATGGAGGCCGTGTGGCGCAAGCTTCGTTTGACCATTCAGATCGCGACCAAGCTCAATCGGAGCCACCGTGTTCACGGCGTGATTTCATACCTGCTGCCGTGTCTCGGTCGGCTTGATGTCGATCAACAAGCCACTGGCGCGCAAGCTGTCTCAGTGGAAAGCTCGGTGGCCCACTTCCATGGATCAAGGCGTCACATGGTGCCCGCCGGTCCTCATCTTCTCTCCGAACCGGAAATTATTGCAGGCTCGGCAAGGGCGACATTGACGAGTGGAGAGGTTTCCTGGGAAAAATGGGTCGCAGACTATTCGCTGATCCGCGACGCTATCGAAAATACTTACCCTGAGACCTTCAAGAAGCTCAACGATAGGCTGTTTCAGCCTGGCGCGATCGCACGACCTGTTCCCGCCTGAAAGAGAAAATGGGTCACCGCGAACAGGAAGGCGTATTTCATAACCCCTCCCCGGCTTTTCGCCGAATTTGACGTTGATGACATCCGTAACGATGCGCTGCATCTTGCGACACTGCGCTCCAACGATCAGTTCGACCCGACCATCTACGGATACAATGACCGCTTCCGGGGTGTTGATGGAACAAGGAGGGTGGTTTTCGTCAACAAGGAAGATATCAAGCGGTGGGGTGCAGACCCGGCGAGATTGTCGATATGACAACAGCTATCGATCCAGAAACAATACGCAAGGTGCGGGGCCTTCGCATCGTTGAATACCATATTCCTCAAAGCTGTTGCGCGTCCTACTATCCCGAAGCTAATCCGCTCTTCCCGTGGTCGCACCATGATCCAAAGGCGAAGACACCGTCCTACAAGCTGCTTCCTATCCGGCTCAGCACGTCTGAGGGCGTACCAGTGGAACGACGTGAGCGTTGTAGAGAGGTTGATCCCGGCAGAGGACAAAGGGACCGATCGATGCCGCGGCCGCTCATGGGCATCCTAATCTTTTTGGGTTGTTTTAACCGAGGTACAAACGGAGACGAGCTATGGCAATGAAAACACCAAAGGACGGAGCCCCGCGTACGACAGAGCAGTCACCGCGATGGGAAGGACCGAAGGAAAAAACGCCGCGCGGCTACATGCCAGCCAAGGACGATTCCCACAAAACCCGCGATGCCAATGGCGAGACTAATCCCGATCCTGAAGTAAGAATATCTCGGATGGCCTGAAGCAGCGCGGCAATGACAAAAGCTGACAGTTTGACTGTGTTGGCGTTTCTTCGGGTGCTTACCATGCCCACGGGGGATTTGCCCCCCGCGTAGGTCCGAGGACATGGCGGACAAGAACGTTGCCGCCATTGAATAAGCCAGAGATGTGTTTCGTTCGCCGGGCTGTTTAACGCCGTGCAACACGCATGACGAGTGAAACGACAAACAGAATCAGGAAAATGAAGAATAGGACTTGAGCGATTGACGCCGACGCGCCAGCAATGCCGCCAAACCCGAGCACGCCAGCGATGAGTGCAACGACAAGAAAGACAAGAGCATAGTAAAGCATGAGAACCTCCAATATCGATCACCAGAAAACGAAACTTCTGGTGATTGGTTCCACACAGCCATCGCTGCCCGTGTCAGTCGCCTTTGAGGGTCTCCACCCGGACGAGGTCCGGAAACAACCGAAGCCAGAGCAGCACGACGGCTATTGTTCCGACACCACCAAGGACCCCTGTCAGGACCGGGCCCAATAGCGCGGCTACCATTCCGGATTCAAACTCTCCAAGCTGATTTGACGTTCCGATGAACAGTGAGTTGACTGCGTTGACGCGCCCGCGCATCTCATCGGGCGTCAACATCTGCACCAGTGAGCTGCGCACGACAACACTTATCGTGTCAGACGCGCCAGCAATGAGAAGAGCGGCGATCGAAAGAGCGATGTTTTCCGATATCGCAAAGACGATTGTGGCAAGGCCAAAGATTGCGACCGCCCAAAACATCTTTCGCCCCGCGCCAGCTCTCAGTGGATGCCTTGCAAGATAGACGGACATTGCGACGGCGCCGATTGCCGGAGCCGCACGAAGCAGCCCCAGACCCCATGGTCCCGCATGCAGGATGTCGCGGGCGAACATGGGAAGCAATGCGGTCGCGCCCCCAAGAAGCACGGCAAAGAGATCGAGCGAGATGGTGCCTAGGATTACCGGCTTCCCGCGTATGAATGCTACCCCGGCAAACACTGAGGCGAACGTCACGGGCTGTCGCACCGGTGCAGGCCGCTCCATCCGGATCGATATGACGTTGACGCTTGCGATAAGGAAGAAAACGAAGGAGACGAGGAATGGCGCCAATTCATCGAGACCATAGAGAAGGCCTCCAAGGGACGGGCCAACGACGAGTGCTGTCTGCATCATCGAGGTTGTGGTCGCTATTGCCTTCTGGAGTAGCGATTCCGGAACGACCGTTGGAAGCAGAGCAGCCATAGTCGGGCGCTCGAAGGCCTGCGCTGCACCGAGGACCGCCACGGCTACCAGTATGCCGCGGGCGCTCAGCATGTGCGCCGAGGCAGCCAGCGCCAGGAGAAGTGAGGTGATCCCCTCGGCCAGCTGGCAAATGAGCCCGATACGCCGGCGATCGAAGCGATCTGCAACCTGTCCCACGACAAAAGTGAGTATAACCATTGGGAGGAACTGGAAGAGGCCGACCAACCCCAATGCAAACGCACTGCTCGTCTGATCATAAATCATCCAGCCCATCGCGACTGCGATCGATTGGAACGCGAGTGACGACAGCACCCGTGACGCGGCGAAATTGAGATAGCCGGGGTGTCGCAGGACACTGTCCTGCCGGTATTGAAGAGTGTCCATTCTGAGTCTTAAGAGCTGGGCTGACGAGAAGCGGAAAGAGACGCCCCGTCTACGGCAATTCGGGCAGCCAGCAAACAGAAAAATAGGCGTTCGACATGAACCACCCCACAGAAGAGCTGCGGCCCCTCGCCGCCCTGTGGCTATGTGCCGTTGGATGGACTGCGGTATACTGCGCTATGATGCTGGTGGAGAGCGTCGTTTGACGCGATGGTCTCATCCGTGACGAGGAAACCGCACCGACGAGGGAATCCGATGGCGACAAGCGACGAGAGCGTGGCGATACGCATAGCGATGAAAGGAGATATGCCTGTCTTGGGCGACTACGGAGCCAGGCTCGTCTCTTTGCACCATGAATGGGATCCCGACCGGTTCATTCCGTCGCACAGTGGAACACCAAAGGCTTACGCGGGGTGGTTGGAGAGCCAGTTCGACAAGCCGGATGTGGTCATTTTGGTTGCCGAACGAAGCAGAACAATTCTTGGCTACACATACGCTGCCGTGGAGGGCTTTGATTATATGTCTCTACGTGGGCCAGCCGGCGTTCTTCACGACATTTTCGTGCACGAGGATGAAAGGAGCCAAGGCATCGGCCGCATGCTCCTCGATGCGATCACTGTCGAACTGTTCACTCGTGGCGCACCACAGATCGTCCTTTCGACGGCCGCCAAAAACGCGACGGCACAGCGTCTGTTTTCGGCAGCAGGGTTTCGGCCCGCCATGATCGAAATGGTTCGTAGGAGAAGCCAGGAAGGCAAGTAGAGTGCGTTAGCGTTCCTTTCACGCTAGTCCCTCAATCGAACCCGGCGCTCGTCCCATTGAACGTCCTTTGATATCTCGACCTGAACATCGCCAGATTGGCGTTGTTTCTGCAAAATCGCGAAAGCTGTAGCAGCTTCTATCTTCCCCGGGAAAGACTGGGTCGTCCGTTCAATGAGAGCGTCTATCGCCTTGGCCGCGTTGTCCGCCTCCCATACCTCAAAGCCTCATCCTTGAGAAAATCGACCATGTCCAGCCGCAGGAGTGGCTCGTCCTCAACGACAAGAAGAGAAATGGCTGCGGTCATTCCGGTCTCAGACCCATTTTACAGCGCATGGAATGCATGCGTATTGCTTTCAACATTATCAAGAGCCCCGTCGAGCACGAAGCGAACGCCGTCGGGCTCGAACAGGGTTCGTCCGGTCCCCTTGAAATACGACGCGACGATTCTTTCCGTCAGTCGCGCCCCGAAGCCGGTTCGGGTTCGGGGCGCCGGTGGCGGTCCATCTCTTTCCTTCCATTCGAATGTGAAACGGTCACCATCTAATGCCCAGTGGATGTGGACGACGCCCTTGTCGGAGGACAGGGCCCCGTATTTCGCCGCATTGGTTGCAAGTTCGTGTATGGCGAGCGAAAGTCCGAGCGCGCGTTGCCCTTCGACAACGAGATCCTGTCCCTCAGTGAAAAATCGGCCGTCACCATCCTTGTGCGCTTCCAGCGCCCGGCCGACGATGGAACGGATTCCCATCCCCGAGGTACCGCCCTGAAGCAGGAGGTCCTGGGCCTCGCCATTGCAATCAGGCGACCATTGATCGTTTCGCTCGCCTCCTGTGTCGATGATGCATTTCGCAGGGTCTGCGACACCACCGCCTGTATGATCGCGATCGTGTTCTTCATGCGATGTGCAAGCTCGGACTGCAGTTCGCGCTGACGTTGCTCGAATTCGCGCTGGATGCGAATGTGCTCACGTCCGTCGTCAAGGGTCTGCCGGAACTGTTCGCGTCCACGAACATGCTCCGTTGCTTCCACGACGATATTCATCATTCCCGCGACATTTCCGTCATCATTGAAGACCGGCGAGTATGAAAAACTCCAGTTCGTAGGCTCGTCGTAGCCACTGCGCGTCATAAGCAATGGCATGTCTTCCACACGGGTCGAGTGCCCGGCGAGTGCTTTCTCCACAAGGGGCCACACGTCTTTCCAAACATCCGGCCACAAAGCACGCGCGGGTTGCCCGAGCGCGCCGCCCGCCCTTCCGCCCAGCATGGGTTCATAGGCGTCATTATGGAAATTGATGAGATCAGGTCCCCACCACAACGAAATTGGCTGCGCCGTATTGAGCATCAGGCGGAGGCCGACGACCAGCGAAGGCGGCCAGGTGCTCGGCGGCCCCAGGGGAGTATTCGACCAGTCGAAAGCACGAATGGCGTCTGCCATGCGACTTTCGCCAAGCTTAAGATCGATGTTACTGAATGCTCCGCGGTCCTGCGACGTACCTTGGGTGGTCATGGAAACGCTAACCTTCGAAAAGACAGCGGGTTCCGACCAATGGCAATAATCCTTGGTTTTTTTCATCCAAGGCGGCGGCACCCCGTCGGTTCATTTCCGACAAAGCGAAAGCTGTGGCTCCAGGGCAGGCGCCGGAAATGCAGGCCCAGGGAAGTTGTTACTGACAAAATGCAACATGATCAGACCCCAACCCTTCGAAACAACTGGCCGAACCGCACCTCTATTGGTTTCGCTCAGAGGCGAGATGGGGCCGCCGAAAGAGCTTTTGCGATGGCTCACGGCAATCAGGATTGAGCTTGATCAAGCACGCGCTCCTGTGCCTTGTCGATCGCCCGGTCCTCTACGCATTGAGCTCTTTCAGCGAGAGTTCGGCTCAACTCGCGAAGTTCTCGCTCGTCGCGTTTTTCGATCCCGACGAACCTGTTTTGCGCCTGCGATGCAAGGATCAACTCATCAACCTTCGCCTGCAGGGCCTTCCCGTCTCGATTCTGTGAGTTTTGAAGGACAAACACCATGAGGAAGGTAATGATGGTTGTACCGGTGTTGATGACGAGTTGCCAATTCTCCGAGAAGCCGAAGAATGGACCAGATATGGCCCAGACAACCACCAAGGCTACCGCCAGTACGAATGTAGCGGGCTTGCAGGAGAACTCTGAAATGAAAGTGGAAAATTTCGAAAAGAATTTTGACGCGTCATTCCGCTCATGGTGGTCTCGCTCTACAAGTACGCGTGATCGACAAGACGGTTCCTTTCGGCAGACGTCGCTACGCCAGAAGACGCAAAGCGTTCGGTTGGAGGCTCCCGGTGGCGGGCGCGCCGCAAATCGTTTTCCAGCAAATTCGCTCTTCACAGCGTCGAAAGCGGCGGGCAGACCGGCAACGGTTGAAGGGATTGGGCCCGGAAGCGTTGGCTTGCTTGAGCGCTCTGGTTCGGATATCGTGGCGCACCGTCGATATTCAGAAGGAGGCGTGCAATGGCAGACGTTTTCATCCCTCACGCCACCGTCGTCTGAGATCGAAATGACGTTTCGGCATAAGCCGGGCTAGTCCTTTTTCAAGCTACATTCTCTCGCGGTTTGGCGTCTTCACGCAGCGCGCGGCCATCTGGCCTTTACGAGCGCTGCAGCTGCTTGTCTCAAGCTTGAAAGAAGGCGCGGCCGGAACAGCCGCGAAATCACCATGAGAAGACGTGTTTTCACGAGCGTCCAACTGGCGCTCGCCACCAACAGACACCGATCGAACTTAATGCGTATCGTCGAGCACATGGCCAGTCTGATACGACGCTCAAAAAACAGGCCGGCAAGAGCGCCGGCACTCTCGGCCTGGCTCAGACGCGATATCGGGTTCGACGCACCTGATTAAATCCGTGTGAACAGACGAACGACGAAAGGCCGGGCCGAAAATCACCGGTCTTTCTCATCGAGAACGACGCGCTGATCAACGCATCACGGTCGACCAGTGCAACCGCCTCAACCGGCAAGGCTCAATGCCTTTTCCAGATCTTCTGATCCGTAGGGCTTCAAAAGCAAGGCGGTTCGTGACGTGTCCTCCATTTCAGGAGTGCTGTTGGATCCTGTGGCAAAGACAATGCCGAGGCTCGGCCAACGCTTGCGAACCTCCCGACAAAAGTCGTGGCCGGACATGCCAGGCAAACCAAGGTCTGTGACGAGTATGTCTGGAACGCTCTTTTCAAGCAGCATCAAGGCCTCTTCGGCCGACCCCGCCTCCAAAACCTCGCAGCCAAGGTCCGACAGCATGTCCGCTGCTGCCATCTGAATGATCATATCGTCCTCGACAAGGAGGACGCGTCGTGGCCGTCCCTCGCTGCTGGCAACTGGTTCGTGTGACGTTGTGGTCTTGGCGGGAACCTTTCGCTCCAGCGCTCCCCTCGCCTGCTTCTCGTTGTTGAGCACGTGGCGGATCTTTCGGGCAAGCGCTTCGCGCGTATACGGTTTCGACAGGAGTTGGACGCCGGGATCCAGACGGCCGCCATGGACAATGGAATTTTCGGTGTAGCCTGATGTAAACAGCACAGCGAGATGCGACAGGCGCTCCTTCGCCTTTCGCGCCATCTCGCTGCTTTTCAGCGGGCCAGGCATGACGACGTCCGTAAACAGCAAATCGATATGAACCCCACTTTCGATGATGGACAGCGCAGCAGCAGCGTCAGGCGCCTTGAGGACACGATAGCCGAGCTCCTGCAGCATCTCGACAACGGTCGTACGCACGCCTTCGTCGTCCTCAGCGACGAGAATAGTTTCTGGTCCGCCCTCGATAGGCAGATCCGTGTTTCCGACCTCAAGGTCTTCTTGCTGCATTGAACGGGGCAGATAGATCTTTACCGTCGTCCCGTGACCTGGCTCGCTGTAGATCTTGACATGACCGCCTGTCTGCCTGACGAAACCGTAGACCATGGAGAGCCCGAGGCCGGTCCCCTTTCCTTCCGGCTTCGTCGAGAAGAATGGCTCGAACACTTTCTCGATCAGTTCTGGCGGCATTCCGGTTCCCGTATCGGTGACAGACAGAGAGACGTATTGCCCCGGTTCAACATCGTCGTGTTGTCTTGCATACGCGTCGTCGATGTAGGCGTTGCCCGCTTCGATCGTAAGCTTGCCGAACCCATCCATCGCGTCACGCGCGTTGATCGCAAGGTTCAGGACCGCGTTCTCGATCTGCATCGGATCGATAAGCGTATTCCAAAGCCCGCCGGAGATGACCGTCTCGACCTCAATCCCTTCGCCGATGGTCCGGCGGAGCATTTCGTCCATCGCGCGAACAAGGCGTCCGACGTTGACGACGCGGGGATCGAGCGCCTGCCGACGTCCGAATGCCAGAAGCTGCGATGCAAGCTTCGACCCACGATCGACTCCGGCCAGAGCGTTCGAGATTTTGCTCTGGGCCCGTTCGTTTCCGGCGACGTCCTTGACGAGCAACTGGAGGTTTCCTCCCACGATCTGCAGGAGGTTATTGAAGTCATGGGCGACGCCGCCTGTCAGGTTGCCGATCGCCTCCATCTTTTGCGCCTGCTGAAGCGCGAGCTCGGCTTTTCGAAGGGCCGCAGCCCCTTCTCGTTCCTCAGTGACATCGCGTCCGACGGCATGGACGAAGGCCTCGTCCGGGACCGCCGTCCACGAAATCGTCCGGTAGTTACCGTCCTTGGCCTGGTAGCGGTTCTCGAAGGAAAACGTCGTTGCACCTTCGCTGAGCTTGGCGACCTCCCTGAGTGTCCCCGGCTGGTCGTCCGGGTGGATCAGATCCACAAAGGATCGCCCGATGAGGTCTTGCTCGTCCCAGGCAAAGATCGTCTTCCAGGCCGGGTTGACGGCGGTTATCCTGGCATCGAAATCAGCAACGAGCATGATATCGGTTGACAGGCGCCACATGCGATCCCGGTCCGCGGTGCGCTCCGCGACACGCTGCTCGAGTGTCTCGTTGAGCACCTCCAGCTTGGCGCGTGTCTCGCGCTGTTCCTCGATGTCGGTATTGGTTCCGATCCAGCGGACGACCCGCGCCTCGTCATCCCTTATGGGGACGGCGCGGGCGATGTGCCAGCGATAGTTTCCGTCCGCTGCCCGCAATCGGAACTCGGTTTCGTATGGCTGCCCGGATTTGAGCGAGGCATTCCAGACACTCAAGACGCCGGGACGATCGTCGGGGTGGACGATTTCCGTCCACTGATCGTTGTCCAGCTCTCCCGGTGAGACACCTGCATATGCATAGACCCGTTCGTTGAACCAATCGAGCTGGCCATCGGGTCTCGCTGTCCACACGTGGTTTGGAATGGCTTGGGCAAGCGCCCTGAACCTGGCCTCACTTTCCCTGAGGTCGCGTTGGGCCTTCCGCCGGTCTGTAACATCCTGCACGACCCCCACGAAGCGGACTGGCACGCCGTCCGCGTTTCGCTCAAATTCGCCACGCCGGGCGATGAACCGTTTCTGCCCAGTGTCTGCGCGACGAATGCGGTACTCGACGTTCAGGGGAGAGTCGCCGGCATTGCGCGTCCTTGAATTGGACGCCGTTTCCCTGTCTTCCTCGAGAACCAGCTGTTCGACCCGCTCGATCGAGACATCCTTGTCCTCCGGCAACCCATAGATCTTGCAGAATTCGGGCGTCGGACTGAGCACGTTTGTGACGAGATCGAGCGAGAAAACGCCGACGCCTCCCGCTTCCTGCGCACGTCTCAACCCTGCTTCCGTATCCTTCAGGGCCTGAGCCGCCAGATGTTCCTCTGTCCTGTCGCGCAGCACCTTGACGAGCCCCACTGGCCGGCCTTGCTCGTCGCGAATGACACTGATCTCGCCATTCGCCCAGAAGCGCTCACCCGATTTTCGAATGTGCCATCGATCATGGTGCGCGCTACCACCTCTCAGTGCGGCGTCCATGGCTTGACGCGCCTTGCCTGCTGCTCGGTCTTCCGGCGTGAACAACATGTCCCAATTCACCGCAACGGTCTCGCCTTCTGTCCAGCCGAAGATCCGTCGGGCGCCTTCGTTCCAGCGGAGGATCCGACCCTCCAGGTCGAGTGCGAGAATTGCATAGTCGATCGCTCCGTCCAGGATCTGGCGAGATTGCCGCTCGCTCGCGCGCAAGGCCTCTTCCGCGGTGACGCGGTCGGTCACGTCAGTTCCCTGAGCGAAGATCCCGACAATCGCCCCCTCGGCATCGAGTACCGGCTGGTAGACGAGGTCAACGTATTTTCGTTCGACTTCTGATTGAGCGGAGGGCTGAAAATCAACAGCAAGAGCCTGCCCCTCATAGGCAACGCCTGTCTGGTAAACCCTGTCGAGCAGCTCGAAATACCCCTGCCCGCTGAGATCAGGGAGCGCATCCCTGGCCGTCTTTCCGACAATATCACGGTGCCCAACCAGTTGCCGGTAGGCAGCGTTGTTCAACTCGAACACGTGGTCGGGACCACGCATCATCGCGATGAAGCCGGGGGCCTGCTCGAACATCCGCCGCAACCGGTCCTGCTCGCCTTGGCGCCACCGCTCGGCCAAGACCTTCGCCGTCGTCTCCACAACAATCGCGATGACCCCACACGGCCTGCCGTCCTCGTCCATGATCGGTGAGTAGTCGAGGTTCATGAAGACCTGTTCCGGCCTTCCCTGCCTGTGGAGCGTCAGTTCCTGGTCCTGATAGGCGAGCGTTCCTCCAGCCAGCCCGACTTTCATGACGTTGTCGTTGAAATCGGCAATCTCGGCCCAGCCCTCACGCACCTTGGAGCCGAGCAGCTGCGGATGGCGCCCTCCCGCAAATACGGAATAGGCGTCGTTGTAAATCATGATCCCGTCATCTCCCCAGAGAGTGACAATGGGAACGGGCGATTGAAGAATGGTGCTCGTCGTCACATTGACGGCTTGCGGCCAGCCCGACGGCGGTCCTAGCGACGTCTTTTCCCACTCGAAATTGCGGATCAGGCCGGCAAGCTCGCCACTATGAGCAAGAAAATCAAAGTCGTCAGTTATCATGGAAACCACAGTCGTTTTCCGAGACTATGTAGTCGGAACATCCCCTTAGGGAAGTGCCCCGAAGGCCGAAAAAAAGCCGATTTGTTCGATGCGGTACACGCCTTGACCACACGATACAATCTGAGAGAGATTTCGGGCGCCAATAACACCCGCTTCGATTGCCGCAGCGTCACGAATGAAGCATTTGAAAAGGCCGGAGAAATGCACACCCGTCCGCGTCTCGGTCGTAGGAAGCCCGACTGCCATCATCTATCACGGGAGCGGTGGGTGCTTCACTTATAGTTGAGTGCGGCTTGTGGTTGTTGCGGCAATCGCATCCAATGTCTGGGCATCGCGACCATAAATGTCATCGAAGTAGTGAATTACTCCGTCGGCGGTGGGCCATGCCGTGAAATAGGAGACATAGACGGGGATCTCGACGGGCACCGGCATGTCCTTTTTCTCGCCGCCGGCAATTTCCTGATCAACGAATTCGACAGAGGTTTGCAGGACGGCGGCGGCCATGGCGCGAGGATTTTCCAGCCGAACGCAACCGTGACTGAACATGCGATCCTGCGACGCAAACTTCCCTCGGGCCGGCGTGTCATGCATGTAGATATCATGAGGATTGGGAAACAGGATCTTGAGCTGGCCAAGAGCATTATCTGGTCCTGGAGGCTGGATAACCGAGATATTCTCTAGGGGTTGGGCCCAATCGACCTTCGCCGAGGACATCGCCTTCCCCTTCACGGCCACTTTATAGCCCTCCCGGTCCAGATAGGCCGGGTCGCGCTTCAAGTGCGGAAGCATTTCGTTTCGAATGATAGACTGCGGGACACCCCAGTCAGGATTGAATTGGACAGTCTTTATCGTGGCATCGAAAAAGTTCGTCTGGTGGTCTTGTTGACCGATGACCGCTTTCATTGAAAGCGCCAGTTCACCCCGGTCGAAATAGTAGGCCATGTAAGCGGGCTGGTTGATGAACACGTATTTTTCGGGAAATTCCTGGGGGAGCCACCGCATTTCCTCCATCGCCACGATGACCTTGTTGATGTTTGCGGATGTGTCGCCCGATGTCCGAAGCCAGTGAAGTTCGGCGGCAAGCTGAGCGAATTTCGGGTTGCTGGGCATGAAGCGGTCAAAGATCGCCATCAGGTCAGGCGTGTTGGACAGCTGGTACAAGGTACCCCTGAGATCGACCTGTTTGCGCTTGAAATCGTAGTAATTGGACAATTTGTTCGGATCGATCCGACCCCGAAAATTGTCCTGAAGGAACATCAAAAGCTTCTCTGAGAGGGATGCTTCGAACAAAGCTGCCGCTCTGGCATAATCTGAGGAATTCCTGGGAACGCCTTGAAATGACGTAGCAACCTCATAGTCGCCTGGGTTCAAACCCCAATCGCCAGCCTGCTTCAACAGACTTATTGCCTGAACGGCCTTTGCGTTCGGCCCTTTGCCATCAACCCAGATGAGCTTCGCCTTCTCGCCGCTGTAGTAGGCTTCGACGGCATCGGCTATGTCGGTATTCATCACTTTCGAAAGGCTGCCCATCTCCTGCAGAACCTTCGATTGACTGTTCCCGAGCGTAAACAGCGTCGTGAGTGCGCCGGCGCCGTCCCGCGGCGAAATGTGAGCCGGGCGGCGCGCCGGCACAGTGTATGGAGCGCTCGAAGTGACTTGTGTCGGAGGGACGGGTCGAGGCTCGGCACTTACCCCTCCCACACCGGCAGCAAGAGCCAGCGCGACGACGAGGGCAACCCTTTCGGTAATCTTTCTGCGGATCATCTCATGTCCTCGAACCGTGATGCGAGCATCCCCTGTGCACACGCAGGCGCCGGCAAGTCGGACTACAACGCCACATTTGGGCGGAAGATGGGCATCGGCCTTGGCATGATGCTGCAGGACCGACGCTACGACGGCCTAAGATCCATTTATATGGCCATGGTGCGGACGACAGAACGCATCAAACTCCCGCCTTTCACTGCGACCCGTTTAATCGCGCAAGGCTAGCAGCATAGCTTTGCCGTACTCGACGCTCGGATCGACCCGCCTCTAGAGCGGATCATTGCTTATCGGAATCGGTGCGGGATTCCCAAATCAGCAGATTTGTGATTCATCATGGATGCTGGAATGGAGGCCAGCATCCATGACACGACCCTATTCGAATGATCTTCGTGAGCGAGTCGTTGCAGCGGTTGTGGACGGTCAGAGCTGCCGGGTGGTGGCGGAGCGGTTCGACATAGCTGTCTCATCCGTGGTGAAGTGGTCGCAGCGTTATCGGACCACTGGTAGTGTGTCGCCCGGCAAGATGGGCGGCCATCGCCGACGTGTGCTGGAGCCGCACCGCGCCTTCATCGTCGAGCAGATCGAGCAGACATCACATCTGACGCTACATCGGCTGAAGGATGAGTTGGCCGCCCGCGGCGTGAGCGTCTCCCACAATGCCATCTGGCAGTTCATGCGCCGCGAGGGCTTGAGCTTTAAAAAAAACCTTGTTCGCCCTTGAGCAGGGCCGCGTCGACATTGCCCGGCGCAGAGCCCGCTGGAAAGCCTGGCAAGACCGCTTCGATCCGAAGCGGCTCGTCTTCATCGACGAGACCTGGATCCGCACCAACATGGCGCCGTTACGCGGGTGGGGGCCGAGGGGCAAAAGATTGCGCGGCTTTGCCCCGCATGGCCGCTGGCGCACCCTGACCTTCCTCGGCGCCCTACGCTGCGACAAGCTCACTGCGCCCTGCGTCTTCGACGGTCCCATTAATGGCGAATGCTTCCACGCCTATGTCCGCCAGCAGTTGATCCCGACCCTCAAACCTGGCGACATCGTCATCCTCGATAATCTCGGCTCTCACAAAGCCAAGGCCATCCGCGATGCCATCAGGGCCGTCGGCGCCAGGCTATGGTTCCTGCCGAAATATTCCCCCGACCTTAATCCGATCGAGCAAGCCTTCGCCAAGATCAAGCACTGGATGCGCCAGGCCCAAAAGCGAACCATCGAGGAAACGTGGCGCCATCTGGGCTTACTCGCCGACACCATAAAGCCAGAGGAATGCGCCAACTACTTCTCAAACGCCGGCTATGCTTCCGTCAAGACATGAAAGCCTCTAATGGTGATCATAGAGCGGCGGCGCGACGTCCTCGTCTGCGCGATCCGGAAAAAGATGCCTTCTCAGCGCGGTGAGCCGCTCTTCCTCGGCACGGTTTCGATTGAGAAGGTCAGCCGTAACATCGGTAAAGGGCGCTGCGTCAGTGGACGCGACACGAACTGACCCACCACGAGAAAGAAAATCGCAAAACGACTGTACCGATCGCAGTCGGGTCGTGATCTCGATGTAGTAATCGCTATTCCCAGCCATTTCCACCTCCAGCCAGCATGTTCCATCAGCACTTCGGCAGGATCATGGCCAAGTGGCCTGCATTCAATAACGTACCCTGGTGAGAACCTCGCGGGACTTGGACCTACGGCTCACGCAGTTCCGAGAAAAATGGGTACTGGAGATCAAGCCTCGCTGCAGCTTCCGTCATTAGAAGCTCGTCGATATCGCTATCTGTCGACCGAGTACCTAGCGTATTGGTCCATCGCGAGCCGCTCCAGACTGGAATGCGGTGCCATGACATTTTTGCCGACAGTTTCGCTCCGAACAGGCCGGTTAGTTCAAAGGGGTAACATTGACGATCGATGCGAGATCGAAGCCAGGTTTTTCTTGCTCATATAGAGGCGATCCTCGGCTCCTGGGAGTTTGAGCCCAGGATCGTGGGTAGCGGCAATCAATGTCCACCAAGGGACAGAGGACCGCCAATGTCCCGAAACCCTGTGGCTCCCTGTTTGGTTCCCGCGAACATCGCTTGCATGGCCATGGCCGTTTGCAGGCGGCGATTGAAAGTCGGCGGAACAACGACCGAAGCAGTGGGTTCTAGTAGAGGTGGAGTGCTCGAATGCTGTACTATTTCAACCTATGCTCGGACGACTGGATCGATATCGATCAGCACGGTGTAGACCTTCCCTCTCTGGAAGCTGCCAAGCGCGAAGCGAACCGTGCAGCGAGAGAGATGATTGCCGAGCTTGTCCTTGAGGACGGCAGGATAGATGGAATGCGCTTCGAGATCGCGGATCAAGCCGGCAACCGGCTAATCACCGTCCGGTTCCGAGACGTGATCCGGTCGAATAGGGCCAGAACGGTCTGGTTGGGGTTACAGCCGCCGCGCGCAATAATAGTGCCGCTATCGCTGACGGGTTCTGGAACTTGGAAGCGAAAGCCGAAGTCGGGCGCCGGAATCTCACCCTTAGGGAGCTGCGAGCGAGCGCAAGGTTCTCCTTGGGTGGAACAATTGCCGCGAGACAAGGTTTAACCGCGCTACCATCAACGAGAGAGGACATCCTATGCCAGCGACCAAAACGCTTGACGATCTTTTTCTCGATACGCTCAAGGACATTCACTACGCCGAAAAGCAGATCTTGAAGGCCCTCCCGAAGATGGCCCGAGCGGCGCAGTCCGAAGAAGGCAAGGCGGGATTTCTAAAGCATCGCGTTGAAACTCGGGGACAGATTGATCGCCTGGAGCAGGTATTCGAGATCATCGGCAAGCCAGCCCGCGGCAAGACGTTCGAACCAATCCAGGGCATCATCGCAGAGGGCGAGGAAGTCATAGAAAAGTACAAGGGATCGCCGGCCCTCGACGCTGGACCCATCTCCTCCGCGCAGGCGGTCGAACACAACGAAATCGCCCGTTACGGGACCCTGATCGCACGGGCGGGCCAACTCGGTCACAAGGAGGCCATCCCGCTTCTACAGACCAGTCTCGAAGAAGAGGAAACAGACCAGAAGCTGACCCAGCTCGCCAACGTGTCCGCGAACGCCAGGGGCACGAAAGCTGCCTGACCTTCATATGCAAATTCAATCGGGACGGTCGCTTAAACAAGCGATCCTCCCTTTCATACTTCACAATGGGAGGAACCAATGGCCAGGAAGCCATCGGCATCGCCAACATCATCCAGGAAAACCGGCTCTGATATCGCTACCGTTCATGACCAGGCCCTCCACCGCGGCGTGGGAGGCGAGCTTCATCAAATTTCCGAGGATGGCTACGACCTCCTGACGACAGCCCAGGGTTCGCCCGTCGCCGACGACCAGAATACGCTGCGCGTCGGGGCTCGCGGACCGGCGCTTGTTGAAGACTTTCATTTTCGCGAAAAGATCTTTCACTTCGACCACGAGCGCATTCCGGAAAGGGTCGTCCATGCCCGTGGATACGGAGCGCATGGTTTTTTCGAGACGTACGAGCCACTGACTGACTATACGCGGGCCGACATCTTTCAACGCGCTGGCGAAAAGACCCCCGTCTTTGTTCGGTTCTCGACCGTGGCGGGAAACAAGGGTTCCTCTGATCTCGCCCGGGATGTGCGCGGCTTCGCCGTCAAGATGTACACGAAGGAGGGCAACTGGGATCTTGTCGGAAACAACATTCCTGTGTTCTTCATCCAGGACGCAATCAGGTTTCCGGATCTCGTGCACGCCGTCAAGCAGGAGCCTGATCGCGCGTTCCCGCAGGCACAGACTGCCCACGACAATTTTTGGGATTTCATCAGCCTGACACCCGAAAGTATGAACATGATCATGTGGATCATGTCGGATCGCACGATCCCGCGTTCCTTCCGGTTCATGGAAGGTTTCGGCGTCCATACGTTCCGGTTGGTCAATGCGGGGGACCAGTCGACATTCGTCAAGTTCCACTGGAAGCCGAAGCTCGGCCTGCAGTCGGTCGCCTGGAACGAGGCTGTCAAGATCAATGGGGCGGATCCCGACTTCCACCGTCGTGATCTCTGGCAGGCGATCCAGTCCGGCAACTTCCCGGAATGGGAGCTGTGCGTGCAGCTTTTTGACCAGGATTTCGCGGACAACTTCGACTTCGACGTCCTCGATGCGACGAAAATCATTCCGGAGGAGGTCTTGCCAGTAAAGCCAATCGGTCGCCTTGTGCTCGACCGGATGCCCGACAATTTCTTCGCCGAGACCGAGCAGGTCGCCTTCATGACGCAGAACGTGCCTCCCGGTATCGACTTCAGCAACGATCCCCTGCTGCAAGGGCGAAACTTTTCCTATCTCGATACGCAGCTTAAGCGGCTGGGAGGGCCAAACTTCACGCATCTGCCGATCAACGCACCGAAGTGTCCCTTCCATACCTTCCAGCAGGACGGGCATATGGCTCTGCGGAACCCTGCTGGACGTGTGAACTATCAGCCGAACTCATTCAACCAGGGACCGCGCGAATCCCCGATGCAGGGATATCGCCATTTTCCTGCCGAGGAACAAGGGCAGAAAGTCAGGCTTCGATCAGACAGTTTTGCGGATCATTACAGTCAGGCGCGTCAGTTCTTCATCAGCCAGACGGTTCCCGAACAGCGTCACATCGCCATGGCCTTGACATTTGAGCTGAGCAAGGTGGAGACACCTTTAATTCGTGAACGAATGGTTTCGCATCTGATGAACATCGACGAAACGCTTGCATCGACGGTCGCGGAAAAGCTTGGCATCAGGTCGATGCCCGCGCCCGCGCAAGCCGCGGTCCCAACCCGTCAGGATCTTGAGCCGTCCCCTGCCCTTAGCATCGTGGAGAACGGCCCGAGACGCTTCGAAGGCCGCAAACTGGGCGTCCTTGTAACTGACGGCGTCGATGCAAAATGTCTGAAGGCTCTCACCAAAGCGATCACGAAGGAGAAAGCCGTCGTGGAAATTATTGCCCCAAAGGTCGGTGGGGTCACTGCTTCCGACGGAAGCCTTGTCGAGGCGCATCACATGATCGACGGTGGGCCTTCCGTGCTGTTCGATGCGGTGGCGCTTCTGACCGCACACCAGGGCATCGATGATCTCGTCCAGGAAGCGACGGCGCGTGACTTCGTCGCTGATGCATTTCAGCATTGCAAGTTCATTGGCTACGATCAGTCCGCTCTCCCCTTGCTTGAGAAGGCGGGGATTGCAGGCGCACTTGACGAAGGGACCATTGGCCTGACTGGCGATAAAAGCATTTCCGACTTCGTTCAGGAGATCGGCAGACTTCGTGTTTGGGCGCGAGAACCGTCGGTAAAGGTTGGCAAGGCATCTCCGCCCATTGCTTGAGACAGAAGAAGCGGGCTTGCGGCCGCTCCTCGCCGGCCCGTCGGGCAACAGCAACCGAGGGCCCGGGCGAGGCACGGGTCTTATCGACGTCGCCCGCTGCTTGCGAATTGTTCTCGATCCAACGGAACCGGCTTCCTGCTGCGGCGTTCGCCTTCCCAAAGAGGCACGGACATGGATCAGGAAGCATACAACTGGATCAGCTGGCGTGCCCACGCCCTATGGCAACGAGAAGGATGCCCCCATGGGCGTGACCGCGATCACTGGTCACAAGCGGTGGCGGAATGGGGAGAACGTGATCAAGGCACTCCAACGCAAGTGATTGAGAGCGATGTCAAAAAAAGTTCTCGTGGTCGACGATGAACCGTTGATCCGCTATGAGGCGGTGGATGCGCTTGAGGCAGAGGGTTTCGATGTATTGGAGGCCGGAAGTGCCGACGAGGCGCTCGTCATCCTGCAAAGCAACCACGTCGACGCAGTCTTTACCGATGTCAACATGCCGGGATCTACGGACGGACTTGGCCTGATGACAATGAGGTTGCCTCTGCGATCCGGCATTTGACCGATGCCTGATCTTTCGCAGCTTTTGCGCCCAGCAAGAACGGAGAAACACTCAACTGACGAGCGTGGCCTGAGGCCGGCATCCCCGGTGCTTCAGTTAAGCACCGGGCCGCGCTCGAGAAGCGTGTGGCCACAACGGATGATGCCTGCCTGGACAGGCACGACATCTATCAGTGCGGCGATTGCAAATTCATGCCGCTGGCCCCCAGCCTGAACAAGGACTTTTCCATTCGACAGAATAACTTCGTTGGCGACAATATTTCTTTCCTGCCCATTGTCTGAGACCGCCACGATGAACATGCTTTGAGTGCCTTTTCGCAATTGTCGGGAAATCCTGTATAGAATTTCAGCATCTGGTTATCGAAAGGTTAGCAACGCTTCCTTTCGATTGCTTTCTCGGACAAAGCCCCAAAAAAGGCCTACTATAATGTCTCTTATATAAATACTGACAGATACTTTATGCATGCTCATATAGTAGGAATTTAGACGTTGCGTTCTCCCCACATCCATGCGCCTGGGCTTGTGCGTCAACTAACAGCGACGAGAGCGTTCCGGGCCCCAACCGCGTCAGCTTGGAAAAAATTCGACGTGAGTTTCAGCCGTGCGGCCAAAATAGACGACCCTACGCCCCAGGAAGGATACGAGATAGCCGGCACAACCGGCTGCCTTTGCCTTCTCTGAGAAGGCCTTGTAGCTGTAGTTCGGTCCATTGGCCTGCGCCCAACGGACGAGTTGCTCAATCCGCGCGGGTTCAAACCGCGTTGCAACAGGACCCGGCGAATTCTCCATGTCAAGGGTCAGGCTGTCCCCGTCCGGCAGATAGAAGGACTGACAGTTGCGTCGGTAGTCCACCGCATAGCCCTCGAAGCCGACGTCAATGAGTTTGCCGACGATATCCGGGAAACTGAGGTCGCCGTCATGCGCCGCCTTGAGGCAGGTCCGAGCAACAGAAATCTGTTCCGCATCCATGGCAGCGCTCCTGTCCGAGTTGATAGATTGGTCTGTCCGGGCCCCTATTTCACCGGTACGGTCTTCAGTCCCCGTCTCTCGACGAGTGATTTCAAAAGCTCATCAAGCGCGACACGCTCCTGCCCGGTCAACACGTCGAAATATTCTGCGTCGTTCTGATCCGCCAGCGCCGCCAGGCGCGGAACCTTTTCACGTCCCGCCACGGTCAGGACCAAGCTGTGGGCGCGCCGATCCCGATGATTCCCGATGCGTTCGATGAACGCTTTTGTCGCGAGACGATCAGCGAGCTTGCTGACCGCGCCTTTGGTCATGTGCATTTTCTCTGCCAGGACTGACGGAGAGATTGGCCCCTCGTCATAGAGCGAACGCATAAGTACCCACTCGGCGACCGTTACGTCCTCCAGGGCGAGGCGTCGAGCGAACCCGTGTGAAACGGCATTGGATATCATTCTCATCCAATAGCCGGTATGGGAGATAAGGTCACATACCATCGAGCGGCACCCCATTCGTTGACTAGGAAACTATACTAATTCGTTTCCTAGTCAACTAATGTCTTCGCGTGATCGATGGGCGTTGGAAAAACACCGAGTCGTCGAACGCCACGGTTCCGGGAACGCCATCTGAGCGGGCTCGGGTTCGAGACCGCTGCCCCGAGATTCTCGACCGCGGGGCCGCCACGGGCCTAGTTGAGAAAAGTCTTGGGCTTCGATCTGTTGGAAAACTGGTGCATCAGCATAATACCCTGCTCAAGAAGCAATTCTGCGGCCGCCATCTCTCGGGGCGCGAGATCCCCGGATAACCCGCGAATGGTGTTTGCCAGGCAGGTCGAGTTGGCAACGAACCGTGCATCACCGTTTTCCTCTGCTTCACTTGCCGTTGCCTCAAGGGCGCTGGCGACCGCTTCCAGCAAGCTGGAACGTTCGACCCGCGTCATCTCGTCCAATGTCTTCGAAATGATGTTCACGATGCCTCCTTACGTGCAGCCCGATGGCCGGGTCGCGGCGTTTGTTCCAAGGTGAAGTCAACTGATTACTCCGCAAATAATGGTTGCGGCACGAAGACACAAATCATACCAGTCAAGCGTCGGATGCATGGGTTGAACCGCTACATCCCCTCCAAAGGCTACATGTCGCGGCTGGTGCGCGCTTTCAACTCGTCCCGATCGATAAATGTATCTGTGGAGCCTGCCTCGTGATCAGGATGGGAAATCTCGATCTCGATATCTTCGGGAAGGGATAGGGCCTGCTTTGCATTCATGATCCCGAGGGCCACACGCTCGCCTTCCGACGTTACCGCAACCTCGACCAATTGTTCTCGACGTCATCGTTTACTCCTTGTCGACTGTGATCAACAACGGACAAGGAGTCGTCCGGTTCCAACGAGATGGAAACGTACAAGGAACTTAGCCGGCTATGCGGTATCGTTCCGGAATGCCGAGGGAACGACGTCCATGTGCCTCCTCGGGCCAAGTCCCTCGCTCGCCCGACATTACACGGAAATCCGGCCTGATCCACTAGCCGATGGATCTGGACATGCTCTGACACCGCACGGACGAGAGATCGGCCCCGTCAGCCTCCCGCGTCTTGGTCAGAAACCGTACAAACGATAAGAGATTGTTTACAACCCGCCCTATGTTTTTGAATTGACAAGGATTTCGTGCTCTGATGCCGGTCTCGACCCGCCTTGAAAGCTCCTGGTTTCCAAGGAAGTCCACGACGCTGACCGCAAACCCCGTTGCGCCGAACGCCTAGCAAGTTACAACATTCTTCCCGCCTTCATGTAGTGAGCAAGACAGGATTGATGACGAAGCGCGACAAAGCTGAGACTTCACTGGGAAAGGCATCAGTTGCGATCATCGTTTTGATGTTTTTTGCCCTGCTTGGCGTTTTGTGTGTCTGGCTGATAACGAGTTATCGAACGACCGTCCACCGCGGCGACGAACGCATCATCGCGGCGTCGAAGATTGTGGCGGCGAATGCCATATGGATGAATTCGCTTGCAAGGGAAACGTTGCACCGGATCGATGACAGTCTTGGAGCAAACATTCCAGTGCCGGGTCCCGACCGTGTCCACGACCTAAACGCGGCTGTGGCGGATCTGCCCTCGCAGGTGACCGCATATGTGCTTGGACCGGATGGACGGACACTGTTTTCCAACGACCCCAACATCCGCAAGGTCGATGTCACCGACCGGGACTACTTCGTGCGACTTCGCAACGGGGCGGATGACTACACGTCCTCTTTGATCCAGAGCCGTCTTTCCGGTCGCCAGATCTTCGTTTTCAGCCGCAGACTGGAGCGCAATGGTATGTTTGCGGGCGCGGCTGTCATTGCTTTCGATACGAGCATCCTGAAGCCGGTGTGGGACGCCGTGGCTATGGGGGAAAACTCGACAGTGAGCCTGATCCGGCGCGACGGGCAGCTTGTCGCACGCCATCCGGAACCCGACGGGCCGGTCAACATGAAGGACTATGTGCTCTTCACCGACTACATGAGAAAATCGACGACAGGTGTCTACCGCGCGCTGTCCCCGGTGGATGACCAGGACCGGCTGGTTGCCTATCGAATAATCGAACGCACGCCCTTCGTGGCTATTGCGTCCGCAGATATGGCGCTGATCATGCGGCCCTTTTGGAATGACGTGGAGATCGCGATCGCCATGGTCATTCTTGCCGTCATCGGCGCGCTTGCTGCAGCTTACTGGATACGCGGCCTCATTCGCGTCGATGCGGTGCATGTATTGGAGCTCGCGGACGCAGTGAAGGCGAACGAGACGTTGATGCGAGAAATCCACCACCGCGTCAAAAACAATCTCCAGACTGTTATAGCACTCATTCGCATGCAAGGCTTCGAGCCCGAAGCCGTCAGCAAGGTCAATGAACGGATCTCCGCAATGTCGGCGGTGCATGAGCAAATGTACGGGTTTGACCAATTCGCGGGAGTGGTGGCTCGTGATTTCGTACCGGGATTTGTCGGGAAGCTTGTCAACATGCACGCTCTCAACATTGAAACGACGTTTGATGTTGATGATTTTGTTGTCGCCGCCGACAAGGCTACTCCGCTCGCCCTGCTTCTCAACGAACTCGTGGCCAACAGCATGAAATATGCGTTCAGGGGCCGGCAGACTGGACGAATTCATGTGGGGCTGAAGGTTCTCGACAATGAGGTTTGCCGACTGATCGTCTCCGATAACGGCATCGGTTACGGCGGACAGACAAAGAAGCCAGGCATGGGAACGCGGCTGATCGCTGCCTTCGTCAAACAGCTCAAAGGATCGTTTGAATATACCCGCTCCAACGGAACCCATTTTGTTGCGAGCCTGCACCTCATCAAGTGACATCGGCTGTGCGATGCGCATCTGATCATTGTAGCGCCCTGTCTTTCAACAAATCCTTCCGACCGGCCCTCGTGGGGCCGGCTCATTGATGCCGCGATCACGCCCGCCCCTGAACATGAAGGGGCATGGATATGCGCTGGGCGGATCGAGGGGGAGCGCCTGGCCGGTTGGCGTGGAGCCGCACGGAAGCTGTGGACGATCGCGGGCGATGGAATGCAATCAGTCGGTAAGGCCAGCTTTGCGCAGGCCGTCGACAATGCGCTCGAAATCAGCAGGGTTTTTGTAGGGTAGCACTTTTCGCCTGTGCTCCAGGGAATAGTCGGGATTGATCCGGAACACTTCCTCCCACTCCCCGCGCGCCTCCGCGAAGCGGCCCAGGTGACCATAGCTCGCCGCCAGCAACACGCGTGAGATGTCGGTGAAAGGATTGCGAACAAGCCGTCGCTTCAGGACGACAACGGCCTCCTCATACCTGCCTAGCTGGAACATCGCCTGCGCGTGGAAGTGCAGAAAAATGTCCGGATAATATGGATTCAGGGCCATTGCCCGCTCGAAACAGACGAGGGCCTCGTCGGGCCTGCCCGCATAGTGGAGCGCGTTCCCGAGGCTCTCGTGACCCTCGACAAGGTTCGGAGCAAGCGCGATCGCGCATTCAGCCTCCCGGATCGCCACGTCAAGCCGTCGCAGGTACAAATTAACGACGCCCATCGCCCAATGGGCGTACGGATATCGATCGTCGAGCGCCACCGCCTGCGTCGCAGATCTGGCCGCCTCTTCCAGCGATTTCGGCGGCAATTCGCTCCACTGGTTGACGTAGGCCAGCGCGTGCGCGACGGCGAGGAACGCGTGGGCGGGGGCGAATTTCGGGTCCAGATCGATGGCGCGTTGCAACAATTGGCGGCCCTGAATGTTCTGCTCTCTCGTCAGCCGCCACATCTGTTCACGCCCCCGCAAGAAGCAGTCATAAGCTTCCAGATTTTGGGTCTGCTCGGTCGCGAGCCGCTGCTGGTCCCCGGCCGCGAGCTTAACTTGCAGAGCGCCGACGATCTGCTGGGTGACGTCATCCTGCACCGCGAAGATATCGCTGAGGTCGCGGTCGAAACGCTCAGCCCACTGATGGCCGCCAGTGATCGCATTGATGAGCTGCGCGGTGATCCTCACCTTATTGCCTGATTTGCGGACGCTCCCTTCCAGCACGTAGCGCACGTTGAGGCTGTGGCCCACCTCCTGCACGTTCACGTTCCGGCCCTTGAACGTAAACGACGAGTTGCGAGCGATAACGAACAACTGCGACAGCTTCGACAGAGCGGTGATGATATCTTCGGAGATGCCGTCGGCGAAGTATTCCTGCTCGGCATCGCCGCTCATGTTGACGAAGGGCAGCACGGCAATCGAGAGCTCCGGTGGCAATGGGGCCGGCGCACGAGCAACAGCGCCGGCGGTCACTGCTGGCTTTGCCTCCGCGGAGGCGCCGATCTGGAGCGAATAGATCCGGATTGGCTCGGCTATGTTCTTTAGATGCGTGTTGCCGAGATCGCTGACGGAGAGATCGAGCCTCGCCCTGACCTGGCGATAGGCGTCTTCGGACAGGCAAATGGCTCCGGGGGCCGCGATACCCTCGAGACGCGAGGCAATGTTGACGCCGTCGCCCATCAGGTCGCCATCGCTTTCCTCCACGACGTCCCCTAGATGGATGCCAATCCGGAACTCGATGCGCCGATCCTGCTGAACGCCGGCATTGCGCTCGACCATGCCGTTCTGCACCTCGATGGCGCAGCGCACGGCATCGACAACGCTGCGGAATTCGACCAGCGCTCCGTCTCCGGTGCGTTTGATGACACGGCCGTGGTGCACGGCGATGGTTGGATCGATCAGGTCGCTGCGCAGTGCCCGCAACCTTGCCAGGGTGCGATCTTCGTCCTCGCTGGCGAGCCGGCTGTATCCGACTACGTCCGCGGCCAGAATTGCGGCGAGCTTGCGGTTCTCACTCATGAGCCGTCCCTCGTTTCCACGATAGCAGGAAGACAGAGACAGGGGAACTTCTGCACGGAGCGATCTCGACTGAGATCAAATTCTCCGGTGCACTGCGACCTACAGCGTGTTCGCCGACGATGTCTGCTTTCGGGCAGCGGCAAAGGTTCCCCGTAGAAGGCGCGAAGTTCTCTGCCCCACATGACGCTTATGACAGGCGAGGAATTTTCACGATCGACTAACAATTCGCCTTTAGCGCCAACAAATCGATACCTTGTCTGCCTGGTGACGCCGAGCTCGGCGCATAGGTCGGCGACCTTCATCTTCGGCCCATGGCAGCACGGACGAGGCGCAGTTTCGCCGGTGTCATAAAAGGCGCCCGCCGTTCGACCACGGGCGGTACGGCATGAATCCAACCATCCAGTTCTAGACTGTGGTCTCGAGCCGATACGGGCTCTGCCATAGAGATCATCGCCGCGGCCGCAAGCGTCGCGGTTCATGTCCTCGACGCACTGATGGAGTGCTGGTCTCGACATTGCCGGGCCCCATGTCGATGGCCACGTGTCAGCGATCCCCTCTTCGCATGCTGCCATGCACTCGGTCTCACCTGCAGGCCCGCGGAGGCGGGCCTGCTTCCTTGCCAATTGAGTGATCAGACTGCGAAGCAACCCCCCGGGCAAGCGCCGACATGATTTCGCTTACGCGTCATGTGCCGGGGCGACGGTCCAATACCGTTCCGGCTTACTCCCGTCGCAGGCCTTTTCCAATTCACGCCGCAATCTGTTCATCCGTAGGTCCGAACAGTTCATAATGGATATGCTTTCGATCGATGCCGGCGTCGCTCAGTCCACCGACGAGGGCCTGGAGGAACGACCGTGGCCCGCAAAGATAGAAGTCCGCCTGTTCAAATGGCGTGTTTTCCTTCAGCCAGGGCACTGAAATAAATCCATCGTGGTCGTGGGAATAGCCGGCTGCATCGGACGCCAATGGCTCGCTGTAGAAGGTCTTGACCGTACCGCGCCCGTGGGTCGTCGCCAACGAGCGGACATGCTGGTCCATTGCATGCGTGGCGCTGTTGAGAGCCCCATGCACGAAATGTGTTTCCAGATCCGGATAGTCTGCGGCAATCGTCTCGAGCATGCTGACCATCGGCGTCAGTCCGACCCCGCCCGACAGCAGGACAACTGGGCGAGCGGGTTCATCCGGAAGGAAAAAATCACCGGAGGGTGGCGTAAGCTCAATGACCGTTCCGAGATCAGCCTTGTCGTGCAGATAGATCGATGCCCCCTGCCCGTTTGCTTCGCGCTTGACTGAGATCCGATAGGTCTCGTTGTTCGGGGCGCTCGAGATTGAATAGTTGCGCTTGACGAGGCGGCCGTCCGGCAGCTGGAGCTTCAGGGTGATGTACTGGCCGGGCTTGTGGCGCGCCACAGTAGAGCCGTCAACCGGTCGCAATATGAAGGAGGTGACGACGCTGCTCTCTTCGATCTTTCTCTCGATGCGGAAGGGCCTCCATCCATCCCACCCGCCGAGCTGAGCGCTGAGATCCTTCCGGATATCCGCCTCCCGATCGATCAGGATATCGGCGAGGAACCAATAGGCCTCTCCCCAAGCTGCCAGCAGTTGTGGCGTGGCTGCGGGTCCGAGCACATCGGTTATGGCCGCAAGGATTGCCTTTGCAACGAAAGGGTAGTGCTCCGGCAGGATGTGATAGCCGATATGCTTGTGGGCTATGCGTTCGACGACGGGGACCAAAGCCTCGAGATTGTCAATATTCTCGGCGTAGGCAAGAATGGCAGCTGCCAGCGCCTTGACCTGCGACCCGCCCTCTCCCTGGTTTGCATGATTGAACAGTTCCTTGATGTGGTCGTCCTGGAATAGGATTGCATACATGCGCCGGGTAATGTCAGAGCCCTTGGCGGCGAGTGCCGGTGCGCTTGCCCGGACGAGGTCCTTTGTTTCCTGCGAGAGTGGCTTTGGCATTTCATTTCCTTTCGGTGAGAAGACCGGCGGGATCCCGGTCGTAAAACTCTATCTGGAGCGCGACAGGGCCAACCAATTCGAGGTGGTGGCTCGTTGATGGCAGGACATAGCCGGGACGCTTCCTGTCGAGCAGGACAGCATGGCCCCCGTGCCTCTGATGATAGAGAACTTCACCCCGCTTGATGCGAATGATGCCGAAGCTGCCCCCTTGCAGGGAATGGCCTCGCAACAATGGGGCGGGTATGGTTTTATCGGTGAACTCCGGTGTGATCCGGTAAGGCACGAGCGTCCGGGGAGCAGGGCTCGATTGTTTCACCTCAGCGGGAAAAATGACCGCCTGGAACCGGCCAGCTATTCGACTGGCTTTTGCCTGCAGGTCAGATGCCTGTTGCGGAGTAAGCAATTCGTCTGTGGTCATGCGCCAAAGCCCAAGCCAACGCTCAAACATGTCCGGTCGCATGCGCTTTGCATGAACGAGATGCATCGCGAGTGGATTGCCTTTGTACCGGCCGCTCTTCAATGCCACTGACGACCAGAAGTCCTGGAGGCGCTCGAGGTGTTCGGGCCAATCGTCGACAACCGAAAAGACCGTTGCGAGATCCTGATCGGCCCGCACGCGGTCGTAAAACACGTCGAGCACAGCTGCTATTCTGTCTTCGGTAAGGCTGGTCACGACCGCATCCGTTAACATTCATCCGAGATGCATCTATATCCGAGGCGGAAAACATGCTAGCCAAATGCATCTTTTCTTCGTGGTCTTTTTGACGCAGGGAACAATGCGACTGACGACGTATACGGATTACGCCATTCGGGTCCTCGTGTATCTCGGCGCACGTGAAGGCGAACTATGCTCCATTCGCGAGATCACCACCGCGTTTGGGCTATCGCAAAGCCATATGATGAAGGTTGTGCAGGATCTCTCCGCCGCAGGCTTTATCACCGCTACGCGTGGCCGAGGCGGTGGCATTCGCATGACCAGGCCCCCTGAGAGCATAAACCTCGGAACCCTCCTTCGTCACACCGAGCGGCTCACGAATCTGCTGGAGTGCCCGGAGTGTCTTGTTTCCCGGGCGTGCGGGATGCCGCCCATTCTTTCCGAGGCCACCGCGGCTTTCATATCGGTCTTTGACCGATATACCGTTGCCGATCTTGTTCGCAGAAAGGCGGATCTCAGGGTCTTGCTCGCATCCTGACACCCGTCTCAGCCAACCACCAACTCCCGAGGGCGACGAACGGGGTTAGAGTGATCCATAGCTTTCCATGTCGCGTAGAATGCTGCGGGAGGCAGAGCATGGAATCTCTAAAACATCAGAGCGTAGGCGAGTTTCACGATCTGTCGCTGGAACAGCGCAAGGTCGTGGTAGCCGAAATCTGTGATCGGATGCGGGGGCTGTCGCGCAACATGCGGAGCATTGGCAGAAGTGATATCGTTGAACTGCTCGACAAGATTTGTGAGGGCCTTCACGTCGCGAGTTTTCTGTCCAATTCCGATAGCGCTGGATTGTTGCAACGTGCACTGACGATGATGGATGCGGTCGAATCCGAGATCGCCGCTGTGGCGGCCTCGGCAGGCAGGTGCACAACGAGGCATTGAAGGGCACAACCTGCTCGGCTCAGCGAAGGGTGCTCAAATTCTTACGATTTTTCTCTATTTGAGGCCTTGCTTACTGACGCAGCGTGCTGCTTGTCAGATCTTGAGCAGCCCCGCCTCGAGATTAACCGTCTGCTGCAAAACGCATACCATGCGGCCCTCCCCGTCGCTCACCTGCAGGTCCGATTCAGCGGTAGCGGGCACATCGACGGCAATCTGCACCGCTGCCATCGCCCCACCTTTGATCTGATTGCTTTGACGGGTCTGAGACGTTCCGGAGGACGAGTGTCTGGACACCGCAATTTCATGTGCCCCGTCAAAATCGGCATTCGCCTTCAGAAATGGCACGATCAGGCCGGAAGAGATACGAACTCCGCATTCAGCGGTTCGGGGATCGGATATCTTTCCGTTCACAATTTGATCGGTTGTCTCATCACCGAGACCAGCCAGGACCAAAGGGATGCCATGGTACAAAGGCAGACAAGTTTTCGATGGTCACGCATCGGTGTGCCTCCGGTTGGTCTTTCATCCACCCTGCTAGAGCATGAGAAATGAGACAGGCATTGTTGACGCGACAGGCCTCTCCATATGACGGCTCTCAGAATGGCGCCCCCGTTACGGGATTTACCACAGGACGCTCACTTTCGTCCTTGGCGCCCGAAGGCTGAACCGTTGTCGGCGCAAGGGATTCCTTGTCCGCCGGCTCAGGCTTTTCAGGGACCGGTTTGACGTCCTTTGGTCGACGTTGTTCGGGTGTAGCGTTCGTGTCGTTCGTCTTCATGAACGCACTCCAGTGAAAGACTTCATTGAAGAACGGATGACGTGAGGCTCTGTTCCCCGCCGTGCGACTGCAGCCCTGCGAAGACATCGAGACTAAAAAGCAATTTGAACATCCCCCCGGAGTGGTGTCGGCAGGCCCGCAGCCCGCATCGTTGTGCTAAATCGTGCACTTGACGTTGTCGCTCATACCGGGCGGAAACTGTGGCGCTTGGATCTGTCGGCGGTATGGCGGAAAAGTGGTCGGTTCCGACTCCGATCTCGTCAGGAGATGCGATCCATCGACGGCTAATAGCCGTCAAGCATGTAGTCTGCGGGCAACGGCTCCAGCCTGGCCAGGGAGACGCTTGTGAACTCCAGCTGAAGTTAGAAATGTTTCAGCGCTACCGGTATCGGGATGCCAGCGACACGCTCGCGCGCCTCAAAGCGGTCGTAGCCTGCCGGCTTCAAACGCCTCTGACCTCCTGCCGCAACTTGCCCACCTTCGACCATACGCAGCACTCCCGAGGCACCCTCTAAGGAGATAGCATCAGCGTTCATCGGAATCTTGTGGAATTGCTCCATAATGCCGCAAAAGAGCCCGCCGCGGGAGGAGGTGCGGCAGGCTCTTCTGAAAGAGTAGAACAGCAACTGGGAGGAGGATTGTTGCTGTCCAATGCAAAGAGCCATGGGAGGAGGGTTGGCCCTTCACGTAACGCAGCGCTACGGGAGGAGGTGTAGTGCGTCGTTGAAATTGTCATACCAATACGATCGCACAAATAGTACGCAAATCTTCGCAACGGAGACATGCGCTCAGCGCATATCCGAAAATATACGCCAAAAACAATGAAAGGCCCGCGACTTACGCCCGGGCGTTCTGAATTTCACTCGTGACCTCGGAGCTTACCTGGCCAGCGAGGCTCTCGCGATATTCGGGATCTCGGAGCGAGCCAAACCGAGATCGTCGAGTTCACGGTTGCTCATACGGCCAAGCTCGGAGACCATCTGACGGTACTTGCGCCAATCGTTGAATGAGCGTGCAATGTTCATGATAGATCCCCTTTCCTGGGCTTTCGAAGCTCAGCTGCCAGTCCGTGGCGCTTCGTTCGCATCGATGACCGTGATGTAATGCGGCAGCGGCCGCCGTTGCAGCGCGAACTTGCGATCTCAGCCATGTTTCGATTGCATAGCTTTCTGTCGAAGGCTTCGAGTTCGGCCGAACAAGAGAAAGGCTCGTCACGCGAAACGAGAGACGAGCCTTTGTCATTTCCGTGTTGCCTGTCACGATAACCTGTCCGTGACGGTTAGGACGATAGCGAAAACAGGTTAAGCAATCACTAATATGGCGGGCCGAGCATCGCGCTCCATTTCGGCAGGTTGCCGGCAACAGCTGGCCCGGCGCAGAGCCGCAAAGGTCGGGCGGCCTTGGCCGTCAGCTTGTCTTCCCACCAAACATCCTCTCGAGGTTCAAGAAACAGATCCTTCCGTCCGGCTGTCCAGTGATACCGTCGGAGAAGCGTGTGCAGTCTGGTACTACGATCTCTGGCACAGGCTGCAATTGGGCTGCCGGAAGCGTCAGGATGTCCGACACACTGGCGACCAGCAGTCCCATCATGGCGCCATGGGCGTCGGCGACAACGATTGCGCTGCGTGCAGTTGGCTCCGTACCTTTCATCCCGAGCTTTCTCGCAAGGTCCATGATCGGAATGACAGTGCCGCGCAAATTCATGACACCAAGGACAGCGGCGCTCGAATGCGGGATCGGCGTCGCCACGCGCTAAAGCGCCGCCACACCCCGCCACAGCACATAGATGCTGACGGTGAACACGACCCACCGGAAGATCCGGGAAAGCATGTTCCGATGGCAGGCCAGCCGAGTGGCAACAAGGGTGCCGACGATGCCGCCGCCGACACCACCAGCAATAAAGTATCCGGCCGTCAGCCAATCGACAAAGCCGGAGGCGGCATAGTTGACGGCCGTTGTCAGACCGAACGTGCCAACGGCAAGAAGCGAGGTCCCGACTGCATTGATAAGCGGCATGCCGGTGGCGAGGAGGAGCCCCGGAACGATCAGGAAACCGCCGCCAATTCCGAAGAAGCCCGAACAGATCCCGGCGCAAAGAGCAACAAGGCTTGTTCGTCCGTGAGCACCAATCGTCAAGGACCCTGGGTTGACGTTCGTGTGGCTCGGCATGCCGCGCATGACAAAGCTTACGACCATCATCAGCAAACCGAACATCACAAGCAGGCTTTGCCCATCGATCATCTTGCCGAGGCTTGAACCGAGATAGGCGCCAAGACAGCCGGTGAGCGCAAAGATTGTGGCGCAACGCCACCAGACATGTCCTCGTGCTGCATGTCCAGCCAGATTGAGATAGGCGCTTGCGGAAACAGCCAGGGCGCCAGTGCCGATCGCCGTGTGGACGTCCCTCAGCCCGACAACATAAACCAGCAGGGGCGTCGCTAGGATCGACCCGCCTCCTCCGATCAGGCCGAGAGAACATCCGATCAGCGATCCGGAACCAAGGGCAAGGAGCAACTGCGGGATAGACGCGTCCACCATGTCATCAGCCCCAAACCGAGTCAGGAAGGGCGTCGAGTGGGATTTTCAGGTAGCGCCTGCCATTTTCCTCGACCTCAGGCAGTTCCCCTCCCCGGATGTTGACCTGCAGGGCATGCAGGATGAGCTTTGGCATCGGCAACGTGCTGTCGCGGTCCTCACGGAGACGGACGAAATCGCGCTGCGACAGGCCGACGACGTGAGGGTTCGTCGCCCGCTGCTCCGCAACGGTACTTTCCCAGAGGGCCATGCGGCCTGCCGGTTGATAGTCATGGCCCGTAAACAGGCGGGTTTCATCGGGAAGGCAAAGGATATCCTGGATCGATTGCCAGAGCCTCGATGCACAACCTCCCGGGAAATCCGCCCGCGCCGAGCCGCTGTCGGGCATGAAGAGGGTGTCGTGAATGAAGGCTGCATTGCCAATGATGTAACTGATCGATGCCAGCGTGTGTCCCGGCGAATGCATGACCCGGACGCCAAGATCTCCGATCTTGAACAGCTCGCCATCGCAAAGCAGGCGATCCCATTGTGACCCGTCGCAGGCAAGGTCCGGCCAGTGATAGATCTCACGCCAGATCTTCTGCACCTGCCTGACATGTTCACCGATCGCGGTTGGCGCTCCGGTTCTCTCCCTGAGGTAGGAAGCCGCCGAAAAATGATCCGCATGGGGATGGGTATCGAGGATCCATTCCGGCGTCAGGCCATGACGGCCAATATAGTCGAGGATCTTGTCCGCATTCGTCGTTGCCGTCGATCCGGACTTCTCGTCGAAATCGAGCACAGGATCGATAATGGCACACCGCAGCGTGCTCGGGCACGAGACAACATACTGGACGCTTCCCGTGCGCGGATCGTGGAAGCCCGCAACGTCAGGCGTCTGCATGGGCCACGCCTTGCAGCGCTGCGCGCGGCATGAAGATTGCCCGGCTGTTGTCGACGACATAATCGGCTTCGAAGCGCGTCGCGTCGGTCGCGATCTGGGCCACGGAATCGAGAATGAACTGGACCTTTTCGTCGGTAAGAAGAACACTGAAGTTCAGCCGGATGAACCCAGGCTTCCTGATCTCATCACCCGAGAGAATGGCCTGCCTGATTTCCTCCGACTGCTCCTCATCGATCTTGAGCAACCGGTGCACATATGGGCCAGCACAGGCGCAGCCGCCCCGAGCCTGGATCCCAAATCGGTCGCTCAGCATGCGCGTCACCAATTGCTGGTGGACGTAGCCGCCCTTTCCGTTCCTTATCCTGAAGGAGAAAATCGGAAGCCTGTCGGCTTCAGATAGCCCAAGAAGTTCCAGTTGCGGGATGTCCTTCCAGGCGCGGAACGCCCGTTCAGCAAGATCTAGATTGCGCGCCGCCATGAAGGCTGGTCCGATTGCGTCCTTGACGAGAAACGCCAATGCCGCCCTGATGTCGCCGACGACATTCGGCGTCCCGGCTTCTTCGCGGGATTCCAGACTGTCGGAATAGTCGTGCGTCTGAGGCGACACGAACTTCACTGTCCCGCCACCGGGCCAGGATGGTTTGTCCGTAGAAACGCTGTCACGGCGAACGATCAGGATCCCTGAAGCACCTGGACCGCCAATGAACTTGTGCGGCGAAACGACGATCGCATCGATCTCGGCACCAGGGGCCGGCGACATCGAGAGCGGCAGGTAGGGACCCGCACCGGCATAATCCCAAACCATCCTTGCGCCAGCTGCCTTGACGGTCGCTGTCATGGTTGCGACATCGCTGGTGATGCCCGTTATGTTCGATGCAGCCGAGAGCGAGCAGATCGTCAGGTCCGGCGATCCGATTTCAAGCGCATCTTCGAGATGAGCGATATCCGGCCCGCCGGTTGGACACTCGGCAAGTTCAACCACCTCGGCGCCGCTTTCCCTCCAGGGCAGGATGTTGGAGTGATGCTCATAAGGACCGACGATGACGCGAGCCCGCTTGCCCGCAGCCACTGCCTCAGCAACGCCAAACAGTTTGACGAGGCGGTTGATCCCCGCCGTCGCGCCGGAGCCTGTGAAGATGACCGCGTGCTGATCGGTTGCTCCGCAGGACTTGCCGATCAGAGCGCGTGCTTCCCGTCGCATGCGGGTCATGAAGCCTCCGCAGTAGGAGGCTTCCGTATGACTGTTGGCGTAATAGGGAAGCAC
>Ga0209051_1000248_pt1 | contig 91104 bp, 75 predicted proteins | sample AraplaCvi_mMS_r2_2_FD_184286 | JGI IMG/M metagenome (GOLD analysis project Ga0209051, IMG submission 184286) | Arabidopsis root microbial communities from North Carolina, USA - plate scrape MF_Cvi_mMS_r2 (SPAdes) (version 2) | ecosystem: Host-associated > Plants > Roots > Endosphere | place...
TTCGACGTGGTCGGCGACTCGCCCGAGACGGCGCGCGCCAATGCCTTCCATGTCATGAACAGCACGCGCGTGGTGAGCCTTGCCACCAACCTCGGCGACGTGAAGACCATCATCACGCACCCGGGCACCACCTCGCATGGCCGTCTCACCGAGGCGCAGCGCCAGGCGGCTGGCATCGGCCAGGGGCTGATCCGCCTCGCAGTCGGCCTCGAGCACGCCGACGACATCAAGGCCGACATTGCGCGCGGTCTGAGCACCCTGAATCCACGATAACGAAATGACCGGCAAAGTACGCACCCGCATCGCACCATCCCCCACGGGTTTCCTTCATCTGGGCACGGCACGCACCGCGCTCTACTCATGGGCCTATGCGCGCCACCATGGCGGCGAGTTCGTGCTGCGCATCGAGGACACCGACGTCGCCCGCTCCACGCAGGACTCGACCGACCAGATCCTCGCCTCGATGCACTGGCTCGGCCTGGACTACGACGAAGGCCCGATCTACCAGATGCAGCGCCTCGAGCGCTACCGCGAAGTCATCGCGCAGATGCTCGCGGCCGGCACGGCCTACCACTGCTACTGCACGCCGGCCGAACTCGACGAGATGCGCGAGGCGCAGCGCGCGCGCGGCGAGAAGACGCTGTACGACCGCCGCTGGCGCCCCGAGCCCGGCAAGGTGCTGCCGCCCGTGCCAGAAGGCGTGCCGCCCGTGGTGCGCTTTTGCAACCCGCCCGAAGGCGACGTGAGCTGGAACGACCTCGTCAAGGGCGAGATCACCATCAACAACCGCGAGATCGACGACCTCATCATCCTGCGGCCCGACGGTGTGCCCACCTACAACTTCGCGGTGGTGGTCGACGACTGGGACATGGCCATCACGCACGTGTTCCGCGGCGACGAGCACATCAACAACACGCCGTGGCAGATCAACATCTTCCGCGCGCTTGGTGCGCCGCTGCCTGCGTTCGGCCATGTGCCGGTCATCCTGGGCGACGATGGGCAGAAGCTCTCCAAGCGCCGCGGCGCGGTGAGCGTCACCGCCTATGAAGAGAACGGCTACCTGCCTGAAGCCATGCTCAACTATCTTGCGCGCCTGGGCTGGAGCCACGGCGACGACGAGCTCTTCACGCGCGAGCAGATGGTGAGCTGGTTCGACGGCTCGCACCTTTCGAAGAGCCCCGCGCAGTGGGACGCCGCGAAGCTCGCATGGGTCAACGCGCAGTACATCAAGGCCAAGGCCGACGCGGAGCTCGCGCCGCTGGTGGCCGCGCAGCTGAAAAAGCGCGGCATCGAAGCCGACGATCGCCTGCCCGCCATCTGCGCGCTCTTCAAGGACCGCTGCGAAACCACGGTCGCGCTGGCCGACTGGGCCGCCGCGTTCTACGCGGACGTGACGCCGGGCGAAGCCGACCTCGCGCAGCACGTGACCGATGCGGTGAAGCCCGTCATCGCAACGCTCGCCGAGAGGCTCGCGAGCGTTGCGTGGGAAAAAGCTTCGATCGCCGCGGCCATCAAGGAAGTTTTGGCCGCGCATTCGGTGAAAATGCCCGTGTTGGCCATGCCGGTTCGTGTCCTCGTGATGGGAACACCGCAGACGCCATCCCTCGATTCGGTGCTCGCAATCTTTTCTCGTGAAAAAGTTGTCGAGCGTTTGAAAAGGGCCTGATTTTTCGGTCTATAATTTGAGGCTCGACAGCGACGCAGGGTGATTCTGAAAAGAAAAGCCTGAAAGTCAAATGGGGGTATAGCTCAGCTGGGAGAGCGCTTGCATGGCATGCAAGAGGTCATCGGTTCGATCCCGTTTACCTCCACCATCAAAAGTGTCGAGAAGATAAGTGCTGATCGCAGCACGGTTCCTAAGGTTTTGACCCTATCGTCTAGAGGCCTAGGACACCACCCTTTCACGGTGGCTACCGGGGTTCGAATCCCCGTAGGGTCGCCAGTTTCGCGCAAGTGAAGCAGGCACAAGTCGTCAGCACTTGGCTCCGCAAGGAGTGAACGTTGTCTACCAGGAGTGGTAGTTCAGTTGGTTAGAATACCGGCCTGTCACGCCGGGGGTCGCGGGTTCGAGTCCCGTCCACTCCGCCAGTCAAAGAGCGGGTTGCATCAGAAATGGTGCAACCCGTTTTTCTTTGGGCTTCTTCGCGCTATGCGTACGAGCGCTTGATGCCGCCGGGAGCCGAATCCCGGCTCCCACCCAGTCTCGCCTGCAGGAGGGCCAGGAGCGCGAGCACCGGCAGGGCCAGTTCCAGGATTTCCTCGAAGCTGAGCATCAGGTAGCCGCGAAAGGCCGTAGCAGAGCCTGCGTCGACCAAGCCCGGCTGCTCCGCAAAGGAAAAGGGTGCCTGATCGAGGATGATCGCAGCCCCGATGACCGCGACGAAGGTCAGCGAGGTCGTGGCTTCGGGCCGCCATTGCCGCCAGGCGCGCATCGCACGGCTTGCGGACCAGGCGCGTCCGGCCAGCCACCCGGCCGCAATGGCGACGGGCGCGAAGGCGGCCATTGCCGCAAGAACGTGCGAGCGCGGTGCTTCCAGCAAGCTGGTGCCCCAATGCGCCAGATGCCAATCCGCCTCCCGGGCCGCGAACGCAAGAAGCAGGACGCAGATGGCCACGCGGTCCGGCCGCGAGAGAAACGCCACGCGAACCATCAAGACGCACAGCACCGCGGCCAGGTACAGGAGAACCGTGCTCTTCTCGACGGGCCCGTTTTCCTCCAGCACCGCCGGCCCGATCGCCTGCGGCGTGTTCAGGCCGACCCAGGCAGCGGCGAAGACGAACACCAGCACCAGGCATGGCCCGGCCCTGCCGTCGGCCAGGACGCGCAACGGCCGCGCCAGGGTTGCTGCAACGTGGGGAGCGAGCTTGGGCGCAATCGCCTGCATCGCAAACAGCGCCGCGGCAATGGCCGCACCCAGCAGCGCACCTGCCGCGACATCGAACGGAAAATGAATGCCGACATGGATGCGAGCCCAGCCCGTGGCCACGGCCGCGCCAAGAATGACGAGCCCGACGTCGCGCGTCGAGCGCCGCCGCAGCAGCATGAAGGCCATGGTGAACATCACCGAGGCATGCGTGCTGGGCAGCCCCGCGCGCAGGCCGTGGGGAACGTGCGCAGGGCTCAGCCCCATCATGAAGGGACGGGGCATGCCCACGGAGGCAGCGATCTCCTGCGAGATCAGTGAAGCCGCACCGCCGGCGGCCAGCACCGCCAGCACGCAAGGCCGCTGCGCGACCCGCCGCCACGCGACCCAGGCAAGAACCACTGCACATGCCCACGACGAACCCAGCGCGATGGCCGACGCCAGCTGAAGCATTGCGGGCGAGGGAGCGAAGCCCGCCGCAAGTGCATCGAAGAGGGCGAGATTCAGCGGATGCATCCTTTTTGATTCACTTTCCTTGCGGGTTCGGGTCGTCCACGCGAACGACGTGGCTGCATCGTAAAACGAGCTTCGCCACGCGGCTATGACACAACACTTCTTCGGTCTCGATCAATCGATGCGGTCGACGCCGCACCAGCGCGCCATGAACACCGCCAGCACGGCGCTCACCTGCACCAGGCTGTCGATGGAAACCCACTCGTCGATGCCGTGGATGCTGGAGCCCGTGGGGCCATAGCAGACCGCGGGCGTCTGCCCATAGATGTTGAAGAACTTCGCGTCCGTCGTGCCCGTGAAGGCCGTGGGTTCGAGTGCCTGCCCGACGATGTCCTGGTGGCACTTCGAGAGCTCGGTGACGATCGGCGAATCCAGGTCGAGGTCGAAGCCGTCGGCCTGGAAGCCTTCGTAGATCAGCCGGTAGCGCAGGCTCTCGCGAGCCGGATGCGCGGCGTAGGCGGCAGCCAGCACGGCCTCGACTTCGGCCTTGGCGCGGGCCACGTTCATGTCGGGATAAAAGCCGATGCGGATGTCGCTGCGGCATGCCGAGGGCACCGACGAAGCCCATTCGCCGCCCTGGATCTTCCCGAGGTTGAAGTTGATCGGATGCGCGTGATGCGCGTAGCTGCGATAGCGATTGGCAGGCTCGTTCCAGCGCTGCTCGAGCTTCTTGAGTTCCGAGAAAAGGTACAGCGAGAAGTCGATCGCGCCGACACCGGTCTGGGCCACCGAGGCGTGCACCGGCTTGCCCAGCACCTCGAGCGCGAACCACAGCACGCCCATCTGGCAGGTCATCACGCCGCCGAGCGGCTCGGGGATGATGGCCGCGTCGGCACGGTAGCCCTCGACCAGACAGGCCAGCGCGCCGTTGCCCGTGCACTCCTCTTCCACCACCGACTGAAAGTACACCGGCGATGCCGGTTCGAGCCCGAGCGATTGCAGCGCCGCATACGCCATCGTGTAGGCCGCAATGCCGGCCTTCATGTCGGCTGCGCCGCGGCCGTAGAGCCGGTCGCCCTCGATCACGGGTTGGAAAGGCGGGTGCTTCCAGAGCAGCTCGGCGCCGGTCGGCACCACGTCGATGTGGCCGTTGAAGATCAGCGAGCGGCCCTTCTGCGGCCCGCGGGGCTGGTGAATGCCCACCACGTTGGTGCGCCCTTCGTACGAGGCGATGGAGGGCGAGTAGCCAGGATGCCGGCGGATCTTTTGCTCGTCGATCTCGAACTGGTGGACGCGCAGGCCCAGCTTCGCGAAGGACTGGGCCATGAAGGCCTGTGCATCTTGCTCGTGCCCCAGCAGCGAAGGATGCGCAACGAGCTGCTCGAGCATTCGAACGGCCGGCGCGCGCAGCGCGTGGGCGGCCTCCACGATGGCGGCTTCGCTGATCCGGTCTTCGGCGGGCTGGGGCATGGCGTCGGGGCCGCCTGCGTTGGCGGTGCTGGAAGAAGGAGCTTCATTCTTCCACGCCGCGCAGGCGCGTGACGGAACCATGTTGGCTGCGCCCTGGTAATTCTCGCGCGCATGGCCAGGCGGCGCCCAAGGGCTCTCGCCGCCAATCGGCCCAGTCATGGGGCGGCCGATCGGGCCCATCGTTCCTGGATGGCTCGACTTCGCGTAGGCCGTTTTCCCAAGTCGGCTTCAGCGGTATTTTGCGGTCTTAGCATGAGTGTTCGAACAGGCTGCCGAGGCCGCGAAAGAAAGCGCCTCGGCCTTTCCATCGTTCCAGCCAGCAAAGGAGAGCGTCATGCGATCCATCCAGTTCCGAAGCCTTGCGCTTGCGGGTGCCGTTGCAGTGGGCGGTGCCGCGGTGGTGGGCTGCACCACCACGCGGCCCCAGGACCAGGCCAGCAGCGCTTCCACGCGTGCATCGATCGATGCCCAGGTCGACGCCGCATTGTCCAAGTTGTACGACACGGTCAAGGGCTCGCGCGAGGTTGTTTCCTCATCCAGCGGCGTGCTGGTGTTTCCCGCCGTGGTCGGCGCCAGCATGGGCATCGGCGCCGAATACGGCCGGGGCGCGCTGCGCGTGAACGGCCGCACGCAGGCCTACTACAGCACCACTGCCGGCTCGATCGGCTTCCAGGCCGGCGCCCAGTCGAAGGCCGTGATCTACGTGTTCACCACGCAGGCCGCGCTCGACAAGTTCCGCAACAGCAAGGGATGGACGGCCGGGGCCGATGCCACCGTGGCCGCCGCAACCATGGGCGCGAACGGCAGCATCGACACCAACACGCTGCGCCAGCCGGTGGTCGGCTTCGTCTTGACCAATGTGGGGCTGGAAGCGGGCGTTTCGCTGTCGGGCGCGAAGATCACCGAGATCCGGCTGTAGCCAGCTGCGCCTGCAGTTCGGCAACTTGCTGGCGCAGGCCCTCGTTCTCGGCCGTGAGTTCGGCCACGCGCTGTTCCAGCAGCTGAACAGTGTCGGGCTGCCTGGCGGATGGATCGGCCGGATCCGATTCGGCCGACTCCTCGCGCGGCTTGCGCTTGGCCTCGCGGACCCGCTTGGCGGCCTGCCTGAGTTCGTCCTTGCCCGCAATCGCCGCCGACACCTGCTCTTCGGCAGGCAGGCTCGCCACGGCCGCCGCCGTGTTGATGGAGATCACGCCCGACTTCACGGCCGCCACCAGTTCAGGCGCGGCCTGCTTCTGGATCTTCTCGATCAGCACGACCTGGTTGCTGCTCAGGCGCGCGGCCCTCGCGATGGCCTCGCGGCTGCTCAAGGGGGCAGGCGGGGGCAGGACCGCGGCGCTGCCGGCAGACGACTCGGCAGCAGGCGCATCGGCATCGAAGGGCGCGCCGTCGCCGTCCGACGGCGCCGTCTCGGCCAAGGCGCGCGCACGGCGCTCGTCGACGATGTCTTTCTTCCTGAGTGCCAGCACGCCGCGCAGGAAGTCCGAGATGCTGCGCCGCCCGAGGTGCTGGTCGATCATCCACAGGTGCACGTCCTCGATGGTCTTGAAGCGCGTGTTCTGCACCGTCTGGAACGGCAGCCCGTGCTTCTGGCAGATGCCATAGCGGTTGTGGCCATCCACCAGCACGTCGCCCCATAGCACCAGTGCGTCGCGGCAGCCTTCGGTGAGGATGCTGCGTTCCAGCGCCTCGTGCTCCTCCGGAGTCAATGGATCGATATAGGCTTTGAGTTCTTCGTTGACGACGATGTTCATGGGGCAGGGATCGGGGAAAGGGGCGGAATTCTAGTTGCGCGGTGGACCCGATCATCCTGCCGTCATGCAGGCGCTCCACCATCGATGAGCGGACCGGCCGATTTCCGGCGCTCGCCTGTCTCGCTTTTGCGTGCTCAAACGTCTAACGGACATGGGACACGAAGAGGGCGGGATATCGGGTTTTTTTGTACCCACAAGTAGTAATAGTTCTCATTTGCATTGAATACTTCAGGAGTAGCGGCTTCATGTTCACCTGTCTGCATCCTCGCCGACGTTCTCTTGGGCGATCCGTGCCCCGCCTCGCATGATGCGAGAGCCGATCGACAGCGCGCTGCACCTTTCGGAGCCCACGCTCGCGGAGGTCTTCATCGCAAATCGTGCTCAGCTCCTGCGCGTGGCGCGAAGAATCGTTCGCACCGCGGAGCTGGCCGACGATGTCGTGCAGGACGCCTACCTCAAGATCACCGACGGCCCTTGCGTACGCAAGGCCGATCGGCCGATCGGCTATTGCTGCCAGGTCGTGCGCAATGTCGCGCTCGACTGCTGCCGGCGCCACACCGTCGAGGCCAACTACCGCACCTTCGATGTCGATGTCGAAGTGCTCGATGTCGCCGGCGCGCCCACCCCCGATCGCCTGATGCGCGAACGCCAGGCGATCCAGGCCATCGACAAGGTGCTCGCCGGGCTCCCTGCGCGCACGCGCCTGGTGTTCGAGCTCTACCGGCTCGAAGGGCTCACCCAGCGCGACATCGCGCAGCGCCTGGGATGCGCGCTTGGGCTGGTGAACGGCCTGATTGCCGAGGCGGCGCAGGCGATCAAGGAATGCGGCCGCCTGCTCGAGGACGACTGAGTCTTTGCACGCCCGTGGGCTTGGTGTAGGGTAAAAGCCTTAGCCCCCGCGCGACGTGCCGATGTACTGTCGCGTGATGCCTCACACCCTTCACGCATGACACAAGAACAGGACGACCCCATCTGGAGCACCGCATGGCAGTGGGTGCAGCGCGAGTACGACCACGAGAGCTTCGATGCCCGCGCGCGGGCCGAGATGACGGCCTGGCTTCTTGCCGATCCCCGGCACCGCAAGGCCTACGACAGAGCCGCCCGGCTGTGGCTGCTGGCCGGACTGGTGCCGCCGGCCGCTGCGGAGTGAACAGATCGTGTCCTGAAACGTCTTGTTGATCAGGAGCGACGAGATGGCCAGCCGGCCGTCGACTCGCCTTTCATCCTGTTCAACCGCATAAGGACGCACCCATGTCGACGAGTTGCTTCGATCGCGAAGACGAGACCTTCATCGTTCTGGTCAACCACGAAGACCAGTATTCCATCTGGCCCCACTGGAAGGCCGTGCCGAAGGGCTGGACGGCGGTAGAAGGCGTCAAGGGCGACAAGAAGACCGTGCTTGCCCACGTCGAGCAGAACTGGACCGACATGCGTCCGCGTTCGCTGCGCGAGTGGATGGCGCAGCAGAACCCGGCGACCGGAGGAATCGCAGCCCAAGCCGCGGCGGGTTGACGCGCGTGGACGCGAGCGTCTCGCTGCTGTGCCTGCCTTGTGCGGGCGCCAGCGCAACGATGTACCTGCGCTGGCGGCGGCTGCTGCCGCGCTGGCTCCGCATCGTGCCCGTGGAGTTGCCCGGCCGTGGGGGCCGGCTGTCCGAGCGCCTGGTCCGGAACTTCGATGAGCTCGTTGCGCAGGTCTGCGTAGAGCAGGCCGAGGCGCTGCGCGGCGAGTTCGCGATCTTCGGCCACAGCATGGGATCGTTGCTGGCCTACGGCATCACCCGCCGGCTGCAATCGTTGGGGCGCCCATTGCCGCTTGCGCTGATGGCTTCCGGCAGCTGTGCGCCTTCGCGGCGCGATCCTGCGCGCTTCGCAGGCAAGACCGACGACGCATCGCTCACGGCCGAGTTGCGCAGGCAGGGCGGAACGCCCGAGGAAGTGTTCGCGAGCGCGGAGCTCATGCGCATCACGCTCGACATGCTCGGCGCCGACTACCGCGTGTGCGAGAGCTTCCGATACCGCGAAGATGCGCCGCTGCCCATGCCCATGCCCGTGCATGTCTTTGCCGGGCGCGAGGACGACATCGACGCGGCTTCCGTCCATGCATGGTCGGCCGAGGCGGGGGGTGTCTTCACGCTCGATTGGTTCGACGGCGGCCACTTCTTCATCCGGCAGCGCGAAACAGCATTCCTGGCCGCGCTCACCGAGCGACTCGGCCAGGCCGTTGCAGGAGCGCGCCATGCGTCCCGTGTCCTGGCCTGACCCGCTTCCCGCAGGCATCGAGGTCTACCGCCTCGACTTCGACCTGGATGCCGGTGTCTCGGCCGAGCGCCGGCTGCTGGCACTCGCCGAGCGCGCGCAGGCCGACAGATATGCGCGCACCGCCGACCGCGTGCGCTTCACGGCCACGCGCGCGGCCCTTCGCGGCCTGCTTGCGCGGCGCGTGGGCTGCCAGCCGGCCGACGTGCGGTTCGCGGCGGGCCTGCACCGCAAGCCCTTCCTCGACGTGGCCGGTGGCGATGCGACGCTCTTCAACGTCTCGCACTCGGGCGCTCATGCACTCATCGCGCTCGCCGATCCCCGCGTGGTCAGCGCGGTGGGCATCGACATCGAGGCCTGCAGGAGCGACGTCGACGCCGAGGCCGTCGCTTCGCTCGCCTTCACCGGCAGCGAACGCCGCGCGCTGCAGGAAGCCGGCGATCCGCTGCAGGCTCTCTACAGCCGCTGGGTGGGCAAGGAGGCGGTGCTGAAGGCCGTCGGCGTCGGCGTGGCCGAGCACCTTCAATCCATCGGCATCCACTCCGGTGCGAACGGGCGATACGTCCTCGAATGCGCCGTTGCCGAATGGTCCGGTCTTCAAGCCGTGGCGCTCAATGCGCCCACGGGCTATGCCGCCGCGCTCGCGTGGCGTGCCAAGGAATCGACATGAATGAAACGCTCACACGGTTCGTGCGCAGCAAGGCGCCCGCCGGCTCCGACCTCCCGGTCCTCATGACACCCGCGCATGCCGGCGAAGACCTGCTCTCGGCGGTGCAACGCCTGCGTCCGCAGATCGAGGAGTCGCTCCTTGTCGCCGGCGGCGTGCTGCTGCGCGGCTTCTCGGTGCCGGCGGTGGAAACTTTCCAGCAGTTCGCCTCGTCGTTCGGCCATCCGCTGCTGAAGTACGAGTTCGCCTCCACGCCGCGCTCCGCGGTGTCGGCCTCCACCGGCGCAGGTGTCTACACCTCGACCGAATACCCGGCGCACCAGAGCATCCCGCTGCACAACGAGCAGGCCTACACGCGCGAGTGGCCGATGAAGATCTGGTTCCACTGCGTGACCGCCTCGCCCGAGGGCGGCGAGACACCCATTGCCGACAGCCGCGCCGTCTACCGCCGCATGCCCGGGCACATCCGCAAGCGCTTCGAGCCCGGCATCCTGTACGTGCGCAACTTCGGCGAGATGGACGTGCCATGGCAGCAAGTGTTCAACACCGAAAGCCGCGTCGAAGTCCAGGCCTTCTGCGAGCGCTCGGGCATCTCGTGGGAATGGAAGGACGACGGCGGCCTGCGCACCCGGCAGCTTTGCCAGGCCGTGGAGACGCATCCCGTGACCGGCGAGCAGGTGTGGTTCAACCAGGCCCACCTGTTCCACATCTCTGCGCGCGAGGCCGAGGAGCGCGAAGTGCTCGAAGAAATCTACGGCATCGAGAACGTGCCGCGGAACACTTTCTTTGCCGACGGCTCGACCATCAGCGATGAGATCTTCGCAGAGGTGCGCGCCGTGCTCGATGCGGAGACGGTGGCCTTCCCGTGGGAGGAGGGCGACGTGCTGATGCTCGACAACATGCTGGTGGCGCATGCGCGCTCGCCGTTCAAGGGGCCGCGCAAGGTGATCGTGGCCATGGCCGAGCCGTACGGCAATCTGGGCCGCTTCTAGAAAAGCAGGGAGTCCGCAGGATGGAAAAGAAAACGCAGGCGCTGCAGGCGCCGATCTCGCCGCGCCCGAAGAACTTCGTGGCGCACCTCCGCACACTGGCCGACACGCGGCACGACGACGTCTGGCTCACCGTTGTGAGCGCGGCGGATGGCGAGGACCACGCGGAGCCGATCAGCTACGGCGCCTTCGAGCGCCGCGTGCGCGCACTTGCGGCCCGGCTGCAGCAGCAGTTCGCCAGGGGCGAGCGCGCCCTGGTCATGCTGGACAACGGCGACCACTACGCGGTGGGCATGCTGGCCTGCTTCTACGCGGGCGTGATCGCGGTGCCGGTGTTCCCGCCGGAATCGGCGCGCCCGCAGCACCTCGCACGGCTGAGCGGCATCGCCGCCGATTCGCAGGCGCGCTGCGTGCTGACCTCCGACGCCATGGCACGCGCGATGAATGCAACGAGCGCGGGCTCGCGCCAGTTCGGCGATGCGGACATCGTCGCCGTCGACACCGTGGACATCGCGCTGGCCGACGGGTGGGCCCCCTTCGAGCCGGCCGGCGGCGACGTCGCCTTCCTGCAATACACCTCGGGCTCCACCTCGGCGCCCAAGGGCGTGATCGTGACGCACGGCAACCTGATGGCCAATGAGGAAGCGATCCAGCGCAGCATGGGTGTCGGGCCGGGCGACAGCTTCGTCTCCTGGGCGCCTCTCTATCACGACATGGGTCTGATCGGCGGACTGTTGCAGCCGCTCTACAGCGGCATTCCGCTGGTGCTCAGCTCTCCGGGTTACTTCCTGGAGCGTCCGGTGCGCTGGCTCGAACTGATCTCGCGCCATCGCGCGACGCTCAGCGGCGGCCCCGACTTTGCCTACCGCCTGTGCCTGGAGCGCGTGAAGGACGCGCAACTGGCCCGGCTGGACCTGTCGAGCTGGCGCGTGGCCTACACCGGCGCCGAACCCGTGCGCGCCGATACCGAAATCGAGTTCATCTCGCGCTTCGCACCCGCGGGCTTCGACCCGGCGGCCGTCTATCCCTGCTACGGCCTCGCCGAAGCGACGCTCTTCGTCGCCGGCGGCCGCCGGGGCGGCGGACTGGTTGCGCCCACGTTTTCCGCCGCCGGCCTCGCCAGCGGCGCAGGAACACCGGCGGACGATGGCACGACGCTGGTCGGCTGCGGCGATGTTGCGCCCGGCCATCGCCTCGAGATCGTCGATACCGAATCGCTCTCGGCCGCGGCCCCCGGAAAGATCGGCGAGATCTGGACCTGCGGCCCGAGCATCGGCCACGGCTACTGGGGCAAGGAGCGCGAGACGCGCGAGACCTTCGTCGAGCGGGACGGCCAGCGCTGGCTGCGCACTGGCGACCTCGGCTTCATGCACGAGGGCCAGCTCTACGTCACCGGCCGCATCAAGGACCTGATCATCGTCCGCGGCCACAACATCTACCCGCAGGACATCGAGCGGCTCATCGAGGCCGAGGTCGATGCCGTGCGCAAGGGCCGCGTCGCGGTCTTCGCCACGCAAGGGCCGGGAGGCGAGGGCATCGGCGTGGCCGCCGAAGTGTCGCGCAGCATGCAGAAGCTGGTGCCGGCCGCGGCGCTGGTCGATGCGCTGAGTGCCACCGTGGGCGAAGTGTTCGGCGAGACGCTGTCGGCCGTGCTGTTGCTCAATCCGGGGGGCATGCCCAAGACCACCAGCGGCAAGCTGCAGCGCAGTGCCTGCCGTGCGGGCTGGCTCGACGGCAGTGCCGACGCGTATGCCGTCTACCAGCACGGCGCCTTTGTGCGCGGAGGCCCGGTCGAGGCCGTTGCCGAGGCGCCGCTCGACGAAGTCGAGCAGGCCGTCGCCGCCATCTGGCGCGAGGTCTGCAGGTACGGCGACGACCGTGCGCTCGGCCGCGATGCCCACTTCTTCAACTGCGGCGGTAGTTCCCTTACCGCCACGCAGGCGGCTGCGCGCATCGGCGCGCGCTGGCAGATCGGCTTTCCCGCGCGCAGGCTCTTCGAGCAGCCGCGCCTTCGCGATTGCGCGGCGGCCATCCGCGAACTGCAGCTGCAGGGCGTGCACCCGCAGCCCGCGCCGATCGCGGTGCTATCCGCGGAGCGCCGGCTGTTGCCGCTGCCGCTCTCGCACGCGCAGGAGCGCCAATGGTTCCTCTGGCAGATCGATCCCGGGAGTCCGGCCTACCACGTGAGCGGTGCGCTTCGCCTCACCGGCGCCTTGCGGGTCGATGCGCTGCGGTCGGCCTTCGACGATCTCGTGGCGCGACATGAATCGCTGCGCACGGTGTTCAGTGCCGGCGTCGACGGCAGCGCGGAGCAATGGATCAAGCCGGCCGGCTCGGTGCCGCTGTCGCTGGTCGACCTGCGCGGCCCCGAGGCCGAAGCCGATGCGCAACTGGAAGAAGCCACGCGGCGCCTCAAGGCCCAGCCCTTCGACCTCACGCAAGGCCCGCTGCTGCGCGCCGCGTTGATCCGCATCGCCGACGAGGTGCATGTGCTCGCCGTGGTGATGCATCACATCGTGTCCGACGGCGCCTCGATGCAGTTGCTGATCGACGAACTGGCCGCAGGCTACGCCGCGCACCTGAAGGGCAATGCCGTGCGCGTGCCCGCGCCGCGAATCCAGTACGCCGACTACGCGCTCTGGCAGCGCGAGTGGCTGGCGGCAGGCGAGGGCGAGCGGCAGCTGGCCTGGTGGCGCGCGCAACTCGGCGACACGCACGCCGTGCTCGACCTGCGCACCGACCACCCGCGCAAGCCGCAGGCCGGCTACAGCGCCGCGCGCCATGCCTTCGAACTCCCGGCGAGCCTGCTCGCGCAGTTGCGCAAGACCGCGGATGGCGGCAACGCCACGCTCTTCATGGTGTTGCTGGCGGGCTTCCAGGCGCTGCTGCACCGCTACACGGGGCAGGAAGAAATCCGCATCGGCGCGCCGATTGCCAACCGCAACCGCGTGGAATCCGAAGGCGTGGTCGGCCTGTTCGTCAACACGCTGGTGCTGCGCAATCCGATCCATGGCCGCCTCGGCGCATCGAGCGTGCTCGCGCAGGCGCGCGATGCAGTGCTGGGCGCGCAGGCGCACCAGGATCTGCCCTTCGAGCAGCTCGTGCAGATGCTGCAGCCCGAGCGCAGCCTGAGCCGCACGCCGCTGTTCCAGGTGATGTTCAACCACCTGTTCGAGGACTACCGCGCGCTCGGCCAGTTGCCCGGCATCGCCGCGCAAGAGCATGCGCTGCCCGATCTCGCGGCGCAGTTCGAGCTCACGCTCGAGGCGCGCGAGCGGCCCAGCGGCCAGCTCTCGCTCGCCGTGATCTACGCGGCCGAGCTGTTCGAGCCCGACACCATTGCGCGCATGGCCGGCCACTACGTCGCGGTCCTGCAGGCGCTGGCCGATCGTCCTGATCAACCCGTCGGCGACATCGCGCTGCTCGGCGCGCCGGAGCAGGCACGGCTCGCGCAGTGGGGCGTGAATGAGCATCGCGAGCCGCAGCCCGAGCCCGTGCACCGCATGATCGAGCGGCAGGCCCGCACGCAAGCTGATGCCACCGCGCTGCTCTACGCCGACGAGTCGCTCGGCTTCGCGGAACTGAACCGCCGCGCCAACCGGCTGGCGCACCGGCTGATCGCGCTGGGCGTGAAGCCCGAGGTGCTCGTGGGCATCGCGATGGAGCGCTCAATCGAAATGGTCGTCGCCATCCTGGGCGTGCTGAAGGCGGGCGGCGCCTATGTGCCGCTGGACCCCGAATACCCCGCAGAGCGCCTGGCCTACATGGTGCAGGACAGCGGCATCGGCCTGCTGCTCACGCAGAGCAGCCTCGCCGATTGCGTGCCCGACCGTCGTGGACTCACGGTGCTGGAGGTGGACGCCGCCGATTTCAGCGCCGAGCCCGAGAGCGATCCGCAGGTCGGCCTGCACATCGAGAACCTCGCCTACGTGATCTACACCTCGGGCTCCACCGGAAAGCCCAAGGGGGCGGCCATCCGCCACAGCGCGCTGCACAGCTGCATGGCGTGGATGCAGGGCATCTACAAGCTCACGCGCGCCGACACCGTGCTGCACAAGGCGCCGTTCGGTTTCGACGTGTCCGTGTGGGAGCTGTTCTGGCCGATGACCGCGGGCGCAAGGCTGGTGGTGGCCAACCCCGGCGATCACCGCGACCCTGCGCGCCTGGTCGAACTGATCCAGCGCCACCAGGTCACCACGCTCAACTTCGTGCCCTCGATGCTGCAGGCCTTTCTTGCGCACGAGGGCATCGAGACCAGCACGCGCCTGCGCCACATCATCTGCGGCGGGGAAGCGATGCCGGCCGAGACCCAGAAGGAAACGCTCGTGCGCCTGCACGGCGCGGGCCTGCAGAACCTCTACGGCCCCACCGAGACCACGATCCACGTGACGCACTGGGCCTGCCGCAACGACGGCCGGAGCCAAGTGCCCATCGGCAAGCCGATCAGCCACACCAGCACCCACGTGCTGGATGCCGATCTCAATCCGGTGCCGCAAGGCGTGGCGGGCGAGCTGTACCTGGGCGGCATCAGCCTCGCGCGCGGCTACCTGAAGCGGGCCGGCCTGAGTGCCGAGCGCTTCGTGGCCGATCCGTTCGACGGCGCCGGCGGCGGGCGGCTCTACCGCACCGGCGACCTCGTGCGCTGGAACGGCGAAGGGCAGCTGGAGTATCTGGGCCGCATCGACCACCAGGTGAAGATCCGGGGCTTTCGCATCGAGCTCGGCGAGATCGAGGCGCAGCTGCTTGCACAGCCCGCCGTGCGCGAAGCCGTTGTAATCGCCAAGGAAGGCCCCGCCGGTGCGCGGCTGGTTGCCTACCTCGCGCCGCATGCGGGCGAGGCCATCGACACCGCGGTGCTGAAAGACCGGCTTGCGCAGGCGCTGCCCGACTACATGGTCCCGCGCGCCTTCGCGGTGCTCGATGCATTGCCGCTGAACGCCAACGGCAAGGTGGACCGCAAGGCACTGCCCGAGCCGGCTATTGCCGGCGGCCAGGCCTACGAGGCGCCGCAAGGCCATGTTGCGCAGACGGTGGCCGCGGTGTGGTCCGAGGTGCTGCAGGTCGCGCAGGTCGGCTTGCACGACAACTTCTTCGACCTGGGCGGCCACTCGCTGCTGCTGATCCGCGCGCACCGGCTGCTGGAAGACCGGCTGCACACCGCCATCCCCGTGGTCAATCTCTTCAAGTACCCCACCGTCCAATCCTTGGTCCAGTGGCTGGAGCAGGCCCCCGCGCGCGCCGCCGCATCGGCCACCGCGGCCGCGGCCGGCGACGACCGGGCCCTGCGCCAGCGCGCCGCCATGCTTCAACGCCGCAAAGCGGCAGAGAGAGTCAACTGATGTCCCAACCCTTCGAACCCTCCGAGCCGAGCGGCATCGAGATCGCCATCGTCGGCATGGCCGGGCGCTTTCCCGGCGCCGACGACGTGGACGCCTTCTGGCGCAACATCCGGGACGGCGTGGCCTCGGTCTCCCGTTTCACCGACGAGCAGCTGCGAGCGCAAGGCGTGCCGCAGTCGCTGCTGGACGATCCCGACTACGTGAAGGCCGGCGTGATGTTCGAGGGCTTCGACAAGTTCGATGCCGGCTTCTTCGGCTACTCGCCGCGCGAGGCCGAAACCCTCGATCCGCAGCAGCGCATCTTCCTGGAATGCGCCTGGGCCTCGCTGGAGCACGCGGGCTGCGACGCCGCCCGCTGGCCGGGCAAGGTCGGCGTGTATGCGGGCGAGGGCGCCAACGTGTACCTCATCCGCAACCTGCTGCCGTCGTTCGGCCTCGGGGCGGCGAGCGGCATCGCCGACTTGCTGGGCCTCATGAGCGGCAACTCGGGCGGCTCGCTGTGCACCCGCGTGTCGTACAAGCTCGACCTGCGCGGCCCCGCGGTCACGGTGCAGACCGCCTGCTCCACATCGCTCGTCGCGGTTCACACGGCCTGCCAGGCGCTCTTGAGCCACGACTGCGACATGGCCCTGGCCGGCGGCGTGTGGCTCAATCTGCTGCAGGAAGGTGGCTACCGCTACCAGGCTGGCGCCATCCTTTCGCCCGACGGCCACTGCCGCGCCTTCGACGCCAAGGCGGCCGGCACCGTCATCGGCAGCGGCGCGGGCATCGTGGTGCTCAAGCGGCTGGACGACGCGCTGCGCGACGGCGACACCATCCATGCGGTCATCAAGGGCACCGCAGCCAACAACGACGGCTCCGCCAAGGTCGGCTTCACCGCGCCCAGCGTGGACGGTCAGGCCGAGGTGATCCGCGCGGCACAGCTCATCGCGGGCGTGCCTGCCGACACCATCGGCTACATCGAGGCGCATGGCACCGCGACCACGCTCGGCGACCCCATCGAGTTCGCCGCGCTCACGCAGGCATTCCGCGCCGAGACCGCGCGCCGCGGCTTCTGCGCCGTGGGTTCGGTGAAGACCAACATCGGCCATCTGGACGCCGCAGCCGGCGTGGCCGGGCTCATCAAGACGGTGATGGCGCTCAAGCACCGCATGCTGCCGCCCAGCCTGCACTACGAAAACCCCAATCCGCAGATCGATTTCGCCTCCAGCCCGTTCTACGTCAATGCGCAGCTGCGCCCGTGGCCCGAGGGCGAGGCACCGCGCCGTGCGGGCGTGAGCTCGTTCGGCATCGGCGGCACCAACGTGCACGTGGTGCTCGAAGAGGCGCCGGCAGTTCCCGCGGCACGGACCGCTTCCGGCTGGCAGGTGCTGCCCGTGTCGGCAAAGGACGAAGCAGCGCTGGTGCAGGGCCGATCGCAACTCGCGGCGCATCTGCAAGCCCATCCGGAACTGGCGCTGGACGATGTGGCCCACACGCTGCAGAGCGGACGCCGCCCCTTCGCGTGGCGCAGTGCCGTGGTGGCCAGCCAGCCGGCGACGGCCTCGGAAATGCTGGCTTCGCCGATGACCCCCTCGTCGCGCGTGCCCGCCGCCGCGCCCGAGGTGGTGTTTCTGTTTCCGGGCGGTGGTACGCAGCATGCACGCATGGGCGAGGCGCTCTATCGGGACAGCGCCGTGTTCCGCGAAGAGTTCGACCGCTGCGCGGCGTTGCTGAAGGCCGGCACCGGCATCGACCTGCTCGCGCTGGTGTTCCCGGCCGACGGCGACGAAGCCGCAGCGAACGAGCGGCTGTTCCGCATCGAATACGCGCAGCCCGCGCTGTTCGCCGTCGAGTACGCGATGGCGCGCTGGTGGATGAGCTGCGGCGTACAGCCCGCGCTGATGCTTGGACACAGCCTTGGCGAATACGTGGCGGCCTGCCTGTCGGGCGTGTTCTCGCTCGAAGACGCGCTGCGCATCGTCGCCGCGCGCGGCCGCCTGATGCAGACGCTCGCAGCGGGTGCGATGACGGCGGTGTCGCTGCCCGAATCGGCGCTGGCCGAATTCCTTCGCGACGGCTGCGACCTGGCGGCGGTGAACGGCGAGCAGCTCTGCGTGCTGGCCGGCCCGGTGGACGCCATCGAGCGCGCGGAGGAGGCCTTGCGCGCGCGCCAGCAACTGCCGCGCCGCCTGCATGTGGCCATCGCCTCGCATTCGAGCCTGGTCGATCCCATCGTGGCCGAGCTGGAGCAGCTGATCGCTTCGCTGCCGCGCCATGCGCCGCGCATTCCCTTCCTGTCGAATGCGACCGGCCAGCCGATCACCGAAGCAGAGGCAACCAGCCCGGCGTATTGGGGCCGCCATCTGCGCGGAACCGTGCGCTTCGCGGACGGCCTGCGCGAGATCTTCGCCGCGCCCGGCCGCGTGGTGCTCGAGGTGGGCCCCGGCGAGACGCTTGCGGGCCTCGCGCGCCAGCATCCGCAAAGCCGCGAGGCCGCGGGCATCTGGGCGAGCCAGGCCCACCCGCAGCAAACGGCGCGCAACGCCCAGCAACTGGCCATTGCCGTGGCCGGGCTTTGGACCGCGGGCGTCGACATCGACTGGGCGGCATGCCGCGCGGAGGGCGCAAGCCGTCGCCGCGTGCCGTTGCCCACCTATGCCTTCCAGCGCAAGCGCTTCTGGATCGAGGCGGGCGAGGCCGCGCAGCCTGCGAAGAGCACCTCGCCGAGCCTCTTCTACACGCTCCGCTGGGAGCGCAGCGCGCCGCTTGTACCCGCAGGAAAGCAGGGCGCGCGCGCAGGTTGCACGCTGGTGCTGGGCGATGCAAACAGCTTCACCGACCGGCTCTCGCGCACCCTGCGCGAGCGCGGTGAAAAAGTGGTGCTGGCCTTGCGCGGGCCGCGCTTTGCCCGCACCGCGCCGGGCCAGTACGCCCTGCGCGCAGCCGAGCGCTCCGACCACGAAGCACTGCTGCGCGAGGTCGAAGCCGAAGCCGGGCCGGTGCTGCGCCTGCATCACCTGTGGAGCCTGGACGGCGACCGGCCCGCGGCATCGCACGCGCAAGTCTTCGAGGCCGGCTATTTCAGCCTGCTCGCACTCGCGCACGGGCTCGATGCGGTAGGCGCAGCGGGCCGCGGAACCATTGCGCTCAATGTGGTGACCGACCGGGTCGAAGACGTTGCCGGCACCGAGCCGCTCGCACCCGAGAAGGCCACGCTGCTCGGCCTCGCGAAGATCCTGGGCCAGGAGTACCCATCGATTGCCTGCCGCGTCGTGGACGTGGTGCTGCCCGCAGCCGAGAGTGCAGCCGAGGCCGAGCTCGCGCGCCGCGTGGCCGACGAGGCATGGGCGGCGCCCGATGAATTCCTGGTGGCTTACCGCGGCCCGCATCGCTGGCTCAAGCGCTATGTGCCGCTGTCCGATGTGCCCGCGCCCGCCGCGAGGCAGCGCCTGCGCGAAGGCGGCGTCTATCTCATCACCGGCGGCATGGGCGGTGTCGGCCTTGCGATGGCACGCTACCTGAGCCGCACCTGGAAAGCGAAGCTCGTGCTGCTCGGCCGCACGCCCCTGCCCGGGCGCGGCGATTGGGAGCGCCTCGTCGCGGATGCTGCCCAGCCCGTGGTGCTGCGGCGCAAGCTGCAGCAGCTGATCGATCTCGAAGCGGACGGCGCCGAGGTGCTGCCGCTCGCGGCCGACGTGAACGATGCCGCGCAGCTGCGCACCGCGCTCGCGGCCGTGCACGCACGCTTTGGCGCAGTCCACGGCGTGGTGCATGCCGTCGTGCACCCCGACCGCGGCATGATCGCCCAGCGCACGCCGGCACTGGTCGAAGCGGCCTTCGCGCCCAAGATCGCGGGCACGCTCGCGCTGCTCGACGCGCTGCGCGCCGAGCCGCTGGACTTCGTGCTGTTCTGCTCGTCGATCTCGGTGCTCATCGGCGGCCTCGGCCGCAGCGACTACGCCGCTGCCAATGCCTACCTGGACGCACTTGCCACGGCCAGCCGCCGCAGTTCGCCGCTGCCGCTGTTCTCGGTCAACTGGGACGCGTGGCGCGACGTTGGCGTGGCCGTCGACATGGACCTGCCCGAGGGCGTGGGCCTGGACGAACGCACCGGCGTGCTCGCTTTCGAGCGCATCGCCAACGGCCCTGACCTGCCGCAGACCATCGTGTCCGTCTCGCCGCTGGCGCAGCGGCTCAGGCCGCTGGACGACCTGTTCGATTCCCTCGACGACGCGCCCGCAGCCGAGCTGCGCACCGGCCATTCGCGCCCCGTGCTGCAGACGCCGTATGCCGCCCCTGAAGGCGAGCTGGAAGGCGTGCTTGCCGGCTTCTGGAGCGATGCGCTGGGCATCGTGCCCGTGGGCGTGCACGACAACCTGTTCGAGCTGGGTGGCGATTCGCTGCTCGCCATTCGCCTGCTGGCCCGCGTACGCAAGGCCTACGGCGTGGAGCTGCATCCCGCCGCGTTCTTCAAGGCGCCGACCATCGCCGAGCTGGCGACCCTGGTCGAGCTGCGCCTGATCGAGGACATCGAACGCGAAGCCGAAACCGCAGAAACCACCGAAGGCAGCGCACCATGAGCGAGACCCAGAACCTCTCCGAACGACGCGCCCGGCTCACGCCGGCGCAACTGAGCCTGCTGCAGCAGCGCCTGAAGCGCGATGCGGCCCCGGCGCCTGCGCGCGCGGCAATCGTGCGCGGCCAGGACGATGGCGTCGGGGCCGCCGCGCCCGTGTCCTTCGCGCAGCAAGGGCAGTGGTTCCTGTGGCAGTTGAACCCGGGCAACACCGCCTATCACGTCGGCGGCGGGCTTGGCTTCTCGGGGCCGCTCGACATCGCTGCCTTGCGCGATGCCATGCAGGCGCTCGCGGCGCGGCACGAGGCGCTGCGCACCGTCTTCCGATCGGGGGCGGGGGGACTGCCCGAGCAATGCATCCAGGCGGCGGCCGGGATCGCAATTCCCTTCATCGACCTGGCCGCACTCGACGCAGCGGCGCGCGAATCGCGCTACGCCGAAGTGGTGGCGGACGTCTGCCGCACACCTTTCGACCTGAGGGCCGGCCCCTTGCTGCGCGGCACGCTGCTGAAGATGGCGGAGGGCGAACACCAGTTGCTATTGATGATGCATCACATCATTTCCGATGCCTGGTCGGTCGAACTGATGCTCGACGAGCTGGCCCAGCTCTATGCGATGCGCGTTCAGGGCCTGCCGGCATCGCTGCCGCAACCGGAAATCCGCTACGTCGACTTCGCCCGCTGGCAGCGCAAGTGGCTGGACGACGGCGAGGGCGAGCGCCAGCTCGCCTACTGGCGCGGCCGGCTCGGCGACAGCCACCCGGTGCTCGCGCTCGCCACCGACCGGCCGCGCGCCGCGGACGCGGACTACAGCGCGGCGCAGCACACGCTGGGCGTACCCGCCCAGCTCGTGGAGGCGCTGAAGCGCCAGTCCCGCGAGCAGGGCGGCACGCTGTTCATGGCCTTGCTCACCGCGTTCCATGCCTTGCTGTTTCGCCACACCGGGCAGCCGGAGATCCGCGTCGGCGTGCCCGTGGCGGGGCGCGGCCGGCCGGAGACCTCGGGCGTCATCGGCGCCTTCATCAACACCGTGGTGCTCGATGCGCGCATGCACGGACAGCTGCGCCTGGCCGACCTGTTGCAGCAGGTGCAAGGCGTGTCGCTCGAAGCGCAGGCGCACCAGGACCTGCCGTTCGAGCGGCTGGTGCAGGCCCTGCGCCCCGAACGGGGGCATGCGGGCTCGCCGCTGTTCCAGGTGATGTTCAACCACCTGGGCCAGGGCGACCGGCTGTTGCAAGGCTGGCCCGCACTGCGCGTGCGCCGGATCGATCTCGCCCAGCGTGCCGCGCCGTTCGAGCTCACGCTGGAAACCATCGAGCGCGCAGACGGCGGCATCCAGGCCAACTTCCGCTATGCGGCGGAGCTTTTCGAGCCGCAGACCATGGAGCGGCTTGCAGGCCACTATTGCCGCGTGCTCGAAGCCTTGGCCACGCGCCCCGCATCGACGCTGAACGAGCTCGATCTGCTGGGCGATGCGGAAAAAGTGCAGCTTGGCCGGTGGAGCGTCAACACGCACAGCCACGGCGAGGCCGTGCCGGTGCACCGCCTCATCGAACGGCAGGCGGACCGGCGTCCGGATGCGGTCGCAGTGCTGTTCGGCGACGTGTCGCTCAGCTACGGCGAACTCAACCGCCGCGCCAACCAGCTCGCGCACCGGCTGATCGAAGAGGGCGTGGGCCCCGAGGTCAAGGTGGGCATTGCGCTGGAGCGCAGCCTGGAGCTGGTGGCAGGCCTGCTCGCGGTCCTGAAGGCCGGTGGCGCCTACGTGCCGCTGGACCCCGAGTACCCGGCGGAGCGCATCGCCTACATGGTCGAAGACAGCAAGCTCGGCCTCGTGCTCGCGCACAGCAGCCTGGCCGATCGCCTTGCGCTGCCGGCCGGTATCCCGGCGCTCGCGCTCGACAAGCTGGACCTCGGGAGCATGGCGCAGACCGACCCCGTGGTCGCGCTCAACGGCGAAAACCTCGCCTACGTGATCTATACCTCGGGCTCCACCGGCCGTCCCAAGGGTGCGGCCAACCGGCACGCCGCATTGCACAACCGGCTGGCATGGATGCAGGCGGCCTATCCCATCGACGGCGCGGACACCGTGCTGCAGAAAACGCCGTTCAGCTTCGACGTGTCGGTGTGGGAGTTCTTCTGGCCGCTCATGGCCGGCGCGCGGCTGGCCGTGGCGGCGCCCGGCGATCATCGCGAACCCGCACGCCTTGCACATCTGATTCAGCGCCACGGCGTGAGCACGCTGCACTTTGTGCCCTCGATGCTGCAGGCCTTCCTGGCGCACGACGGCACCGAGGCCTGCACGAGTCTGCGGCAGATCGTCTGCAGCGGCGAGGCATTGCCTGTCGAGGCGCAACTGGGCGTCTTCAAGCGGTTGCCGCAAGCAGCGCTGCACAACCTCTACGGTCCTACCGAGGCGGCCATCGACGTCACGCACTGGACCTGCCGCAGCGACGGCCGCAGCCAGGTGCCGATCGGCCGGCCCATTGCCGGCACGCAGGCCTTCGTTCTCGATGCCGACCTCAACCTTGCAGCGCCGGGTGTGGCGGGCGAGCTCTATCTGGGCGGCATCGGGCTTGCACGCGGCTATGTGGAACGCGCGGGGCTCACGTCCGAGCGCTTCGTGGCCGACCCTTTCGGCACGGCCGAGGGCGCCCGCCTGTACCGCACAGGCGATCTCGTGCGATGGAACAGCGAAGGGCAGCTCGACTACCTCGGGCGCATCGACCACCAGGTGAAGATCCGCGGCTTTCGCATCGAGCTCGGCGAGATCGAGGCCCAGCTGCTCGCGCAGCCCGAAGTGCGCGAGGCTGTCGTCGTTGCGAGCCAGGGTTCGGGTGGCGCGCGGCTCGTGGCGCATGTCTCGGCGCGGGCCGGCCAGGCCGTCGACGCCGCGCAGCTGCGCGAACGCCTCGGCCGCGTGCTGCCGGACTACATGGTGCCGGCCCTCGTCGTCGTGCTGGACAGCCTGCCGCTCAACCCGAACGGCAAGGTGGACCGCAAGGCGCTGCCGCAGCCCGAGCTGGCGAGCGCGCGCGCCTACGAAGCGCCGCAGGGCGAGGTGGAAGAAGCGCTGGCCGCCATCTGGGCCGAAGTGCTCGGCGTGGCGCGCGTCGGCCGCCACGACAACTTCTTCGAGCTCGGCGGCCATTCGCTGATGTCGGTGCAGCTGGTGGCCCGCGTACAGCGCGCAATGCATGCGGAGCTCTGCGTGAAAGACGTCTTCCAGCATCCGGTGCTCGCCGCCATGGCGGGGCTCGTTGCCGCAGCGGCGGCCAGAAAGCCCGTCGCCCAATCCCTTTCGGACATTGATTCCTTCATCGACAGTTTGGAGATCGCTTGATGGAAATCGCGGCAACCCACCTTCACATCGGCAAACGCTTCTCGGGCCTCGCCCCCGCGCAGCGCCGCGCGGTCTACCAGAAGATCCGCGCGGAGGGCCTGGCCATCGGGCAGTTTCCGATTCTTGCGCGCGATGCGGCTGCGCAGGCGCAGTGCCCCGCCTCGTATGCGCAACTGCGCCAATGGTTCCTGTGGCAGCTGGAGCCCGGCAGTTCGGCCTATCACATCTCGGGCGGTCTCAAGCTCAAGGGCCGGCTCGACCGGCAGGCGCTGCAGGCCAGCTTCGACGCCTTGCTCGAACGCCATGAGTCGCTGCGCACGGTGTTCCAGGCGGATGCCGGCGGCCATGTCGAACAGCGGATACGGGAGGGCGTGACGCTGGAGATTCCGCTGACCGATCTTTCGGGCCTGGAGGCTGAGGCCTGCGACGCCCGCGCGCGGGAAGAGGCCGTGCGCCTGGCCGAAACGCCCTTCGATCTCACGGCCGGGCCGCTGCTGCGCGTCGCACTCATCCGCCTGGCCGCCGACGAGCACCTGCTGGTCGTCGTCATGCATCACATCGTGTCGGACGGCTGGTCGATGCAGATCCTGGTCGACGAATTCGTCGCGCAATACCGTGCGCGCGCGGCCGGGCAGGCGCCGCGGCTCGCCCCCCTGCCGATCCAGTACGCCGACTACGCGCTGTGGCAGCGCCACTGGCTCGAAGCCGGCGAGAAGGATCGCCAGCTCGGCTACTGGAAGGCGCAGCTGGGCGCGGCGCATCCGGTGCTGCAGTTGCCCACGGACCACGCGCGGCGCAGCGACGGCAAGTACAGCGTTGCCCGCCACGAGTTGGCGCTGCCGCTGCCCCTGGCCGATGTGCTGCACCGGCGCGCGCAGGCCGAGGGCAGCACGCTCTTCATGGTGCTGCTCACTGCGCTGCAGGTGCTGCTGCACCGCTACACCGCGCAGCAGGACATCCGCGTCGGCGTGCCCGTGGCCAACCGGCACCGGGTGGAGTCGGAGCGCGTCATCGGCTTCTTCGTCAACACGCAGGTGCTGCGCAATGTGCTCGACAGCCGCACCAGCCTGCGGCAGGCACTGCAGCAAACCCGCGAGGCGGCACTCGGCGCACAGGCCCATCAGGACCTGCCGTTCGAGCAGCTGGTCGAAGCCCTGCAGCCCGAACGCAGCCTGGGCACGGCACCGCTGTTCCAGGTGATGTTCAACCACCAGCGCCGCGACAACGCGGCGCTTGCCACGCTGCCTGGCCTCACGTTGGAAGACTATGAGATCGGCACGCAGGTGGCCCAGTTCGAGCTGACCCTGAGCACCGTCGAAGATGCGCAGGGCCACCTGCAGGCGAGCTTTCATGTGGTGCAGGAGCTGTTCGACCCCGAGACCGTCGCCCGCATGGCCGCGCATTACCTGGGCGTGCTGCGCGCGCTTGCCGAACGGCCCGAGCAAGCGGTGGGAGACATCGACATGCTCACCGCGGGTGAAAAGGAACGGCTCGCGAACTGGGGCGTGAACGGTTCCGGTGATCGCAGCACCGAGCCTGTGCACCATCTGATGGCCCGGCACGCGAAGACCAACCCGGATGCGCCCGCGCTGCTCTTCGGCGACGAGGTGCTGAGCTACGGCGAACTCGACCGCCGCGCCAACCGCCTGGCGCACCGGCTGATCGCGATGGGCGTGAAGCCCGAGACGCGCGTCGGCATCGCGGTGGAGCGTTCGCCCGATATCGTGGTCGGCCTGCTCGGCATCCTGAAGGCCGGCGGCGCCTATGTGCCGCTCGATCCGGAGTATCCCGCCGACCGCCTGGCCTACATGGTGGAGGACAGCAGTATTGCGCTGCTCGTCACGCAAAGCCATGTGATGGCGGGCCTGCCGCTGCGGGACGGCCTGCGCGTGCTGCAGCTGGACACCGCCGACCTGGCCGGCGAGCCCGACAACGCACCCCATGTGCCCGTGCATGCGGGCAACCTCGCCTACATCATCTACACCTCGGGTTCGACCGGCATGCCCAAGGGCGTGATGGTGTCGCACGGCCCGTTCGCCGCGCACTGCGTGGAAACCGCGGTGCTCTATGAAATGGGCCGGCAGTCGCGCGAGCTGCACTTCCTGTCGTTCTCGTTCGACGGGGCGCACGAGCGGCTTTTTACGGCGCTGTGCTGCGGCGCATCGCTGCTCCTGCGCGATGCCTCGCTCTGGAGCGCCGAGCAGACGCTCGACGCCATGCAGCGCCACGGCGTGACCAATGCCGGCTTCCCGCCGGCCTACCTGCGGCAACTGGCCAACTGGGCGCGCGACACCGGCCGCTGCCCACCGGTGCACCTGTATTCCTTCGGCGGCGAGGCGATGTCGCGCGAAGGCTTCGACGCCGTGTGCCGGCACCTGAAGCCCGCGCTGCTGATCAACGGCTACGGCCCGACCGAGGCGGTCGTCACGCCGATGCTGTGGAAGGTTGCAAACACCGCGACATTCTCCGAGGGCTATGCGCCCATCGGCCGGCCCGTGGGCAACCGCAGCGCCTACGTGCTCGACGTGGACCTGAACCTGGTGCCGCGCAACGTGGCCGGCGAGCTGTACCTCGGCGGCGAGGTCCTGGCGCGCGGCTACCTGCACCGCGCGCCGCTCACGGCCGAGCGCTTCGTGGCGAATCCCTTCGATGCGCAAGGCGGGCGCCTCTACCGCACCGGCGACTGGGTGCGATGGCGCGACGACGGGCAGCTCGAATACCTGGGGCGCATCGACCACCAGGTGAAGATCCGGGGCTTTCGCATCGAGCTCGGCGAGATCGAGGCGCAACTGCTGGCCCAGCCCGAAGTGCGCGAAGCGGTGGTGGTCGCAAGGCCCGGGCCGAGCGGTGCGCGGCTGGTGGCTTATGTGTCGCCGCGGGACGGCCGGCTCGCCGACGCGGCCGTGCTGAAGGAGCGGCTTGCCCGCGCGCTGCCCGACTACATGGTGCCGGGCTCGCTGGTGGTGGTCGACGCGCTGCCGCTCGCCCCGAGCGGCAAGGTCGACCGCAAGGCGCTGCCGGAGCCGGCCGCCGAACACGGCAAGGCTTTCGAGCCGCCGCAGAGCGCAGCCGAAGAGGCCATTGCGGCGGTATGGACCGATGTGCTGGGTCTCTCGCGCGTGGGCCGCGACGACAACTTCTTCGAGCTCGGCGGCGATTCGATCCTGAGCCTGCAGATCGTGGCGCGCCTGCGGCTGGCGGGCTGGAAGGTCGCGCCCAGGCAGATCTTCGAGCGGCAGACGGTGGCGCAGCTCGCGGCTGTCATGGCACCGGCCGATGCGTTGCTTGCCCCGGTGGGTGATGTGCAGGGTGAAGCCCCGCTGCTGCCGTTCCAGCATGCGTTCTTCGGGATGGACATGCCGGTGCGCGCGCATTGGAACCAGGCAGTGCTGCTGAAGAACCGCGAGCCGCTGCAATTGCCGGCCTTCAGGCAGGCGCTGCGCGCGGTGGTGCAGCAACACGACAGCTTGCGCCTGCGCTACCGGCAGGACGCCGGCGGGCTGTGGCACCAAAGCTATGAGACCGTGCCCGAAGACCAGTTCGCGGAGCTGGTGTGGGTGCGGCGCGCGGCGGATGCCGCGCAGGTGGCGCCGCTGTGCGAAGAGGCGCAGCGCAGCCTGGACCTGGCGCACGGCCCGCTGGTCCGCGCGCTCGCCGTCGAGCTGCCGGACGGCGACTCGCGGCTGTTGCTGGTCGTTCACCACCTGGTGGTCGATGGCGTGTCGTGGCGCATCCTGCTCGAAGACCTGCAGGCCGCGTACCGGCAGAGCCTTGCGGGCCAGGCCATCGCGCTGCCCGCTGCGGGCAGCAGCTGCAAGGACTGGGCCGTCGCATTGCAGGGTTATGCAAAGGCCCATGGCGGCGAGCTCGCCCACTGGCAGGCGCTGGCCGACGTGCCGGCTGCGCTGCCATGCATGCGTCCGCATGGATCGAACACCGCGGCCGACCAGGAGAGCGTCGAGTGGCGGCTCGACAAGGCCACCACGGAGGCGTTCCTGAAGGATGCACCCGCGGCCTACCGCACGCAGGCCAACGACCTCCTGCTGACGGCACTGGGCCGCGCGCTGTGCGCATGGAGCGGGCACGACAGGCTGCTGGTCGACCTGGAAGGCCACGGACGCGAAGACCTGTTCGCGCACATCGACCTGTCGCGCACGGTCGGCTGGTTCACCGCGCTGTTCCCTGTGGCGCTCGATCCGCTCGGCGCAGAAGGCGAGGCGCTCAAGTGCGTGAAAGAAAACCTGCGCCGCGTTCCGCGCAAGGGCGTGGGGCACGGCATTTTCAAGCATCTGGGCGATGCCGCGCAGCGCGAGGCGGTGCGCGCACTGCCCAGGGCGCAGGTGGTCTTCAACTACCTCGGCCAGTTCGACAACAGCGGTGCCGATGCGCAGGCGCAATGGAGCCTCGCGCAGGAGCCCAGCGGCGCGCCGGTGGATGGCGCCGCGCCGCTCACGCACGAGTTCTCGATCAACGGCCAGGTCTACGGCGGCGAGCTCTCGCTGCGCGCGAGCTACAGCCGCGCACGCCACGACCGCGACGCGGTCGTGGGCTGGATGCAGCGCTTCCGAGAGGAACTCGAAGCGCTGGTGCGGCATTGCACAAGCGGTGCCGAAGGGGTGACGCCGGCGGATTTTCCGCTGGCCGCCATCGACCAGCCGCAGCTCGACGCGCTGGCGCTGCCGGTGGCAAACCTTGCGGACCTGTACCCGCTTTCGCCGATGCAGGCCGGCATGCTGTTCCACAGCCTGTTCGCGCCCGGCGGCAGCGCTTACCTGAACCAGTTGCGCGTGGACATCGACGGGCTCGATGCCGAACGCTTCAAGGCGGCTTGGCGCGCAGTGCTCGAGCGGCACGAGGTGCTGCGCACCGGATTCGTCCAGGGCGAAGCTGGGTGGCAATGGGTGGCAAGGCAGGTCGAGGTGCCGCTGGCCGAACACGACTGGCGGGGGCGCGTCGATGCGCCCAGGGCCCTGGACGCGCTGGCCAACGAGCAGCTTGCGCAGGGTTTCGACCTCGCGCGGCCGCCGCTGATGCGGCTCGTGCTGGTGCGCGTTCGCGATGAGCGGCACCACTTCGTCTGGACCATGCACCACCTGCTGCTCGACGGCTGGAGCACGTCGCAGCTCATGGGCGAGGTGCTGCGGCATTACGCGGGCGAAGCACCCGCGGCCCCCGGCGGGCGCTATGCCGACTACATCGCGTGGCTGCAAGGGCGCGACGGCGCTGCCGACGAGCACCACTGGCGCCAGGAACTCGCCTGCCTCGAAGGTCCCACCTGGTTGGCCAACACCTTGCCCAAGCCAGCGGTCGAACAGGGCGGGCACGGCATGCACCGCCACGAGATCGACGCGCCGCGCACGCGCGCGCTGCTCGAAGCGGCCCGGCGCGAACGCATGACCCTCAACACGCTGGTGCAGGCCGCGTGGGCGCTTCTGCTGGCGCGCCATACGGGACAGCGCAGCGTGAGCTTCGGTGCCACCGTGGCGGGCCGGCCGGTGGATCTTCCCGGCGCGCAGCAGATGCTGGGCCTGTTCATCAACACGCTGCCGGTGATCGCCACGTTGCAGCCGGACCAGCGCGTGGGCGATTGGCTGCGGGCGCTGCAGGCGCGCAACCTCGTGGCGCAGGACCACGAGCACACGCCGCTCTACGAAGTGCAGCGCTGGGCGGGGCAGGGCGGACAGGACCTGTTCGACAGCCTGGTGGTGTTCGAGAACTATCCGCTCGACCAGGCGCTGAAGCAGCAGGCGCCCGGCGGCCTGCGCTTCGGCGAGGTGCGCAACCGCGAGGAAACGAACTATCCGCTGACCCTTTCCGTGCACCAGGGCGACACGCTGGTGCTGAGCTACAGCCACGCGCGCAGCCAGTTCGACGAGGCAGCGGTGGGCGCGCTGGCCGCGCACATGGACAGGCTGCTCGGGCTGCTGGCCCACGCGCCGGACGCGCGGCTGGGGGACATGGGGCTTGCGGACACGCTGCCGCCGCCGGGTGAGGCGATGCGCAATACAAGGGGCGATGTCGAACCCGTGCACCGCTGGATCGAGCGCCAGGCCAAGGCGAATCCGCAGGCCATCGCGCTCGTGCTCGGCGATGAGACGCTCGGCTACGGCGAGCTCGACGCCCGTGCCAACCGGCTGGCGCACCGGCTGGTCGCGCTCGGCGTGAAGCCCGAGGTGAAAGTCGGCATCGCGGTCGAGCGCTCCATCGAGATGGTGGTGGGCCTGCTCGCGATCCTGAAGGCCGGCGGCGCCTATGTGCCGCTGGACCCCGAGTACCCGGCCGACCGGCTGGCCTACATGATCGAGGACAGCGCGATCCGCCTGCTGCTCACGCAAAGCCATGTGAAGGCGAAGCTCCCGGCGGGCGATGCCCTGCAGGTGCTGGAGCTCGACACGCTCGACCTGCGCGCCGAACCGGCGCACGCACCCGAAGTGGCGGTGCACGCCGACCACCTCGCCTACGTGATCTACACCTCGGGATCGACCGGCCGCCCCAAGGGCGCGCAGCTCACGCACCGCAACGTGGCGCGACTGCTGGGCGCCACCGACGGCTGGTTCCGCTTCGGCGCACAGGACGTGTGGACGAATTTCCATTCCTACGCGTTCGACTTCTCGGTGTGGGAAATCTTCGGCGCGCTGTGCACTGGCGGCAAGCTGGTGATCGTGCCGTACTGGGTGAGCCGCTCGCCCGACGACTTCGTGGCCTTGCTGCGCGCACAGCGCGTGACCGTGCTGAACCAGACGCCATCGGCCTTCCGCCAGCTGGCCCACAGCCCGGCGCTGGAGGATGGCGAACGCCTTTCGCTGCGTTGCGTGATCTTCGGCGGCGAGGCGCTGGAGCCGGAGAGCCTGCGGCCCTGGATCGATCGCTTCGGCGATGCGCAGCCGCAGCTGGTCAACATGTACGGCATCACCGAGACGACGGTGCACGTGACCTACCGGTCCATCGTGCGGTCCGATCTCGAACAGAAGCGCAGCCCCGTGGGCGTGTGCATCCCGGACCTCGGCCTGTGGGTGCTGGACAGCGACCTCAACCCGCTGCCCGTGGGCGTGCCGGGCGAGTTGCACGTGTCCGGTGCAGGCTTGGCGCGGGGCTATCTCAACCGCGCCGGCCTCAGTTCGGAGCGCTTCATCGCCGCACCCTTCGGTGAGCCGGGCAGCCGGCTGTACCGCACCGGCGACCTGGTGCGCTGGCGTGCAGACGGCCAGCTCGACTACCTCGGGCGCATCGACCACCAGGTGAAGATCCGGGGCTTTCGCATCGAACTCGGCGAGATCGAGGCGCAGCTGCAGGCCCAGCCCGAGGTGCGCGAAGCGGTGGTCCTGGCCAAGGACGGCCCGGCGGGGGCGCGGCTCGTCGCGTATGTGTCGCCGCGGGCCGGCCGGGAGGTGGATGTCGCGGTGCTGCGCGAGCGGCTCTTGCAGCACCTGCCCGACTACATGGTGCCCTCGGCCATCGTGCGGCTCGACGCGGTGCCGCTCAACGCGAACGGCAAGGCCGACCGCAAGGCGCTGCCCGATCCGGAACTCGCGAGCGACACGGCCTATGCCGAGCCACAGGGCGAGGCCGAGACTGCACTCGCGGCGATCTGGTCCGAGGTGCTGGGCGTGGAGCGCGTCGGGCGCCACGACAACTTCTTCGAGCTCGGCGGCCATTCGCTGCTGGCGGTGCAACTGGTATCGGGCGCCAAGCGGCGCTTCGGCATCGAGCTGCCGCTGCGCACGGTGTTCGAGCAACCCTCGCTGATGGCATTCGCCGCCGCCGTGGCCGCGGTGGCCACTGAACCGCCAGCCGGCGCCACGGTCTCCCAGGACCGCGGCGTCGAGCGCATCGATGCCCTCCTGGGCGAACTGGAGATGGAAGACCTATGAGCCTGGAAATGACCGCGCTCTCGCGCCGCTTCGCTGCCTTGCCTGCGGCCAGGCAGCGCGTGTTTCTCGAGAAGCTGCGCGCGAGCGGCGTGGGTTTCGACGCGCTGCCCATCGTGCCGCGCGATCCCGCGGCGCCGGTGCCGGTGGCCTATGCGCAGCGCGCCCTGTGGCTGGTGTGGCAGCGCGCGCCGCAGTCGCCGGCGTACAACCTGTCGGGGCGGCTGGCGCTGCCCCTGTCGTGCACGCCGCAGCAGGTGCAAGCCTGCCTCGCCCAACTGGTGGCGCGGCACGAGGTGCTCTGCACCACCTACCCGGCCGGCGCCGAAGGGCAGCCGCTGCAGCACATCGACCCCGGGCATCGCTTCGGCTGGGCGGTGCGCGAATGGACTGGCTCGCGCGCGGACAGCGAGCGCGAGCTTGCGGCTGCCGCCACCGAGTTCGGCGCGCGGCCGTTCGATCTGGAGCATGGCCCCGTGTTCCGCGGCCAGCTGAATGTCTTTGCCGACGGCGCGCCCGAACTCTTTCTCGCGGTGCATCACATCGCGGCCGACGGCCAATCGGTGGCGCTGCTCGTCGCCGAGCTGCAGGCGCTGCTCGCCGCGCCCGCGGGAAGTGCACAGCCTGCGGCGCCGGCCCTGCAGTACGCCGACTACGCCGTGTGGCAACGCCAGTGGCTCGAAGCCGGCGAACTCGAAAGACAAACCGCGTACTGGCGCGAACAACTGCGGGGTGCGCCGCAAAGCACGCCGCTGCCGCTGGACCGTCCGCGCCAAAGGGTGCGCGATGCGCGCGGCGGGCAGATCAGCTTCGCGCTGCCGCCGGATGTGTCGCAGCGCCTGAAGGAGCTGGCGCGCAAGCAGGCCGCATCGCCGTACATGGTGGCGATCGCGCTGCTCGGCCTCCTGGTCTACCGCTACAGCGGCGAGCGTGACGTGTGCATCGGCTCGCCGTCGACCACGCGCGACCGCCCCGAGCTGGCTGCCCTGGTGGGCCACTTCACCAACGTGCTGGTGCTGCGCATGAAGGTGGACCCCGCGGCCGGCTTCGTCGCGCTGCTGTCGCAGGTGCGCGAGCGCGTGCTCGAAGCCAAGAGCCACCAGGACCTGCCGTTGGACATGCTCGTCGAGGCGTTGGCGCTGGAGCGTACGCCGGGGTTGCATCCGCTGTTCCAGATCAAGTCGACGCAGCAGGCGGCGGGGGCTGTGCCCGCCGATCCGGCGGCTGCCGCGCACGGCATCGGCGTGGACGAAGTGCACTTCGACCTGAGCTTCGACCTGGTTGACGCCGGCGGTGCACTGTCCTTCGTTCTGGCGTATGCCGTGGACATCTTCGACCATGCGACCATCGAGCGGCTGGCGGATGCGCTGCGCAGCCTGGCGGCGCAGGTTGCGGCCGATCCGGCGCGCGCGTTGAGCGGCATGCAGTTGGCCGGCGATTCGAGCCTGCGCGGGGAACGCGCCTGCTGGCCCGCCGACAACGTGCTGGCCCTGTTCGACCAGGCGGCCGCAAGGCGCCGCGGCGCGACGGCGCTCACCTTCGGCGACCGCGCGCACAGCTTCGATGAACTGGCGCGCGCTGCCGGCCACTGGGCCGCCGAGCTCGAAAGCCGCGGCATCGGTACCGAGCAGCGCGTGGCCGTCTGCATCGAGCGCACGCCCGAATTCGTGCTGGCGGCGCTGTCGGTGCTGAAGGCCGGGGGCGTCTACGTGCCCATCGACCCGGCGCTGCCACAGCAGCGCATCGACGAGCTGCTGGCCGATTGCGGCGCTGTGCTGGTGCTGGTGTCCGGCGGCAAGCCGCGGCAGGCCGCGCTGCCGTGCCTGCAGGTGGGCTTCGACGTGCCGGGCGGCTTCGTGCCGCACCGTGCACGTGCGGTGCATCCTGCGCAGGCCGCCTACCTGATCTACACCTCGGGATCGACCGGCCGGCCCAAGGGCGTGGTCGTTCACCACGGCGCGCTGGCCAACTACGTGCAGGGCGTGCTCGAGCGGCTGGCGCTGCCCGAGGACGAGAGCTTCGCGATGGTGTCCACCGTCGCGGCGGACCTGGGCCACACCTCGCTGTTCGGTGCGCTGTGCTCGGGCGGTGCGCTGCACCTCGTCTCGAGCGACGCGGCCTTCGATCCCGATGCATTTGCGGACAGCATGGCGAAGACGCGCGCCGGCGTGCTGAAGATCGTGCCCAGCCATCTGAAGGGCCTGCTGAACGCGCAGCGCGCGGCCGCGGTGCTGCCGTCGCATACGCTCGTGCTGGGCGGCGAGGCGACGGACGCCGCGACGCTGCAGGCCATTCGGGCGCTGCGGCCGGACCTGCGCATCTTCAACCACTACGGGCCGACCGAGACCTCGGTCGGCATGCTGACGCATGCGGCGCCGGCGCAGGCCGACGGAGCCGGCAGCCTGCCGCTGGGCAAACCCATTGCGAACATGGACGCCTGGGTGCTCGACGACGCATTGCAGCCCGTGCAGCCCGGCATGGCGGGCGAGCTCTACATCGGCGGTGCCGGCGTGGCGCGCGGCTATCTTTCACGCGCCGGTCTTTGCGCCGACCGCTTCGTTGCTTCCCCCTTCGGCGACGGCCAACGCCTGTATCGTGCGGGGGACCGCGTGCGCCAGCGCAGCGACGGCACGCTGGAGTTTCTGGGCCGCAGCGACGACCAGGTGAAGATTCGCGGCTACCGCGTCGAGCCGGGCGAAGTGGCGGGCCGCATCCGCGAACTCGATGGCGTGGCCGATGCAGTGGTCGTTGCAGAGCAGGGCGCGCAGGAGAGCACGGTGCTGCGCGCCTACGTGGTTGCCGGACCGGGCGGTTCGCCCGACGTGGAACAGCTGAGGCACGCGCTGGCGGACAGCCTGCCGGCGTGGATGGTGCCCGAGCGCATCGTGCTGCTCGACGCGCTGCCGCTCACGGCGAACGGCAAGATCGATCGCAAGGCGCTGCCGCGCCCGGCGCAGCCCGAGCCCGCGCGGCTTTTCGACGCCCCGCGGGGCGCGACCGAAGAGGCGCTGGCCCGCATCTGGAGCCAGGTGCTCGGCGTGGACCGCATTGCACGCGGCGACAACTTCTTTGCGCTGGGCGGCGACTCCATCCTGAGCTTGAAGCTGGTGGCGCGCATCCGCAAGCAGTTGCCCGGCGGCGGCCAGCTGAGCCTGCCGGATGTGATGCAGGCCAGCAGCCTCGGCAGCCTCGCCGAGCGGCTGCGGCAGAAGTTCGAGGGTTCGCATGATGCCGTCTGCCTGAGCGCGAGCGGCACCGGCGTGCCGCTGTTCTGCCTGCCGGGACTCATCGTGAACACGCGCGAGTTCCTGCCGCTCGCGCAGGCGCTGCAGGGCGAGCGCGTGGTGTACGGCTTCGTGAGCCACGTCTACACGCGCAAGCGCTGGCGCGGTTTCGATCTGCAGGCGCTGGCCGCCGAGTACGCGAGCTTCATCCTCGCCACGGCCACCGAGGGGCGCTGCGCGCTGCTGGGCTGGTCGTCGGGTGGCGACCTGGCCTTCGAGCTCGCGCGGCAACTGCAGGGACGCATCGAGATCGTGTTCACCGGCATGCTGGACGTGTTCGAGACCGCGCCGCTGCGCGCCTCGACGCCGCTCGATGCTGCCCGGCGCGCCCAGGCCGACGAGGTGCTCTCGGAGTGGTTGGGCCGCTCGGAAATGGCCGGGCACTGGAAGGCGCTCTTCGCCCGCATGGACGACGAGGAACTTGCCTGGGTGGCCGAGCAGGTGCTGGATCCGGCGCAGCCGCTGCCGCTCGACGGCACCTGCGACGAGGCGGCCGAGTACCTGTTGTGGACGACGCTCGACAAGCGCGTGCAGGCCGCGCGCTACACCTATGCGCGCTCACCGCTGCCGCTGCACGTGTTCCTCGCGGACAGCTCGCTGCGCCGCGAGGAGACGCTGCGCAACTGGGCCGACCACGCGCCGGTGGTCTCGGCCGAAGTGCTGCCGCAGGCCGATCACCTGGACATCGTTCGCCATCCCGCGCTGTGCGCTGCGCTGAAGGGACTGCTGCGCGAGGCCGATGCGGCGCATGGCGCCGTGCAGGCAGGCCTGGCCGCGCAATCGGCCTGAGCCGGAAGGAACCACGCAAAAAAGGGGCGCAGCGCCAGCTGCGTCCCTTTTTTGCGTTTGGAGGCCGCTGCGCGGCTTACCAGCGGTAGGTGGCCGTGGCCGTGACCTTGCGCTGGTCGCCGTAATAGCAATTGCCGTACTGGTCGCAGTTCGCGAAGTAGGTCTTGTCGGTCAGGTTGCGCACGTTCAGCGCAAGGCTCCAGCGGTCGATGTCGTAGCCGATCATCGCGTCGAACAAGGTGTACGAAGGCACCTGGATCGGCGCCTTGTTCAGGTCGCCGCGGTTCGAGCCGTTGAAGCGTGCGCCCAGCCCGACCTTGATGCCGTTGTCGAAGCGGTAGTCCGCCCAGAGCGCGGCGCGGTGCCTGGACACCGCGAGCAGCGGCGTGCCGATCTCGCTCGGCGTGCTGCTGGCCGTGATCTCCACCTTGGGCGTGTAGGCGTAGGACACCGTCACGTTCATGCGCTTGGCGGGCTGGAAGGCCGCTTCGAGCTCCAGGCCGCGTACCAGCACCTCGCCGGTCTGGCGCGGGCGGAAGTTGGCATCGGCGGTGATGTAGTTCTGGCGGCGCAGGTCGAAGATGGCGGCGCTGTAGCTGTCGGTGGTGCCCACGGGCTGGTAGCGCACGCCGGCTTCGTACTGGCGGCCGGTCTCGGGCTTGAACGGGCTCTTGGTGTCCGGGTTCAGGCGCGCCGAGGGCGAGAACGATTCGGAGTAGCTCAGGTAGGGCGCCCAGCCGCTCGGGAAGGTGTAGACCAGGCCGCCGCGCTTGGTGAACTTGTGCTCGGGGATGTCGCTGCGCGTGCCGTCCAGGTTGCTGTGGATGATCGTGGAGGCGCGGTCGTAGCGGCCGCCGAGCGTGAGGCTCCAGCGCTCGCCCCACTTGATCTGGTCCTGGATGTACAGGCCGGTCTGCGTCAGGCGGGTGTTGGCGTCCACATAGGGCGCGGGCACGAAGAACGGACCGCCGTACACGGGCGCGTAGATGTTGATGCTCGGTGCGCTGCCGCCGCTGTAGCTGGCCTGCTCGATGCCGGTGCGCTGGTGGTCCAGGCCGATCAGCACCTTGTGCTTCCAGTCGCCCGAGACGAAGTTGGCTTCGAGCTGGTTGTCCAGCGTGAAGGTCGAGACGCTCTCGCGGCTGCCCGAGATGCTCCGGCGCAGCATCTGGTAGTTGCGCGGATCGGAGACATTGCCGTTGAGCGGCACGATCGCGCGGCCCTGCACGGCGCCGTAGTCGACGTCGAGCCGGCCGTAGCGCAGGTTCTGGCGCGCGGTGAACGTGTCGTTGAAGCGGTGCTCGAACTCGTAGCCGACCATCCACTGGTCCACGTCGAAGTGGTTGAAGTTGGGGTCGCCCACGAAGAGCGAGTCGGGAATGTAGTTGCCGAAACGCGTGGGAATCAGCGAGCCGACCGTCGGGCGCCCGCGCGTGTACACGCCGCCACGCACGCGGTTGAAGTGCGACAGCAGCGTGAGCGTGGTGTCCGCGGAGGGGCGCCAGGTGAGCGAGGGCGCGATGTAGAAGCGGTCGTCGTCCATGCTGGCGGCCGGCAGCTTGCTGTCGCGGCCGACGGCCGTCAGGCGGTAGCTGAGCTTGCCTTCGGCATCGATGGGGCCGGAGAAGTCGGCGGCGATCTGGGTGCGGTGGTTGCTGCCCAGTTGCAGCTGCACTTCGCGCAGCGGCTCGGTGGTGGGGCGCTTGCTCACCACGTTGACCACGCCGCCGGGGCTGGCCTGGCCGTAGAGCACCGAGGCCGGTCCGCGCAGCACTTCGATGCGCTCCATGCCGTAGGGCTCGATCTGCCAGACGCCCCAGTTGCCGTTGTTGCGCAGGGGCATGCCGTCCAGGTAGAAGCCCGGCGCGTAGCCGTCGAAGCCGCGGATCGAGATCCAGTCGTAGCGCGAGTCGGCGCCGAAGACGGTGGTGCTCACGCCGGGGGTGTAGCCCAGCGCGTCCTTCACGGTGGTGGCGCCGATGGCGGCCGCGCGGTCGGCCGTGACCACCGAGATCGACTGGGGGGTTTCCAGGATCGGGGTGTCGGTCTTGGTGCCGGTGGCGCTGCGCTTGGCCACGTAGCCGTTCACATGGCCCTTGGCCGACGCTTCCGTATCGGCCGTGACGGTCACCGCCGGCAGGTTGCTGTCCTGCGAGAAGGCGGGGGCCGCCCAGAGGGTGCAGGCGGTTCCGAAGGCCGAGGCAAGCGCGGCGCTCAGCAGGCGGGGTCGGGGCAGGGGACGCATAGGTTGAGGTACTCCAGGAGCAGTGAAAAAACGACGTGTTCGGGTTTCAGCGCAAGGCCTGCCGTATCCCGCAGTTCTGGCGCTTCCGTACATGAGACGTTTGAACTACAAAAAGAGAGACACCCTGTACCAAATGCTTCAGCACGTACCCGCCACGCGCACCGCCGCGCCTCGGCGGCGGCCTAGACGCGGACGGCCTGGCGCTCGCTCCGGCCGGCGTTGGCGGCGCTGGCCGCGCCCGCCGTGCCCGGCATCGCCGGAATGGCCTTCAGCAGCGCGCTGCCGATCTCCCCCGTACGCACCGAGGTCACCGACAGCAGCGTGTCGCTCAGGCCGTGCGAGGACTCGCAGGCGCCCTGCAGGAAGATGGCGGGGCGGAAGTCACCGGTGCTGCGCACGCGGTAGTGGCGGTCCACCGAGAAACCATCCAGGTACGGCGCGAGGGAGGTCAGCAGTTCCTTGTGCTGCTCGCGTGCGTAGCCGGTGGCGAGCACCACGGCGTCGTAGCGCGAGGTGCTTTCGCGGCCGGTGTTCCGGTCGCACATGGTCAGGTGGATGCCCTCGGCCGTGGCGTGGGCGGCGTGGATGTCGTGCCGGCGCAGGAAGCGCATGCGGTTTTCGCCGCGCACCTTCTGCTGGTAGAACATCTTGAAGATCTGCTGGATCAGTTCCAGGTCGGCCACCGCGTAGTTGGTGTGGCCGAATTCCTCGAGCAGGGCGGCGCGCTCGTCGTCGGGCCGGCTGTACATGTAGTCGGTGAACTCGGCGTTGAACACCTCGTTCACGAAGGGGCTGTCGTCCGAGGGGCGGATGGAGCGGGCCCGCATGACGAGGTCGACCTGCGGCGCATGGGGGCGGCCCTGCAGGTCCATGAAGATCTCCGCGGCGCTCTGGCCGGCGCCGACGATGGCGATTCTTTGCGCGCCGTCCTGCGCGGCGATGCCCTGCAGGTAGCTGCTCGAATGGAACACGCGCGGGTCGCTGCGCAGCGCCCGGAAGCAGTCCGGAATGTTGGGCATGCCGCCGATGCTCACCACGAGGTTGCGCGCGAGGCGCTCGCTCACGTGTCCCGTGCGGTCGCGCGAGCGCACGCGCAGCAGCGTCACGTCGTCGCCGTGGGCCTCGCGCTCGGGCAGCACCTCGAACACTTCCTCGCCATAGACGCAGGCATCCTCGAACTGCGCGGCGGCCCAGGCCAGGTAGTCGTTGAACTCGTGGCGGCTCGGGAAGAAGGTCTTCAGGTTGATGAAGTCCTGCAGGCGCCTTTTCTCGTGCAGGTAGTTGATGAAGGTGAAGCGGCTGGTCGGGTTGCGCAGCGTGGCCAGGTCCTTCAGGAAGGAGATCTGCATGTGCGCATGCTCCAGCATCATGTCCTTGTGCCAGGCGAAGGCGGGCTGCTTCTCGATGAACATCGCGTCGAGCCGGCGTCCCTCGCGCCGCTTCTCGTCGAGCGCGATCGCCAGCGCGATGTTCGAGGGGCCGAAGCCGATGCCGATGACGTCGTGAATGACCATGGCGGATTCCTTTTTTGCTGCGAAGCGGTTGAGCGGGTTAAACGGGCGTGGCGGACGCGGCTGCTGCCGCCGGCGCGTCGCTGCGCGGCAGCCAGAGGCCGTCGATGAAGTAGCGTTCGCGCAGCATCATCACGAGCTGTGCGCGCTTGTGCGGCAGGTCGAACTCCTTCACCTTGGCGTAGCCCGACTTGTCGAGGTTGCGGATCTGCTGCACGTGGTCGATGCGCGGCTCGCCCACGGCGCGCTGGGTGCGCGGGTCGCACAGGAAGATGTAGTGCGAGATGGAGGTGAGCCACGCGGTGGCACAGGCCTTGCCGCGGAACGACGGCTCGCCGACCAGCACGTGCCAGCCGCGGTCGTAGTCCTGCACGTCGTAGAAGGGCGCGATGCGGCTTTCCTTGGCCCAGTACATCTCGAAGTAGGCAAAGGGCTCGCCGTCGAAGCTCGCGATCATCGAGTACATGTGCGGGTCGCGTTCGATGCCCGAGAGGTAGGCGCGGTGCTTGTCCAGGTCACCTTCCTCGTCCCAGATCTCGGCCACGTCGGGGTCGTTCATCCAGCGGTTGAAGATGTCCAGGTCGCGCTCGAGGTCGATGCTGCGAAACGAGAAGGTCTTGCCGAGCCACGGAATGAAGCGCTGGTAGAGCACGCCGCGCGGCTTGGGCGTGCGCAGCGGATGCACCTTGCCGTTGGTGAGCGCATAGCGCTGCGCCATCGGGGCATGCACGGTGGGAAGCCACAGGCGCGGCTGCTGCCAGAGCATGTCGCGAAAGGCGCGCACGCCGCCGTCCGGCGACGCCAGCAGGACGCCGGTGTGGGTCAGCTCCTCGGCCGGCGCGGGCGCCGCCACCGCGAGGCTCTTGTGCGCGGGGCGGTACTCGAAGGCGGCTTCCAGCGCCGCGAGCAGGTGAGGGGTGGAGGCCGCACTGCCGTCGACCCATTGGAGCGCGGCATCGGCCCCGCCGGCTGCGAGCTCCCAGAGCGAGCGGCTGCCGCCCTGGCGGCTGCGCACGGCGAGCATCTCGCCGTCCAGGGTGATGTCGTGCGGCGTGCCGTCGGCGTAGGAGGTGAGGGTCATGGGGTTCCTTCGGTGGACCGGTGGCTCGCGAGCAGGGCCAGGCCCTGGTGGAGTGCCGGAAAGAGGCTGTGGTTGAAGTTGTTCCAGCGCAGCTCGAGGATCGAGTCCGTGGGGTCGATGTGCGTGCCGAGCACGTCGTGGATGACCTCGCCGGAGTCGATGCCGTTGTCCACGTAGTGCAGCGAGGCGCCGGTCTTCAGGAGCAGCGGCGCGGGGACGCTTTCCATCGTCTGCCAGTTCACGACCTTGCGGCCCTTGGCGCCGTGCAGCGCATCGAGCGTGGCGCAGGCGCCGCGGCGCTCGTAGGGCGACTCGATGCGCGTGATGCCGGGGTGGATGTTGACGATCCTGCGGTGAAAGGGCGCACCCGGGCGCACGAGTTCGTCCAGGATGACCAGGAGCCCGTCGAGCACGACGATGTCGGCCTGCAGCGTGAGCAGCTTGTCCAGCAGGCGGCGCTCGAAGGCGCTCTTGGCGGCGGGTCGCTCTTTCGCGTCGAGCGGAAGCCGCCGGTACTCGGACGGCACCGCGTGGAGCATGCCGTTGAGCAGCTTGCCCTGCGCCTTCAGGTCGCCCGGAAAGATCCACTGGCGGCCGGGCTGGCAGGAGAAGCCGTAGTCCTGCAGCGCCGCGCGGTCCCGCGGCGAGCCTTCGTCGTCGTCGTAGACGATGCCTTCGAGCGAATAGGCCGCTCCCAGCGAGCTTTCGTCCAGTGCCTTGGCCAGGTATTCGAGCGGGGACGCCATGTAGCGCTGCGTGCCCTTGAAGTCGATGCACTGGCCGGCCTTGTCGGCGGCCGCGTTTCTCAAGGACAGGATGTAGACGAGCTTTGCCTGGGACATGGGTGTGGCGTGAAGGATGGATCGGCGTTGGAGTTGGCTTGGGAACAAGCGGGCGTGGGGCCTTCAGGAGAAGACGTGGCAGCGCGCCATCTGTTCACGGCTGCAGGATTTCGCCGGCGCTCTTGCGGTGCTGCGGCGCGAGCGGGCAGGCGCCGCAGTAGTCCTCGCACGGAAGCAGGTAGTAGAGGCAGCACTGGCGGTGCAGCTTGACCGGCCGGCCCTGGCCGGCGTCGACCGGCCGTACCTCGCGGCGGCGGGCGTGCAGCGGGTTGACCGGCCGGGCCTCGTCCGGCCAGGCGGGGTGGTGCAGGAGGCGGTCGCGGTCGTGCGCGATGTGGGCTGCACCGCCGGTCGCGGCCAGCGCCATGTCGAAGATCGGTTCGAGGTGGCGCGCGGTGTTGCCCCACAGGATCTTGGGCGCAAGCCGCGTGAGGCTGCACAAGGCGAAAAAAAGCGGTTGCAGGTGCTGCCACAGCAGCGGCGCATAGCGCTGCGCGGTGTCCGCGCCGCGCAGCGCATCGCCCGGATGCAGCACATGAAAGCTCGAGGGTGCGCCCTTGTCGTCGAGCCGCACCCAGATGTGCTCCGCCGAAACCGGAAACACATGCTGCAGCACGCTGGCGGCCGCCACCACGGGCGGCAGCAGCGCGGAAAGGTAGTCCAGGCTCCACGCCGAGGCGACCGGCCGCAGGTCGCGCGCGCCGGCCGCGCCACGTGCGCGGGCATGAAGGCGCAGCACGTCGGCCAGGAGCGAAGGCGACTGCGCCAGCTCGGCCACGCACAGCGCGCCGGCCGGTACCGCGTCCGCGCACTGCAGCCGTTCGGCATGCACGGCGAGTGCGCCCGGGAACAGGGGTTCCAGCAGCGCGATCACGAGGCGGCCTGCAAGAGGTGCGGGGAATGCATCCCTTGAAGACGGTTTGGCGGCGGTGGTGTTCATCCGTCACATCGCATGAACATTGCCGGGACCCAGCCGTCTATGCAGTAAGCGGCGTGCAGCCGCCCGGGCGATGTCGACAGGGCATGGCCGTTTTCAAGCCGTTTTGCCCCGGGTGGGCGGAAAGAGCCTTTGCATGACACCGACCACCACGGCCCCCCGTGGCCACACCTCCGAGCTCGGGCGCCTGCTCAAGCCGTTTCTTCCATGGATTGTCCTGTCCGCGGTCACCGGCATCAGCGCGGGTGCGGCCACCGTCGCGCTGCTGGGCACCATCAACCAGGTGCTCAACCGCGAGGGCGGCATGGCGGGCGGGCTGCTGCTGACCTTCGTCGGGCTGTGCGCGGTGGCGCTGCTGGGGCGCATGGCCTCGGACGTGTCGACCAACTTCGTCGGCCAGCGGCTGGTGGCACAGGTGCGCAAGAGCCTCGCGCAGAAGATTCTCTCGGCGCCCATCGATGCGCTGGAGCGCTACCGCACGCATCGGCTGATGCCGGTGCTGTCGCAGGACGTGGACATGATCAGCGACGTGGCCTTCGTGCTGTCGTCCACGCTCATCGCGTTCGCGATTGCGCTGGGCTGCCTGGCGTACCTCGCGTACCTGTCGCTGCCGCTGTTCTGCCTGCTGGCGGTGGCGCTCGCGATCGGCGCGACCATCCAGACGCGCGCGCAGGTGCGCGCCGAGGCGGGTTTCTGGAAGGCGCGCGAATACGAGGAGCAGCTGCACAAGACCTACCGCGCGATCAGCGAAGGCGCGAAGGAATTCCGCATGCACCGCGCGCGCCGCACGCGGATGTTCGGCGGGCAGATCGAGCGCATCGTGGACAACATCCGCACCGTGAACGGACGCGCCATCAACACCTACGTGATGGCGACGGCCTTCGGCTCGGCGCTGTTCTTCCTGCTGATCGCGCTGATCCTCGGCTGGGCCGCGTTCCGGCCGACCGAGCCCGCGGTGCTGAGCGGCTTCGTGCTGGTGATGCTGTTCCTGAAGGGACCGGTGGACCAGATCGCGGGCGCGCTGCCGGGCGTGGGCCGGGCCAAGATCGCGTTCCGGCGCATCGCCGACCTGTCGGCGCGCTTTGCAACGCCGGAGCCGCACCTGCACCTGGAGCGCGCCTCCAACGGCGTGATGCTGAACCGCGAGATCGCCATGCGCGGCGTGCGCTACGGCTTCGATGCGCCCGAGGGCGGCGAGGCTTTCACGCTCGGGCCGATCGACCTGTCGCTGCGGCCCGGCGAGATGGTGTTCATCGTGGGCGACAACGGCTCCGGCAAGACGACGCTGATCAAGCTGCTGCTCGGCCTCTATGCACCGCACGGCGGCGAAGTGCTGCTCGACGGCGGCGTGGTGACGCCGGAAGGGCGCGACGACTACAGGCAGCTGTTCACGACGGTGTTCTCGGACTTCTACCTGTTCGAGGATCTGGCGGCCGGCGAAGAGGGCGCGGGCACGGCCACGCTGCCGCAGACGGCGCTGCCCTACCTGGAACGCCTGGAAATCGCGCACAAGGTGAGCGTGAAGGACGGCGCCTTCACCACCACCGATCTTTCGACCGGGCAGCGCAAGCGGCTGGCGCTGGTGCATGCATACCTGGAAGGCCGCCCGGTGCTGGTGTTCGACGAATGGGCCGCCGACCAGGATCCGGCCTTCCGGCATCTGTTCTACACGGAGCTCTTGCCCGAACTGCGCGCCAAGGGGCATCTGCTGGTGGTGATCTCGCACGACGACAGGTACTTCCACCTGGCCGACCGCGTGGTCACGATGCGCGCCGGAAAGATCGAGGAGGACAAGGCGTACGTCCCGCTGGAAAGCCTGGCTGCATGATGCGTGACCGTGTGCCCGACGATCCCGCTTTCGACGCCGCGTGGACGCTCTTTCGCACGCTGCACGATGCGCCCTCGCCGGAGCGCGCCGAAGAGCTCATCCGCTGGCTCGGCGTGGACCCCGGGAACATCGGCGCGCTGAACGACGTGCTCACCCTCTGGGCACTGACCGGGGCCGCGCTGATCAAGCCCGTGCTGGAACAGGCGTGCCACGAAGAGGGGCGCCTGCAGTGAGGGCAAGGGCGCCCACGCTACTTCCGCAGCCCGCGCAACTGCGCAGCCATGCCGCCGAGGGCATCCCAGCGGCGGCGCGCTTCCTGGGCCGCGGCCGCATGCTCCGCCGACCGGCTGCGCCACCGCGCAAGCGCCAGGCGGGCCGCCATGGCGGCGTCGTGCGCAGCGATCTCGCTCTCCACGATCAGCGCGAGGGCACGCTCGATGAGTTTCTCGTTCGGGACGCTTGCCACGATGCGGCCGGCCCGTCAGGCGAAGTCTTCGGCGAAGCTTGCGTCGAAGCCCGGGCGCGTCGAGATGACCGGCTGCTCGATCAGCTCCGAACGCAGCCGGGCGAAGACGCGCGAGCAGTCGATGGCAGCGCGCAGCAGGTGCTTGGCGACCGCCATTTCAGTGATCTTCAGCTGCTGGGCGATTTCGGCGCGCGTGTGTCCGTAGGCCCGGAACAGCAGGAACACTTCGCGCCGCCGGGGCGGCAGCTTTTCAAGCGTCTCGACCACGCGCGCCAGCACCTGCTGCTGCGCGGCGATGTATTCGCAGGACGGCACCACCTGGCGCGAGCCCGAGTTGAAATGCGTGCCGACCCAGTCCTGTGCCACCTTGCGGCGGCGCGCATCGTCCACGCACAGGTTGCGCGCCACGCGAAAGAGCAAGGCGCGTGGCGATTCGATGCCGGAGCCCTGGGTGCTTTCAGGGGCCGCGTCGATGCGGATGTCGCCGCCCTTCATCTTGAGCGCGTGCGCATACACGCGCTCGAAGCTGGATTGCGCGATGTCCGCCGCATAGTGCGGGTCGCGCAGGTCGCGCGTCAGTTGCCGGCGCAAGTCCGCATAGTGAGCTACCAGTTCCTGGACGAGGTCGCGCATCCGATCGCCTTCTCGCAAGCATCAACGTGTTGGTTTCCCTGGGCCGGCCACCGGCGCGTGGTGCGGGTGGTTCGGATGATTGAATAAGAATTATTCTTATTGAAGTGTAACCTCAACCGCTTCTGGGCGAAGCTGGAAAAGGCGAGGGAACCCCGTGCGCGTGCCTGAAAAAGACACTCGAGTCGGAAAGTGAGTAGCTTTGTTTTCGTTCGGGGCGCGCTGCGCCCCGAAGGCCCGGTCAACCGCGTTTGGGAATGCCCAGACCCTTCACGACGGCCGGCCGCGCGACGAAGGTTTCGAGCACCCGCGCCACGTTCTTGAACTCGCTGAAGCCCACCAGCTCGCCCGCTTCGTAGAAGCCGATCAGGTTGCGGATCCACGGGAACGAGGCGATGTCGGCGATGGTGTAGTCGTCGCCCATGATCCATGCGCGATTGGCCAGGCGCTTGTCGAGCACGCCGAGCAGCCGCCTCGCTTCGGCCACATAGCGGTCGCGCGGACGCTTGTCCTCGTAGTCCTTGCCGGCAAACTTGTTGAAGAAACCGAGCTGGCCAAACATCGGACCGATACCGCCCATCTGGAACATCAGCCACTGGATGGTTTCGTAGCGGCCGGCGGCATCCTGGGGAATCAACTTGCCGGTCTTTTCGGCCAGGTACAGAAGAATGGCGCCCGACTCGAACAGCGCGAGCGGCTTGCCGCCGGGCCCGTCGGGGTCGAGGATCGCGGGAATCTTGTTGTTCGGATTGAGCGAGAGGAATTCCGGCGACATCTGGTCGTGGCCCTCGAAGCTCACCAGGTGCGGCTCGTAGGCGAGGCCGGTCTCCTCCAGCATGATCGAGACCTTCACGCCGTTGGGCGTGGGCAGCGAATACAGCTGCAGCCGGTCAGGGTGAAGCGCGGGCCATTTTTGGGTGATGGGAAAGCGGGACAGGTCGGTCATGGGTGGTTCATGAAAAGCGGAGTTGGAACGCCGCGCCCGCAGGGGGTCAGATGCCCAGCCAGGTCATCAGGGCCGTTTCGACCTCGGCCGAGGGTGCGACAAAGCCAGTGTAGGTCGATGTGGCGAGCGCGCGCTTGCCGGCATCGCTTTGCGCAAGGCCCAGCAGGGCGTCGCGCGCCGCGCTGGCCGTGGCGGCATCGAGCTTGCGCGACACCAGCCATTGCTTGATGGGCACCGCGCGCGATTCCGCGCAGACGTTGCCGCCGCCGTCCTTCCAGGTCTTGACCACGCCCGATGCCGCCGTGGCGCCATAGGCGGCGAAACCGTTCTGCACGTAGAACGGCACCGCGTCCTGGTAGCGCGTGTTGGTGAGCTTGAGCGCGGCGGGCTGCAGGCCCTGCTCGCGCAGCATCGCGCGCGTGATCACCGAGGTGATCGAATCCGCGTCGGGCATGACCAGCCCCTTGCCGGCGATGCTCTTCCAGTTGGAGATGGGCTGCGGCTCCTTGCACAGCAGCGACACCTTGTAGGCCGTGAAGCCGCTGGTCCAGGCCAGCGCCTGGTAGCGGCCGCTCTTGACGGCCTCGAGCGCCACGTGGGCCGGGTGGATGAAGGCCAGGTCGACCTGCTGCTCCTTCAAGGCCTCGCGCGCGCTGGCGTAGGAGATCAGCACCTTGATGGTCACGGGCTGCTTCAGTGCCTTGCTCAGCACTTCGGCAATGGGCTCGAAGCGCGGTGCGATCTGGCTTTCGGCGGCCTGGTAGCTCACGCCTTCGGTCACGCCGATGACCAGCGCGTGCGCCGGTACGCCCGCTGCCAGCAGCAGCGCTGCCGCCGCCGGGACGGCAAGGCGAAGCGAGCGTGGTTTGCGGATGCCGCGCGCACTGGCGGCGCAACCGCCGGGTTTGTTGGAGCGGATGGGGGCTGGGATGTACATCAAAAGATCATAGGGGCCCGCGCGCGGCCCCCGATGATCGCAAGCACCTATGCGCGCAGCCGCCCGCCCATGGCATGGCGCCGCGCCGCCGCGGGCCTCAGAACCGCGCCTTGAGGAAGGCCGAGGGTCCGTGCAGCTTGACCTTGACGCGGGTCTCCGCCGTGCTGCTGTCGCGCGCCATGTCGATGTTGGTGGCGCCATAGGCCAGCACCACGCCGACGTTCTTCACGGGAAACCATTCCACGCCCGCCGTGGCGTTGTAGATGCTGCCGTGAAAGCGGCCGCCGCCCTTGCGCACGCCGGAGAGGTCGGCAAACAGGCGCAGGTCGGGAGTGATGGCATGCCGCACGCCGACCTCGAGCAGCGGCGCGATCGCGTCATCGCTCGAGTCTTCGTTCAAGGTGCGGACCCGTCCGTTCACCACGATGTTGGCGTTGGTGCCGACGCCGATGCGGTAGTAGGCCGCGCCGGCGCCGAGTCCGAACACCGTGTTGCCCGAGCCGAGCCACCATTTGTACGAGAGCTTGGCGAAGTCGAGCTTCACGTTGAGGTTGGCATTGCCCACCGCGGTCACGCTGCCGAAGCCGCCGAAGGAATCGCTGCCCGAGGCCTGGCCGAAGTAGTCGCGCTTGTAGCGGTAGTAGTCGAAGGAGATGCCATGGCTGTCGCCGATCAGCAGGTCGGCCGTGATGCGCGGCATGGTCACGCGGCCGGGCTCGAGGTCGCGCGTGCGCAGCGCGCCGTACGGCGAACTGACCGATGCGTTGAATTTCGGATCGGCGCTGAAGGCCCCCACCGAGAAACTGAAACGGTCCAGCGCGGGCGACGGATCGGCCCAGGCCAGTGCGGGAGCAAAGAGAAATCCAACGCTAGCCAGTGCGCCCAGCTTCGTCAGCCTTGCGGGGCTGGCAGGCGGGCAGGTGCGGAACAACAGCATGGAGAGGTCCTTAGGAGAGGAGAAGAAAGAAGGCAAAAAAATACGCCTCGGGCTCGGCACGCAATTTGTGTGCGCGCCGGGCATCCGGGCGGTTGCTCCCTGTTGTTGACCGCCAAGTTAATAGCGCCTTCGCGCAACGCCCATGCGCCGATTGCCGTTGTGCGTGTAGGACGGCGTTGATGCCGATGCGGGGCATGTCCCAGAAAGTACTAGAGGTAAGCTTTGAACATGCACAAGCACCTTTCCGCGACGACCGGCCCGCAGCGGCTTTTCTATGGCGGCGTGGCCGGGATCGCGGTCGCCGCCGTCTCCTGGCCGCTCGACGCGATGGCGCGCGGGCTTGCGGGCTGGTGTGCCGCCGTCGCTGTCTACCAGGTGCTCACGTGGTGGCTGGCCGATACCTTCGATGCGCGGCGCACCCGCGAGCGCGCCCAGTCGCTGGACCAGCCCAACGTGCTGATCCTGGTGTCGATGCTGGTGCTGATCGGCGCGAGCGTGGTGGCCATCGCAATGCTGCTGCAGCAGGTCAAGCTGATGAGCGGGCCGGTGCGGGCGGGGCACATCGCGCTCGGGCTGGTGGCGCTGGTGGGCTCGTGGCTCATGATGCACACGATCTACGCCTTCCACTATGCGCATCGCTACTACATCGACCGGCGCGACGGCTCGCCGGACGGCGGGCTGGACTTCCCGGGCAAGGATGAGCCCGACTATTTCGATTTCCTGTACTACGCCTATGTGGTCGGCATGACCACGCAGGTGTCCGACGTGCAGGCCACCTCGCGCGAGATGCGGCGCCTCACGCTGGTGCACAGCGTGCTCGCCTTCGCCTTCAACATGCTGGTGCTCGCGCTGTCGGTCAACGTGGTCGCGGGGGCGATGTAGCGGCCGCGCCGCCCGCGCGCGGCCACAGCTTCACGAGGCCGGTGGACAGCGCCACGCCGCAGACGATCACGCCCGCGCAGATCAGCATCCATTGCGTGATGTTTTCGCCCAGGAACACGGCGCCGTAGAACACCGCGAACACCGGCACCAGGAAGGTCACCGTCAACGCGCGCGCCGGTCCCGCATTGGCGATGAGCCGGAAGAACAGGATGTACGCGAGGCCGGTGCATGCGATGCCCAGGGCCAGCAACGCCAGCCAGGCGCGCAGGCTCGGCATCTGCGCGGGCCAGAACCAGAGCGCCGGAAGCGCGAGGAACAGCGTGGCGCCGATCTGGCTGCCGGTGGCGGTGGCCAGTGCGGGTACGCCGCCCAGGTAGCGCCGCGTGGCGCTGGCCGCCACGCCGTAGCTGGCGCAGGCGCCCAGGCAGGCCAGCACGGCCCACAGAGCGGCGTTGCCGTTGGCGTCGGCGTGCAGGCCCGCGCTGCGGCTCGCCAGCATGGCGACGCCCGCGAAGCCGATGACCAGGCCGACGATGCGCGAGCCGTCGGGCCGGTCGCGAAACCAGGCCCACGCCACCAGCGCGCCGAACATCGGCACCGTGGCATTGATCACCGCCGCCAGGCCGCTGTTGATGGTCAGCAGCGCAAAGCAGAACAGCGCGAACGGAATGCCCGAATTCAGCACGCCGATGGCCATCGAGGCCTTCCAGTGCTGTGCCAGCGCCGCGCCGTGGCCGCGCATGAACAAGAGTGGCAGCAGGAACAGCGTGGCCACCGCCACGCGCACCGCAGCCGCAGGCAAGGCGCCGAACTCGGCCGCGCCGATGCGCATGAAAAGAAAGGACGCTCCCCAGAGCGCGCCGAGCAGCACGAGGTCGATGAGCCAGGCCTTGGGCTTCGGCGACGGATGGGCGGTGGTGTTGTCGTTCGTTGTCGTGCTCATAAGGTCTTCGCAGCCCTGCGGCGGGCCCTATTTCGATTCGAGTTCCAGCAGCGCAGTCTTGCGGTGGAGCCCGCCAGCGTAACCGGTCAGCGAGCCGTCGGCGCCCAGCACGCGGTGGCAGGGCACGATCACGCTGATCGGGTTGCGCCCGACGGCCGCGCCCACCGCGCGCACCGCGGCCGGGTTGCCCACGTTCACGCTCAGCGCACCGTAGGTCATGGTCTTGCCCGCCGGAATGGCGAGCAGCGCCTGCCACACGCTCTGCTGGAACGCGGTGCCGTGCGAGAGGTCGAGCTTCACGTCGAAGGTGTCGCGCCTGCCCGCGAAGTAGTCGCGCAGCTGGGCGCCGGCCTCGACCAGCGCGGGATGATCGTCCTGGGTCTGCCAGCCCGTGGTGTCGGGCCAGTGGCGCTGCTGGTCGAACCAGACGCCCGCCAGGCCTTCGTCGGTGGCCGCCATCGTGATGCCGCCGAGCGGCGTGTCGATGTGCGAGGTGTAGATGACTTTGCTCTTGAACTTCATGACATTTCAGGCGGAGGCGCCTGCCGTTGTGAGGTTGTTGAAAGGCTCTGCCGCCGCCAAGGGGGCTGTTGCGGCGCCGGCGGGAGAGGAGGGGGACGGCGCATGCCAGGCGCGCAGCACCGCATAGCTGCGCCAGGGCCGCCAGGCCTGCGACGCCTGGCTGGCCGCGCGTTCGGTGCTCACGCCCAGCGCCTTCTGCAGCGCCACGTCGCCCGCGGGAAAGGCGTCGGGCCAGCGCAGCGCGCGCATCGCGATGTACTGCGCGGTCCAGGCGCCGATGCCGGGCAGCTCCTGCAGCGCGGCAATGGTCGAGGGCACGTCGGCGCCCGCATGCAGCGCCAGCCTGCCGCCGGCGACCTCGCGCGCAATGGCCTGCAGCGCGGCCTGGCGCTGCCGCACGATTCCGAGCTTGCCGAGTGCGTCGCCGCTCGCGCCCGCCAGTGCCGCGGGCGTGGGAAACAGGCGGTCGAGGCCTTCGATGGGCGTGGCGATGGGTTCGCCGAAAGCCTCCACCAGCCGCGAGCCCAGCGTGCGTGCCGCGGCCACGGTGACCTGCTGGCCCAGCACCGCGCGCACCGCCAGTTCAAAGCCGTCGACCGTGCCCGGCACGCGCAGGCCGTCGCCGTGCGGAAAGGCCTCGTGCAGCGCCGCGTTGATGGCCATCGGCTCGGCATCGAGGTCGAGCATGGCGCGCGCGCGGCTGATCACGATCGGCAGCACCGCGGCGAGCGAGTCGCTGACCGACAGCAGCATCTGCTCGCGCGCCATGTCGAAGCGCAGCTGCAGCCAGCCGGCGTGCGCCTGTCCGCCCTGTTGCACGCGGAGCGTCCGGGCCAGGTGAACGAAAGCCGGGGTGCTGCCCTTGGCGGGCTCCTTGCCATCGGCCGTGGTGGCCAGCTCGACGCCACGCAGCGCGCGCCGCGCAAAGAAGCCGAGCATCGCGTTCACGTCGTAAGGTGGCCGAAAGCCCAGCCGCACCTCGATGGCCTTCCCCTGGCCCCCCTCGGCGCCGCCGGCACGCCGCAGCGCGCTCGGGTTGAGGCCGTAGTGCTCCAGGAACGCAGCGTTGAAGCGGCGCACGCTCGCAAAGCCGCTGGCCAGCGCCACCTGCGTCATCGGCAGGCGCGTGTCGGCGATCAATTGCTTGGCGGCCAGCAGGCGGCGCGTCTGCAGGTATTGCAAGGGCGAGACGCCGAACTGCGCCTCGAAGATGCGCCGCAGGTGGCGGTCGCTCACGCCGAGCCGTGCGGCGATCTGCGCTGCGCCCGGCCCGTCCTCGGACCAGGCATCGGGCTCGTCGATGAGCCGCGCGGCCTGCAGCGCGAGGATGCGCGAGGCATCCTCGGTGGACCAGCTCGCCGCCCGCGGCGCGAGTTCGGGCCGGCAGCGCAGGCAGGGGCGGAAGCCCTCGGCTTCGGCCTGCGCCGCGTGGCGGAAGAACCGGCAGTTCTCGCGCCGCGGCAGCTTCACGCGGCAGACCGGCCGGCAGTAGATGCCGGTGGAGGTCACCGCGGTGAAGAACGAGCCGTCGAAGCGCGCATCGTGCGTCTTCATCGCCAGGTAGCAGGCGTCGCTCTCGAGTGCTTCGGTGGATGCGTGAGGAGTAGGCATGGGCAAATGATACGGTTTCGACTCGTTTCAACTGGCCGTTTTCGGACATGTGGGCACCGGAGCGCTTGCCTACAATGGCCCGTTCTCAAGAACCTACAGGGAATGCTTCTTCATGCAACTCAGTGCGTCGATTTTCAAGGCCTATGACATCCGAGGCGTGGTGCCCGTCACGCTCGATGCCGAGGTCGCGGAAGCGCTCGGCCGGGCTTTCGGCAGTGCCGCCCGCGCCGCCGGTGAAAAGACCGTGGCCGTGGGCCGCGATGGCCGGCTCTCGGGGCCCGCGCTCGTCGAAGCACTGATCAGCGGCCTCGTGGCCACCGGCGTCGAGGTGATCGACGTGGGCGCGGTGACCACGCCCATGCTCTACTTTGCGGCCCACACGCTGTGCACGAGCGGCATCCAGGTCACGGGCAGCCACAATCCCAAGGACTACAACGGCTTCAAGATGGTGCTGGCCGGGCGCGCCATCTACGGCGACGAGATCCAGGGCCTGCGCAAGGTCATGGAAGACGGCACCGCCAGGCTCGCACCCGGCGGCAGCGTGCGCAAGGTCGACGTGACCGAGGCCTACACCCGGCGCATCGTCGGCGATATCAAGCTGGCCCGTCCGCTGAAGATCGTGGTCGATTCGGGCAACGGCATTGCGGGCGCCTCGGCGCCGGCCATCTTCCGCGCCATCGGCTGCGAAGTGACCGAGCTGTTCAGCGAGGTCGACGGCAACTTTCCCAACCACCACCCCGATCCGAGCAAGCCCGAGAACCTCAAGGACCTGATGGCCGCGCTGGCCGAAGGCGACGCCGAACTGGGCCTGGCCTTCGACGGCGACGGCGACCGCCTGGGCATCGTCACGAAAGACGGCCAGAACATCTTCCCCGACCGCCAGATGCAGCTCTTTGCGCAGGACGTGCTCTCGCGCGTGCCGGGCGGCACCATCGTGTACGACGTGAAGTGCTCGCAGCGCCTGGCGCCGGCCATCGAGGCCGCGGGCGGCAAGCCGATGATCTTCAAGACCGGCCATTCGCTGATCAAGGCCAAGATGAAGGAAATCGATTCGCCGCTCGGCGGCGAGATGAGCGGCCACATCTTCTTCAAGGAGCGCTGGTTCGGCTTCGACGACGGCACCTATGCGGGCTGCCGCCTGCTCGAGATCCTGAGCAAGACGCCCAATGCGAGCGACACGCTCAACGCCTTGCCCACGAGCTTTTCGACGCCCGAACTCAACGTGAAATGCGCCGAAGGCGAGCCGCATGCAGTGGTCGAAAAACTCGTCGCAGGCGCGAGCTTCGCGGCACCCGCGGTGGTCTCGACCATCGACGGCCTGCGCGTTGACTGGCCCGATGGCTTCGGGCTCATTCGCGCTTCCAACACCACGCCGGTGCTGGTGCTGCGCTTCGAGGGTCAGACCGATGCGGCCCTCAAGCGCATCGAAGCCGAGATGCTCGCGCTCCTCAAGACCGTCAAGGCCGACGCGACGCTGGCCGAAGCGTCGCACTGAGCACCGTGCGTTCGCTGCTGCTGCGTCTCTACGGCGCCTTCACCACCGCCGTGCAACCGCTGGTTCGCCGCAAGCTGCGGCGCCGGGCGGTGGCCGAGCCCGGCTACGGCGTGGCCGTCGAGGAGCGCTTCGGCTATTACGACGACGCCACCACCGGCGAGGGCCAGTGCTGGGTGCATGCGGTCTCGCTCGGCGAAACGCGCGCGGCCGCCATCCTGATCGCGGAACTGCGCAGGCAGTACCCGGGCATACCGATCCTGCTCACGCACGGCACGGCCACGGGCCGCGAAGAAGGCGCCAAGCTGCTCGAACCCGGCGACACGCAGGTCTGGCAGCCCTGGGACATGCCCGGCGCGGTGCAGCGTTTTCTCGACCGTTTCCAGCCGCGCATCGGCGTGCTGATGGAAACCGAGGTCTGGCCCGAGATGGCCGCCGCCTGCGCCGAGCGCCGCATTCCGCTGGTGCTGGCCAATGCGCGGCTCAACGAAAAATCGCTGGCCGCGGCCGAACGCCTCGGCTGGCTCGCGCGGCCCGCTTACTCGGCGCTGGCTGCCGTGTGGGCGCAGACCGAGGCCGACGCGCACCGGCTGGTGTCGCTGGGCGCCAAGGTGGCCGGCATCTACGGCAACCTGAAGTTCGACGCCTCGCCCGATGCGCGCCAGCTGGCCGCGGCCGCGACGCTGCGCGAGCGGCTGCCCAAGCCGATGGTGGTGCTCGCGAGCTCGCGCGACGGCGAGGAGCGCATGCTGCTCGACGTGCTCAGGCGCTTCGGCGCCACCGCGCCCGTGCCGCCCGAGCAGGGCGCCATCCGTTCGATTGCCAAGCGCGTGCACGACGTGCAGTGGATGATCGTGCCGCGCCATCCGCAGCGCTTCGACGAAGTGGCCGCGCTGATCGAAGCCGAGGGCTTTGCGGTGGCGCGCCGCAGCGCCGCGGGCGAGCCGTCGGACGCCGAGATCTGGCTGGGCGATTCGCTCGGCGAAATGGCGCTGTACTACGGCCTGGCCGACGTTGCGCTGCTCGGCGGCAGCTTCGAACCGCTGGGCGGGCAGAACCTGATCGAGCCGGCCGCCTGCGGCTGTCCGGTGGTCATGGGCCCCTCCACCTTCAACTTTGCCGAAGCGGCGCAGCTTTCGCTGGCGGCCGGGGCCTCGCTGCGCGTCGAGAACATGGAGCAGGCGGTCACCGCGGCGCTCAAGCTGGTCGAGAACCCCGAACGCCGCGCCGCCATGGCCGAGGCTGCGCTGTCATTCTCGTCGTCGAACCGCGGCGCCGCCGAACGCACCGCAGCCGCGGTGCTGGCGATCGCGCAGGCGGCGGATCCCGTGGCGTCGGAACACGCGCCGCTCGAAAGCGAAGCGCCGCGCGCCGAACCCACACTCGACTGAGTGTGCATGGCTCCTGGGAGGGAGAAAATCCTCAGCGTACTGGGGGATTGAGGATGACCGGCGGCGGCGGTGCCGAAGGCATCGTGGGTGCCGGCGGATTGAACGGCTGCACCGGCACCGGCGGCACCACGGGAATGGGTGGCGGCGTCACGGGCACCGAAGGCGCGGCCTGCGGCCTTTCGCCGGGCGCTGGCGGCACCGTGCTGCCATTCTTCGCCAGCGTCGCGTTGATCGCGTTCATGTCGTCGACCGTCAGCGTGCCGTTGGCCTGGCGCAGCTTCAGGTTGCCCAGCAGCACGTTGTAGCGCGCCTGCGCGAGATCGCGCTTGGTCTGGTAGAGCTGGCTCTGCGAATTGAGCACATCGATGTTGATGCGCACGCCCACTTGGTAGCCGAGCCGGTTGGCATCGAGCGCGCTCTGGCTCGAGGCCTCGGCCGCTTCGAGCGCCTTGACCTGGCCCGCGCCCGACACCAGCCCGAGGTAGGCCGCGCGCGTGGCCTGTGCGACGCTGCGGCGGGTGCCTTCGAGCACGCTGCGCGACTGGTCCTCGAGCGCGAGCGTTTCCTTGATGCGGTTCTCGGTGGCAAAGCCGGCGAAAAGCGGCAGGTTGAACACCACGCCGACCGACGCTGCATCGATGCGCGTGCCCACGGTGCTGGTGCTGGTGCCGTGCGGATTGCGCGTGATGTTGTAGCCCAGGTTGGCGTCGAGCGTGGGCTTGTGGCCGGCTTCGGCCTTGCGGATTTCGAGCCCGGCCACGTCGAGCCCGAGCTGCGCCTGGCGGATGGCCGGGTGGGCTTCCTCGGCCTGCGCGACCCAGGCTTCGATGTTGGCCGGCGTGGCGGTCGGCAGCACCACCGGCTGCGCCAGCGGCACCGGCACGCTGCCCGGTCGGCCGACCAACTGGTCGAGCACCACCTTCTTCACCTGCAGGTCGTTCTCGGCGGCGATCTCCTGCGCAATGACGAGGTCGTAGCGGGCCTGGGCCTCGCGCGTGTCGGTGATGGTGGAGGTGCCGACCTCGAAGTTGCGCTTGGCCGACGCGAGCTGCTCGGCCACCGCCACCTTCTGCGCGCGCACCAGCGTCAGGCTGTCCTGGCTCGCGAGCACGTCGAAGTAGGCCTGGCTCACGCGCACGATCAGGTCCTGCTCGGCAAGGGTGAGCACCGCCTGCGCGATCTCGGCCTGGCGCTTGCCCTGCTCGTAGGTGGCCCAGTTGGCGGGCCGGTACAGCGGCTGCGTGGCGTTGATGCCGATGTTCTGCGTGGTGAAGTCGCGCGGCGTGGTCGTTCCGCGGCCGGCGCCGGTGAGCGTGTCGATGTCGAGGTTGTTGCGCGTGGCGCCGGCCGTGAGCCCCACGGCCGGAAGGATGCCGGCCTTGGCCTGCGCGGCGCGTGCCACGCTCGCGTCGTACTGGGCCCGCGCGCCCTGGTAGGTGGCGTCGAAGCCGCGCGCGGATTCGTAGAGTTCGTTCAGTGTCTGGCCTTGGGCCGGCAGCGCGAGCAGGGTGGCAAAGAGACTTGCAAGCGCTGCGGAAAGAGGCAAAAGCCTGGGCCTGAAAGGCATTGAACGTCCTTGAAGAAAGAATCAGTAGCGCGGCACGGAGGGATCGTGCTGTGCCGACCAGGCGTCGATGCCGCCGGCCACGTTGGCCAGCTCGGCAAAGCCGTTCTGGCTCAGGAACGCCGCCACGCGCTGGCTGCGCGCACCGTGGTGGCAGAGGCAGGCGATGCGCTGGCCCTCGTCGAGTTCGGCAAGCCGTGCCGGAATCTCGTTCATCGGGATGGCCACGAGCGTGAAGCCCTGCGGCGCAACGCTGGCCGTCTGCAGCTCCCAGGGCTCGCGCACGTCGAGCAGCACGGGCGGCGCCTCGGGATGCTGCGCAAACCAGGCGGCAAGATCGGCGGGGCGGACTTGGTCGATCATTCGGTGGCGCCCGTTCAGAACGAAAAGCGCGAGGGCTCGGGGAAGTTGAGCAGCCGCGGCGCCACGGTGTCCCAGGGCTGGACGGTGTCCCACTTGCTTTCGCTGCTGCGGGTGACGATGTGGGCGCGCATCATCGGCTCCTCGCCCACGATGGCGGCGAGGCGGCCGCCCACCTTGAGCGAGCCGAGCAGGTTCTGCGGAATGCGCGCCACCGAGCCGCTGAGCACGATCACGTCGAAGCTCGGACCGCTTGGCAGCGGCACGGCGCCGTCGGCGTTGCGCACCTCGACATTGGCCACGCCGTTCTGGCGCAGCGTCTCGGCGGCGCGGGCGGCCAGCGCGGGGTCGATCTCGAGCGACAGCACCTGGGCCGCGCGGTGGGCGAGCAGGGCGGCCATGAAGCCCGATCCGGTGCCGATCTCGAGCACCGACTCGTGCTTTTGCACGTGCAGGTCCTGCAGCATGCGCGCCTCGACCTTGGGCGAGAGCATGACCTGGCCGGGAACGGAGCCGTCGCCGAGCGGAATCTCCATGTCGAAGAAGGCCAGCGCGCGGTGCTCGGGCGGCACGTAGTCTTCGCGCCGGATCGCAGCCAGCAGGTCGAGGATTTCCAGATCGAGCACATCCCAGGGCCGGATCTGCTGTTCGATCATGTTGAAGCGCAGGCGCTCGAGGGAGGGGGTGGGGTTCATGGGAGGCTTTTCCTTGTGGGGCTCAGGACAAACCTTCAATTTTAGGTTGCGCGGCGCAAGCCCGCGGCTGGCCGGCGATGCATTTGCGCGTCATGCGGCGGCTCCGGGCTGCCGGGTGAGGCCGTAGAGCACGGTCTCGGCCTGCGTGGCGAGGTATTTTTCGGGGTCGAGCGAGGTTTCCGCGTCGACGCAGACCATGGCCGAGTGCTTCCAGAGCATCAGGAAGACCATCGGTGCCACCACCGCGTAAATGGCGTGGTCGACGTCGACCGGCGCGAATTCGCCGCGGTCGATGCCGCGCTGCAGGATGCGCCGCAGCAGCGAATGGCCCGGCCGCACCACCTCCTTGCGGTAGAACTCGGCCAGTTCGGGAAAATTGGTGCCTTCGCTCATCATGAGCTTGGTCAGGCCCGAGGCCTTGGTCATGCCCACGCGCTCCCACCAGACGCGCATGCAGTAGCGCAGCATGTCGGCCGTCGTGCCCTCGAAGGCCTCGAACTCGTCGTTCCACTCGGCAAACCGGCCCCCGAGGTTCTCGATCACCACGGCCTTGAAGAGCTCTTCCTTGCTCGGAAAGTAGAGAAAGAGGGTGCCCTTGGAGACGCCCGCGCGCGCCGCCACTTCCTCGGCGCGGGTGGCGGCAAAGCCTTTTTCGACGAACAGGTCGAGCGCCGCTGCCAGCAGTTCGCCCGGACGCGCCTCCTTGCGGCGCTCGCGCTTGGCGCGCACCGGGCAGATCTTGTCGGCAAAGAATCGGGGGGTGGGCATGATTTAATGACTCGCGGGTTAGTAATGTAGTGACCAGCATCCAGCCCGTCAAGCCGCGACAATATCGGGTTCGCTTTTTCCCCACCTGCCGGAGCAGCCATGTCCTCTTCATCGTCGCCCACTGAAACCATCGTGCTCGGCGGAGGCTGCTTCTGGTGCACCGAGGCCGTGTTCGACCGGGTGCAGGGCGTGGTGGACGTCGAATCGGGCTACTGCAACGGCCAGACGGTCAACCCGAGCTACGAGCAGGTCTGCACCGGCCGCACCGGGCATGCGGAGGTGGTGAAGGTGGAATTCGACCCCGCGGCCATCAGCCTGCGCGAGATTCTCGAGATCTTCTTCGTGGTGCACGACCCCACGACCCTGAACCGCCAGGGCAACGACGTGGGCACGCAGTACCGCAGCGGCATCTACTTCACGGGCGACGCGCAAAAGCAGGTGGCCGAGGAGGTCATCCGCGAGATCGAGGCAAGCAAGACCTACAGCGCGCCCATCGTGACCGAGGTGGCGCCGCTCGCCAACTACACGGCGGCCGAGGCCTATCACCAGGACTACTTCCTCAACAACCCGAACCAGGGCTACTGCGCCTTCGTGGTCGGCCCCAAGGTCGAGAAGTTCCAGAAGACCTTCGCATCGCGCGTCAAGGCCTGAGCTTCCTTTTCAGCCCTGCTTCCCGTGCACGTCGCCAGCCCCATCCCGACCCGGACGATCGCGTCGACTCGCGCGATCGCCATCGCGCTGATGGTTGCGCTGTGGTTCGCGGGCACGCTGGGGCTGATCCACCGGACGCTGCACGTGCCCGGCCTGGCGCAGGCCCACGCGGCTGCGCTGGCGGCGCATCCGGAGGGCGCGCACGAGCATGCGGCCCATGGCATCGGCGACCTGTTCGGCCATCACTCCGATGCCGAGTGCCGGCTCTACGACCAGCTCTCGCATGGCTCGGGCGCGCCCGGCGTGCCGATGGTGGTGCTGCCGGTGCTGCTGCCGTCGGCCACCTTTGCCTACCTGCAGGGCGAGGCCATCGCCCGCTGGGTTGCGCTGTTCGACGCGCGCGGCCCGCCTTCCACTCGCTGAATCCCCCTGTGTTCCGGTTGCTGCCCCGCGTTGATGCGGATGGCGGCGGCCGCCCCTTGGTTCAACGAGTGTTCATCATGATTCCCAAATTCCGTCGCAACGCCATCGGCGCTGCCATTCTTTCGCTGGCTTCCTTCGCGGCCATGGCCCAGGCCCAGCCCCAACCGGTACCCCAGGCGCAGCCCGCCGAAGCGGCCGCGCCGGTCCTGCCGGAGATCGCCGTCACCGGCAATCCGCTGGGCGCGAGCGAACTGATCGCACCCACCACCACGCTGTCGGGCGACAGGCTCCTGATGCGCTCCGAATCGACGCTCGGCCAAACGCTCGACAACCTGCCCGGCGTGAGCAGCAGCTACTTCGGGCCCAATGCGAGCCGGCCGATCATCCGCGGCCTCGACGGCGACCGCATCCGCATCCTGCAGAACGGTGGCGGCGCGCCCGACGCCTCGTCGCTGAGCTACGACCATGCGGTGCCGATGGACGCGCTGGTCACCGAGCGCGTCGAGGTGCTGCGCGGCCCATCGGCGCTGCAGTACGGCGGCAGCGCGGTGGGCGGCGTGGTCAACGTGATCGACAACCGCATTCCGAGCGAGCCGATCAACGGCTTCGGCGGCCGTGCCGACCTGGGCTTTTCCACCGGCAGCAAGGAGAAGAACGGCGGCGTGGTGCTCGAAGGCGGCAACGACCGCTTCGCGCTGCACGTCGATGCGTTCAACCGCGACTCCAAGGATGTCTCCGTGCCCATCGACCTGGAATGCAGCAAGCCCGGACGGCCCTGGCTCGCGCGCAAGATCTGCAATTCGGCCAACGAGGCGCACGGCGGCGCGGTGGGCGGCACGCTGTTCTTCGACCAGGGCTGGATCGGGGCCTCGGCCAGCACCTACCGCAGCACCTACGGCACCGTGGCCGAGGACGACGTGACCATCGGCATGAAGTCCGACCGCCAGGCGATCGAGGGCGAGTGGCGCCCGGGCGGCTTCATCAGCAGCATCCACGCCAAGGCCAGCCACACCAACTACCGCCACACCGAGTACGAAGGCGGCGAGGCCGGCACCACCTTCTCGAACCTGAGCAACGACCTGCGCATCGAGGCGCGCCACCAGAAGATCGGCAACTTCGAGGGCCTGGTCGGCTTCGCGAGCGAGAGCAACCGTTTTGCCGCGGACGGCGCGGAAGCCTTTGCGCCGCACAGCCGCACGCGCTCCAACGCGCTGTTCCTGTATGAGGAACTCGGCACCTCCTGGGGCCGGCTGAGCTTTGGCGCGCGCACCGAGAAGGTCCGCGTCACCTCGCTCGGCTATCCGGACGATCCGACCGTGACGCGCTTTGCCATCGGCGAGCGCACCTTCAACCCGCACAGCGCGGCCGTGGGTGCGCTCGTCAATCTCACGCCGCAGTGGCAGCTCACCTCGAACCTGGCCTACACCGAGCGGGCACCGAAGGACTACGAACTGCTCGCCAACGGCCCGCACGTGGCAACGGCGGCCTGGGAGGTCGGCAATCCGAACCTCGACAAGGAAAAGTCGGTCGGCTTCGACGTCGGCGCGCAATGGAAGTCGGGCGCCAACACGGCCCGCGTCAATGCCTACGTCACGCGCTTTCGCAACTACATCGGCCTGACGGCATCGGGCCGCACGCTCGACGAAGAAGGCCAGGTGGTGACCGACCCCGAAGCCACCGACACGCTGGCCGAGTACCTCTACAGCGGCGTGCGCGCGCGCTTCACCGGCATCGAGGCGAGCGGCAACCTGCGCCTCCTGGGCACCGATGGCTTCGCGCGGCTGGCTGACGCCGCAACGCTCGACCTGGAATGGCGCGGCGACGTGGTGCGTGCCAAGAACCTCGACACCGGCGAGCCGCTGCCGCGCATCGCGCCGTTCCGCGCGGGCGCGACGCTGGCCTACGGCAACGGCCCCTGGAGCGCGCGCTTCGGTTTCGACTACAACGCGGCGCAGCGCCACGTGCCCAGCGTCGGCGCGCGCGAGACCGACGCCTACACGCTGTGGAATGCCTCGATCGCCTACCGCATGAAGGTGCAGCGCGCCAACCTCACCTGGTATGCGCGCATCGACAACATCACCAACAAGCTGGCCTACAGCCCGACGTCGATCCTGACGACGACGGTGTACCCGAACGCGCCGCTGCCGGGGCGTTCGCTGAAGGTCGGGCTGCGCGTGACCTTCTGAACGAACCCGCCGGCGCTGCCTGCCGGCATGAGGCTATCCTCGGCGGGTGAATTCGTTCGTCATCTCTTCGCTGCTGCCGGTCGTCGTCCTGATCGCGGCAGGCTATCTGGCCGGCCGGCGCCGCTGGATCGGCGGCAACGCCGTCAAGGACCTTTCCAACCTGATCTTCCTGCTGCTTGCGCCGGCGCTGCTTTTCCGCGCGATGAGCACGGTGCACGTGCAGGAGCTGAGCCTGAAGCCCGTGGCGGCGTATTTCATCGCCTCGGGCCTGCTGTTCGCGGGCACGCTGGCGCTGCGCGGCTTCAACCGCACGGCGGCTGTCATCGCGCTGGCCAACACCTACAGCAACACGGTGATGATCGGCATCGTGCTGGTCGGCCTGGCCTATGGCGAGCAGGGCATGGTGGTGCTGCTCACGCTGATCTCGCTGCATTCGCTGGTGCTATTGACCAGCGCCACCGTGGTGCTCGAGCTGGCCGTGGCGCGCGAGCATGCGCAGCGGGAAGGCCACGAGCAGCGCCCCATGGCGCGCACGGTGTTGCGCGCACTGCGCAACGCCATCATCCACCCGGTGCCGATGCCGATCATCGCCGGGCTGCTGTTTGCGCAGACCGGGCTCGCGATGCCCGAATTCCTCGACAAGCCGATCCTGCTGCTCGGCCAGGCTTTCGGTCCGGTGGCGCTGGTGATGGTGGGCATCACGCTCGCGCTGACGCCCGTCGGGCGGCACTGGCGCGAAGCGACGGGGCAGGCGCTGGTGAAGAACCTGCTGCATCCGCTGCTGGTGGCCGGCATCGGCTGGCTGCTGGGCGTGCGCGGCATACCGCTCACGGTGATGGTGGTGGCGGCGGCGCTGCCGATCGGCGCCAACGTCTTTCTCTTTTCGCAGCGCTACCGCACCTCGGAAGACCTGGTCACGGCCAGCGTCGCGGTGTCGACGGTGCTCGCGCTGGCGACGCTGACGCTGGTCATGACGCTGGTGCAGTGGCTGCCGTAACGCATCCGTTGCCGTGCCGCCTGGACAGTAGTGCGCGCTCCCCGGGCTTCACAGCCCGAATAACACCGTTACAAGGGCAATGCCTGCCCCAAGCGCGAAGTGACCGACGACTCCCATGAGCACAATGAACCCGGCCAGATAGAGCAGGCGCCGCACGAGACCCGAGGCATGGGGCACGCACCGCCAGTAAATCAGGGCCGCCAGGAGAGCAAGCACAACTTCAATCGTGTGGGCCATAACGATTTCGGCCCGGACAGAGGGGAATGCTGCTCGCTTCAGCCACGACCCAACGATTCCCATCACCGGGATCGAAATGGCCCAGGCGGCCACAGCAAGCGCGAGACGCCAACCCGGCTTCATCGGATCGCCTCGCCCTTGAAGAAGTGAAGGGGCATCGGATTCTCCCAGCCTGGCACCTGATATCCCGCGACCCGAATAACGGGCACCGTACCCATCACGCTCCTGAGCAGCGCAGCGAGGTACGAACTGCTGTTGTACTCGCGGGGGTGCATTTGTCGCCACGCAGATTGATCGGGAAGCTGTAGGGCGACACGTAGCTGGCGAAATTCGTGGCCCGCTTCACTAACTCCTGGGCGAATGTCTCCGGGCTCATGCTGTGGGGCGGATCGAGCGGGATCTTCACGATCACGTCCGCTGGCAGTGCGTTGGCGTAGATGTTGGTCCGGATGCGCAACGCGTTCTGCAAGCCCACCTCGGCGTAAGTAGGCTGCCCATCGATGACCGTGATGCCGCTGTAAGCGTCGTCGATGACGAGAGAAAGGTGAAGGCTCGGGTCCGGTTTGCTCACGCGCCCGAGAGGAGCCGCAGCTATCCTCCCGTACAGCGTGAACGTGGGCGCTGAATGCTGCGCTCGACCGACCGAGATTCCGTCTGTAGTCATAAGTACTCCCTGCTTTTTTTAAGTTCGAAACCGATCGCCGCGCCATCATATCGGCTCGAAAAACACACCCTCCCTGGCCTTCAGCGGCATCGCGGAACACCTCGACGCAGCCCCGCAGGCTCGGCGTCCCGGCGCCTGGGCCGTGGTCGTCGCACCCAAGGTCTGCCCCTTCACGCGTCCGTCGGCACCCCTAGGCCATTCGGCAGGGTGGCCATTTGGCGAGATGGCGGGCGGCGCCTCTCGCTCTACATTTGCCCGCTGATGAAATACCCGCCGCGGTCTTCGCCGTTTTCCGCCATGGCGCCGATTGCGATGGTGATCGCGCTGTGCGCCATGCCGGCGGCCGCCGATACGAAGCCGTGCCGGACGCCCTGCCTTTCAGCCGCCGTGCCGCGCGAACCGGCGCCGGCCGGGCCGCCCGCGGCCAGCTCGGTGGAGCCCAAGCCGGCGCCCGCGCCGGCTTCGAAGCCGAGCGCCAGGCCCAAGCCGCAGGCGGTGGCCGTGGTCGCGCCGCCGCCGACAGCGGAGGTGGAGAAAGCCCCGGCCCCGAAGAGGCCGCCGCCCTCCAGGCGCTGCAGCGAAATCAACATGCGCGCAGCGGTGGGGGAGCCGCTGTCGGACGAGGACATGAAGATCTTGAGGAGCCAATGCTGATGACGAAGACCATCCACCCGATCCGCACGGCGCTGCGCGCGCTCGCGCTGTCGTGCGCCGCGCTGCTTTGCGCCGCTTGCGCGCACCGGCCGGCGCCGGGCAATGCCATGCCTTTCGATCAGGCCGTCAACCAGGCCGTGGACGACCTGATCGTGCAGACGCAGAAGCTGCCGGCCTTCCTGGCCAAGGTGGAGTCGTCGATCAAGCAGAGCCGCATCGTGATCGACCCGCTGCTCGAAGGCGCGAGCGGCCAGCAGACCGAGGTCACGCGCGTGGCGGAGCAGCGCATCGTGCAGCGCATGCAGTCGCAGTTCAAGCAGTTCACCGTCACGCCCTTCAACAACACCGAGATCGAGCGCGCGCAGTACGTGCTCAACGGCACGCTGGTGCGCGACAAGGACTCGGCCGACGGCCGCTACCGGCTGAACCTGGCGCTGACCGAGATCAAGAGCGGCGTAGTCATCGCGCAATCGGTGGCGCGCATCAGCGATGCAACGCTCGACACGCGGCCCACGGCCTTCTTCCGCGACAGCCCGGTGAATGGCAAGGACCGCGGCGTGGAAGGCTACATCCGCACTGCCGAAACGCAGCCGGGACAAGCCGCCGATGCGCTCTACCTGGAGCGCCTTCCCACGTCGACCGTGCTGCAGGAAGCCACCGCCGCCTACGAGGCCGGCCGCATGAGCGAGGCGCTCAGCCGCTACGAGGCCGCTTCGCGCCGGCCCGACGGCCAGCAGCTGCGCATCTACAGCGGCCTTTATCTCACGCAGGCCCAGCTCGGCCGGACGGCCGACGCGGAGAAGACCTTCGGCACCCTGGCGCGGCTCGGGTTGGAAACCAACAACCTGAGCGTGAAGTTCCTGTTCAAGCCCGGCTCGACCGATTTCCTGGCCGACCCGAAGATCAGCGCCGCCTATCCGATGTGGCTGCGGCAGATCGCGCGCCAGGCGGCGCAGATCGACGCCTGCGTGGTGGTCACCGGCCACACGAGCCGCACCGGTTCGGAGTCGGTCAACGAGCGCCTGTCGCTGCAGCGCGCGCTCAGCGTGAAGACCCGGCTGGTGGGCGAGGCGCCGCCGCTGTCGAAGAAGCTGCGCGAGTCCGGCATGGGATTCCGCGAGAACATCGTGGGCACGGGCGCCGACGATGCGAGCGATGCGCTCGACCGCCGCGTCGAGTTCAAGGTTGCGCCCTGCGAGGCTTGACCCACCCCCGTAGCTGCTCACTTCGTGTAGCCGCCTCCCCCTCAAGGGGGCAACACCAACGGCCCGGCAAAGCCGGTTCCGCGGTGTTCCGCGAAAAAGACGGGGAAGCTCAGGCTCAGGGGGCCAGGCGTTCGCGCACCCAGTTGCTGCCTTCGAGCCGGTAGCGCAGCCGGTCGTGCAGGCGGCTCTTGCGGCCCTGCCAGAATTCCCAGCGGTCCGGCACGAGCCGGTAGCCGCCCCAGTGCGGCGGGCGCGGCGGCGAGAGCAGGTGCTTGGCGGCGGCCACGGCCGCGTTCTTGACCAGTACGTCGCGGCCGCTGATCACTTCGCTCTGCGGGCTGGCCCAGGCGCCGATGCGCGAATCGAGCGGGCGGCTCGCAAAGTAGGCGTCGCTTTCCTCCGCGCTCGCCTTTTCCACGCGGCCCTCGATGCGCACCACGCGTTCGAGCTCGACCCAGTGGAACTGCAAGGCTGCGTACGGATTGCCCGAGAGTTCGCGGCCCTTGCGGCTTTCGTAGTTGGTGTACCAGACGATGCCGCGCGCGTCATAGCCCTTGATGAGCACGATGCGGCTCGAAGGCCGCAGGTCGCCGCCCACGGTGCACAGCGTCATCGCGTTGGGCTCGGGCACCTGCGCATCGATGGCTTCGCCGAGCCAGCGCTCGAACTGCCTGAGTGGATCGTCGGCGCTGTGCGTCTCGCCGAGCTCGGCGCGCTCGTAGCTCTTGCGCAGTGCGGCCAGCGCTTCGCTGGTGGGAGGGGAAGAGGAAGAACTCATGTCGGCATTGTTGCGCATGCGCCGCCGCCGCAAGGCACCCCGGGGCATTCCGCGCACATACTCGGCGCATGGCGACAAAGGCGAATTCTCCGTGCGTGATCGTGCTGGCCTCGGGCCGCGGCGAGCGCTTCATCGCGGCCGGCGGCACGGGCCCCAAGCTGCAGGCGCCGCTGGCGGGCAAGCCGCTGCTCGAGCGCACGCTGGATGCGGTGCGCGCGAGCGGCCTGCCATGGCGGCTCGAAGACGCCGGCCATCCGGGCATGGGCGACTCGATTGCCGCCGCGGTGCGCGCCACGCCGGACGCCGCCGGCTGGCTCATTCTCCCGGGCGACCTGCCGCTGGTGCGCCCCGAGACGCTGCGGGCCGTGGCCGGCGCGCTGGCCGGCCGGGTGCGCGCTGTGCAGCCGCAATACAGGGGCGAGCGCGGCCATCCGGTGGGCTTTTCGGCCGGCTGCGGCGCGCAGCTGGCGGCGCTGAAGGGGCCGCTGGGCGCAGTCTCCATCCTGAAGGCGATGCGTGCCATCGATGCGGTGGCCGACCTCGCGGTGGACGACGTCGGCATCGTGACCGACATCGATACGCCCGAGGCCCTGGCCGCTGCCGAGGCGCTCTGGCTGGCGCGCTTCCCGGGCCAGCCCTAGCCGCTCAGCGCCGCGCGATCACTGCGCAGGCGGTGCGCGGGCCGGAGTTGCCGGCCGGCTGGGTGGTGAAATCGTCGCGGTCGCGGTGCACCACGAGCGCGCGGCCCACCACGTTGTTGGCGGCGCCTTCGGTCAGCGAGATCGTGTGAACGTCGACGCTGAAGCGCGCCACGCCGCTGCCGTCGGCCACCAGGCTCGGCATTTCGCCGGCATGGCTGCCCGGCGCGCTGAACTTGCCGTGTGTGCCGCCCGTGGGATTGAAGTGGCCGCCCGAGGCGTTGCCGTTGTCGCCGCAGTCGCCCTTTTCGTGGATGTGGAAACCGTGCTCGCTGCCCGGCGCCAGGCCGCGCACCTCGCCGGCCACGCGCACGCCATGGTCCAGCGCGGTGAAGATCACCGTGCCCCGCGTGGGGTTGGGCGAGATCGCGGCCGTGGGCATCAGTTCGGCGGCCGCGCTCGGCTTGCCGCCCATCATGCTGCCGCAGGCCGAAAGCAGGGCGCTGGCGAGAAGGGCGGTGCCGGTGGCGACGAAAAGACGATGGTTCATGGTTTTTCCTTGGACGGTCCGGAGGATTGTTGGGGAAGGGGGGAAGAAGGAGATTTGTCCGGAGACCCTGGAACATATACCGGAGGCTGCGGCATCCCGCAATCGGCCGCCGCCCCGGCCTGCGCCTGCCGCTCCTGCGCGAGGGCGACCAGCCGCGCCAGCGCCGCATCGTGGATCGAGTGGCGGCGCAGCTCCAGCAAGGTCTGGCGCGCATAGTCGAGCGAGCTGCCGTAGCGGCCGACGGCATGCGTGAAGATGTGGCGGTAGCGCTCGTCGCTGAGCTCGCCGGTGAAGTTGGGGCTGCGCCTGGACAGCGTGAAGGCCAGGGCGCGCACCGGGCCTTCGGGCGTGTTGCACTTGAGCCACCGGGGGTCGTACACGCCGGTGGGCATTTCGCGCAGCCAGAGCCTGCGCAGCGTGTCGAGCCCGTGGGCCGACGGCACGCGGAACACCATGCCGCGGCAACTGCCGCCCGACAGCAGGCCGAAGACGAGGCCGGGCGTCTGGACGCTGCCGCGGTTGATGCGGCTCCACATCTTGAGCGCGCGATGCCAGCCGTGCACCCAGGCCGGCCGGCGCTCCACGAAATCGAAGTCGGGCCGCCAGATCAGCGACCCATAGCCGAAGAGCCACAAGTCGTCGCGCCCGCCCCAGTCGGCAATGGCCTGTTCGAGCATCGGCTGCGGGTCGCGCAGCGGCCTGGGCATGGGGTCCAGGCCCGGCGGTCCGGGATCGGGTGCGGGGCCCGAGGGGGCGCCGCCTACAATTTCGCGATCATGGTTCACCGCACCATTATTTACCGGCCCCTTTCTTCTTACGGAGTACGACCCCTCATGAGCGACGACGACAGCCAGCAAAACTTCATCCTCGGATTTCTCCTGGCATTGATTGCGCTGGTGATTTTCTTCGTGCTGGGCATCGTGCTCTGGCACAAGAGCCATGGGCCGGCAACGGGCGGCATGCCCGCCGTCGCGGTGGCCGCGGTGTCTGCAGGGCCGGCGACCACCACCACGGTGGCTGAAGTGACCGAGACGGTGACGGTCGTCATTCCCGACGGAGCCAGCATCCGCGTGGCCGACGGCGTGGTGAACTTCTACTTCGCCAGCGGCAGCGCCGACCTGGCGCCCGGCGCGGCCGAGGCGCTGGCCGCCGTCATCAAGGGCGTGGAAGGCGGGCGCAAGGCCGTGGTCTCGGGCTTCCATGACACCACGGGCGACGCGGCCATCAACGAGCAGCTCGCGAAGAAACGCGCCGAAACAGTCCGTGACGTGCTGGTGGGCCTGGGGGTGCCGGCCGACAAGGTCGACCTGCAGCGGCCTGCCATCACCGCCGGCTCGGGCAACGACGCCCAGGCGCGGCGCGTGGAAGTCAAGCTGGTCGACTGAGCCAGCAGCGGGGCGGCGGGAAAGGGCTGTGGGGGCCCGCCAATCCGTATTGCCGGAGTGCGGATTTCCATCGGCCTCGGTCGCAGGGTCTTGGTACCATTGACTTCCACGTCGAAGGTCGCAAAAGCGACAGTGGCCAGATGCCGGCAGCACGACCGAAACCATCCCCATGAGCACACATCCCACCGTCCTTGACGTTACCGATCGCATTCGCGAGCGCAGCCGGGGGCCGCGCAGCGCTTACCTCCAGCGGCTCGCGGAAATCCGCAACCGCGACAGGGGCTCCGACCGCATGGGCTGCGCCAACGTCGCGCACGCCGTGGCCGGCATTCCGGCCAACGACAAGTTCAAGGTGGTGACGGAGCGGGCGCCCAACATCGGCATCGTCACTGCCTACAACGACATGCTTTCGGCCCATGCGCCGTACCAGGGCTACCCCGACATCATCAAGCAGGAGGCGCGCAGCCTCGGCGCCACCGCGCAGGTGGCCGGCGGCGTGCCCGCCATGTGCGACGGCGTGACCCAGGGCACGCCCGGCATGGAGCTGAGCCTGTTCAGCCGCGACGTGATCGCCATGGGCACCGCGATCGCGCTCACGCACGACATGTTCGACGGCGCGCTGCTGCTGGGCGTGTGCGACAAGATCGTGCCGGGCCTTTTGATCGGCGCGCTGCATTTCGGGCACCTGCCTACCGTGTTCGTGCCCGCCGGGCCCATGCCCTCGGGCCTGTCGAACGGCGAGAAGTCGAAGGTGCGCGAGCAGGCGGCGCAGGGCCTGGTGGGCCGGCAGGGCCTGCTCGACGCAGAGATGGCGGCCTACCACACCATGGGCACCTGCACCTTCTACGGCACCGCCAACAGCAACCAGATGCTGCTCGAGGCCATGGGCCTGCACGTGCCGGGCACCGCCTTCATCCAGCCCGGCGACGCCATGCGCGAGACGCTCACGCGCGAGGCCGTCCGCACGGTGCTCGGCCGCGCGGGCGAGGCGAAATTCAGTTGCCCTCCGATCGGGGAAATGGTCGACGAGCGCTGCATCGTCAACGCCATGGTGGCGCTGCTGGCCACCGGCGGCTCCACCAACCACCTGATCCACTGGGTGGCCGTGGCGCGCTCGGCCGGCATCGTGATCGACTGGGACGACTTCTCCCGGCTCTCCGACGTGATCCCGCTGCTGACGCGCGTCTATCCCAACGGCAGCGCCGACGTGAACGCCTTCCAGGCCGCAGGCGGCCCGGGCTTCGTGATCGGCGAGCTGCTCGATGCCGGCCTGATGCACGCCGACGTGCTCACGGTGCGTGCCGGCGGCATCCGCGAGTTCGCGAACATCCCGTCCCTGGCGGACGACAAGCGCCTGGTCTGGACCTCTGCCGCGCCCTCCAGGGATGAAGCCGTCGCGCGGCCCGTGGAGAATCCCTTCAGCGCCACCGGCGGGCTGAAGCTGCTCAACGGCAACCTGGGGCGCAGCGTGATCAAGGTGTCTTCGGTGCCCGACGACCGCCACGTGATCGAGGCGCCGGCGCGCGTCTTCGATTCGCAGGCCGCGCTGCACCAGGCCTTCACCGCCGGCGAGCTCGAGCGCGACGTGGTCTGCGTGGTGCGCTGGCAGGGGCCGCAGGCCAACGGCATGCCCGAGCTGCACAAGCTCACGCCGCCGCTGTCGGTGCTGCAGGGCAAGGGCTTTCGCGTGGCGCTGGTCACCGACGGCCGCATGAGCGGCGCCTCGGGCAAGGTTCCGGCGGCCATCCATGTTTCTCCGGAAGCCGCCGCGGGCGGCCCGCTCGCCAAGGTGCGCGACGGCGACGTCGTGCGCCTGGATGCCGTGGCGGGCACACTGGCGGTGCTGGTGCCCGACGACGAATGGGCCGAACGCGAGATCGCCAAGCTGCCCGAGGCCAAGCGCATCGCCGACGGCCATGGCCTGGGCCGCGAGCTGTTCGCGGGCATGCGCCGCAATGCGCTGACGGCGGAAGAGGGCGCATGCTCGTGGCTGTGAACATTGGAGCAATGAAATGACAGACAAACTCACCGCACTCGAGGTCATGCGCGATGCACCGGTCATTCCGGTGATCGTGCTGCACGACGTGAAACATGCCATTCCGCTGGCGCGCGCGCTGGTGGCCGGCGGCATCCGCATGCTCGAGGTCACCTTGCGCACGCCGCAGGCGCTCGAATGCATCGAGGCCATCGCCAGGGACGTGCCCGAGGCCGTGGCCGGCGCGGGCACCATCCGCAGCGCGGCCGATGCGCAGGCCTCGGCGCTGGCCGGCGCGAAGTTCGGCGTGAGCCCGGGCTATACGCGCGCGGTCGGCAAGGCCTGCCACGATCTCGGCCTGCCGCTTTTGCCCGGCGTGGCCACCGGCAGCGAGATCATGACGGCGCAGGAAGACGGCTACACCGAACTCAAGTTCTTTCCCGCGCTGCAGGCGGGCGGCATTCCCATGCTGAAGGCGTGGCAGGGCCCGTTCGGCGACGTGACCTTCTGCCCGACCGGCGGCATCCATGCGGACAACGCGGCCGAGTTCCTGGCGCTCTCGAACGTGGCCTGCGTGGGCGGCTCGTGGATCGTGCCGGCCGATGCCATCCGCAGCGGCGACTGGGCGCGCATCGAACAGCTCGCACGCGCGGCGAGCCAACTCGCACGCTGATCCGGCCATGCGTGCGGATTTCGACGCCAGTGACCTGAAGGTCATTGCCTTCGACGTTTTCGGCACCGTGGTCGATTGGCACAGTGGCATCGCCGCCGAGGCCGAGCGCGCATTGCCGGGCGTCGATGGCGCCGCCTTTGCGCTCGCCTGGCGTGCGGGCTACCAGCCCGCCATGAGATCCGTGATGGAGCGCATCGCGGCGGGTGAGGGCGGCTTCACGCTGCTCGACGAGCTGCACCTGAGCATGCTCGAGCAGGTGCTGCACGACTTCAGCCTGGCCGACCGGCTCGATACCGCCGCCAAGCGCGACCTGAGCCGCGCCTGGCACCGCCTGCCTGCGTGGCCCGATGCGGTGGAGGGGCTCACGCGCCTCAAGAAGAAATTCACCATCTGCACGCTCTCCAACGGCAACATCGGCCTGCTGACCGAAATGGCCAAGCGCGCAGGCCTGCCCTGGGACTGCGTGCTGTCGGCCGAAGTGTTCAAGGCCTACAAGCCCGACCCGCGCACCTACCTTGGCGTGGCGGGCGTGTTCGACGCGACGCCGGGGCAGGTCATGCTCGCGGCGGCGCACCACGACGACCTGGCGGCAGCGCGCACCTGCGGCCTCAAGACCGCCTACATCGAGCGGCCCCATGAATTCGGCCGCGCCCAGCCGAAGGACGTTTCGCCGAACCCGGACAACAACCTGCACGCGCGCGACATCAGGCAGCTGGCCGACCTGCTGGGCTGCTGAACCATCGGCATCTGCGCGGGCGGCGCCGTCACCTGGCCCTGGCTGCGCTGAAGGATTTCGCGGACTTGATCATTCCCCGCATCATCTGCGTGAGCGGGAATTCCACGAACCTGTAGACCATGTGCGAAGCCCAGATCGACGCGATACAGACCGCAACGGAAATGACAAGGATCTGAGGCACCGAGGTGAAGCCGAGCAGTTTGACCGCGAGGGGGATGGCCACCAGGATGAACGGGTGAAACAGGTACAGCGAGTAGGAGCTGTCCCCGATGGCCAGGATCACGCGCAGCCTGGCCCAGAACGATCCGAGCGATATCAACCCGAAGAAAATCATTGCGGAGGGAATTGCCAGCGCAAATCCCCGGAGTTCGCTGCTGCCAAGGCCTTCCGAAATTGCCAGATGCGCAAGAAATGCTCCGGCGGCCATCAAGACGATCGACACCGGCATGCTCTGCCGGATCAGCCCCTTCTTGAACGCCACGCCAATGGCCACGCCGAAGGCGAACTCCAGGAACAATGAAAAATTCATGATCTTGTAGTCGAGGCCGGAAAGCAATCCAATGAACGACGCAGCGGCCAATACCAGGCACGCGAGATAGGCGTTCTTCGGCCTTGCGGTCGGCAGCGCGACCAGCGCCCACAAGCCGTAGAAAATGATTTCATAGGTGAGCGTCCATCCGTTATTGACCAGGTACGGGGCGGACGTGGGCCACAGGAAGAACGACGCGGCAATGTCGGTGGGCTCCTGGGCATTGCTGTTGATCAGCTTCGGCGCAAGGATGAAGACCAGCAGGGCCAGCAAGGACAGCCCCCAATAAAGGGGAAACACCCGGATGATCCGTTTCTCCATGAATTCCACGTGGGTCATGGTCTTGTTGGCCGTGACAAAGTAGATGATGAAGCCGCTGATCATGAAGAAGATATCGACTCCGATGATTCCGAAATCGAACAGCGGAATGGCTCCGCCGGAAAGTGCATGTGCTTTCTGCGCCGCGTGATGGACCACGACCAGCAGCGCGGCAATGCCTCTGCCTGCCTGAATGGATTCGACGTACTGTGGCTGGTCCACCGCAATGGATTGGGATTTCACGAAATTCGATCCTGACGGGTGGGACGGACAAAGAGCGGGTTGTTCGAAATGGCGGCGGCCTGCCTGCGCCGCAGGAGCCTCTTCTCGGCCAGCTCGGTTTTCTGCGCCAGCGCCATGGCCGAAAAGACGAGCGGGCTCACGATGGCGAAATGGCGCGCAAACGAGCCGAAGTCGGGCTCGAACACCCCTTCGATGATGAGGAAGGACAAAGGCGCAAGGGCCACCTTGCCGGCCTGGACCAGGTTCCTGTTGCCCGACTTCGCGCCCTCGACGACAACCTTCACCATCCATATGAACGTGAAAGGCATGATCGAGATGAACGCCAATTGGCTGACCGAGCCGAAGCGCAGAAGCTCGAGCGGAAATGCCAGCCGGAAGAAGGTGATCGTGGCATTGAGCGCCTGCAGCAGGGCGTTGTCGGAGGCGATGACTGCCTCGATGACCGTTCGCGATCCTTCGGCGCCCACTTCCCGGTTCTCATTGACCGTTGCGCGGGCAAAGTCGAGCGTGGCGCCAAGTGCGATCTGGAAGGTCAGCGCGAGCGCGATATAGACGACGACGATGATGACCAGGAGCCTGAATACGGTGAGCTGCTTTCTGATCAACCGCAGCCCGAGCCACACGGCGCTGACCAGGAGCCAGTACTTTCTGACCACCCAGCCGTAGATCGTCGACGACAGGAACCACGTCAGCCCGAACCCGCTGTGCTGCGCCGCCATGACCGAGAGCAGAACCACGCAGGCCGACAGCATGTCCTTCGAAAGCACCGAAAGAAAAATGGCCCTGATGAATCCCCATCCAAGCGAGACAAAAAATACGCCAAGGGGAATTCGGCTGAATTGGAGTATCGGTATGACAGTCAGCGTGACGCTCAGAAAAGCGCCGGCAATGGGCGCCGTCTTGGCGCTGAGCCCGGCCGATTCCAGCAGGAATGCGCTGCAGGCGTAGGAGTTTCTTTCCTCGATCGTGGTGGAAGTGAGCTGGCACAAATCGGCGCCGAAGAAACTCAATAGCGTTTCTTCATCCGGAAAATTCTGGGCCGCCGTATCGTGGTAGAGAAATGGAATGACACCGACGATCAGGGCGGAAAAGAAAAAGATGATCAGCGATATGGCCGGATCAATTGGCTTGCCGCGTATGCTCAGAATCGTCAATTTTCATTCCGCTTGGAAGGAAGCGCTCATGTAGAAGATAGTTCAAGGAGTAAGGAGCATTCGGCGTCGCGTCCGAATGGACGATCTTGCTGAACTGTGAAGCTCTTTGATCGCGATTCCGGGTATCAGAATGTGATGCGTCCTGCATCAGCACTACCCCTTGAAAATACCAGCAAAGAATATGCCGATCGCCTTTAAAAGGTGATCATTTGTATCCTTAATTCAGCGGCCGCGAAGCGCTGATGGCGGCGCCGGAGCGCGGGCGCCGCTGTGGCCCGGCTAGGACGCGCGCAGGGCGTCCGAGCCGCCGGGGCCGCCGTCGCCGGAAGCCTTTGCCTTGTCTTGTATCAGCTCGATCTTGTAGCCGTCGGGATCGGTCACGAAGGCGATCACCGTGGTGCCGCCCTTCACGGGGCCGGCTTCGCGCGTGACGTTGCCGCCGGCGGCCTTGATCTTTTCGCAGGCCGCGTAGGCGTCGGGCACGCCCAGCGCGATGTGGCCGTAGGCGGTGCCGAGTTCGTAGCTTTCGGTGCCCCAGTTGTAGGTGAGCTCGATCTCGGCCTGCCCCGGGTTGCCGCCGCCGTAGCCGACGAAGGCGAGGCTGTATTTGTACTCGGGATTTTCCGAAGTGCGCAGCAGGCTCATGCCAAGCACCTGGGTGTAGAAGTCGATCGAACGCTGGAGGTTGCCGACGCGCAGCATGGTGTGGAGGAGTCGCATCTCGTGGGATCTCTGTTGTTGCGGGGGAAGAATTCCATTGTCGGGGCTAGGGCCTGTTAACGCTATTTCTGGGGATCGCGTTGCCCGGCCAAGGGGCTGGCTGCAAGGCGCCCGTGCGCCGCAAGGCGTGCGCCTTGCAAGCGCGGCCCTAGGCGAGCGCGAGCAAGTGCGCCTCGTGCTTGCGCAGGAATTCGCGCAGGTGCTGCGGATACTCCGGCACCACCGCGCTGCGCACGCTCGGCCGCGCCGCCAGCGCCTTGCGCCAGGCATTCACCTTGGGCAGGGCATCGAAGATGTGCGAATTGCTGATTTCGTCGAAGACCTCGAAGTAGCGAAAGACCGGCGCGAACACCGCATCCACCAGGCTGAAGTCCTTGCCGGCGAAGTAGGGGCCGGCGCCCAGCGCGGCTTCGACGCGCTCGAACTTGGCGGCCAGGGCCAGGCGCTTCTGCTCGAACACTTCGGCGTCGCGCGTGGTTTCGTAGCCCCACAGGTCGCCCAGGATGGCCGAGCCGAACTCCATCCACGCGCGATGCTCGGCGCGGGTGAGCGGATCTTCGGGATGCAGGCGCGGGCCGGGCTGGGTCTCTTCGAGGTACTCGCAGATCACGTTGCTCTCGAACAGCACCGCCTCGCTGCCGTCAGGGCGCTGAAGCCGCAGCAGCGGCACCTTGCCCAGCGGCGAGATGGCAACGAACCAGTCCGGCTTGTTCGCCAGGTCGATCACCACGCGCTCGAAGGGCACGTTCTTTTCGGCCAGTGCGATGGCGGCGCGCTGCACATAGGGGCACAGCAGGTGGCTGACGAGCGTGAGGGGCTTGCTGGACATGACGTTGGGCTCTCCGGAAAGTTGAAAGTGGAACCGCGGCAATTCTTGCGGCCCCGAACAACCTTTTCCCGAAAAGCCCATTCGCTGAACGGGCGCCTTGTGCTATTTGAGGGTGTCCAGCCAATGCGTGATGCGGCCGCCGTGCATCACGCCGATCCGGTCGGCCATGGCATGGGCCTCGGCTTCGTTGTGGGTGACCAGGATCGCGGTCTGCCCGGCGCGCCGGAGGATGCCGCGCACCTCGGCCGTGAGGCGCTCGCGCGTGCCGCCATCGAGGTTCGAGAACGGCTCGTCGAGCAGCAGCAGTTCGGGCGAAGGCGCCAGTGCGCGGGCGAGCGCAATGCGCTGCTGCTGGCCGCCCGAGAGTTCGTGCGGAAAGCGCTCGCCGGCATCGGCCAGGCCCACCAGCGCCAGCATCTCGGCCACGCGCGCCTGCTGCTGCGCACGGCTCGAGCGGCGCAGGCCGAAGGCCACGTTCCGGCTGGCGGACAGGTGGGGAAAGAGCGCGTACTCCTGGAACATCATGCCCACGCGCCGCTGTTCGGGTGGCAGGTGCACCCGGGTGGAGGAAAGCAGCACGTCGCCGAGCCGGATGGTGCCGGCGCGCAGCGGCTCGAAGCCCGCGATCGCCCGCAGCACCGTGGTCTTGCCGCAGCCCGAGGGGCCGAACAGGCAGGCGATCTCGCCGGCGCGCAGCGAAAGCGAGAAGTCGCTGACCACGGCATGCAGGCCGCGCGGCGTTTCGTAGGCGAGCTGGATCGATTCGATGGAAAGGGGGGAACTCATTGTGTCTTTGCAGCTGGCGTGCCCAGCTGGTTGCGCGCCAGCAGCACCACCGGCAGCAGGCCGGCCGCCACGATGGCGAGCGCCGCGATCGCGCCTTCTTCGTAGGTGCCGCGGGCGGCCTCGGCATAGAGCCAGGTGGCCAGTGTGTCGAAATTGGCCGGCCGCAGCAGCAGCGTGGCCGGCAGTTCCTTCATGGCATCGACGAAGACCAGCAGCGCGCCCGTGGCAATGGCGGGCTGCAGCAGCGGCAGGTGCACGCGCCTGAGGGTGCCGCCGCTGGTTTCGCCCAGCAGCCGCGAGGCCTGCTCGATGGCGGGCGGAATGCGGGCGAGACCGGCCTCGATGCCGCCGACCGGCATGGCGAGGAAGCGGATCGCGCAGGCCGCCACCAGCACGATGCCTGCGCCCATGAGCGGCAGGCCCTGCAGGCCGAGCATGCCGGCCAGCGCGGCATCGAAGGCGAGCGCAGGCGTGAGCAGGCCGATGGCGAGCACCGTGCCGGGCAATGCGTAGCCGAGCGTGGCCGCGCGCGCCTGCCACCGTGCGCGGTTCGGGCGCGATCCCTGGCTGCGCGTGGCCCACGCCACCACCAGCCCCGCGGCCACGGCCGCCACGGTGACGCCGGCGGCCAGCGTAATCGTGTTGCCCAGACTTGCCAGCAGGCCTTGCGACACGCCGCCGCCCTGGCGCAGCCGCTTGGCGCTTTCCCAGACCAGGTAGAGGGCGGGCGCCACGAAGCCGACCAGCACCGGCAATGACGCGGTGGCGGTGGCGAGCCAGGCGGTGCCGCCGTGCAGGCGCCGCGGCTGCATGGCGCGCATGCGCTGCGCCGAGCCGAAGCGCTGGTGCCGGCGCCCGTTGCGTTCGAGCCAGACCAGTGCGACCACCACGAACAGCATGGCGCAGGCGATCTGCGCCGCACCGGCCAGGTCGGAGCGCGTGATCCAGGTGGTGTAGACCGCCACCGTGAGCGTGTTCACGCCCAGGAATTCGGAGGCGCCGATGTCGTTGAGCGTTTCGAGCAGCGCCAGGCTCAGCCCCACTGCGAGCGCCGGCCGCGCCAGCGGCAGCGCCACGCGAAAGAAGGCGCCGCGCCGGCTTTCGCCCAGCGTGCGCGCCGCTTCCATCAGGTGCGCGGGCTGCGTCATGAACATGGCGCGCGCGGTCATGTAGACGTAGGGATAGAGCACGAAGCCGAGCACGAAGATCGCGCCCGGCATCGAGCGCAGGTCAGGCAGGCGGAACTGGCGCGGGCTGTCGAAGCCCAGGGCCCAGCGGATCGCACCCTGCACCGGGCCGATCGGATGCAGCAGGTCCAGGTAGGCAAAGGCAACGATGTAGGTCGGCATTGCGAGCGGCAGCAGCAGCGCCCAGTTCAGCATGCGGCGTCCCGGAAAGTCGCAGGCCGTCACGAGCCATGCGCAGCCGGTGCCGATCAGCAGCACCAGCGCACCCACGCCCATGAGCAGCAGGGCCGTGTTGAGCGCGGCCTGCGGCAGCACGTGCGCGAACAGCGGCCCCCAGTGCGCGACGCCCGAGCCGAAGGCGAGCCATGCGAGCATGAGCACCGGCGCGAGCACGCCGAGCGCGATGGCCATCGAGGCGAAGCGCCAGAACGGGCCCGCCGCTTGCAGGACTGGCGGCTGGCGCCTCGCGATCAACATCCGGCCACCGGCAAGGCGTGCCCTGCCAGGTTCATCACTGATCGAAACCGACCTTGTCGACCAGCGCACTGGCCTGCTTGCGGTATTTGGCAATCTCGGCCACCGGCAGCGGGTCGGCCTTCAGTTCGCCGATGGTCTCTCCGATGATCGGATCGAGCGCCACGCCCTTGCGCACCGGGTACTCGTAGTTGGCCTGCGCGTAGAGCGCCTGTGCCGGCTCCGATACCAGGAACTCGAGCAGCTTGACCGCGTTGGCGCGCTGCGGGGCATTCTTGGCCACGGCCGCGCCGCTGATGTTGACGTGCGTGCCGCCGCCCTTGGCGCCGGCAAAGGTCGGGCGGACCACCTTGATGGCGTCGCCCCACTTGCGCGCGTCGCTGCCTTCCTTGGCGCTCTTCATCTGACCGACGTAGTAGGAGTTGGCCAGGCCGATGTCGCAGATGCCGCCCAGGATGTCGCGCGCCACGTCGCGGTCGCCGCCCGTGGCCTTGCGGGCCAGGTTGGCCTTGACGCCACGCAGCCATTGCTCGGTCTTGGCCTCGCCGTCGTGCGCGATCATTGCTGCGATCAGCGCCGTGTTGTAGGGGTGCTGGCCCGCGCGGATGCAGACCTTGCCCTTCCACTTCGGGTTGGCCAGGTCTTCATAGCGGAAGCTGGTGATCGGCTGGTTCCTGTCGGCGTAGAGCACGCGCGCGCGCAGCGAGAGCGCGAACCACTGGCCGTCGGCGCCGCGCAGGTTGGCGGGCACGGCCGATTCGAGCGCGGCCGATTTCACCGGCTGCGTCACGCCGCCGTCGACCAGGTCCATCAGGTTTCCGATGTCCACCGTCATCAGCACGTCGGCCGGCGAGCGCGCGCCTTCGGCCTTGACCCGTTCGAGCAGGCCGTCCTTCACGAACACCGTGTTCACCTTGATCTTGCTCTGCGCGCTGAAGGCCGAGATCAGGGGCTGGATCAGCGCGGCTTCGCGCGTGGTGTAGAGCGTGAGTTCGTCGTTGGCGGCGTGCGCGGGCAGGGCGGTGGCAGCCAGCCAGGCGGCGGCGGTGCCGATCAGTGCGCGGGCGGCGCGGCCTTGGACGCCGGGGCGGTCGGTCATGAAGGATCCTCCAGGTGCAGAGACGTGTTTTGGGGCATCGCCACCGTCAAGGTGACGATGCGAATCATTATCACTGCGTTTGAAGCTGCTTTTTACGTCCTTGCACTTACATCCAGGAAAGAAGCGCGCCGCGGCACGGGGGACCGGAGGATGACTTCCACAACTTTTTCATCGACATCGACCGCGTCGAGAATCTGGCCGTTATCGCTTTGTCCGCAGTCCTGATGATTGGCTGCAGCATCCACCAGCAGTTCGAAACCTGCTGCTGACCGGCCGTCTTACACACAACCCAAACCAATTCGTTAGGTACTCGCAATGAACTGCGTGACAGTCGAAGAACTGGAGTTGTTGAGCTTCTTCGGAGTCGAGCCCACGCGGGCCGATCGAGACATGCCTTGGCCATACAACGACTTCTCCTACCTGATCGAGGTGGGCGGGTACACCGTCTCTTTCCGCATTGCCCCGGCCTACAAGGATCTATCCCTGTCGGTTGCCCACGACGGCTCCGAGCTATATGGCGTCAGAAGCGTTTCGATAAAAGACGTCCGATATCACAGGGATGCTGATCGAGAGACATTGGAGATTGCCGTCTCTGACCGAGACACGATCTGGTTCCGGCTTCGCCCAAGCCTGCTCATCACGCAGGAAGCGGGCGAGTGCAGCATTCCATCGATGCGTCTTCCCTGACAAGCATTCCTTGATCAGCGCTGCACGCTCTCGACATGAACGACGTGCGGAGAATAACGGCCAGCAACGCGCACTTGCTCGGATGGACGCAATGAGGACCAAAGCTCCTTGGATATGCAAAGGCCCAAGCGTCCGGTTTCAGGAAAGTCGCGGAGCTGAACCCGGTAGGTGCAGAAACATTTGCCTTTGCATTCGTTGAGGTCTGCCACCTCATAGGTTCGAACTTGATGCCCGCCTCGACCGGCAATGGAAACAAGGGCAAACACGACCAGGCTCCAGCTGTAGAGCGCCAGCAAACTGCTGATCCAGACAGCAAAGTATTTGCTCATCGGCATCGGCGAGCCGCGGCGAAAGTGAGGATGTATGCCAAGCCCGATGAGTCGCCGAGATCGATAGGCCATGAAGGTCGTAAATGGCAGGCTGGCGACAAATGCGCTTGCAAGGCACCACAGCTTGGCCCCGGAGGAGAAAAACACGCTGGGCAAATACACAACCAGCAAGCCCATCGGCAGCAGAAAAAACAGCACGACGGCCCAAGAAGAATTCTTCAGTTCTTTGGCGCTGGCAGGAAGCAACAGTCCCATGATGGCTGGATATTAGAGGCGGTTGCATTCTCCCGAGTACTAATCCACCCAGCGGCAAACCTGTGCCAGCGGCGCGCGCGACGTGCGGAACCGGTTGGCCGGGTGCGATGGATCCTCGTAGCCGAAGGCAATGCCGCAGACCACCTGGCGATCGTCCGGGATGTCGAACCAGCGATGCAGGAACTTCGAACGCGAGGCCACGGCCGCCTGGGCGATGCTGGCCACGCCCAGGCTGCGTGCCGCCAGCATGAAGTTGTTGACATAGGCGCCGCAGTCGAGCGCGCCATAGGTGCCGAGCAGCGCCTCGGTGGTGACGAGGGCCACGTGCGGTGCGCCGAAGAACCTGAAGTTCTCCTGCGCCTGCCGCTGCGAGGCCTCGCGGTCGCCGCGGGCCACGCCCACACTTTCATACAGCTGGAAGCCGCATTCGCGGCGGCGCTCGCGGTACACGCCGCGGTATTCCGTCGGCGGTGCAATGTCGAATGCGGCATCGGCCGCGGCTTCGTCCGAATCGAAGGCCCGGCGCAGCCGTTCGGTGGCCGCGGCACTGGCCATGATCACCTGCCAGGGCTGCGAGTTGCACCATGAAGCGGTGCGCTGTGCCAACTGAAGGATCGCATCGATCGTCTCGCGCGCGACGGGTTCGGCAAGGTAGCCGCGGCAGCTGTAGCGCTCGGCGAGGAGGGTCTCGAAGGCTGGCGCGGGCGAGGGGTCGCGAGGGATGGAGGAGGGCATGGACTGCGGCCGATCGATCAGCGTGGCAAGGGGGTCTCGAACACCAGGCAGGTGGTGGTGGCGTGCGCATACAGCGTGCCGTCGGGCCCCACGAGCCGCGCTTCGGCGGTGGCGAGCTGCCGGCCGCAATGGATCACCTTGCCCTCGGCGCGCACCCGCTGCACCTTGGGCGTGAGGCCCTTCACATAGTTCACGCTCAATTCGGCGGTGGTGTAGGCGCGCCCCGCCGGCATCATGGTGTGGACCGAGCAGCCCAGCGCCGAGTCGAGCAAGGTCGCAATCCAGCCGCCATGGATGGTGCCGAGCGGATTCAGGTGTTGCGCAAGCGGCGTGCCCTGGAACACGGCCCGGCCCGGGCTGACTTCCAGCAGGGCGAAGTCGAGGGTCTTGGCGATGGCGGCGTAGGGGATTTCGGCGCGCAGCATCGCTTCCATCATTTCGAGCCCGGTCTTGCCGGCGACCAGCTCCGGGCGTGCCAGGCCAGGTCCCGGCCCCGCGTCCAGGCGCTGGACGATCTCGGCCTCCTGGGCGATCCAGGCGTTGAGGGTGGCGTGCGGCTCGGCCATGAAAAAACTCCTTGATAGTTGCATATACAATTATTGTAGCTACAATGAACGGCATGAACGCTGCTCTGAAGCCTCCTCAGCTGAGGCCCCAAGGATGTACCAATTTCCGCCTGCGCCGGCTCTCCAGGCTGGCCTCGCGCCTCTACGACACGCATGTCGCGCCCAGCGGGCTCAAGACCACGCAGTATTCGCTGCTCTCGCACGTGCTGCATCTCGGGCCGCTGCGGCCGGTCGACCTGGCGCGCGAGATGAACGTCGACGCCTCCACGCTCACGCGCAATCTCAGGCCGCTGCTGGCTGCCGGCTTCCTGGTGCAGACGGAGGGGCCCGATGCCCGCAGCCGCATGCTGGCGATCACCGACGCAGGCCGCGACAAGCGAGCCGAGGCACAGCGCCTGTGGCACGGCGCGCAGCTGGCGCTCAACGACATCCTCGGCACCGAGCGCGTGCTGGCGCTGCATGCGCTGCTCGACGAGAGCCTGGAGCTGCTGCAGCGCGCCGGGCTGGGCGATGGACAACCGGAAGACGCAACGGGAGCCGGCGATGAATGAAACCCCTTTGCGGCGCCACGCGCTCTGGCTCGTGCTGCTGGCGGCCGCGGGCGCCTTCGCACTCACGATGGGGGTGCGCCAGACGATGGGCCTGTTCCTCTCGGCGCTCAACACCTCGACCGCGCTCGGCATCGGCAGCATCAGCCTGGCGTTCGCATTCGGGCAGCTCTGGTGGGGCCTCACGCAGCCGTTCGCGGGCGCCGTGGCCGACCGCATCGGCACCGGGCGCGTGGTGTTCCTCGGTGTGCTGCTGGTCGCCATCGGCACGCTGATCACGCCGCTGATGACGAGCACCGCCGGCCTGATCTTCGCGATCGGCGTGCTGGCCGCCGGCGGCGCCGGCATGGCCGGCCCTTCGGTGCTGATGGCCGCGACCACGCGCCTGGTGCCGGCCGAGAAACGCGGCCTGGCCACCGGCTTGGTCAACGCCGGCGGCTCCTTCGGACAGTTCGCGATGGCGCCGATCGCCGTCGGCCTGACGGCCGCCGTGGGCTGGGCCGGTGCCATGCAGTGGCTCGGCGTGCTGGTGCTGCTGGCGCTGCCGGCGGCATGGGTGCTCAAGGGCAACTCGAACGCAATGGCCGCGGCCTCGGCGGCCGCATCGGGCACGAAGCCGCTGAGTGCGCGCCAGGCCATCGGCCAGGCGCTCGCGACGCCCAGCTACCGCTACCTGAGCCTGGGCTTCCTGGTCTGCGGCTTCCACGTCGCCTTCCTCGCCACGCACCTGCCCGGCGTCGTCGCGGCCTGCGGGCTGCCGGCCGAGGTCGGCGGCTGGGCACTCGCGATGATCGGGCTCTTCAACATCGTCGGCAGCCTGGCCATGGGCTGGGCCGTGGGGCGCTGGCGCATGAAGTCGCTGCTGTCGCTGGTCTATGCCACGCGCGGCATCGCCGTGCTGGTATTCCTGCTGGCGCCGAAGACGACCGTGGTGATGCTGGTGTTCGCCGCCGTGATGGGCGTGACCTTCCTGTCGACCGTGCCGCCGACCGCCGGCCTGGTCGCCAAGATGTTCGGCCCGGCCAACATGGCGATGCTGTTCGGCATCGTGATGCTGGCGCACCAGGTCGGCGGCTTCCTGGGCGCGTACCTGGGCGGCTACGTCTTCCAGGCCACGGGCAACTACGACATCGTCTGGTACATCGACATCGCGCTCGCCGCGGGCGCCGCGCTGGTGCACCTGCCGATCCGCGAAGCGCGGCTGGCGCGTGCGAAGCTGGTGGCGGCATGAGCGGAGGACTCGATCCGCGCACGCGCATGCTGCTCGAGGCGCCGATCGTGCCGACCCTGCTGCGCCTGGCTGCGCCCAACGTGCTCGTGATGGTGGCGCAGGCATCCGTCGGGCTCATCGAAACCTACTTCGTCGGCAAGCTGGGCACCGATGCGCTGGCCGGCATGGCGCTGGTGTTCCCCATTGTCATGCTGATGCAGATGACCTCGGCCGGCGCCATGGGCGGCGGCATTGCCTCGTCGATCGCCCGTGCGCTGGGCGCGCGCCGCCGCGGCGACGCCGATGCGCTGGTGTGGCATGCGGCGGTCATCGCGATCGGCTTCGGCCTGTGCTTTTCGCTTGTGCTGCTGGCCGGCGGGCGATGGCTCTACGCCATCATGGGCGGCACCGGCGCGGCGCTCGACGCGGCCCTGACGTACTCGAACTGGGTGTTCGCTGGCGCGATGCTGGTGTGGCTCTTCAATTCCCTCTCGGCCATCATCCGCGGCACCGGCAACATGGCGGTGCCGGCGAACGTGACGGTGGCGGGCGTGGTGTTCCTCATTCCGGCGTCGCCGCTCCTGATCTTCGGCTGGGGACCGCTGCCGGGCATGGGCATCGCGGGCGGCGCGATGGCGTTGCTGCTGTACTACCTGCTGGGTTCCATCGCGCTCATCGTCTACCTGCGCTCGCCGCGCAGCCTGCTGCGCCCCACGCTCTCCGCACTGAAGCTGCGCTGGCCCCTGTTCCGCGACATCCTGCGCATCGGGCTGGTGGGTGCGGTGTCGACGGTGGCGACCAACCTCTCGATCGGCATTGCCACGGCCTTGACGGGGCACTTCGGTTCGGGCGCGCTGGCAGGCTACGGCACCGCCTCGCGGCTCGAGTACCTGCTGGTGCCGCTGGTGTTCGGCCTTGGCGCGCCGCTGGTCGCGATGGTGGGCACCTGCATGGGCGCGGGGCAGCGGGAACGCGCGCTTCGCGCCACCTGGGCCGGCGCGGCGCTGGCCTTTGCGCTCACCGAAACCATCGGCCTCGCCGCGGCGCTGTTCCCGCGCCCCTGGCTGCTGCTGTTCGGCAGCGACCCCGCCATGCTCGAAACCGGCGCGCACTACCTGCGCGTGGTGGGACCGTTCTATGGCTTCTTCGGCGTCGGCCTGGTGCTGTACTTCGCCTCGCAGGGGGCAGGGCGCCTGCTGTGGCCGGTGCTCGGCAACATCGCGCGGCTCGCGGTGGCCGGCGCGGGCGGCTGGCTGGCCCTGCGCTGGGGCGGCGGACTGGCCGGCGTTTTTGCGGCGCAGGGCGCGGCGCTGGTGGTGTATGGCATCGTCATTGCCTCGGCGATTGCCGGCGGTGCCTGGTTCGGCCGCGTGGGCTGGCCGCGCACGACCCGCGGCCTGCTGCGGCGCGTGGCGCAGGCGTGAACCGCTTCAGGCCGGCACCGTCGGATCAGTAGCGGTAGGGATTCTCGGGCCGGCGGTCGTAGCGGTTCGGCACGCCGTCGCCGTCGTAGTCCCTGCGGCCATAGCGGCGCTCTTCCCAGTGGCGATGCCGATGTTCGTAGCGGTCGCGCCCGTGGTAGTAGCCGGGGCCGTAGTAGTGATGCCGCGGGGGCGGCGGCGCGTAGTAGTGGTGGCGCGGCGGAGGCGGCGGTGCGGGCACCACATACACCTGGGCCTGGATGAAGCGGCCGCCGGTCTGGGCCTGTGCCGGGGCGGTGAGTGCAGCCAGCGACAGCAGGGCCGCGGCGCCGATGGCGTAAGTGAGCTTTTTCATGGCAACTCCCATGGAGTGGTTGGAAGCCCTATCGTGGAGGCTTCATGTGAACGCTGTGTAAGGCTGGAGCGAAAATCGGATGAAGAGCTGTAAGCCGCTGCGCGGCCATGCCGCCATCCTGGACGCCCCCTCCACGGTCCGCAACCAGCCGAACGGACGTCAGCCGCGTGGCGGAGGCAGCATCCGCCGGAGTGCCTCGAAGAACAGGTCGGACTGCTCGCGTTCGCCCTGGATCTGCGCCGCAACGCGCGCGGCCAGCCCGGCCTCGACGGGAACCAGCGGGCGTCCGGTCGATTGCGCAATCACCTGGTGCAGGCTCGCGCGTTCGAGGTAGTAGAGATCGTCGTAGGCATGCGCAATGCAGGCGCCCGCCACGATCACGCCATGGTTCGCGAGAAAGGCAATGTCCTTGCTCGCCATGGCGCGCGCGATGCGCTCGCCCTCGGCATCGTCGAGCGCGAGGCCGTTGTAGACCGCATCGACCGCGATGCGGTTCATGTAGCGCATCGCGTTCTGGCTCAGCGTGGGATCGAGCGCGCGCTCGGCCGTGAGCGTGAGCGCCGTGGCGTAGGGCATGTGGCAGTGCAGCACGACCGCACGGCCCGTGAGGCGGTGCACCGCGCCATGGATGAAGAGTGCGGTCGGCTCCACCCGGTGGCGCCCCGCGAGCACTTCGCCGTGCACGTCGATCAGCACGATGTCGTCGGCGCCGATCTCGCTCCAGTGCAGGCCGCGCGGATTGATCAGGTAGCGGTCCTGCGCGCCCGGCAGCAGCACGCTGAAATGGTTGCAGACCCCTTCGGACAATCCGTGGTGGGCGGCTGCGCGCAGCGCGAGTGCAAGGTCTTCGCGCAGCTTGCGCACGGCGGGACTGGCGTAATCAGAATCGGCGGACATCGACGCTCCCTCGTGAACGTGGAAAGAAGGTTTTCAGGCGTGGGCTGCGCCCGTGAAGGCGGCAACGAACCGCTCGGCATCGGCGCGCACGGCCGAAGCCTGCTTGCCCGGCTTGTAGAGCGCGGAGCCGATGCCGAAGCCGGCCGCGCCGGCCGAACGCCATTCGGCCATGTTGGTGGGCGTGATGCCGCCCACGGGCATCACTGGCGTGCCTTGGGGCAGCACCGCGAGCAGGGCTTTCACCACCGCGGGCGATGCGAGTTCGGCCGGGAACAGCTTGAGTCCGGTCGCGCCCGCGGCCAGCGCGCCGAAGGCTTCGGTCGGCGTCATCACGCCGGGCAGGCAGACCATGCCGAGCCGCACGGCTTCGGCGATCACCTCCGCATTGCAGTTGGGCGAAACGACCAGCTCGCCGCCGGCCGCATGCACATAGCGCACCTGCTGCACGTCGAGCACCGTGCCGGCGCCCACCAGGGCCTGCGGAAAGCGCGTGCGCATCAGCGTGATGCTGGCGTAGGGCTTGGGCGAATTGAGCGGCACCTCGAGCAGCCGGAAGCCCGATTCGACGATGGCATCGCCCACGTCGCCAGCCTCGGCAGGTGTAAGCCCGCGCAGGATGGCAACCAGCGGCAGCGCGCGCATCGCGGCTTCGAATTTTTGTTGCGGTGTGGTCATGGCGGATTTCTGTCTGCGTCGAGAAAGCCGGACAGCGCATGCAGCCCGGCCCAGGTGGCTTCGGCGCCGAGCCTGCGCGTGGCGATGCCGGTGGCGCTCAGCGCGAGCGTGTAGCGCTGCGTCAGCGCGGGGGAACCGATCAGCACCACCTCGCCGAAGGCATGCAGCGACTGCGTGCGCAGTTCTTCGCCAATCAGGAGGCCCGAGAGGTAGCTGGCGAGTTCCTGCGTGGGCATGCGCTCGAACAGCGCCAGCGTGCGCGCACCGAAGGCGTTGTGCAGCAGGCCCTGGCCGTTGTCGGCACGCGCGACGCCCTGCACGAAAGCGGCTTCGTCGAGCGGCGCATCGGCATCGAGCGTGCGCGCGAGGATCGAATGCTGGCTCAGCAGCGCGTAGAACTCGCCGGTCATGAAGGTGCGAAAGCCCGTGACGCGGCCCTTCTTGACCGTGGCCCACTTGTTGTGCGTGCCCGGCAGCACGAAGACGCCCTCGTCGACGTCCATCAGCGCCATGGCGCCGAAGATCTGCACTTCCTCGCCGCGCATGACATCGGGAACGCCGTCATGCTCGTCGTTGAGGCCCGGCACGATGGAGATGCGCGAGCCCGGCCGCACGTCGATGTCGATGATGCTGCGGCCCACCTCGACGCGGCCCGCGGGGCAGGCGCAATACGGTGCCTCGACCCAGCCCTGCTTGCTGCCGGCCATGCCGGAGATCAGGCAGCGCGCACCTTCGAGGCGCATCCAGTCGCCGAACAGCGCTTCGAAAACCGCGGGGAACCCGCCTTCCGGCACCTTGAGGATGCCGCGCGCATCGCTGCGCTCTTCGAGCACCTTGCCGCCGGCATCGAGCAGTGCGCCGCGCAGTGAGCTCGTGCCCCAGTCGATGGCGACCAGTCTTGTCATGTCAGTGATTGTCGCGCGGCACGAAGGCCCCGCGGCGACCGCGCAGGAAGGCCAGGTCGGCTCCCTGGTCGGCCTGCAGCACCGTGTCGACGTACAGCTTCCAGTAGCCCGAGTCGAGCGGCGCCTTGGGCGCGATCCACTTCTCGAGCCGCCTTGCGAGCTCTTCGTCGCTCACATGCAGATGCAGCTTGCGGTTGGGCACGTCGAGCTCGACGATGTCGCCGTCCTGCACCAGCGCGAGCGGCCCGCCCGCGGCCGCCTCGGGGGCGGTGTGCAGCACCACCGTGCCGTAGGCCGTGCCGCTCATGCGCGCATCGCTGATGCGGACCATGTCGGTGATGCCCTTGCGCAGCACCTTCGGCGGCAGCGGCATGTTGCCCGACTCGGCCATGCCCGGATAGCCGCGCGGGCCGCAGTTCTTCAGCACCATGACGCAGTGCTCGTCGATGTCGAGGTTCTCGTCGTCGATGCGCCTGTGCAGGTCGTCGGCGTTTTCGAACACCACTGCCCGGCCCTTGTGCACCAGCAGTTCGGGCGTGGCAGCGCTGGGCTTGATGATGGCGCCGTTGGGTGCGAGGTTGCCGCGCAGCACGCAGATGCCGGCCTTGTCCTTGAAGGGTTCGGCCAGCGGGCGGATCACCTGCGGGTTGTAGTTCTCGGCGTCCTTCACGTTGTCCCACAGCGTCTGGCCGTTGGCCGTGATGGCGTCCTTGTGCAGGTACTGCGCGATCTCCTTGATGACCACCGGCAGCCCGCCCGCGTAGCAGAAGTCTTCCATCAGGAAGCGGCCCGAGGGCTGCAGGTCGACCAGGCAGGGCAGCTCGGAGGCCAGCCGGTCGAAGTCGTCGAGCGAGAGATCCACGCCGATGCGCCCTGCGATGGCCAGCAGGTGAATGACGAGGTTGGTGGAGCCGCCGATGGCCGCATTGACCTTGATGGCGTTCTCGATCGCCTGTCGCGTGAGGATCTTCGACATGTGGAGGTCTTCGTGGACCATGTCGACGATGCGCCGGCCGGCCATTCGCGCCAGCACGTTGCGCCGGCCATCCACCGCAGGGTAGGCGGCATTGCCGGGCAGGCCGATGCCCAGCGACTCGACCATGCAGGCCATGGTGCTCGCAGTGCCCATGGTCATGCAGTGGCCGTGGCTGCGGTGCATGCAGCTCTCGGCTTCAAAAAAGTCCTGCAGTTTGAGCGTGCCGGCGCGCACCTGCTCGCTCATCTGCCACACGCCGGTGCCCGAGCCCAGCTCCTGGCCGCGCCACTTGCCCGAAAGCATCGGGCCGCCCGAGACGCCGATGGTCGGCAGGTCGACGCTGGCCGCGCCCATCATGAGCGCGGGCGTGGTCTTGTCGCAGCCCATGAGCAGCACCACCCCGTCGAGCGGATTGCCGCGGATGCTTTCTTCCACGTCCATGCTCGCGAGGTTGCGGTACAGCATGGCGGTGGGGCGCAGCAGCGTTTCGCCGAGCGACATCACCGGGAATTCGAGCGGGAAGCCGCCCGCTTCATACACGCCGATCTTCACCTGCTCGGCGAGCGTGCGGAAGTGCGAGTTGCAGGGCGTGAGCTCGCTGAAGGTGTTGCAGATGCCGATGACCGGACGCCCGTCGAACTGGTCGTGCGGCACACCCTTGCCCTTGACCCAGCTGCGGTAGATGAAGCCATCGCGGTCATGGCGGCCGAACCATTGCTGGCTGCGCAGGTCTTCGGGTTTTTTCTTGGGGGAATTGCTCATCGGTTTGTCTCCGTTTACGACCGCTTACGGCCCCAAACCTCAGGGTTTGTCCTGCCGATCGGCCATTTCAATCATCATATGATAAGTGCGAACAACATGCCGGACCCTTAGTGTTTTCGAGCGTCGGCATAGCAAATTTCACATCACGCACATGATCAAGAACATCCACGGTCGCACGCTCGAACTGCTCGGCGAAGCTGTCGTGGCCGGCCGCTATGCGATCGGTGCGTCGATCCCGGCCGAACCCATTCTGGGCGAGGAGCTCGGCGTGAGCCGCACCGTGGTGCGCGAGGCCATCAAGTCGCTGGCGGCCAAGGGCCTGATCGTGACGGGTCCCAAGGTGGGCACGCGGGTGCTGCCGCAGGACAAGTGGAACTGGTTCGACCCCGATGTCATCACCTGGCAGTCGCGTGCCGGGCTCACGCCCGAGTTCCTGCGCGACCTGCAGGACCTGCGGCGCGTGGTCGAGCCGGCGGCCGTGCGGCTTGCGGCCGAACGGGCCAGCCCGCAGGACATCGAGGAAATAGAGCGCGCCTACGCCGGCATGAAGGAAGCCGTGGAGAACGGCGGCGACTACGTCACCTTCGACCTGCGCTTTCACACCGGCCTCCTGAGCGCGGCGCGCAACCGCATGCTGGCGCAGATGAGCAAGGCACTCAACGCGCTGCTTCGCACCAGCTTCGAGATATCGACCAGCAAGCCCGACGGTCCCGCGCTTTCGCTGCCGCTGCATCGCGCGGTGCTCGATGCGGTGATTGCGCACGATCCGGCCAAGGCCGAGCAGGCGGTCATCCGCCTCATCGACGGCGCGCGGCAGGACATCGAAGACGTGCTCGGCTCGCGACGCCGGCTGCCGCGGCTCGGCCGTCCGCCGCCGCGGCTGAAGGCCCACTAGCCGGGCAGCCCGGGACCAGGTGCGAGCCCGCGCAGGTTGCAACAGATTTTTTTCACCCACGCTCGTGTTCGAGCATTTCCACCGAAGAAGAAGGAGACACCATGAAAGTCGTCAAGTCGCTGATAGCGCCGACGTTGTTCGCGCTGGGGTTGTTGGCGTCGGCAGGTCCCGCCGCCGCGCAGGAAAAGCTCACCGTCTGGTGGGTGAAGGGCTTCTACAAGGCGGAGGACGATGCGCTGTTCGCCGCCATCAAGAAGTTCGAGGAGAAGAACAAGAACGTGAAGATCGAGCTGTCGCAGTACCCGATCCAGGACATGATCCCCAAGACCGTGTCCGCGCTCGATTCGGGCAGCCCGCCCGACGTGGCCTATGCCGACGTGTACGACTTCCAGGTCACCGGCAAGTGGGCCTTCGACGGCAAGCTCGAAGACCTCGGCAGCGTGCTCACGCCCATCAAGGACCGCTTCGCGCCCAACACGATCGAGACCACCTACCTCTACAACGACCAGACCAAGAGCAAGGCCTACTACGCCTTCCCGATCAAGCAGCAGACGATGCACATCGAGTACTGGCG
>Ga0209051_1000253_pt1 | contig 90622 bp, 91 predicted proteins | sample AraplaCvi_mMS_r2_2_FD_184286 | JGI IMG/M metagenome (GOLD analysis project Ga0209051, IMG submission 184286) | Arabidopsis root microbial communities from North Carolina, USA - plate scrape MF_Cvi_mMS_r2 (SPAdes) (version 2) | ecosystem: Host-associated > Plants > Roots > Endosphere | place...
CTTAGTCTGTGTAGTATCCGCGCCCCCGAGAGGAAGCGGACGGCTTTAGCTTTCGCCCCGATCGATTGGGACGAAGGGTCAGTCGGAGAAGTCACGTACGGGGAAAGAACGTCTACGTAGGCGGGTAGTCCCGCGCCGCCTTCCAAACGGAAGGGATTACCACATCAGTCCAGTCACCGGCATGCAAATGCCCGAGTAGGTGAATTGGTGCCAGCTTTTCGGGCAAAAAGCAAGCGGGATTATTTTGACATGCCCGCATCGAAGTCGGGAAATGTCGAAGATTCAGATACTTGACGAAAAGTTAGCGGTTCCTTGCACGGCTGTGCCATAGAGGGATTCCGTGCCGAACCGGGACGAGCGGGTAGATTCGATAGCCGGGCATGGATTTTGTCGTCTGGCGGCGCTTGCTGCTTCGGTACATCAATCAGCTCTCATGGTGAGGAGGTCCGCAGGTTCGTCTCGAACTACGAGGGTGGATGGCCGGGGGGCTGGCGTCGGTGGTGGGGGCAGCCCTGGGAGGTCCAGTGCCCCTGGCGCCGCCCTCGCTCCGCCCTCATCTTGAGGTGCGGAAGCCAAAGGCTGAAGCCTCGAAAGACGGGGGCGGCCACCGGCGCCATCACATCGATTCTGGATGCGGTGCATCAGAGGTTTCCACGCCCGCCCTCGTGGTCGAGACGGCCCTTCGGGCCTCCTCACCATGAGGGCTGATCTTGGGGCCATTGACAATCGCCTACTGCGCATCACCCAGCAACGCGCTCAGGCTCCACGGATTATCCCCTTTCTGATTGGCGATGTCGTCAACCTTCCAGCCGCCGTGTTGCCGCACCAGCGTGTAGAAGAGCGTCACCTCTTCGCCGTTTTCGAACTGCACCTCCACCTCGGCCTTGTCATCCAGCAGGATCGGCTGGCCGATCCTGACGTCGCTCGCCGTGCCATCCTGGCCCGCGATGACGGGATCGAAGTCGATCGCGCCGACATCGCCTTCGGGCGTGTTGTCGAGGTCGGCCTGCAGGAGCTCATTCAGATGGTCGGAGAAGAAGATCGAGTAAGGCGAGGGCGCCTCGGCGTCGCTGTTGTCGGTGTTGTAACTGTAGAGAGCCTTGAGCAGCGCTTTCGGCGTCTTGTACGTCTCGGCCGATGCGGGCAAGGCTGCGAGCGCTGAGACGGCCAGGGCCAGGATGAATGTGGGCAGGCGCATGCGGGCTCTCCTCGGATGACGAGAAATCATAACCGAAACGGGTATCAAGGTGGAGGTGCATTTTTGGAAGGTATCCCACCGGGCGGCCTTTCGCCTTCGGTCGTCATTCCACAACCGAGGCGAGCCAGCTGTCCAGTCTCGTTCAAAATCCGAGCGGAGGTAAAATCGACGCCGCCTTGCTTGGCCACGTCAACCATCTGCCGGTTCATTATCAGCGCAGATAACGCTCTCCGGCCGATCCCGCGACCTCTTGGTGTTGAGACAGGACCAGGAAGGTGCGGTCTCATCTGAGCTTGTTGAGGCCCGCCGCGGTGGGGGTAAATCCGCAGGCGCGGTAGAAGCCGGTCAGGTGCGGTTCGAAATCGACATGCAGCCACTCAGCGCCGCGCTCCCGCGCAACTCTCGTCGCTTCCCTGACCAGCCGCGTCGCAATCCCCTGCCGGCGCAGGTCGGAATGCACTGAGGTGTCGAGAATGAAGGCATGGATGCCGCCATCCCAGGCGACGTTGACGAAGCCGATGAGTGTGTTGTCGTGATAGGCGCCGATATGGGTGAGGCTGCGGGGGAGGATGCGGGAGAAATCCGGTGCTTCAGGCGTGTTCCAGGCTGCCGACCAGAGGGCGTTGAGTTCGGCGGGCGAGGGGAAGGGGTCGATGCGGAGTTCGGGCATGGGTGGTTTCCGATTCGTTTGTCACGCCGCTTGCCTGACGTGTTTTTTCCGCCAATTCGCCTTGCTTCGCAATAGACCGATTGATGGGGCAGGCCTCCTCTCAGCCTCGACGAGAGGGCGCCCACTTCTCATCCTTCATTTCTGTGTCATCCTGGCCGCGAAGGGGCATTCCTGAACGGCCACAACTGACGCTTCGTTGACGACGTCACCGCTGAGAACATAATAAGAACATCTAATATTCGATCGACAGGAAGCACAATGTGCGGACGCATCTTCGTAAAAACTTCGCTTGAAGAATTGATCGGCAATTTCGCCTTTGCAGTGAAGGGCGGGGATATCGACGGGCTGGGAAACCGCTTTCCCCGCTGGAATGGGGCGCCGTCGCAAGATTATCCTATTATCATCAGGGATATCGTGCGCGAACCCGATACGTCGGGGCCTATATTCGTGACCGCGCGCTGGGGTCTGATGCCTTCCTGGGCGAAACCCGGCGGCAGGCCGCCGCCAGTCAATGTTCGATGCGAGACGATCAGCGGCAACGGCATGTTCCGCTCGGCATACCGATCGCGTCGCTGCCTCATTCCGATCAATGGCTTCTTCGAATGGAAGGACATTCACGGGACCGGCAAGAACAAACAGCCCTATGCCATCGCCATGACCGACGGCTCGCCTTTTGCGCTCGCCGGCATCTGGGAGACGTGGACGGATGAGAGGGGCGTGTCCATCCGCAACTTTGCCGTCGTCACCTGTGAGCCGAACGAGATGATGTCTGAGATTCATGACCGCATGCCCGTCATTCTGCATCGCGCCGATTACGAGAGATGGCTGTCGCCCGAACCGGACCCGAACGATCTCCTGAAATCCTTCCCCTCCGAACTGATGACGATGTGGAAGATCGGCCGGGATGTCGGCTCTCCGAAGAACGATAGGCCGGAGATCATCGAAGAGGTCGAGGACGATCCGGAACCGACGCTGATCTAAAGCAATCCGGGCAAAAGCGTGCGGCATTTTGCGCCCGGAATTGCTCTGATTTTACCGGCTCGGGCGGAGCCATTCACGAAACCATGCGGCAGAGACATCCTCACGAGGAGAGGAAACGCATGCAAGACGATATCGGAACGCTTCTCAGATCGTTCCTCAATAATGCCCTTCGCAAACAGCCTCAGCGCCGCATCCGGGATTTCGGCGGCTATGAGGTCGGCAAGCGCCGAAACCTTCATGTCATCAAACCGATCGCGCGGGATACGGCAGATTTTCTCTGCACCTATCTCCTTATCAGGCTGCGCGGCGAACCGGCGAGCCGGGAAGGTGTTGCTTCCACCGTCGCCGCTGCCTTGAAGAATGTCTCTGATGAGTTCGCCTACAAACTGACCTGGCACAGTGACGAGGCATGGAACAGCGTTTGCAACTCGGTCGCAGAGTTTCTCGAAGGCTGCCTGCAGATCGAGGCGAAACCCTATGATGGCTCCCTGACGGCGCAATCGGACTATAACGGCTGGAAGAGCTGGGAGATGGTCATCAGCGGCGAGACGCCGCGGGGGAGGTGGCGCCACTCCTGGAAGGAAAAGCCCGGCGACGATTTCATCGGTTTCTACGGCGATGCCTGCATGGGGCGGATCTTCAAGATCGACCTGACGGGGTCGGACGAGCGCTGGTACTGGCTGATTGCGGCCGACGGCAGCCCTCGGCGCGGCTGGCCGGCGGCGGGGTTCGAGGCGAGCGCCAGGAGTGCAGCCTGTCGGGTGGAGCGGATTTATTTTGCGCTGGTGGCGGGGACGGGGAGGGTCGGGTCTGGATGAGGGGGAAGTATGTTCGCCGCGGCATTGGTTATTTTGCGGAGTGGGCTCCCTCACTCGGCGTCCCGTTCGCTCACCGCCCCGGCCGCCCAGTCTTCCCCTTCGTCCGGCCCTTACGCTTCTGTTCGCCCGGATCCTCATAGCTGCCGGCGCCCACCCGGGCGCGTACTACGGGCCGCAGGCCATCGTCGCGCTCCGGCTGGCCCTCCAGCAGTGGTGAAAACCGCTTCGAACCCTTGGCGGCATCGGGCTTTTCCGGCAGCTGTCCGGCGACCGGCTTCTCCGTGCGGCCGACCGTCATTTCGTCGAGGTCGTTTTTGCGGAACAGGCTCTTCTTGGCGGGTTCGGCGATGTCGCGGCCCATGTCATTGAGGGCGGGTTTGCGGAAGAGGGGCGTGGCAGTGTCGGTGCCTGGGCCCATGTCGTCGATTGAAGGCTTAGCGAAGTAGGAGGGGGTGGCCCCCTCATCCGCCCTGCCGGCACCTTCTCCCCGCTGGGGAGAAGGGTATTTGCCGCGAGCTTTGCCTTCCATTGCCTTCGATTCCTCTCGGGCCATCGGATCGTCCATCACGGCCAGTTCGGCGGCCTTGAGGCGTTTGATTTCGTCGCGGAGGCGGGCGGCTTTTTCGAAGTCGAGATCGGCGGCGGCGTCGCGCATGCTCTTTTCGAGCGCGTTGAGATGGGCCTGTAGGTTGTTGCCGACGAGGTTGCCGCCATCGGCGAAGCCCTTACCTGAAACGCCTGAGATATCGGCGCGGACGTGGTCGCGTTCGTAGACAGAGTCGAGGATGTCGGAGATCCTGGCTTTCACCGATTCCGGGGTGATGCCGTGTTCCTGGTTATAGATCATCTGTTTTTCGCGGCGGCGGCCGGTTTCCTCCATCGCCCGCTTCATCGAGCCGGTGACCTGGTCGGCATAGAGGATGACCTTGCCGTCGACGTTGCGCGCGGCGCGGCCGATCGTCTGGATCAGCGAGGTCTCCGAGCGCAGGAAACCTTCCTTGTCGGCGTCGAGGATGGCAACGAAGCCGCATTCGGGAATGTCGAGGCCCTCGCGCAGCAAGTTGATGCCGACGAGCACGTCGAAGGCGCCGAGGCGGAGGTCGCGGAGGATCTCTATGCGCTCCAACGTGTCGATGTCGGAGTGCATGTAGCGGACGCGCACGCCCTGCTCATGCAGATATTCTGTGAGGTCTTCGGCCATGCGCTTAGTCAGCACGGTGCACAGCGTGCGATAGCCCTTGGCGGCGGTTTCGCGGATCTCGCCGAGCACGTCGTCGACCTGGGTGCGGGCTGAGCGGACCTCGACCGGCGGGTCGATCAGGCCCGTAGGCCGGATCACCTGTTCGGCGAAGACGCCGCCGGACTGTTCCATCTCCCAGCTGCCGGGGGTGGCCGAAACGGCGATGGTGTCGGGGCGCATGGCGTCCCATTCCTCGAAGCGCAGCGGCCGGTTGTCCATGCAGGAGGGCAGGCGGAAGCCGTATTCGGCCAGCGTCGCCTTACGCCGGAAGTCGCCGCGGTACATGCCGCCGATCTGCGGCACGGTGACATGGCTTTCGTCGATGAAGACGAGGGCGTTGTCGGGGATATATTCGAACAGCGTCGGCGGCGGATCGCCGGGGTCGCGGCCGGTGAGATAACGAGAATAGTTCTCAATGCCCTGGCAGGAGCCGGTGGCTTCGAGCATTTCGATATCGTAGCGCGTGCGCTGCTCCAGGCGCTGGGCTTCCAGCAGGCGGCCGGCCTTCTCAAGCTCGGCAAGGCGAAGCCTGAGCTCCTCCTTGATCGACTTGATGGCGCCATTCAGCGTCGGGCGCGGCGTGACATAGTGCGAATTGGCGTAGATCTTCACCGATTTCAGATCGCCGACCTTCTGGCCGGTGAGCGGATCGAACTCGGTGATCGCGTCGATCTCGTCGCCGAACATCGAGATGCGCCAGGCGGCATCTTCAAGGTGGGCGGGGAAGAGTTCGATCGTGTCGCCGCGCACCCGGAAGCTGCCGCGGGTGAAATCCATGTCGCGGCGCTTATATTGCTGGGCGACGAGGTCGGCCAGCAGCTGGCGCTGGTCCAGCCGGTCACCGACCGACATCTGGAAGGTCATCGCGGTATAGGTCTCGACCGAGCCGATACCGTAGATGCAGGAGACCGAGGCGACGATAATGCAATCGTCGCGTTCGAGCAGCGAGCGCGTCGCCGAGTGGCGCATGCGGTCGATCTGCTCGTTGATCGAACTTTCCTTCTCGATATAGGTGTCGGAGCGCGGCACATAGGCTTCCGGCTGGTAATAATCGTAGTAGGAAACGAAATATTCCACCGCGTTGTCGGGGAAGAAATTCTTGAATTCCGAATAGAGCTGGGCGGCCAGCGTCTTGTTCGGCGCCAGGATGACGGCCGGGCGCTGCGTCGCCTCGATCACCTTGGCCATGGTGAAGGTCTTGCCGGAGCCGGTGACGCCGAGCAGCACCTGGCTGCGGTCGCCATTCTCCAGCCCTTCGACGAGATCGCGGATAGCTGTGGGTTGATCGCCGGCCGGCTCGTAATCCGACTTCATCAGGATGCGGATGCCGCCTTCCGACTTGTCCGGCCGGGCCGGGCGGTGCGGCGTCCAGATCTTGCCGTTCTTATGCAGCGGGTTGCCGCTCTCGATCAGCGCCGACAGCGCCTCGACGGTGGCAGTGACGGCGGTGCCGGCCTGCAGCGACGAGGCTTCCTCCAGCGTCGTATTCATGCCCGCTACGGGGTTGAGGCCTGCGGCCGCGCGCGTCTTCGGGTCGGTCGAGCCGCCCATCGAAGTGCCACGCGCCGATTTCGAAGCCGCGATTTCCACCTTCTTGCGGTGCTTGCCGGCCTTTGAGGCGATCTGGCGCTGGGTCTCGACGCCCGACGCTTCGGCATCAGCCTCCAGCTGCTTGACCCAGTCGGCCACGGAGCCGGACACGGGAGCGCCCTCGAAGGACGACTGCGGGGCTTCCTCGAAGCCATTCGGGGCGGGGGATTTCTTCGGAGATTTGGCCATGGCGGGAATATGGAGAGAGTCAGCGCGAAAGGGAAGAGGGAAAGAGTACAAAAGGGAAACGAATGAATCGTTCGGATTGGCGAATAATGTTCGGCGCGGAATGTCGGCAAAGAGTCTGCAATGCGGTTTTCCCGAGTGAATCAATAAAAGTCTGTGGTTGAAAGACGGATCATCTCCCGCGATGAGGGCGGCAATGTTACAGCTATTGCGGGAATTGGGGACCATTCATGAAAAAGATCATTATCGCATTTGCGGCGACGGCGGCACTCGCCGGCTGCGCCAAACGTCCTGACGCTATTGTGCAGGTCGACATTCCAATGGCGGCTTATACGAACCTTAGCTGCGAAGCTCTCGCCGCCGAACTGAAAAAGGAGAGAGCCAAGCTGGACGACTTGTCGAAGCAGCAGATCAGCGCGGCGAACGGCGATGCCTTCGGCGTCTTTCTTGTCGGCGTCCCCATCGGCAGCGTTGCCGGGGGAGACAAGGAAGGCGAAATTGCTGCATCAAAGGGTAAGGTCTCCGCCATGCAGTCCGCCGGCATGAGCAAGGGCTGCAAGCTGCCCGCCTGAAAGGGCGGCGGCGCTCAGGATGAGGCTTTCTTGGGTTCCGACGATCATCTCAAGGTCTCTCTTGAGCGCTGGCGCGGCATTCCCGCCGATCCTCATCCTGAAGGCGCACGCCCAATCGGGCGGAGCCTCAAAGGACGCGCCGCAACGCTTCTCCTTGCATCCTTCCCATGTCGGCGTATCGCCCCTTCCAATAGTGATACCATCCGGACCCACACTGGAACCGAGGTCGGGCTTCCGCAGTTATTCCTGGTCAATTCACCTTCAGGTGCTACTGCCATTAGCGACCATTCCGCGTTCTGGAAAAAAACGATCTCGATCGATCTTGATGCCGGCGAACGGCTGGTTCTCCGCTCACCGCAGGACGCGCTTTATGCACTCGTCTCCGACTGGCCGATCCATGACGGCGTTCATCAGCAAAGAGCCATCGATTTCTGTCGTGCCTGGCTTGCCGGGCGGATGCCGGCCGAGACGGTGCGGCAGGCTTTTATCCTCGCAGCGTTGGAAGCGGGCGTACCAATCGCCGATGATGAGAACGGGGCCGCAAGTTCCGTTTCAAACCCTCCGGTATAAGTCGAGCGACGCAGCCATATCCACTGTCATGCAGTCACATGCGCAGGTTCAATAATATTCATTTTCGCGTATTGCAAATATTGTTCCCGCTGTGTTTGTAAGAATGCGCAGCGTTTATTACGCTCCGATTCTTGGAGATCCAACTGAATGAAAATAAAAGTCCTTGCTTGCGCTGCCTTCCTGATGCTCGCCGGCTGCAATGCCCAGGTGTCGCAATCCGTTGCCGATTCCCAGCGGCCTCCCTCGAATGACGTCCGGCAGAACTTCATCAACCTCATATTCAAGAGAAGTTATAGACACGAAGCGGGAGAAGTCGTCTGGGCCCGGATTTCGAGCGTTGTGCTGCTTGATCCCGAGAAGAAGATCTATGCCTACTGTGTCCGCGTGGTGCCCAAACGCAGCTGGGGAGACTGGGCCTATCTCGGCATCTCTTTCACGGATAGCCAAATCCTAGGCGGGACCGCGAACGATAATCGCTGCAAAGACAAGCGGCTGCGCTACTACCCGTTTCCCGAGCTGACCGGCATGAAGACCTGACCCAGGACGAGGGCTCGGGTTGATTCGCCGTTCCAGGCATTGTTGAGTGGCGGCGCGATTTGCCCCAGCGTTGTGCGAGCGCTGTCAAAAAGCAAATTCCTTGTCTGCGCTGCCCTGCTGGCGCTGGCTGGCTGCCAGGCGCCGGTTCCGCAATCCGTTGCAGATTCCCAGCGGCCGCCTTCCAGCGTAATTCGGCGCGAGCACGTCGATGTGCTGCAGGGAACCATTAAGCCGGGGAACTTCGTAAAGGCCGAGATTTCGAGCGTGGTTCTGCTGAATCCGGAAAAGCAGATATATGCTTATTGCACGCGCACGACGGAACGCAGCAATCCGAATTGGTCCTATATCGGCCTGAGCTTGCAACACGACTTGATAGTGGACTTGAAAAAGAACGACTATCGCTGCCATGACAAGCGGCTGCGTTACTATGATTTTCCTGAATTACGGAACATGAAGTACTGAGGCAGAGGCGGGCTTTTGCCAACCGCGCCGGTCCCCTTCGGGATGCCGTCAGAAGCGGACCGCACCCCGCAGTCCGCGTAACGACGATGACCGGTGCCTCGGACCCGCTCAACCCGCGAGGACCATTCTCACACCTTGCTCACGCGAACACGGCTTCCCTGGAATCATCCATTGTCGACGCCCTGCAGTACCATACGAGCACGACGACCGACCCAATGGGAACTAATAGTGCAAGAAGCTGCCACCATCCGCTTCGGTTGATGTCGTGAAGGCGTCGGGCGGCCACGGCGATCCACGGAAGAAACGTGGCCAGCGACCAGATCCGGTTCAAGGTTTGGCTCCGATCCACGACAAGCAAAGCGATGGCGACGAGAGAGACAAAGAGTGCCGAATACCAGAATTCCGATCGGCTCGCTCTGCCGTTGAAGTTCACATAGTTCTTGAAATAGCTTCCAATCGCCTGGCCGAAACCCATGGCCGGCGGCCGGCCGCCGAAGCGGTTCGGCCCAACCAGCGGTTTTCTGAAAACGAAGAACAATGGCACGCCGAACAGGATCAAGACGATCAACCAGTGAAACAGAGAAAAACTGCCCATGAGAAACCCCAGCTGTGAAACGGCTTAGAGATAAGCGATGTTTGTTTCCGGAGGATTAACCGGTTGGTAATCGAATATGTTTCGCAATCACAGCGTGAGAAACTGCAGCCGCCATGTCGGCGGCGGGATGATGCTTTGAGCGGGCCGCAATCGCCGTCGCTCAGTGCTTGGCCAGCACACGTGCCTGCACCGGCTGCTCGATGCCCTTCAGGGCCAACATGCGGGTTTCGGCGCCTGCCGCGAGGTCGGGGGCCTTCGCGGCCGTTTCTGCCGAGATCAGGATCTCGCCGGCGGCGGCATGGGATTCGAGCCTGGCGGCTTGGTTGACGACGCCGCCGATGGCGGTGAAATCGCTGCGGAAGGTCGAGAATTCGCCGATCTGCACCTCGCCGGAATGGATGCCGACGCCGACGCCGAGGGTGCGGCCGGGTAGGGCCTCGAGCGCCAGGCCATTCAGCGCCGCGGCGCAGTTGCGCTGGATCTCCTGGGCAGCCAGGATCGCGGCGCTGGCGTGATTTTTGCTGACAATGGGAAAATTGAAGATCGCCATCAGGCCGTCGCCCATCTGCTTGTTGACGATGCCGTCATGCGCCCAGATCGCCTGGGCGCAGCGATCCTGGAACAGGCTGACGATCTCGCTCAGCTGCACCGCCTCGATGCGCTCCGACAGGTCCGTGAATCCCCTGATATCGGCAAACAGGATGGTGGCGTCGACGGTGATCTGGCGCTGCTTCTTGACGTACTGGAAAGAGCGTTCGCAGATCGTGCAGATATCGGGGTTCATCTTGCTGCGGGTGATGCCGAAGGCGCGGAAAGGAAGCGCGAGCGGGCCGCCGATCGGGATCGGCATATGCATCTGATCCCAGCAGCCGCGGCAGATCCTGGCGGTGCCGTGCCTGGCCGGCTCACTGGAAGAGGCTGTCGTCATATCGAACAATCCGTCGCCTGATAGCCAAAAAACGAGCTTCCGATACTCGCCTGCTTTTGGCAACTCTCTCCCGATCAAACCGGCTGCGATGGTTTGAAGTATTTCGGCGGGCGCGATTCTGGTCGCCCAGATCGCTGCCAAGCCGAATGTCATCGGTTACAGTCGATTGAGCCAGATCGAAGAAGAGGGCACGCGCGTTTTCAGCCGGACTGACGAAACGCTGCCTCATTAAGGCTATTACCGGCGGGAAGCGATCTGCAGCGCCATATGAAACAAGATTTGCCAATCGATGCGCGCCTGCTGGGCCAGTCGCGCTGCGAGGGTGACTTGCGCTACCGCTAGCCAATCACTTCGTTGCCGGCGGCCGGATCGGCGGCGCCGACCGGGGGAATTACGGTCACACTTGTTACTCCCACTGTCCGATCTCCGATGCGAAACTATGTCCGATCAATGCGCGATGAACCGGTTTCGCCGACGGAGCGCGGGAATTCGCCTCAAAGAGGAGATCGACGCAATGACTGCAACAACGGAGAATGGAAAAGGTGGGCAGGCGATGCACAAGCCCGCGGTCGTCTCGCAGCAGGCCTGGGAAGTGGCTCGTAGGGAACTTCTGGTGAAGGAGAAGGCCCATACCCGCGCTCGCGATGCGCTTGCCGCCGAGCGGCGGCGCATGCCCTGGGTGGTCGTGGAAGAGAATTATGTCTTCGAAGGGCCTGAGGGAAGGGTGAGCCTGCTCGATCTGTTTGCAGGCCGGCACCAGTTGATCGTCTACCGCGCTTTCTACGAGCCAGGCGTCTTCGGTTGGCCCGAGCACGCCTGCCGAGGCTGCTCGATGGTGGCCGATCAGGTCGCCCACGTCGCCCATCTCAACGCCCGCGATACGACGCTGGTTTTCGCCTCACGCGCACCGCAGGCCGATATTGCCCGGCTGAAAGCGCGGATGGGCTGGACGATGCCGTGGGTGACGATCACAGACAGTTTCGACAAGGATTTCGGCGTCGACGAGTGGCACGGCACCAACGTGTTCTACCGCGACGGCGAGCGCATCTTCCGCACCTATTTCATCAACAACCGCGGCGACGAGCAGATGGGCGGCACCTGGAACTATCTCGACATCACGCCGCTCGGCCGCCAGGAAGTCTGGGAGGATTCGCCGGAGGGTTATCCCCAGACAGCGACCTACAAGTGGTGGAACTGGAACGACGCTTATGTCGCCGACGCCGAGCCCGACAAGAAGTGGGTCGAGGTCTCCGATGCCGGCGAGGCGGCTTTCCGGGCCGAGGGTGCAAACGAGAAATCGTGACGAGAGGGCAATTGCCTTGCCGGCCTTGGATAGCAGCCGGCAAGGCGGGCGCCGATGACCGGATTTCAACCGGCTCGGCCGAAGTTCGACCGGGCGGCGTCCGAGGTCTTGAAGGAAATTCAATGCAGAGTGGAAACATTCTGGAACCAGCCGCGTTGTAGCCGTTGCCGGCGGTGTGCCCCCGCGGCCGGATAAGGAGGCTTATTCATGAAGGTCATGATCGTTGAAGATGAGAATATTATCGCTCTGGAGCTGGAACGCATTGCGCAAGAGGCTGGACACCAGACTGTCGGGCCGCTTTCGACGGTGGAGCAAGCTCTCGCCTACGCTCCGAGAAGCGATGTAGCGCTCGTCGATCTCAGCCTTTCCGACGGGCTGAGCGGCGCCCAGCTTGCGCGCCGGCTGATCGATCGCTTCGGCGTGGACGTTATTTTCGTGACCGGTAGTCCCGAGAGTGTCGGCAACGGTATCGCTGGAGCGCTCGACGTGATCTCCAAGCCTTTCACCGACGAAAGGATTGTCAGCGCGCTCTCGCGAGCAAAGGCGGCCCGACGCAAAGATTTTGACAGCAGCAGGGCAGCGATCTGATAAAAAGGAGATTGACGTCGTGCACGTCGCTGGACCCTTCCAGGGAGATCATCCGGATGAGGCACATACTCCTTGCCATTCTCTTCACCCTCACGGCCTGCGCCAACGCGGAAGGCCCTCAACCTCTTTCGGGTAGCCTGACCTATGGCGGAAAGGTCGTTCACTCACCCTATCGACCGGGGACTGTGGTCAAAAATACCTTTCTCGGCCAATTCGGTTATCGTGTATTCGAGACCTATGTGGTTCAACCGGATGGCACACTCAAGCTTACGTCGCAGAGCACAGGCCCGGATTTCCTCTGGCAATGAAGGGGGCCTCGGCTGCGGTCGCGCAGCGAAGGAGCACCTCGGCGACGAGTTTCATCGTGGCGTCCGGCGTGATCTCAAGCGGCGCGCTCAGGCTGTTATCAATTCGCTCGCCGCTTTCGCTTTCATTCCTGCACATTTGAATGTTGCACTGCGGCAAAATTTTCGTCTATACCCCAGGCATTCACCACGGACCCGGTGAGACCCCGGGTGGCTCTTCTGGCCGCCGATCCGCCAGACAACGCAAACCTGCACGCCATCACGCGACCGCTCGGCAGAGCGTGTCGGGCCATGCTTTGCGAGACTCCATCCCATGCTGCTTTCCTCTATCCGTCGCGATTGGGCCGCCAATCCCATGCGCGAAATGCTTGCCGGGGCGGTGGCGACCTTCGCCCTGATCCCCGAGGTCATCGCCTTTTCATTCGTGGCGGGGGTCGATCCAGAAGTCGGCCTGTTCGCCTCCTTCGTCATCGGCATCGTCATTGCGTTTACCGGCGGGCGCCCGGCGATGATTTCAGCGGCGGCCGGGTCGGTCGCACTGGTGGCGGCACCGCTGGTGCACGCCCATGGACTGCCCTATCTGTTCGCGGCCGGGCTGCTGGCGGGGCTGCTGCAGATCGGGTTCGGCCTGCTGCGGCTCGGCGTGCTGATGCGCTTCGTCTCCAAATCCGTGCGCACAGGTTTCGTCAATGCGCTTGCCATCCTGATCTTTGCCGCGCAGATGCCGCACATTATCGGCGCCGGCTGGATGGAATATGCCGTGCTGGGCGCCGGGCTTGCGATCATCTATCTGACGCCGCGGATCACTACGGCGATCCCGTCGCCGCTGATCTGCGTCCTGATCCTGACCGTCGCCTCGGTGTCTTCAGGGCTTCCCGTTCTCACCGTCGCCGATCTCGGCAGGCTGCCGGATTCGCTTCCGGTGTTCGCCTTGCCGGCGGTGCCGCTGACGCTGGAAACCCTGCGGATCATCGCCGGCCCCGCACTGGCCATCGCCATGGTCGGGCTGCTGGAATCGATGATGACCGCGAGCGTCGTCGACGATCTGACGGATACGCCGAGTTCGAAAAACCGCGAATGCACCGGTCTCGGTCTCGCCAATGCGGCCGCGAGCCTGTTCGGCGGCATCGCCGGCTGCGGCATGATCGGCCAGACGGTGAGCAACGTGAAATATGGCGGGCGCGGCCGGCTCTCGACGCTGTTTGCCGGCGCGTTCCTGCTGATCCTGATGGTGCTCCTGAAGCCATGGGTTTCCGAGGTTCCGGTCGCGGCGCTGGTGGCGATCATGGTGATGGTCTCGATCGACACCTTCGACTGGTCGTCGCTCCGGGCCGTGGTGGTCCATCCTCGGATGTCGAGCGCCGTCATGGTGGCGACCGTCGTGGTCACCGTCTTCACCGCCAATCTGGCGCTGGGCGTGACGGTCGGGGTACTGCTCAGCGGCGTGTTCTTCACCTTCAAGGTCGCCCGCCTGCTGCGCATCGATGTCGCGCCCGATCAATCCGCCGGACGGCGCGCCTATCGCGTGTCGGGCCAAGTGTTTTTTGCCTCCGCCGATGTCTTCGTCGACGCCTTCGACATTCAGGACGCGATCGGCAAGACCGTGCTGATCGACGTCTCCGAGGCGCATTTCTGGGATATCACCGCCGTCGCAGCGCTCGACAAGGTCGTGCAGCGATTCAAGGCACATGGCATCGCCGTTGAGGTCGCAGGCCTCAATCAGGCGAGTGCAACCTTGATAGAAAGCCTCGACGGCAAGGTGGTGCTGAAGGAAGTGTAACGGGGCTACCGCTATATGATGGCGAAGTCGTCGCTGCCATCGGCTCCCGCGTTCAACCGTCTGGCGGCGAGTTCGATAAAGGTCTTGACCAGAGGCGGCAGGTGCCGGCTGCTCGGATAGACGACGTGCAGGCCGCCGACTGGGGTCGTGTAGCCGTCGAGAACGCGGCACAGCCGCCCATCCCTGATATAGGCGTTTGCGACCCCATGGGGCAGTCGGGCGATGCCGTAACCGGCGATCGCCGCGGCCATGACCGCCTGCATTTCATTGGCGGCGAAGCGCCCCGAGACCGGGATCGTTTCCTGTCCGTGCGGGCCTTCGAGCAGCCATTGCGCATGGGTGGATTGGCCGGCGATAACGCAGTCGTGGCGGACGAGATCTGCCGGGCGATCGGGCGCGCCGCAGCGGGCGAGATAGTCGGGGCTCGCGCAGAGCAAGCGATGGGTAGAGCCGAGCTTGCGGGCGATCAGCGTCGAATCCTCCAGAATGCCGGTGCGGAAGGCGAGGTCTATGCCGTTTTCGACGAGATTCAGCCTGTCGTCGGTCAGCCGCAATTCGACCCTCGACTTCGGGTAGGTCGTCAGAAGGTCGAAGATCGCGTCCTGTAGGAAGTGGCCGCCGAAGCCGACCGGCGCCGATATGCGGATCGTGCCGGCGGGCTCCGCCCTTGCCTCCGCAAGACGCAGGTTGGCGCCTTCGATCGTGCGGAGCGCCTGGCTGCTTTCCTCGTAATAGAGGCGGCCGGCATCCGTCGGGCTGAGGCTGCGGGTCGTGCGCTGCAGCAGGCGCAGGCCGAGTTCGCGCTCGAGAGCGGCAATGCGTCGGCTGACTGTTGTCTTCGGCATGCCGAGCAGGCGCGCCGCGGCGGTGAAGCTGCCGGCCTCGATGACGCGGGCGAAGATCATGATATCGTTGAGGTCGAGCATTGTAGCCTGATATGGTACGATGTTTCCCAATTATAGGCTATTATGGTCCAATGCAACAGGCCCTAACTTTGCTCCATCAGTCACAAGCAAGGAGCAGACAGATGAACAATACACGAAACGTTCTGGTTGCCGGCGCCACCGGCCAGCAGGGCGGCGCGGTCGTTCGCGCCCTGATCGCGAGGGGACACCGTGTCAAGGCGATCTCACGCAAGCCGGACAGCGATGGCGCAAAGCGGCTGGCCGCGGCTGGGGTCGAGGTCGTCGCCGGCGATCTCAACGATGGCGCATCCGTGGCGAGGGCGGTTGAGGGCGTCGATACGATGTTCCTGATGGGCAATAGCTACGAGGCCGGGACGGAGGCGGAAACGCGCCAGGGCATCACCGTGGCCGATGCGGCAAAGGCCGCCGGCATCGGTCACCTGATCTATTCCTCCGTTGGCGATGCGGACAAGAAAACCGGCATTCCGCATTTCGACAGCAAGTACCTCGTCGAAAAGCATATCGCAGGCCTCGGCATTCCCTATACGATCAGCGCGCCCGTCGCCTTCATGGAAAATACGGTGGCGCCCTGGGCGATCGACGGGTTGCGCCAGGGCGTCTACGCCGCTGCCCTGCCGCCGACCCGCCCGCTGCAGCAGATCACCATCAAGGACATCGGCGCTTTCGTTGCAGCACTGGCCGAGCGGCGCGAACAGGTGTTCGGCAAGCGTTTCGATATTGCCGGTGACGAATTGTCTGGCGAGCAGCAGGCGAAGATCCTGTCCGAGACGCTCGATCGGCCGATACGCTACCAGGAGTTGCCGATCGCCGCCATGCGGCAGCAGAGCGAGGACGCGGCGCTGATGTTCGAATGGTTCGACCGCACCGGCTACGACGCCGACATCGCTGCCCTGCGCCGCGATTTCCCTGATGTCGGCTGGCACAGCTATGCCGATTGGGCGCGGGGCTTCGACTGGAGCGTTCTCGGCAAGGCATCCGCCTGATACACTCCCCGTCGTCCCCGGCCTGAACCGGGGACGACGGGGAGCCCGACCCGCCTTGCGCAAGGCGACGGATCGCTCGGCTCCAAGGCGATAGACCATCGTTGTTGAAGAGGGAGGTTTCAATGCCGTCGAGTTTCAATGTCGAAAGTGCGGATGGTTATGAGCGGCTGATGGGGCGCTGGAGCAAGAGGCTGGCGCCGCTGCTGATCGATTTCGCCGGATTGGCGGACGGGGATCGCGTGCTGGATGTCGGCTGCGGCACAGGCAGCCTGACTTTTGCGCTGGCGGGAAGACCGGGCTTGAAGGAGATCGCCGCGATCGATTATTCGCCGGTTTTTGTCGAGGCGGCGACACGGCGCAATACCGATCCGCGGATCGCGATCCGGCAGGCGGATGCCTGCGCGCTGCCCTTTGAGGATAACCGCTTCGACCGGGCGATCTCGTTGCTCGTGCTGCATTTCGTGCCGGAGGCGGGCAAGGCTGTTTCGGAAATGGCCCGTGTCGTACGCCCGGGCGGTGTGGTTGCCGCCGCCGTCTGGGACCATTACGGTGGCATGCCGATCATGCGGATGATGTGGGACACGGCTGTCATGCTCGACGAGGACGCGCTGCCGCTGCGTCGCAAATACTGCTTCCAGCCGATGATGCGGCCGGGGGAGATGAAGCAGAGTTTTGTCAGTCAAGGCCTCGTCGACGTCGAGGAGACGTCGCTGCTGATCCGGATGGAATACGGCTCCTTCGAGGACTATTGGGGGCCGATCGCCGCTGGCGAGGGGCCGCTCGGCAAATATGTCGCCGGGCTGGACCCGGCCAAGCGAAAGGCAGTCGATGCGGCCGTCAGGGCGGCATATGAAGCCGGCGAGCCGGATGGGCCGCGGTCGTTTGCGTCGGTGGCGTGGGCGTGCCGGGGCAGGGTTGTTTGAGTGACGTTGCGGATGCTCCGAGGCTCCTCATCCGAAGGGCGAGACGGGTGCTCCGGCGGCTGATGGATGCAAGAAGCAATGTTGCGGCGCGTACTTCGAGGCTCCGCCCTGTCGGGCTGCGGACCTCAGCATGAGGGGGATTGGTGGGTGCCGCCCCGCGGACAAGGAGCGCCGGGAGGTGCTCCCGCCACCGGACCGCCGCTCTTAATCACGACAAACGTGATGGAACTCGGTCAGCATCGCTGCCGTTGTTTCCGCTGTCTCCGATTGCGAATGTGCTTTCCCGCAACCGCAGCCCTGACAGCCGCAACCCGCCCGTTTTGGGCACCCCTTCCGACGGCATCCGGAATTGCCCGCCTCGCCGCCGCTTTCGGACGGAGGAATATCAGATGTCCGCTTTGGAAAGCCTGCGCCGGCTGACGCCGCAGCAGCGTAACACCGTCATCGCCAGCTATCTCGGCTGGACGCTCGACGCCTTCGATTTCTTCATTCTCGTCTTCGTTCTTAAATATATCGCCGAGGAATTCCATACCGACGTCCCCGCCGTCTCGGTGGCGATCTTCCTGACGCTCGCCATGCGGGCGCTCGGCGCACTGATCTTCGGACTGGCGGCCGATCGATACGGCCGGCGCATCACGCTGATGGCCGACGTGCTGCTCTATTCGCTGTTCGAATTCCTCACCGGCTTTTCCACCGGCCTCACCATGTTCCTGGTTCTCCGAGCACTCTATGGCATTGCTATGGGCGGTGAGTGGGGCGTCGGCGCCTCGCTGGTCATGGAGACGGTGCCGGAGGAAAGCCGCGGCATCGTCTCAGGCATCCTGCAGGCGGGTTATCCCTCGGGCTATCTGATCGCCTCGATCGTGTTCTTCCTGCTCTTTCCCGTCATCGGCTGGCGCGGCATGTTCTTCATCGGCGCGGCTCCGGCGCTGCTCGTGCTCTACATCCGGCGGAATGTCGAGGAGAGTCCCGCCTTTCTGAGACGGCAGGCCGAGGGGCGCCCGCCGTTCTTGACAGTGCTGCGCGAAAATATCCCGCTGTTCATCTGGGCGGTGCTCTTGATGACGGCGTTCAACTTTTTCAGCCACGGCACGCAGGATATCTACCCGACCTTCCTCGAAAGCCAGCGCAACTATTCGAGCTATACGGTTGGCGCCATTGCCATCGTCTACAATATCGGCGCGATCTGCGGCGGGCTGTTCTTCGGGGCGCTGTCGCAGCGGATCGGCCGCAAGCGGGCGATCGTCACTGCCGCGCTGATCGCCGTGCCGGTGGCCCCGCTCTGGGCCTATGCGCCGGGGCCGGTGCTGCTCGCCATCGGTGCTTTCCTCATGCAGTTCTTCGTGCAGGGCGCCTGGGGCATCGTGCCGGTGCATCTGAACGAGCTGTCGCCGGACGAGGTGCGCGGCACCTTCCCGGGCTTCGCCTATCAGCTCGGCAACCTGCTGGCCTCCGGCAATGCGACGCTGCAGGCGGGCCTCGCCGCTCGCTGGGATGGCGATTACGCCTATGCGCTGCTGATCGTCGCGGCGGTGGTGGCGCTCGCCGTCGCCCTGCTCGCCGGCTTTGGCTACGAGAAAAAGGATGTGCGCTTCGGCATGGAGGAAGCCAAGGAGCCGCATGGCGCGATGCGAATCTAGCGCTGCCGGCGGTTACAGAGGCCGGCGGCTGATGTCGCCGGTCTTTGCTCATGGCCTACCGGCCATGGCCAGTGCTGGAAAACGTGCCGCCGGCTATCCGCCTCGTCTCTGCCGCATGAGACGATCGGTCCGAGCCTCGGGGGCTTGCCGTCGAATGGCGGCGTGCTAGGTAGAGCTCGCCGGTATCGAACCGGATCGACCGTTTCCTCCACAGCCCGAGTTACTCCATGTCCTTTTCTCCCGCCGCCCTTTGGCCTGTCATCATGCTGTTTGCCTCCAACATCTTCATGACCTTTGCCTGGTATGGCCATCTCAAGCACAAGAGCAGCGCCATCTTCCTTGCCATCCTCGTCAGCTGGGGCATCGCCTTCTTCGAATATTGCCTGGCAGTGCCGGCCAACCGTATCGGCTCGGCGGTCTATACGACGGCGCAGTTGAAGACGATGCAGGAGGTGATCACGCTGTTGGTCTTTGCCGGCTTTTCGATCTTTTGGCTCGGCGAGAACCTGACCTGGAATCACGCGATCGGCTTTGCGCTTATCGCAATTGGAGCATCCTTCATCTTTCGGGCGTAAATTGTAGTTTTTTCAACAGATTACAAATCGTCCATGTCTGGATATCGCCACATTTCCTACAGATTGCCGTCGCAATCGGCTGGCAGCCTGTCACTCTTTATTGATCAGGAGTTGACCGGCCATGAGCCTCTCTTTCCCGACGATGGCTGCGATCCGGTTCGGCTATGGGTTCCGGCCGGGCGAGACGCCGCCGCAGAACAAGGACGAGCTGATCGGTCAGCTCGGCAAGGGCGTGGCGGCGACGCCGGACTTTCCGCTCGGCGGTCCCGACATGCGCCATCGCGCGATCCTCAGCCTGCAGGAGCAGCTGAGGCAGATCCGCGAGGACGCCAAGACGGTGACCGACGACCCGGCGCGGCGCGAGATGCGAAAGGGCGTGCAGCACCAGGCGCAGCAGCAGTTCCAGCATGATGCGAACCTGCGGCTGATGCAGGCGGTGCTGTCGCCCTACGGCTTCTACGAGCGGCTTTCGACCTTCTGGAACGATCATTTCTCCACCAGCGCCAATAAGAGCCTGCCGATGCGCCTCATCGTGCCGCTCTATGAGACCGAGGCGATCCGGCCGTTTATCGCAGGCAAGTTCGGTGATCTGTTGCGCAGCGCCACGGCCCATCCGGCCATGCTGATCTATCTCGACCAGGCGGATTCGCTCGGGCCGGATTCGGCCGGCGGTATCAAGCGCAACAAGGGGCTGAACGAAAATCTCGGCCGCGAACTGCTGGAGTTGCACACGCTCGGCGCCGGCAGCGGCTACAGCCAGGCCGATGTGACGGCGGCGGCCATGGTGCTAACGGGGCTCACCATCGACCGCAAGGAGATGGACATCGCCTTTCGGCCGAATATTTCCGAGCCCGGCCTGCATGAGGTGCTCGGCGTCAGCTATGGCGGGCGCAAGCGCTCGCGAGACGATTATCTCGATATGCTCGACGATCTTTCCGTCCATCCGAAGACGGCGGCGCATATCAGCCGCAAGCTGGCAGTGCATTTCGTCTCCGACCAGCCCGACGAGGGCATGGTGTCCAACATGGCGACCGTCTGGAAGAAGACGGATGGCGATCTCACCGCCGTCTACACCGCCATGCTCGACCATCCCGCCGCCTGGCAGAACGAGGGCGCCAAGGCGCGACAGCCCTTCGACTACGTCGTTGCGGGTCTCAGGGCGCTGAATGCGGGGCCGGTCAACGGCGTCGTCGGCAGCTTCCTGGCGGCAAACCAGCAGGGCACTGAGGAGGGTGACATGGCGACCAATACGCCCGGCATGGTGGGATCGCCTGTGACCACGGATCCTGCCGGCGAGGCGAGGGACAAGCGTCTCAAGGCCTTCCGGACGGCGCGGGCGCTGGGGCAGGGGGCGCTGAAGCGCATGGGACAGCCGACCTGGCTGCCGCCGAGCCCAGCCGGCTTCGAGGAAGGTTTTTCCGCCTGGATCACAGGCAGCCAGCTCGCCGAGCGACTGGCTTGGGCAAGACGCGCTTCTGCACAGTTCGGCCGCGACGAGGATCCGCGCGAATTCCTGAAGTCGACGCTTGCCGATGCTGCGCGCGACGAGACGATCCGCGTGGTGTCGCAGGCGCCGAACAAGATCAGCGGCCTGACGCTGGTGCTGGCATCGCCTGAATTCAACCGCCGATAGGAGACTTTCGCCATGACACTGTCGATGAACCGGATCTCGCTTTCCCGCCGCGGTTTTCTGACCTCAGCCTGCTGTCTCGCTGCCGCTCCCGTCTTCACCCCGGTCACCTTCGCGGCGATGCCGGGTGACAACCGCTTCGTCACCATCGTGCTGCGCGGCGCGATGGATGGGCTGGATCTGGTGCAGCCCTATGGCGATGCCGGCTTTGCCGCGCTCCGGCCGACCTTGGCGCTGACGCCCGATACAGGGCTTCTCGACCTCGATGGACATTTCGGTCTTAATCCCGCCGCCGCCGATCTGATGCCGCTGTGGAAGAGCCGGGAACTCGCCTTCGTGCAGGCGGTGTCGACGCCCTATCGCGACCAGCGCAGCCATTTCGACGGTCAGGATATGCTGGAATCGGGCGGTGAACATGTCGCCGAGGAAAAGACCGGCTGGCTGAACCGGGCACTTGCGGTCATTCCGCGCTCGGATGCGCGCAAGGCAATCGACGTCAATACCTCGACCGAGCTGATCCTCTCCGGGCCGAACGACGTCGATGTCTGGGCGTCGGATTCCAATCTGGCGCCGGCGCGCGACGAGATGCAGTTCCTGGCGCGGCTCTATGCCGGCGATCCGCCGTTTGCCGCGGCACTTGCCGAGGCGACGCGGGCCGACGCCGCCTCGATGATGGTCGAGCCGGATGGCCAGCGCGGCGAGAAGGTTGCCGATGTGGCGGCGCTCGCCGCCAACATGCTGAAGGGCGATTACCGCATCGCCAGTTTCTCGATCACCGGCTGGGATACACATATCGGCCAGGCCAGCCAGTTCAAGCGGCCGGCACAGGATCTCGCCCAGGCGATCAACACGTTGAAGACGACGCTCGGGCCTGAGATCTGGTCAAAGACCGTGGTGCTCGCCATGACAGAATTCGGACGCACCGCCCGCCAGAACGGCTCCGCCGGCACCGACCACGGTACCGGTGGCTGTGCGCTGCTGGCGGGCGGCGCGATCAACGGCGGCCGTATTCTCGGCAAGTGGCCCGGCATCGGCGACGGCCAGCTGCTCGACGACCGCGACCTGATGCCGACCGCCGACGTGCGCGAGGTGGCGGCGGCGATGCTCTATCGGCTGTTCGATGTCGGGGTGGACGATCTGACGGGGAAGATCTTTCCGGGTTTGGGGTTTGATAAGGGATCGCAGTTTTTGAGAGGGTGAATGGGCTGCTCTCTGTTCTCCCCAGCGGGGAGAAGGTGGCCCGAAGGGTCGGATGAGGGGGCCGCGCGGTACACCATTCATTGCCCTTCGCTTGCGCTCCGCGCATTCGCGGCCTTGCCGCTCACCCCCTCATCTGGCCTGACGGGCATCTTCTCCCCGCTGGGGAGAAGAGGGAGCAAGCCGCTGCCCGGCCCTTCGCTTGGGCTCAGGGCGTTCGTCGCTGCAATCGATTCACTGGATCGATTGCTCGGGCCGCGCCCGATCGCTCCTCACCCCAGCACATCATAGAGCCGGAAGATGAAACTGACCTGATAGACCAGGTTGGCGATGATGAAGCCGGTGTGGAAGCGGCGGTTGGGGGTCCAGGCGGCGAGGACGCACAGCAGGATGTAGACGATGTTGCGGGCGGGATATTCCCAGCCGAGCGAGAGGATGCGTTCCGGCCCCTTGATCGCCGTGTCGAGGATATCGACGGCATAGATCAGGCCGAGGATGCCGAAGAACCATTTGCGCCGGGAAATGAAATACTCCTCGTAGCCGCCATATTCATCGAGGCTCGCCGGGAAGAGCAGGGCGCAGAGCAGGAAGAACAGGCTGCAGAAGCAGACGAGGAAGAGATAGATGCCGAAGCCGATCGCAGGCACGGCCTGCAGGCGATATTCCCACCACCAGATGTGAATGATGAAGAGGAACAGGGAGAGCGCCCAGCCGAGATGGACGGCATAGACTTTCGCCTTGCCGGGATGCTGGACGATGCCGGCAACGCCGGTCAGCAGCCTGGCAAGCGAAAGGCTGATGACCATGCCCATCACCACCTTGATGTGAAGGAAGACTTCCGGCGAGGTGACCGTTTCCATGCCTCATCCCTCGGTTTCGAGAGTGTTACTCCTCGGGGACGGCCTTCGGTTTGCCCTCTTCGTCGAGCGCCACCATGATGAATGTGGCGGCGGTAACCTTCTCCATCTTGGCGTAACGGGCACGATGCGCCCAAGCTTCGACGATCAGCGTGATCGAGGTGCGGCCGACGCGCTCGATGTCGGTGTAGACCGACAGCGTGTCGCCGATCTTGACGGGCAGTTCGAAGGCCATCTCCTTGACGGCGGCTGTGACGACGCGGCCCCTGGCGCGCTCGGCGGCGCGGATACCCGATGCAAGGTCCATCTGCGCCATGACCCAGCCGCCGAAGATATCGCCGGCCGGGTTGGCATCACCCGGCATGGCGAGCGTGCGCAGCGTCAGTTCGCCTCTCGGCTTGGCGGCATCGGTCATCAAAAGTTCTCCATCTGGTGCGGGTCATAGACCGGCGATTCACTGATGAGTACCCTAGTGCAAAGGCTGGAGGCTGTAAAAGACTGCCGGACCAGGTCCTTGGGGTAGACGGCGGCCGAAAGATGCCGAACCGGGCACAGATCAAAATTCCATTCAATTTCAATTGGTTGAATATTAAAGCCAATACCTCCCTTACGTTATTTAATTGTCTTCTAATCAAACTTTACGCTCCAGTAATTCTGATGGGCCAGTATGTGAACGATTTCACATAGAAGACTCGCCGGGAACCTCATGCGCAACATCAAGATTTCCACACGCCTTTACTGCCTCGTCGGCTTCACGCTTGCCGTGCTCGCAGCAACGATGGTGTTCTTTCTGAACTATTCCTATTCCGAGCTTCAAGCGGAGCGGAAGGCGGGGTTGGAGAAGATGGAGGCGACGGCGATCGGCATCTTCGACAAATATTACAAGATGGAGCAGGCGGGCACGATGACCCGCGAGCAGGCTCAGGCAGCCGCCAAAGACGTGATCGGCGCGATGCGCTACGGCGCCGACGGCTATTTCTGGATCAACGACATGCATCCCACCATGGTGATGCATCCGATCAAGCCGGCACTGAATGGCACCGACATTTCGCAGATGAAGGATCCGAACGGCAAGTTCCTGTTCGTCGAATTCGTCAACAAGGTGAAGAAGGACGGCAAGGGCTTCGTCGATTATTACTGGCCGAAGCCGGGCGCCGACGAGCCGGTGTTGAAATATTCCTATGTCGCCGGCTTCGAGCCCTGGGGCTGGATCGTCGGTACCGGCGTCTATGCCGACGACCTTGCCGCCCTCTATCGCCAGAATGCGATCTGGGCGGCGGTGCTCTGCCTGCTCGGTGCGGCCGCCACGATTGCCATCGCCTATGCCATCGTGCGCAGCGTCACCGTGCCGATCGCCCGGCTGAAGACGGCAATGAATGCGATCGCCGCCGAGGAAGCATCGGTGGAGATCGCCGGCAGCGATCGTCGCGACGAAATCGGCCAGATGGCCAAGGCGCTGCTGGTGCTGCGCGATTCCGTCGACGAGCGCAGCGCGCTGCGCGGCCGGGAAGACGAAAGGCAGCGGCAGATCGAGGACGAGCGCCGCGGCAACGAGGCGAGCCTGCGTTCGGCTTCCGAGCGGCAGACACTCGCGATGCAGGCGCTCGGCGTCGGCCTGGAAAAGCTTGCGGGCGGCGACCTGACGGTTGCGATCGGCGATATCGGCGAGGATTACGCCAAGCTGAGGGGTGACTTCAACGCCGCCGTCGATGCGCTGAACGGCGTCATCCACGCGATCGCCGAATCGAGCCGCGTCGTCAACGACAGCGCTTCCGATATCAGCGAAGCAACCGGCAACCTGTCGAAGCGGACGGAACAGCAGGCGGCGGCCCTTGAAGAGACGGCGGCAGCGCTCGACGAGATCACCGCCACGGTCAAGACGGCATCCGAGCGGGCGAACGAGGCGCGCGAGATGGTGGCCGAGACCAAGGCGAGCGCCGGACGCTCCGGCGAGATCGTCCGCAATGCGGTAACGGCGATGGGCCGGATCGAGGAATCTTCGAGCCGGATCAACCAGATCATCTCGGTTATCGACGAGATCGCCTTTCAAACGAACCTGCTGGCGCTCAATGCCGGCGTCGAGGCGGCGCGGGCAGGCGAGGCGGGCCGCGGCTTTGCCGTCGTCGCGCAGGAAGTGCGCGAACTCGCCCAGCGTTCGGCCAATGCGGCTAAGGAGATCAAGGAACTGATCAGCCGGTCGGCGACGGAGGTCGAGGGCGGGGTGGCACTGGTGCGCTCGACGGGCGAGGCGCTGCTGGAGATCGAGTCGCTGGTCAACAAGGTCAACGACCACGTCGCGTCGATCGCTACGGCGGCACGCGAGCAGTCGACCGGGCTGAACGAGATCAACGGCTCCGTCAACCATATGGATCAGATGACGCAGCAGAATGCCGCAATGGTCGAGGAGACGACGGCGGCAAGCCGCACGCTGGCCGACGAAAGTACCCAGCTGAAGACGCTTCTTTCGAATTTCCGGCTGCGCGGAGCAGGGCAATCGCCTGGAGCCCGGTACACACGGGCAGCGTGAGTTAAACGACAGATCAAAGGCCGCGAAAGCGGCCTTTTTCATCTCCGTCGCGTTCAGATTGTGCCGGTAAGTTTTCATTCACCGTTTTTAATTAAAATTGGAGTGAGTTTTTTCTGTCACTGCCCAGTCGGCCTGTGGAAGCGATAAGAGTATGGCGTTTGTTTCCTTTCCTCGGCGATCCCTTTTGCCCCTGCTGCTCTCGGCGACGCTGACGACCTGTTCGATCAGCGACGGGCTGGTGCCGCCGGCCAATGTCGACAGCGGCCCCAGAGTCAGCTCGATCTCGCCCGCACGGGCGCCGGCGGCGCGCATGGCGCCCTCGGTGCGCATGGCGCCGGTGGAAAGTCAGGCCTCCTATCCCGTTTTCAATGCGCCGGTCGGCAATAGCCAGGGCTCGGTCGATTACCTCAATACGCCGAACCTTGCCGGCACCGGTCATGCCGCGCCCTCCCAACCGGCGGCGCGCGGGGGGCGGCTGCCGATGATCGACAGCGATGAGGCGCTGGCGGCGGGCCAGCCGAGCGGCAACTGGGGCGGCACGCAGAACCTTGCGATCCCTTCCGGTGGCGTCAATATGGATGACGAACTTGGAGCAGAGCCGGTCGTCGGGTTGGCGCAGGAACAACAGCAGCAGATCGCCGAGGGCAATGCGACCGAGCCCGTCGTTGACGGCATCGGCACCGATAGTCCTAAGCAGGTGAACCAGCCGCTACGCCAGCCCGCACCGCAGCCGATGCCGCAGCCGGCGGCACAGGCACAGATGAGCCGGGCGCCCGCCTGGAACGACGGTAGCCCTGTGGTGGCGCCGGCACGCGTTCCGGAAGAGGACGAAAGCGAAGAGGTCGCGATGTTGCGGCCGAACAATCCGATGATGAGCGAACCGGCCGCACCCGTCGATCCCAGCGTCATGCCGACCTCCGAGCTTGCCTGCCGGCGCGAGCTGAAGCGCATGGGCGTGCTCTTCGACGAGAAGCCGCCGATCTCGAACGGGCCGGCCTGCCAGGTGCCCTATCCGGTATCGCTGAAGGGGCTTTCCGGCAGTATCGGTGTCAAGCCGGCGGTAACGCTGAACTGTCAGGTGACGCTCGCCTTCGCCAAATGGGTGAAGAACGAGTTGGCGCCGTCAGCCCGCTACCGCTACTGGAGCGGCATCAGGACGATCCAGCCTCTTGGCGGCTATTCCTGCCGCCGCATGAACAACAGCCGGCAGCGATACAATCCGATGTCTGAACACGCCCGCGGCAATGCCATCGACGTCGGCAAGTTCGTGCTGAAGAACGGCCATGAGATCGATGTGCGCAAAAAGGGCCTGTTCTCGCTGCGCGAGGGTCGGCTCTTGAAGGCGGTGCGCACTGACAGCTGCCGCTATTTCAACACCGTGCTCGGGCCCGGCAGCAACCCGGAGCACTGGAACCACTTCCACTTCGACCTTCGTTCCCGCAAGAGCGGCAAGGTCTATTGCGACTAATATCTGTCCCCTTGAACCGTGCGGCGCGGGTGCGGCTGTGGTCGCGGCAAATAGGCCTGCTGGCAGAAAATGGTTCATCCTGGCCGCCCGGCGCGCTATAGATTGCCGGGCGGATTGCCGTTTGAGAGTTAGATCCATGAGCTATGATTTCCATGTCGGCCAGAAGGTCGTGTGCATCAATGATACCTTCAAACACGTCAGCATCGACCAGCTCATCCGCAAAGGCGAGATCTATACGATCCGCTGGGTGGGGGAATATACCCATTATGTCGACGGCACATTCATCGGGGTGAAGCTCGCGGAAATCCATCGCGGCAATGACGACGGGCCGGAAGGTTACGGCGCGGCCGACATGCCTTATCGCGCGACGCGCTTCCGGCCGCTGGTGAAGGACAAGATCGCATCACTGCGCAAGCTGCTCGCCCCGACGCCCGATGCACCGGCGGAGCCAGAGGAAAAGGTCAGGAATAAAGAGAAGGCCTGAGGGCCGCTCCTGTACCGGCCTGTCGCCATCTTGAAAGGTGGTGATCCGATCAGACTGGCTTCCTGCTGAGGAACAGGCCGGTCTCCCTGCTGACATCGAGTGCGCCGCTGCCTTGCCTGAAGGCATCGGCGATCGCTTGGCGGAAGCGGGTGAGTTGAGGCTCGCCGGCGCCTTCGCCGGGCGGATAGGAGGTGAGGGCCAGGAAGACATCTTCGGACTCGGTAATCCGCATGCTTGCCGGATACTGCAACATGGCGACGTTTCCGAATTGCGTCCGCATCATTTGCTCGGCTGCGTCATATCCAAAGGCTACGGCGGCCGGATCGGTCGGCGCGCTGCCGAAGACGGTCGTCAGGCGATAGATCTCGCGCATATTGCCGATGCCGTTGGTGGTGACCGCGAGAAAGCCGCCCGGTTTCAAGACCCTTGCCATCTCCGCGATGCCGGCGGCCGGGTCGGGCAGGTGATAGAGCATATGCATGGCGATCACCAGATCGAAGGCGCCGTCTTCGAAGGGAAGTGCGGCGGCATCGGCCCGGCAGCCTCGAACGGAGCTGAAGGGCAGCGCGCTGCAGCGCGCCACTGCCTCATCGACCATGCCTGACGAAAGGTCGGTCAGCGTCACAAGCAGATCCTCCGGCAGCAGACTTGCCGTTGCCGCCCAGAACCATGCCGGCCCGCAGCCGACGTCGAGTACGCGATCTCCCGGTTCCAGGGGCAACTGCCCGGCAACCCACGGAAACCAGCCGGTTTTGGCGATGGTATATTCGGTATGGAGTCTGGCGCGGGCGGCGAGCTTGCGGCTGTCGCCATACTGCACGGCATTGCCTTCGGCTATGGAGGACATCTCAATTCTCCGTCTTCCTCGTCAAGTCCCGGGGCCTTAAGGCAGAGCCTATAGAGGGCTTCGTTCCCGGACAAGACGCGACTATGCGCCGCTTGGGCCTGCCTGCACGGCAGGCTCAAGCCCTATGGGGAGATAATAAATCGCATCCGATTAAATCGGAATGGTGTTGACATCAAAATCGGCTCGGCGTATTAGAGCGCATGCGATTAAATCGGATGCGCTAAAAATATCAAACCGGAAGGATACGACAATGACTGAGAAGCTTCTTTTCGCCGGCAGGACCCATATCGCCGGCGGCCGCAACGGCTATGCACGCAGCAGCGACGGCACGCTCGACATCAAGCTGCCGCAGCCGCATCCGGCGGCCGAAAACCTGTTCGGCGCCGCCTGGTCGGCCTGCTATATTGGCGCCATCGAACTCGCCGCCGCGCAGCGGAAGATCACCTTGCCAGCCGGTCCCGAGGTCGATGCAGAGATCACGCTCAACGGCGATAACGGCTCGTACTTCCTGCGCGCACGGCTCAATGTCAGCCTGGCAGACATCGATCGCGGGATCGCGCAGGAGTTGATCGAGGCGGCCCACGGCATCTGCCCTTATTCCAAGGCGGTCCACGGCAATATCGACGTCGAAACCAGGCTCGTCTGAACGGGAAGGGCCGGCCTCGCGCCGTCACCTTCAAGCGGGGGTCTGCCGATTGGCGGCAGACCCGTTTCTGAGCCAACAGTCCAACCTGCCGATCCGGAGGATGCGCCATGATCAACAGCCAGGCCGAGCCGCACCAAGCCTATGACGAGTTTTCGCTTGTGCTCGATCCCGATGTCTACGAGCCGTTGCCTGACGATTGGCTGATCGGCATCACCGACGTCGTCAGCTCGACCGCGGCAATCCGATCGGGGCGCTATGAAGACGTCAACTATGCCGGCGCATCGATCATCGCCGCTCTCGGCAATGCCTGGGGTTCGTTCGATTTTCCCTTTGTGTTTCGCGGAGACGGAGCAGCCTTCGCCTTGCCGGAAAACGGCATCATGGCCGCGACATCGGCCTTGCGTGATGTCGCGGGCTTTGCCAAAGCCGAGCTTCATCTCGACCTGCGTGTCGGGCTCGTCGCCGTCGGCGAAATCCGCGCGAACGGGCGCGACGTCAGGATCGCGCGCTATGCCGCTTCCGAGAGTGCGACCTATGCGATGTTTGCCGGAGGCGGGCTCAAATGGGCGGAACAGCAGCTCAAGAAGGGACGCCTTCTGGTCAAGCCCGGCCGTTATGCGATGAAGCCTGACCTGACGGGCTTGAGCTGCGACTGGGCACCGTTCCCGAGCCAGCTCGGCGAGATACTATCGTTGTTGGTCGAGCCGCGCTACCAGACGCGCCCGGAAGTCTTTGCGGCGCTGGCGAAACGCGTACTCGCGGTTTTCGACGCCGCGCCGCGCCGGTCTCATCCGCTGTCCGGAGGGACGAATATGGCAAGAGAAAAGCAGGTCAGCGCGAAACGCTGGTCGGACGTTGCCTCCAATTCGGATTTCCGCAAGTTCGACGACGGCCTGCGCCTGACGCTGGACTGCGCGCCGGAGCAGATCGACAGTGTCGAAGCCATGCTCATTGCGGCCCGGGCACGCGGCGAGATTGATTTCGGTCTGCACCGCCAGTCTCACGCGCTGATGACCTGCCTCGTGCCATCGGGCCGGCCGGATTCGCATCTGCATTTCCTCGATGGAATGGGCGGCGGTTACGCGAAAGCGGCCGAGATGATGGAGGAGGGCGCACTCGCGGAGGTGGCGCGGTCGTGCCCGTTGTAGGCTGGGGTTCGCACTACTTGTCCTCCTTCATTCCGGTGCTTGTCATAGGAATCCAGTGCGCCCAAGTCCTTGGGCGCGGGAGAATATTAAAGGTAAAAAGGAGTCGTTCACCGCGCGGACGCGCGGTGGCTGGATTCCTGTGACGAGCACAGGAATAAGGAGGGTGGGAATGCACTCTCCTTCATCGTGTCTTGCGGGTCACTCCCGCCTGAGCAGCTTTAGGAGCATTTCACCAAGCTGAGGCGGCGCCAGTTCCGCTTCGCATTCTATCTCCGCGGCGGTAAACCATCTGAGCGCCGTGTGTTCATCGCCGATAAGTCGCGGAGAGCCCTGCCATCGGTCGACGTCATAGACATGGAAGATGGCGGATGCCCCAGGCGGGCTTTCCGAAACGAACTTTCCGGCAAACAGCCAGCGCTGCGGCGTCACGCCGATTTCTTCCAGCAATTCGCGGCGCAGTGCGGTCTCGGCATCTTCGCCGTCTTCGACGTGACCGCCCGGCAGGCTCCACCGATCCGGGTGCGTCCTGCGCTCCGAACTTCGCCTGGCGAGAAGAACGCTGCCATTCCCGATCAATGCGCCGATCGCGATCTCGGGCATGTCACCGAATGTCGACATGTGTCGCGATCATGGTTTTTGCGCCCGCGCCCGCAGCAGGTTGTCGCGCAGCCGCGTCACCGATTTCTGCACGATGGGGAAATCGTCGCCGAGGCCGACGGCGTCGATCAGGACAGAGCCGGGATCGGTGTCGAGAAGATCGCGCCCCGCCGGCGTCAGGCTGACACGCACTTGGCGTTCGTCGGCGGGGTCGCGATGACGGGTGATAAAGCCCGAGGACTCCAGCTTCTTGAGAATGGGCGTCAGCGTGTTGGATTCGAGGAACAGTTTTTCCCCCAGCATACTCACCGTCTGATCGTCATCCTCCGAGAGGGCCACCATGGCGATATATTGGGTATAGGTCAGGCCCAGTGCGTCCAGGACCGGCTTGTAGGCGCGGCCGAAGGCGAGATTGGCCGAATAGACCGCGAAGCACAGGAAAGTCGAAAGCTTACGGCGGTCCGCACCTGGGGCGGCGGGTGCAGGCATCTCGGGCTTTTTCGCGGTTTTGGTGGTGGGCATAGGAATCCTATCGACGCTCTGGTTGCTTACGAATACATATATATCGCATCCGATTAAATCGCAATGTATATCCGGCTGCTTTTCTGACAGTGTATCCGGCCGTCGCCCCGGCTTCCGGAGCGGCGGCCAGCGTCGGCGTCCTACGGGTTAACTGAACTTCTCCGTCGTATCGGCCTTGCCGAATACCCAATAGCCGGATGCCTTGATCCAGCTCAGCGGGTAGCCCCGTTCCAGCAGATGGGCGCGGATCTCGCGTGTCACCGAGGCTTCCGCCGCGACCCAGACGAAGGTTTCCGGCTTGATGTCGATCATGCTCAACAGTTTAAGCAGTGCCGCGGCATCGGTTGCCTCGGAGAGAGGCCGGTGCGCCCAATGGATATCAAGGTCCGCTCGGGTCTCGAAGCTCTGCTCTTCCAGCGGGCCGGTGACGGCGGCGATCGCGGTGATGGCAGTTTCGGCCGCACTCTCCTCGATCCGGCGGCCGATCGCCGGCAGCGCGGTCTCGTCGCCGATCAGCAACCATCGCGTCACCGCCTTCGAAACCACGGCGGAGCCCCTTGGCCCACCGATCTCGAGCCGGTCGCCTGGGCGTGCGCCGATCGCCCATTGCGTGACCGGACCTCCCTCGTGCAAGGCGAAGTCAATGGTCAATCTGCGCGCGGCATTGTCATAGCGGCGCGGCGTGTAATCCCGGCGCTCTTCTCCGCCATCGGCGGCGGGAACAAAGATCTTGATGTGGTCGTCGGGCGCAAGGCTGGTGAAATCGGCGAGATCGTCGCCGCTCAATGCGATGCGGCGCATGCCGGGGGTGATGTCGATGACGCTTTCGACCGTTAGGGTGCGCCGCCGCGTGTCGTGACGCACCCGCTCGATGCCGGGGGCCGGTGAAGTCTGCTCTTTGAATTGATTGTTATCCATGTGTCCTCATGAGCTTTTGAAACTCGATCCGCAGGACACAGTCGCGCAGATCGAAGCCGCAAAGCCGTTCGATCATACGCGTTGAGTGACGTTAACGCTTACGTGGCTGGGTGACCCGGCCATTGACGGGTTTGATGTAGCGGAGCGCGGCGGCATGTGCAACCGCAGCGAGGCCGCAAAACCCGATGATTGCCGAACTTTAACTTTTCGCAGCCCGTTCGGTCGGGCAATGTCGGCCAACAATCGAGACAGAAGGGCGGGCCGATGGACAACAGGATCGAGGAAGTGCTCGATATCTATCACAGCATGATCGAGACGGAGCGCAACAGCCCGCGCGAGCTGCCTCCCGGCGGCCGCGACGGAGGGCAGGACCAGCGGCTGCGCGCGGTCGGGCCGGAGACCGGGCAGTTCATCAACATCCTCGCCAGGAGCCTCAGGGCGCCGACCATTCTCGAACTTGGCACCTCCTTCGGCTATTCGGGGATATGGCTGGCGGAAGCCGCCCGCGCTTCAGGCGGCCGGCTGATCACCATGGAAATGCACGATTACAAGTCGGCCTATGCGCGCGATATGGCCGTCAAGGCGGGCCTTGCCGACCATGTCGAGTTCAAGGTCGGCGACGCCGTCCAGATGATCGACGCGCTTTCTGAGGGCATCGACTTCGTGCTCGTGGATCTCTGGAAGGATCTCTACCTTCCCTGCCTCGAGGCCTTCTATCCCAAGCTCAATTCGGGCGCGATCATCGTCGCCGACAATATGATCCGGCCCGGGGGCGAGGATGTAAGGCGCTACGGCGAAGCCATCCGCGCCAGGCCGGGAATCTTAAGCGTGCTGCTGCCGGTTGGCAGCGGACTTGAGGTCAGCCGTTTCGACCGCGGTTGAAGGCGGGCGATCACGAGAATCCGGTGCATCCAACTCCTTAGGCGAGGGCGTATCGTGGGATTGCACCGTGTTTTGTCGACCTCGTAACCGCACACATATTGCCGCTCATTGCTACTTTTGAATGCGGCACAAAAGATGACACGTTTGAAGCTCATTTCCGACATTTTCCCGATCGAAGCTCCGCGCCATTGAGACTTGGGGAGATGTGATGTCGGGCATTCTTATCGCCACCCTGTTGGCAACGGTTTCAGCAAAGATTCCCGCCGGATTATCTGGCGGTGACCTTCTCTATTCTGATTGCAGCGGGTCCCGGCAGTTTGTCGTCGGGTATGTTGCCGGCTGGTTGGACAAATGGAATAGTGACGAGTATCTCGCCCGTCGCATTTTTACCGAGGCCGCTCCCACACCCAGCAGGATGGTGAACTCGGCGCATTTTGCAATCGCCGTTGGAGTTAACGTCTGCATTCCAACCGGGGCCACGGCGGAAGCGATCGGCAATGCGCTATGCACGTTCCTCGAAGAAAATCCCGGCATACGCGAGGCGACGGGCGACGAGCTGATGATGACCTTGGCTCACTATAAATACCACTGCCCGATCCCTTAGGGGAATTCACATCGGCTTATTGGCCTGCGGGCGCATGAGCGCTGCTGGTGAGAGCGGGTGGGCAAGTGCCGCCACATCGTCTTGCGCGCCGGGCGCTTTCACGCGACAAAGTCCGGATGAGCATTCCCATAACCCATCCCTTCTCCTTCGATCCGACCTACGGCATGCGGCTCGAGGAACTCCTTGCGGTCGAGCCGCCGGAGGAGCCTCATGGTTTCGACGCATTCTGGAAGGCACGCTATCAAAAGGCGCTGACGGTCGATCCGCAGCCGGTTCTTTCCCTGAGCCAGCTCACCCATCCCGATTGGCACGTGCTCGACCTCGTCTATCTCTCTACGAATGCGTTCCGGATCGGCGGCTGGCTGCTCCTGCCGCGCGGCGGGCAGGTGCGGCGCGGTCTCGTCGTCGGCCATGGTTACGGCGGGCGCGACCGGCCGGATTTCGACCTGCCGGTCGAGGAAACGGCGCTGATCTTTCCCTGCTGCCGCGGGCTGTCGCTCAGCGCCCATCCGCCGATTTCGCAGAATCCTTCCTGGCACGTGCTGCACGAAATCGACAAGAAGGACTCCTATATCATCGGCGGCTGCGTCGAGGATATCTGGCTTGCCGTCTCGACGCTCGCAGCTCTCTATCCCTGGCTCTCGGGGCATATCGGTTATAGCGGCATCAGCTTCGGCGGCGGTATCGGAGCGATGGCGATCGCTTATGATCCGCGCATCGACCGCGGGCATCTCGCACTTCCAAGCTTCGGGCACCAGCCGCTGCGCCTCGAACTGCCGAGCGTCGGCAGTGCGCAAGGAGTGCAGGAATATCAGGCGGAACATGAAAACGTGCTGGAGACGCTGCGCTTCTTCGATGCGGCGACGGCCGCGCGGCGGATCAGGGTGCCGATGCTGACGGCGGTGGCGCTTTTCGATCCTTCGGTCGCGCCGCCCTGCCAGTTCGCTGTCGCCAATTCGATACCGAAATTTAATGAAATCTTCATCCTGGACGCCGGGCATTTCGACTACCCTGGAAGTGCTGAGCAAGAAGCGGTGCTCCGCGACGAGATCGGACAGTTCTTCAGGGTGCCATGAACCGCGAATATCTGCGCTGGTACAGTCAGCGTCTGCATCGAGACATGGAGATGCTGGTGTTCGGCCATGCCGGCGCAAAGGTGCCGGTCTTTCCGACGCGGGAAGGGCGCTTTTTCGAATATGAACAGCTCGGTCTGGTCGCAAGCCTTGCAGACAAGCTGCAGGCCGGTCATCTCCAGCTTTATTGCATCGAGGGACTGGCAACCGAGAGCCTTTACGGCTTCTACCGCCATCCGGCCGATCGCATCCGCCGGCATGCCGCTTTGGAGGATTATATCCTCAACGAGGTGCTGCCGCTGATGGCGGCGAAGAACCCGCATGACTGGACCATCGTGCAGCACGGATGCAGCCTCGGCGCCTTCCAGGCGGCAAGCCTCGTCTTCCGCCACCCGCATCTCTTCCGCAAGCTCGTCGCCTTTTCCGGGCGCTACGATCTGACGATGAAGGTAGAATCCTTCCGCGACCTGTTTGATGTCTATTACGACGTCGGCGTCTATTTCCACACGCCGATGCATTTCCTGCCCGGTCTCGGCGGCGACTGGCGGCTCGACAGGCTGCGCGACGCGACATCGTTCTCACCATCGGCGATGCTGATCCTTTTCTCGACAACAACCGGCATCTCAGTCGGCTGCTCGCGGACAAGAATGTCGGTCATCAGCTGCATGTGTGGGATGGTCGCGCCCACCGTGCCGGCGCATGGCGGAAGATGGCAGCGCTTTACCTCTGACGCCTGGGGAACTTTTACGGCCAATTTAGAGCTGCGGTCGCCACCGGGGCATCCCACAGCGCGATCTCCTCGTTGGTCAGGAGGGCGAGGGTGATGGACAGGCCCTGCATGTCGAGCGAAGTGACATAGGTTCCCACAAGCGAGCGCTCGATCGAGATGCCTCTTTCCTCGATAAAGCGGCGGGCGCCGTTGTAGGCCAGGTAGAGTTCGGCCGGCGGCGTGCCGCCGAGGCCGTTGACGAAGAGCAGTGCCCTTGCGTGAGGCGCTGCCGCGATGTCGCCGGCGATCGTCTCGCAGAGATGGCCGATGATGGCGTCGGAGGCTGCGAAGGGCTGCCTGGCATGGCCGGGCTCGCCATGGATGCCGACGCCCATTTCCATCTCGCCAGGCCCGAGCGCAAACGTCGTGCGCTCGGTCTGCGGCACCGTCACGCCGTTCAGCGCCACACCCATCGAGCGGATGCGGGTATTCAACCCCTCGCCAAGCTGCTTCAACTCGGCCAGCGGCATGCCGCGCTCGGCCGCTGCACCCAAGAGCTTTTCGACGATCAGTGTTCCGGCGACGCCGCGTCGGCCTCTGCCTTCGCCGATCCGCGACGTTTCGATGTCGTCGCTGACGACGACCATGTCGATGTTGTGGCGGTCGCCGGCCATCTCGATCGCCATTTCGAAATTCATCAGATCGCCGTCATAGTTCTTGACCACGAGCAGGCAGCCGGCGCCGGTATCGGCCTCTTCGATGGCGGCGATGATCTGGCTCGGTGTCGGAGAGGTGAAGATATGGCCGACGCACGCGGCATCCAGCATGCCTTGGCCGACGAAGCCGATATGCATCGGCTCATGGCCGGCGCCGCCGCCTGATATGAGAGCCACCTTGCCAGGGGTGAGATGGCGGCGGCGGATGCATCTGCGCTCAGGCCCGAACACCACGAAGGCCTCATGGGCGCGCACGAAGCCTTCGACGCTTTCGGCGACCATGGATTCCGCAGTGTTCATGAACTTCTTCATCAAGCCCCTCCCAAGGCCAAAGGCATACGTTACGTCAACCTGCTCACCACTACTCACTCGCCCCTGAAATCGCGACGATCTTCTGCACCAGATCGGAGATCGCCTCTTCCAGCAGCCGATTCTTCCTGTCGTCACCGAAGTCGGGCACCATTAGCGACAGGTGTCGCAATTTCTCGGAATGGCCGAGATCCGGCAACTTGCCGGGATGGGCGGCCTGATAGGCTTCGAGAAAGCGCTCCTCTTCGGCAGCGCTAAAATGGCAGACGCGGACGATGGTCGCGAGATGGCGCGCCGGCAGCGGCGTTGCATAGGTCGGGCTGGTGATCTGGGTGACGAAGCTGCGATGTTTTCCAAGCGCCGTCGCCAGGCGCTGACGCGTGCCCGATGGCCTGTTGTCGATGATCTGCGCCAGAATGGACTTGTAGGCGATAATGGCGTCTTCGGTGTCTTCGCGCGCCATCCTATTCTCCGGCTGCCTTTGTGCCATCGGCGTTGAGGCCGATGATCGCCGATCTTATCTCGGGACGCCGGGCCGGCGCCACGGAAAAATGCCGAAGGCCGGCGGCGAGCAGTCCTGGCAGATAGCTGGGATTGCCGGCCATGTCGCCGCAGATACTGGTGGGCTTGCCGGCGGCAAGCTTCACAGCCTGAGTCATCAGCCGGAGCACGGCGGGTGCGGTCTTGCCGGCATCGGCATCGATGTCGTCGCGCGTGGAGGCGGCAAGATACTGCGTGAGATCGTTGGTTCCGAACGAGAAGAACGCCGCCGCGCCGAACGTGTCTAGCATCAATGCGGCTGATGGCACCTCCACCATCATGCCGATCGGCGGCATCCGGTGGGGAAGCGCACGGCGGCCAAGCTTTTCGGCTTCCTCGCGGAATAGCTCGCGCATCCTGTCGACCTCATCAGGGAAGGTCACCATCGGCAGCATCACCGACAGCCTGCCGAAGACGGCGGCGCGCAGTAGGGCGCGGGCCTGGACGCGGGCAATTTCCGGCTGCGCAAGCAGCAGCCGGATACCACGCAGACCCGAGGCGGCGAGAGCCGGCAGGTCTTCCAGGCCGGCGAGCGGCTTGTCGCCGCCGATATCGAGCATGCGGATCGTTACCGGCTTTTCGCCCGCCTGATCCAGCACGCGGCGATAGATTGCCAGCTGTCGTTCCTCGTTGGCGGCATCGGCAACCGAGGCAACTGAAAACTCCGAGCGCATCAGACCGACGCCTGCCGTTGCCGGATCGATCGCGTCGATCTCGGCAGGATCGTTGATGTTGATGGAGAGCAGGATCGGGACGCCATCCGCCGTGCGTAGCTCGACGCTTGCTGTTTGCGTGTCGGCGGCAGCAGTTCGTGCGGGCGCCGGCGAGGGGATCAGCATGCCGCCGGCCTTCAGGACGACCGTGCCGGCATCGCCATCCACGCGAACGGGATCTCCATCTGCTGCCGAAAAGCGGCCCGTGCCGACCACCATCGGCACCGATTTCGCCCTGGCAAGCAGGGCGACGTGGCCGGCGGTGCTGCCTGCAAACAGCGCGATGCCGCCGCCTTTCGACCAGTCATGGGCGAGAAAGCGGCTCGGCTCCATATCCTTGCCAACGAAGACCGAGCCGGGCGGGAAATCGGCGATCGGGGTGCCGGCGAGCGCCCCGAGCACGCGGTTCTTGATGTCGAGAATATCGACGGCGCGTGCCCGCATTTGTTCTTCGTCGGCCGCTTCGAGTTCACCGATATAGGCGTCGAGGGTGGCGACCCAGGCGAAGACGACATTCTCGTCGGCCTCCATGCGCGCGCCCGTCGCTTCCGCGATCGTCGGATCGCGCAGCACCTCGATCTGGAAATCGATGATATCCCGGCTTTCGGCATCGGCTCCATCGGCAAGGTGCTCGAGTTCGCCGATCGAGATGTCGATCGCCTTCTCCAGCGCGCTGTATCCACCGACGGCTCGGGATGCAGGGGCGGCGTCCGGCCGCTCGGCAGCGGAAGGAGCCTTCGGCTCCTCCGCGAGAAAGGCCGGGCCGGATGCGATGCCCGGGGATGCGCTCTTCGCTTTCAGTCTAAGCGGTTCGGCCATGCTTCTTTTCCTCATCGAAGTTGCGCTCGATGAGTTCCTTCAGCGCGCGGATCGCCTCTTCGGCGAGAATGCCGTCGGCGCGGATCCTGAGGATCGAACCTTTACGGATTCTCGCGCCCATGATCTTGATGATGCTCTTGCCGTTCAGCCAGATATCGCTGCCGTTGACGGCGACCTCGATCGAACAGGGGAAGGACTTGGCAAGCCGCGTGAAGGTGACGGAGGGGCGGGCGTGCAGCCCGACACCGTGCTTGACTTCCACCTCCGTCTGGCAATTCACGTGCAATGGATCGGGCTCCTGTTTTTCACTACGCAATCCTGGTGTCATCAGGGGGACAGTTCCTCGGCTGTGGCGACGACCTTGGCCAGCGACGCGCCCCCCGACGCCTCGGCAGCAGCGATGACGGCGCCTTCGACGAGCGGCGCGTTGCATATGGAGACGAGGGCCGAGCGGGGAAGGCCCAGCATTTCGATCGCCATCTCGCTGTTGGTTTCGGCGCCGCCGAGGTCGACGAAGACGGCGACGCCGGCCTCGGACCAGGCGGCCTCGATCGCTCTCAGGATGCCGCCGGCATCGGTCCCGAGATCGCCATGGACATTGCCGCCTGACCAAGAGAGCGGCACGCTGTCGCCCACCATCTGCCTGACCATGTCGGCGATACCCCTTGCCACCAGCGGCGAGTGGGAGACGATCACGATACCCACATTTGCGGTCTTTCCATTCATTGCGGACGATGCTCCCCGAGATAGCGGCAGATTGCCGTGGTCAGCAGCGCGCAGCTCGACGCGCCGGGATCGACATGGCCGATCGAGCGGTCACCGAGATAGGCGGCGCGCCCGCGCATCGCCTTCATCGCGGCGGTTCTGTTGGCCGAGCGTTCGGCCTTGCGGGCGACGTCACCGAGTGGAGACCTCTTCGCTAACGCGGCATGCACGGGATAGAGCACGTCGAGCAGGGTCTTGTCGCCGGCATGCGCCCGACCGCGTCTCGCGACGGCGTCGATAGCCTGCTTCAGCACCAGCGAAAAATCGGCCGTCTCGTCGCTTTTGCGAAGCTCGCGACCGATCTCCATCAGCAGCGTGCCGTAGAGCGGCCCGGCCGCTCCGCCGACATTCATCACCAGCGTCAGGCCGATCTTTTCCATGGCGTCGGGGAAGGGCAGGCTGGACAGGCTTTCGCCTTCGGCGCTGACTGCCTCGCAGCCGCGCCGCATATTGGTTCCGTGATCGCCATCGCCGATGGCGCGATCGAGCGCGCAGAGGTGATCGCTGTTTGCCGCGATCGTCGCGCGGCACACCTCGATCAATCCTGCCACAAGCACCGGTTCCGCCCGCACTGTCATCCTCCCTGTCGCCGCATCTCCCGTGCGGCTCTCAAACTTTACTCAGGTCAGGCGAGGCTGGCCACCACCCCGAACGCGCCGGCAACCGCGACGGCGCCGGGATCGGCGACGCCCGCCAGATCTCTTTCGCCGATATAGGAGGCGCGCCCGGCTCTCGCCTTCGTCATCGTCTTCGTCGACTCGGCGCCTGATGCCGCAGCCTTTGCCGCCGCAGCGACATCGCCCGACGCGAGCGCCTGCAGGGCGGGCGACAGCGCATCGACCATCGTCCGGTCGCCGACTCCGGCGCCCCCATAGAACGTCATCCTGTCGAGCCCTGCAAGGAGAGCGGCGGCGAATTCGGCCTTGTCAGCCATCGCCTTTGCCGCCGCGGTGAAGAAGATCGATAGCAGCACGCCGCTCGACCCGCCCATGCTGGTGCCGAGGATATCGCCGAGCGAGGCGAGCGTTGCCGCCGGACGATCTAGCGGCAGCGTGTCGAGGCGGGCAAGCACGCTGCGGGCGCCCGCCGACACTGTCGAGCCGGTATCGCCGTCGCCGACGCGGCCGTCCAGCCTGTTGAGTTCGCTTTCCTGCGAGATCAGATGCTCGCAGAGCGCCGTGATCAAGCGACGGTTGCGCGTGTTTTCCCCGGCTGCGGCCGCGCCATTCATGCCGGCCGGCGTTCTCGGTGCGGCGATGATGTTGATCTCGTGGCGTTCGACGGCAGGCATCCAGGCATGCGGTTCCACCGCCGCCGTCAGCGCCGCCTCGCGAACGTCATCCAGCCGGATCAGCGACAGCGAGAAGCCGTTCATATTGAGCGCGGTCATCATCGGCGCCGGCCCGATGATCAGTCGGACGTGACGGCCAAGCCGCGAGGACAGCACGGCATTTGCGATGACCGCCATTTCGAGCGGCGGCACGGCGCCGAGATTGTTGACGAGGAGGGCGTGGCTTACCCCTTCGCGCAACGTCGGCGACAGGCGGGCCACCATGGTGGCGACGATATCGGCGACCGGCTGCAGCGTGATGCGCTCGATGCCAGGTTCGCCGTGGATGCCGAGGCCGAGTTCGCCCTCGTCGGCTCCGAGACGGTCCTCATGCGCCTGGCCGGGCACGCTGCAAGTGGAGAGCGACATGCCAAGCGAAATGATGTCGCCTGCGGCACTAGCGGCATAGGTTGCGACCGTCTTCAGGTCCTCGCCCCTTTCGGCGTGATAGCCTGCGATCTTGTGGACGAATAGCGTGCCGGCCACGCCGCGCGGCTGGTTGATGCCGGGGATAGCGATGTCGTCGGCGACGATGACCATCTCGACATCGAAGCCTTCGGCGCGCGCCTTTTCGGCGGCGAGGCCGAAATTCAGGCGGTCGCCGGTATAGTTTTTGACGATCAGCAGGGCGCCCTTTTCGCCGGCGACGGCGCGGATCGCCGTCAGCACGGCATCGACACTCGGCGAGGCGAAGATTTCGCCGGAGACGGCAGCCGTTAGCATGCCCTTACCGACGAAGCCGGCATGGGAGGGCTCATGACCGGCGCCGCCGCCTGATATGATCGCCACCTTCGACTTGTCCCAGTCGGCGCGCAGGATCACCTTGATGTCGGGATAGCTGTCGAGGCGGGCAAGACGGCCAGCACCGCTCGTCAGAAGCAGACCGTCCAAGGCTTCGGTGACGATGTTTTCCCTGCGGTTGAAGAAATGTTTCATCGATTGACACCCGTCTGTTTGTTTTTCATGCCATCACCACGTCTGTTTGCCGGTCAGGAAAGGCGCTGTCCACTCGCGTCGAAATAAAGCGGATCGCGCAGCGTCAGGCTGATCCGGTCGCCCGGTGCGATCGCCAGATATGGATCTGCAAGTGTGACGAGCTTGTGATCCCGCGCAGGCTGTTTGGGATCGGCAACCCTGATGTGCAGGTGGTTCTGGTCGCCGAGATGCTCGATCCAGTCGATCTCGGCATTGGCATCCTTGCCGACGATTATGTCGAGATGTTCGGTGCGGGCGCCGACTGTCTTCGTGCCGGCCGGCGGCCGGCCGCCCGGCAGGAGGTCCGCCGGCAGAAGGTTGATGTGCGGCTGGCCGAGGCGGGCGGCGACGTGCAGATTGGCGGGATTGCCATAGATCTCGCGCGGTGTTCCGACTTGCATCAGCCGGCCCTCGGCGACGATGCCGATCCGGTCGGCCATGGTCATGGCTTCCACCTGGTCATGGGTGACATAGAGCAGCGTCGAGCCGAGTTCCTTCTGGATGCGCTTCAGTTCCAGGCGCAGTTCGGCGCGCAGCTTCGCATCGAGCGAGGACAAGGGTTCATCCATCAGATAGATCGCCGGCCGGCGCACCAATGCCCGTCCGATCGCGACACGCTGCATCTCGCCGCCGGAAAGCCTGGTCGAGCGGTTCTCCAGCTTGTGGTCGATCCTGACCATGCGGGCGACCTCGCGGACGCGCCGGTCGATCTCCATCGCACTCAGCTTGCGGACCGGCGCCTTCAGCGGGAAGGCGAGGTTCTCGTAAACCGTCATGTGCGGATAGAGCGAATATTGCTGGAAGACGAAGGCAACGTCACGCTCGGCGGGTGCTTCCGCGGCGACATCGCGGCCGCCGATCTCGATGCGGCCGCTATCCGGCCTTTCCAGGCCGGCGATCAGCCGTAGCGTCGTGGTCTTGCCGGCGCCTGTAGGACCGAGCAGCACGACGAATTCGCCGTCGCGGATCGACAGATCGAGATCCGATAGAGCCTGGGTGTCGCCGAAGCGCTTGTTAAGTTTTCTGAGGACGACATCAGCCATGCCGGGTCTCCTGATAGAGCTGGGACGGCACCGCGCGGCCCGACGTGCAATCGAAGAGCGCGAGTTTCAACGGGTTGAATTCGAGGCCGACTGTCTCGCCGATCCGGAAGCTGCGATTGGCGGGAACGCGGGCCTTGATCAGGCCGCCCTGGGTTTCCACGGCCACGACCTGGTTGGTGCCGAGATATTCGCTGCCGTAGATGGCGCCGCGGAGCGCCGAGGCGTCGCTGAATCGGATATGCTCCGGCCGCACGCCGAGCGCGAGCTCGCTTTGGGCCATGTCCTGATGGATCTCCGGAACGGCGACATCGACGCCGTCGAGCAGGATGGAGCGGTCACCGCTTTTCAGTCCCGAGGTGAAGCGCATGAAGTTCATCGGCGGTGAGCCGATGAAATCGGCGACATACATGGTCGCGGGCTTGGCGTAGATTTCCTGCGGCGTGCCGAACTGCTCGATGATGCCATGGTTCATGACGGCAATCTTGTCGGCCATCGCCATCGCCTCGTGCTGGTCGTGAGTGACGTAGACGGTCGTGGCATGGATGCGGTTGTGCAGTTCGCGTAGCTCGTGGACCATGATTTCGCGGAACTCGGCGTCGAGCGTGCCGAGCGGCTCGTCCATCAGGAAGCATTTCGGGCGCCGGACGATGGCGCGGCCGAGCGCCACGCGCTGCCGGTCGCCGCCGGCGAGACCGGAGACCGAGCGGTTGAGAATATGGTCGATCTGCAGCAGGCGAGCGGTCTCTTCGACGCGCTGGCGGATTTCGGCCTTGGGCATGCCCTGCGACAGCAAGGGGAAGCCGATATTCTTGCGCACGTTCATATGCGGGTAGAGTGCGAAGAGCTGGAAGACGAAGGCGATGTCACGGGCGCTGGCGCGGTTGAACGTAACATCCTCGCCGTCGAGATAGATCTTGCCACTGCTCGGCAGCTCGAGGCCGGCGATCATGCGAAGCGTCGTCGTTTTGCCGCAGCCTGATGGACCGAGCAGCGCCAGGAATTCACCGTCATGAACGGTGAAGCTCGAATCCTGCACGGCGACGAAACTGCCGAACTCCTTGCGGAGATTTTCGATCCGGATATCCGCCATGATTTACTCCGGGAATTTCGAGACGATGATGAACATGACGGTGCCCGCAAGGAGGGTGACCAGCGAATAGGTGTAAAGCACCAGCAGGAAGGGCTGGAACAGCATCAGGAAGCCGAGCCCGATCAGAACGGTTGCGATGCTCTCCATCGGGCCGCGGCGCAGGAAGAATGGTCGTTTCGAGCGGGCAGGGGTGCGTGTTTCGATCAGGTGGGTCATTTGCGGACGGCTCCGAAGGTGATGCCGCGCAGCAGCTGCTTGCGCAATAAAATGGTGAAGACGAGGATCGGGATCAGGAAGATCGTCGTGCCGGCGGCGACGGCCGGCCAGTCCTGCCCGCCTTCGCCGATTATCGTCGGGATGAAGGGCGGTGCGGTCTGGGCCTCGCCCGAGGTCAGCAGGGCGGCGAAGGCATATTCGTTCCAGGCAAAGATCAGGCAGAAGATCGCGGTCGCGGCGATGCCGGTGGTTGCCTGCGGCAGCACGACCTTGCGGAAGGCCTGCAGCCTCGTATAGCCGTCGATCATCGCCGCTTCCTCGTATTCGCGCGGGATCTCGTCGATAAAACCCTTGAGCAGCCAGACGGCGAGCGAGACGTTGACGGCGGTATAGAGCAGGATCATGCCCACGGCCGTGTCCGACAAGCCGAGTTCGCGATACATCAGGTAGATCGGGATGGCGACGGCAATCGGCGGCATCATGCGCGTCGACAGGATGAAGAACAACAGGTCGTCGGCAAGCGGGACCTTGAAGCGCGAGAAGCCATAGGCGGCAAGCGTTCCGAGTAAGACCGCCAGGAAGGTGGAGCCGAAGGCGATCACCAGCGAATTGATGAAGCGCGGCAGGAAATTCGACGGACCTGCGATCACCATGTTGCGCTTGCGGGTCACCTCATCACAGGTGCCGACCGGCGCCGGCAGCGAGGCGATATAGTCGGGCGTCTGCCGCGTACGCGTGGTGAACAGGTTGCAATAACCTTCGAGCGATGGCGTGAAGACGATCTTCGGCGGATAGCTGATCGAATCCGGCGGAGACTTGATGCTGGTCAGGAAGATCCAGACGAGCGGAATGAGGGTGATCAGCGCATAGAGGACGACAATCGTGCCGGCGATACGCTTGCTTGAACGGCTCGGTGCGACGACCGAATGGGCTGAGTTGGCGGCGCTCATCGTTGCTTCACCCTATTCAATGCCTTGACATAGATGTTGGCGAGCCCGAACACCGCGACGAAGAGGATGATGGCGAAGGCCGAGGCCCGGCCGGTCGCCCAGCTTTCGAAGGCAGCGCGCTTCAGCGTGATCGAGGCGACTTCGGTGACCGAGCCCGGCCCGCCACCGGTGAGCAGCGTCACCATGTCGAACATCTTGAAATTCTCGATGCCGCGGAAGAGCACGGCGAGCATGATGAAGGGCAGCGCCATCGGCACGGTGATCGACCAGAACTGGCGCCACGGCGAGGCGCGGTCGACCTCGGCCGCCTCGTAGATATAGTCGGGAATCGAGCGCAGGCCGGCGAGGCAGATCAGCATCACATAAGGCGTCCACATCCAGGTATCGACGATGATGATCGCCCAGGGCGCCAGAGTGACATTGCCAAGCATCTGGATATCGGAGGTCGGAATGCCTGATACCAGCGAGACGGCATAGGCGAAGAGACCGATTTGCGGCTCGTAGAGAAAGCGCCAGAAATTGCCGACGACGGCGGGCGACAGCATCATCGGGATCAGGATGATCGTTGTCCAGAAGGCATGGCCGCGGAACTTGCGGTCGATCAGATAGGCAAGGCTGAAGCCGATCACCGTTTGCAGGAGGATGGTCCAGAAGACGAAATGCGCGGTGGTCTGCATCGCCTGCCAGATATCGGGGTCGTTCAGCACGCGCTGGTAATTTCCAAAGCCAACACCCTGGACCGGCGCATTCGGCCGGTTGGCGCGGTAATTGGTGAAGGAGAGATAGATTGCCCAGATCAGCGGGAAGATGTTGATCGCCAGCAGTAGGATGATGGCAGGCGCGATGAACAGCCAGGCGATCGCCCTGTCGGAGAGGCCGCGGACGCGCCGGGCGACCGAGACCGGCGTTGCCCTTGCTGTCGCATCGACTGCATTCTCGACGATGGAGGAATGGGAAATGGTCAATTTTTCACCCGGTCTATTGGGATATGGAAGATCTGGCGGCCCGGCTCGTCTGCCGATCCGGGCCGCCACCCTGGTGAGGATGGCGCGCAGAGGGGTGCCGCCTGTTCCTTCGTCCGGCACTAGATCTTGCCGTCGTCCTTAAAGACGTCGCTCCAGTCCTTCACCAAGCCGTCGAGCGCTTCCTTGGCGGTGCCGTTGCCGGCAACCACGTAGTTATGGACGCGCTTCTGCATAGCTTGCAGCAGCGAGGCGTAGCTCGGCTCGGCCCAGAAGTCCTTGACGATCGCCATCGAGTCCAGGAAGGCCTGAGCATAGGGCTGGCTCTTGGCAAAATCCGGCGCATTGACCACGGAGTTCAGGCAGGAGAACCCGCCGAGCTCCCACCATTTGGCTTGCACATCGGGCTGTGCGAACCACTTGATGTATTGCAGGGCGGCGTCGCGTTTGTCGGAGTAAGAGACCACCGAGATTCCCTGGCCGCCAAGCTGGGCGAAATGCGCCTTTTCAGCAGGATTGGGGAAGAAGCCGATCCTGTCGCCGCCGACCTTCTCGTCCTTGTAGAGGCCGGGCCAGGTGAAGGCGAAGTTCATCTGCATGGCGACTTGGCCGGATTTGAAGGCGTCGGCGGATTCGACCATGTAGACGTTGGAGCTGCCGGGCGGTGTGCAGCAATCATAGAGCGACTTGTAGAATTCGAGACCCTTGACCGCGTCGGCCGAGTTTACAAAGCCCTCCATGTCATAAGGCTTCTTCGGGTTCTCGTACTGGAAGCCCCAGTCGTAAAGGACGTTGGTCACGCCCATGGTGATACCTTCGGAGCCGCGCTCGGTATAGATCGAGGCGCCGTAGACGGTCTTGCCGTCGATCTCACGCTTCTGGAAGAACTCGGCGATCTGCTTCAGTTCGTCGTAAGTCTTCGGAGCTGCGAGATCGCGACCGTATTTCGCTTTGAATTCCTTCTGCAGTTCCGGCTTCTCGAACCAGTCCTTGCGGTAGGTCCAGCCGACGACATCGCCCATGGCAGGCAGTGCCCAGTAGTTCGGCGTGTTCTTCGGCCATTCCGAATAGCCGACGACCGTCGCCGGCACGAAGTCATCCATCTTGATGCCTTCCTTGTCGAAGAAGTCGTTGAGCTTGACATAGTGGCCGTTCTCGGCCGAGCCGCCAATCCACTGGCTGTCGCCGATGATGAGGTCGCAGAGCTTGCCATGGGAATTCAGCTCGTTGAGGAAGCGGTCGGCATAACTCGTCCAGGGAACGAATTCGAACTTCATCTGCGTGCCAGTCTTGGCGGTGAAGTCCTTCGACAGCTCGACCAGCGCATTTGCGGGGTCCCAGGCGGCCCAGCACAGCGTCAGTTCCTCAGCTTTGGCGAGATTGGGCAATGCCGACGACATGACGAGTGCCGCAGCCAGCCCCAAAAGGGCTTTCGATGTTTTCTGCATAAGTTCCTCCCAGAACCAATGCCGGCTCCCCGCCGGCGTCGCATGTTCACCCATTTTAGAGAATGCTCACATGAACTCCTCAATCATCATGTTTAGCAATATGTTTAGTGATAGCAGTTTATATAAACATTGCAAGCGCCAATCGTTGCTGCATCGAACAGGTCGCTCGCCAAGTGGGTGACGACTTCGCGGACTAATCTCGGCGCTTCCGCGAATTTGGTTTGCGAGAGTACCGATACGGAGAAATCTGACCTCGATGCGAGATGGGCCGCAGGATATGGACCTCGGTGCCGTTCCTGTTTTCCCGGGAGCGGTTCAAACTTGGCCTCGCTCCGGCGGGGCCTTTTTCTTAAAGTCGCGCCGCCCGCCGCGTCGGGAATATTCCCGCGCAGTGCGAGATTTAGCCTTTCCGGCCGCGCGCAACGAGCGTATGCAGCCATTGCGCGGCGCTTTTCCGCGTTCTCTCGCGCGGCAGATCTCCGATCGGCTTCCTTCCCGTTTTCCTGCCGCGGTATCCAAACTTTCATTGGCAGATCGATGACGACGGCAGAGACGAGCGAGAAGGGGCAGGAGGCGGCAAGCGGCCGCCAGGCGAAGATCGTGGCGCTTGTCGTTGCCGTTTCCTTCTTCATGCAGATCCTCGACGGCACGATCGTCGCCACCTCGCTGCCGCAGATGGCGGCAAGTTTTAATGTCCAGCCGGTGTCGATGAGCATCGGCATCACCGTTTACATGCTGACGATGGCCGCCTTCATTCCATTGTCGGGCTGGCTCGGCGACAGGTTCGGTGCGCGCCGTATCTTCCTGATGTCGATCGCCGTCTTTACCGCCGCCTCTCTGTTTTGCGGTCTGTCCGGCAGTCTTACGGAATTTGTGCTGTGGCGGGCCCTCCAAGGCGCGGGCAGCGCGCTGATGACGCCGGTCGGGCGCATCATCGTGCTCAAGAACGCCCGCAAATCCGAACTCGTCCAGGCGATTGCGCTGATCACCTGGCCGGCGCTGACCGCACCCGTGATCGGCCCGGTGCTCGGCGGCTTCATCACCACCTATGCGAGCTGGCACTGGAACTTCCTCATCAACATCCCGGTCGGCATTCTCGGCATGGCGCTGGTGCTGCGCTTCGTGCCGGAGCAGCGCGAGACAGATCCCGGCCGGTTGGATTTCGCCGGCTTCGTTCTGAGTGCTGCAGGGTTGACCTTCCTGCTTGCCGCCCTGGAGCTTTCGGTCAAATGGGACGGCGGGCTTTTCCCCGTCATATCAATGCTCGCCGCCGGCATCGTGCTGTCTGTGATGGCGACCCGGCATTTCCTCGCTGTCGACAATCCGCTGCTCGACCTTTCAGCCTTCCGCGTCCAGACCTTCTCGATGTCGACGCTGTCGGCCGGCACGGCCTGCAGGGTGGCGATCAACGCGACGCCGTTCCTGCTGCCGCTCCTGTTCCAGCTCGGTTTCGGGCTGAGTTCGATTGCTGCCGGCACCTATCTGCTCGTCTATTTCCTCGGCAATCTCGGCATGAAGACGGTGACGACACCGCTGCTGCGATTCTTCGGCTTCCGCGTCGTGCTGGTGTTCAACGGGCTGATTGCGGCACTTTCAATCGCCGCCTGCGGTTTCCTCACGCCGGGTACACCGCAGTTTTTCATCCATGCGCTGCTTTTTCTTGCCGGCCTGTCGCGGTCGATGGAATTCACCGCGCTGAACACACTGGCCTTTGCCGATATCGGTCCGGCGCAGCGAAGCTCGGCCTCGACGCTGTCGAGCATGCTGCAGCAGGTGTCGATGCTGCTCGGCGTCGCCGTTGCGGCGGCCGTGCTGAATATCACCTCGGCCCTCAGGGGCGCCGATAATCCCGTTCTTGCCGATTTCCGCTGGGCCTTCGTCGTGGTCGGCGCGATCGGCGTCATGTCGTCGCTGCGCTTCCTGCAATTGCCGGCGGAGGCAGGCGCCGAAGTGTCCGGCCATCGGAAATTCCAGAGGAATTAGCCCGCCGGCGGAACCAATCGGGCCGCTCGGCGTTTCAGCGTTTCATTTCAGGTTTTCCGTTTCCAATCTCCTTGAACGGCTCCATGGGAACCTCCTCCAGGTCAGGTCGTGTTCTGAAAATGCCGGCTTCCAGCCATCCTCCTTCCGCGCCGCCTGCAAGAAGGGCGAGGGATAGCCGCTGTTTACCGCAGGCGGCCGATGCAATACCACATTGCTACGCGGACGACTCGGACGCTTGCGGGCGGTCGTTGCTGCGAGAGAAAGCCGGGAGATGGAATGAGCACTTCTAGCGGCGATGCGGATGCCCTGATCCGCATCCTCTATATCGATGACGACGAGGGGCTCGCCCTCTTGATGCAGAAGAACCTCGGCCGGCGTGGTTTTTCGGTCGAATGGGCCGAGAGCGGTGCTGCCGGCCTTGCGAGACTCGGCAAAGGCGGCATCGACGCCGTGGTGCTCGATCATGTTCTGGCCGGCGAGACTGGACTCGACATCCTGCCCTGCATCACGGCGCTGCCGGATCATCCGCCGGTCATCTATGCGACGGGTTCGGACGATACCAGCATCGCGGTCGCGGCGCTGAAAGCCGGCGCCGACGATTATATGCTCAAGGGGATCTCGGCCGATTATTTCGACCTGATCGCCGCTGCCCTCGAACAGGCGCTGGAGCGGGCGCGCTTTCGCCGCGAGACGGCGCAGGCGCAGGAGGTGATCCGCCAGCAGCGCGACCTTGCCGAGATGCTGCTTGCCGAGGTCAATCACCGCATCGCCAACAGTCTCGGCCTTGTCGGCGCGCTGATCCGCATGCAATCCTCGATGACCAAGGACCAGGTGGCGATCGATGCGCTGCACGAAACCCAGATGCGCATCAACGCCATCGCCAGCGTGCACCGCCGGCTCTATACCAACCGGCAGGTCGGCTCGGTGCAGGTGGATGAATATCTGAACAGCCTGCTCACCGAACTCGAAGCCTCGATGCGCGATGACAAACGACCGCACCGCATCGTGCTCACCGCTGGGCCCGTCAATCTGGCGACCGACAAGGTGATCACGCTCGGCCTGATCGTCAGCGAGCTCGTCACCAATGCCTTCAAATACGCCTATCCCGACGGCGTGCCGGGCGAAATCCGCGTCGTTGTCGATCAGACGGATGAGGCGTTGAGGGTCATCGTCGAAGACGATGGGGCGGGATTCGATCCGGAGAGCCCGGCGAGGGGAACCGGGCTCGGCACGCGGATATTGACGGCCATGGCTGCGAGCTTGAAATCGGATTTTGCCTATGACCCCGGGCATGATGGGACAAAGGCGACGCTGGTGTTTTCGTTGAGTGAGGGGAAGTAGATAGACGTGGGTGGCTGGAAGTAGGAAGGTCTGCTGTATGGATCATGCCGCACACTATGATCCCTTCTCTGCAATGGCTTACCGACGCCGCATTATCGAACATAACGCTAGGTGAAGCGAACATGACGACGATCCGTACGCCGAGGGAAGTCTATGATTTCTGGTTCGTCCGATGCGGCCGGGAGCTGTGGTTTAGCCCGCCGCCGGAGCTCGACGTCGAGATCCGCGAAGGCTTCCGAGAGACGCATCTGACTCTTGCCGCGGGCATCAGTGATGAATGGCGGGCGGATGCCGAGAGCCGGCTCGCGGCCGTCATCGTGCTCGACCAGTTTCCCCGCAATATTTATCGCGGCACGCCTCTCGCCTTCGCAACCGACGGGCTGGCGCTTCGGGAGGCCAAGCTCGCCCTTGCCGTCGGCGCCGACCAGGTGGTCGAGACCGCCTGCCGCACCTTCTTCTATCTGCCGTTAGAACATGCCGAAGACCTTGGTGAGCAGCAACGTTCGGTGGCATTGTTCGCCGCGCTCGGCGATGAGGAATATCTGGATTATGCGATCCGCCATCGCGACATAATCGCCGCCTATGGCCGCTTTCCGCACCGCAATGCCATGCTCGGACGGGAATCGACGGCTGGGGAACGCGATTATCTCTCCAAGCCCGGGGCCGGCTTCTAAACCTTTCCAGGAGCTTCCGCCTTTCTGTCGCCTTTCTTTGCTAGGAAAAGCTGGAACTCCATCCCGACGACAACCTTTCCGGAGGCGCTTTTGCGGCTGAGGTCCATCCTGCTTCGCACCATTCTTCTCGTGACGCTGGCGCTCGCCGGCGCGCATTTCAAGGGTGCCGCAGCCTTCGCGCAGGAAGCGCAGACGCAGGCGGCCGTGCCGGCGCCTGTCGATACGCCGTTCGACCAGGCGGCGAAAGAGATCGACAAGGCGAAGGTCCAACTGACGGCGCTTCAGGACGGCGTCAAGCAGAATGCCGACAATGACGATGCGCTGGTTGGGCTCGCGACCAAGGCCGACGAGCTCAGCCGCGCCGTCATCACCATATCGGTCAATCTCAGGCCGCGTTTCGACCAGATAAAGAACCGGCTTGCCGAGATCGGCGATCCGCCGAAGGACGGGCAGCCTCCCGAAGCCGAGATCGTCACCCAGGAGCGCAATACGCTCGCTGCCGAGCGGGCGCAGATCAATGCGGTGACAGGCGACGCCGAAAACCTGTCGATCGCGGTGACGAAGCTCGTCAACCAGATCATCGAGATGCGGCGGCAGCTGTTTGCCGATACGCTTTTCAAGCGGACCGAGGTCTCCGCTTCGGTGATCGACGATGCGGCTGGCGCCTTCGTGCACGAGGTCAGCGAATTCTCGCAGGCTCTGTCGAGCTGGGCCGTCTTCGTCTGGAAATTCAAGCGTTTTCCGATGTTTGCCGCGATCTTCCTGTCGCTCGCCTCAGCGCTCATCCTGCTTTCCGGCAGCTACCGGCTGTTCGGCGCGTATCTACGCCGCGATGAGGCGGTCGAGGAGCCATCCTATATCGGCCGGTTGTCGATCGCCTTCTGGTCGACCCTGATCCGTACGCTGGCGCTCTCGGTGCTGCTCGTCACCTCGTTCTTCTTCCTGAACGGCTTCAACGTGCTGAGGCCGGATATCGCGCCGGTCATCGGCGCGCTGTTCGGAACAATCGGGCTCGTCTATTTCGTCGGCCGCTTCGTCAACGCCATCTTCGCGCCGCGTGAGCCGCGCTGGCGGCTTGTGCGGCTTTCCAATCTCGGCGCCCGCTCGATCGGCTATTGCCTGCTGGCGATGGCTGTGGTCAACGGGCTCGACTATCTGCTCGGCACCGTCAGCGAGGCGATGGGCTCGCCGCTGGTGCTGACCGTGATCAGAAGCCTGTTTGCGGCGCTGATCATCGGCATGATCCTGATCACGGTCTCCTTCGGCAAGCCGATGCTGGCGAGGAACGGCGATCCCGACGCGCCGGGAAGGCATTGGCCGCGCGGCATGGCGATCATCCTGCGGGTCGTCGGCGCCAGTCTCATCATCGCCGCGCTGACAGGGTATGTCGGGCTCGCGCGCTTCGTCGCCACGCAGCTCATCATTACCGGTGCTGTTGTCGCCACCATGTATGTCGGCCTGCTTTCCGGCAAGGCGATTTCAAGGCAGGAAAGCTTCGGCGATACCTTCTTTGCCCGCTTCCTGACACGCCGCTTCAATCTGGGGCCGGTGGCGATTGACCAGGCCGGCCTGCTCGTCGGCCTTGCCATCTATGCCGTGGCGCTGATCGTCGGCGTCCCGCTGATCCTGCTGCTCTGGGGCTTTCATGTGCAGGATCTGCAGATCATCGCCTATAGGCTGTTTACCGAGGTCAGGCTCGGCGGCATCAGCATCTCGCTGCTCGGCATCTGCACCGGCATCCTGCTGTTTGCCGGCGTCTACCTGCTGACACGCTGGCTGCAGCGCTGGCTCGACGGAAATGTGATGGCAAGAAGCCATGTCGATCTCGGCGTGCGCAATTCGGTCAAGACGGGCATCGGCTATCTCGGCGTCGGCATCGCCGCTATCATCGGCGTCTCGGCCGCCGGCATCGATCTGTCGAGCTTCGCGCTCGTCGCCTCGGCGCTCTCTGTCGGTATCGGTTTCGGCCTGCAGAACATCGTTTCCAACTTCGTCTCCGGCCTGATCCTGCTGGTGGAGCGGCCGTTCAAGGTCGGCGACCATGTGGTGTCGGGCACGGCCGAAGGCATCGTCAAGCGCATTTCGGTGCGCGCCACCGAGATCGAGACCTTCCGCAAACAGTCGATCATCGTGCCGAATTCGGAGCTGATCAACGGCCTGGTCGGCAACTGGACGCATCGTAACAAGATCGGCCGCTCGGAAATTCCGGTTTCTGTCAGCTACAATGCCGATCCGCAGCAGGTGATGGATATACTCCTGGAACTGACGGCGAAGATACCGCTGGTCATGCGCAATCCCGAGCCGCACGTCGAATTCCTGCGCTTCGGACCCTATTCGCTTGATTTCGAGTTGCGCTTCTTCCTCGCTGACATGGGCGACGGCATGACGGTGCGCAACAATCTCAGGATCGAGATCCTCCGGCGTTTCAAGGCCGAAGGCATCGAGATCCCGCTGCCGCAGAGCGACCTCACCATCCATCGCGATGCTCCGCCTGTCCTTGCCAATGCCGTCAAGGAGCGGACGGACGGCCGGGACGATCCAAAGAACAAGCCCATCGAGGAAGAGGAGCGGCCGGTGCGGCAACTGCGCGGGCGGACGGCGGATGGCAGCTTGAAGAGCTGAACGGCTCATTCAGCCATCATTCACAGGTCTATGTGCATGATCTCCACCATCGGGATCGCTGCCGAGGGCAGCACCGGTCGTTCGAGGGGAGGGCGCGCCCGCGCCGCCGCACATGATGGCAAGGTTTGCCGCCGTTTTGCTTGTCCCGCTGCTTGCCGCGCCCGCGGTTCAGTCGGCATCCATCACTAACACCGATCCGGCTGCAGTGGTGCTTGTCATCACCGAGAGCGGCCAGCGCGTCGAGGTCGTGGTCGATGCCGGTGCTTCGGAGAACCTCTGCGCTTCCGGCTGTTTCATGACGACGCCCGACGGCGACCGCATCGGGCTTGACGGCGGCGAGACGATCGACATTGTCAAGGGCTCGGCCGTGGTGAAGTAAGCGGGATCAGACGATCCGCTTGCCCTTGGCGTCGAGCACTTTCTCGCCGTCTTCCTTGGTGAAGGCGCCTTTGTGCGTCTCAGGCAGGATTTCCAGTACCAGCTCGGAGGGGCGCGACAGGTGGCGCTCAAGCAGAAATTCCTCACCAGACCGGCGCGCCTCCCGGCATTGCGGCGTGCCGCCAGTCGGTCTCTCGAATTCCAGCAGGCCTTCCAGCACATTGATGGTGCGGCGAAGGAGGAGCGGTAGGAGCCGTCGATCCGCTCGCAGTTCCAACCGCCGTCGTCGAGACGCTCGCCGGTCAGCCTGTCGACAATTGGCGAGACATCGATGCCGAAATAAGCGCCGTCGGCGATCGTGCGGCGGTTGATGCATTCTTCGACTTCGCACTGCCAATAGGGCTGGCCGTCTTCTTCCCAACGGCGTTGGTGCCGATCAATTCGACTCTGCGCCTGGCCTGCCCGCAGGCGGGATCGAGACCGAATTCCCTGAGTTGCGACAGCGAAAAGCTCGTGGCCGTCCATGCCTGGCCGTGCTCGCGCCATTCCTGGGGATCGAAACCGGCGGCAGGAAGGCGCCGCCCGCCCATTGCGCGTCCTCGTCCCGGCAGGCAAGTAGCCTGGCGCCCCAGCCCTCGGTCTCCACCTTGGCCCGCTCGGCCATCTATTCCCGCTCTGGGGCGTCCAGCAGGTCACGCATCACCTGCCACCGGATCGACGGGTCGGAATCGATCAGCCATTCGATCACCGGGTCGGATTGGGTTCTGGGCAAGCCTCGTCGGCCGGTCGGTCGTAACCCTGTTTAAAAATGCTTCGGCGGCGCGCTGCCAGCCGATGGGCGCGCGTAAGTGGCGTCTTACCCGCGTGATCAGCCCGTCCTTCGAGGCTGCAGCCTCCGTTTCGCGGCTGATTTCTTAATCATATCTGCAAGAAGTCGGAGGTGGCCCTATCAGGCCGCTTCTTCGTTTCACGTCCGGACGCGCCGATTAATAATTACTCAAATTAATTGATGTACCAAATTGATCCGGGGACAGATTTTACATCAAAGGTTTGCTATGGCGTTTCTAGGTATTTCGGGGATGCAATATTCCGGGGAAATGTTTGCTGGTGCGCGTATTATTGTCGCGGAAGATTCCAACGTATTCACCTCGATGATCAGCAAACGCCTCAAGGAGCTGTTCGACATTGACGTCGAGATCTGCCGCAGCTTCGAGGATCTGCAGTTTTCCTACGACAAGTCTTCCGATCCGATCACGCTGGCAATCTCGAACATCAACCTGCCCGGCGCCGAAAACGGCGAAGCGCTTGAATATCTGGTCGATCTTTCCATCCCGACCATCGTCTTTACCGGCACCTTCCACGACGGCATGCGCGACAAGCTGATGGCCAAGGACATTGTCGACTATATCCTCAAGGACAATATCTTCGCCGTCGACCTTCTGGCGGAATCGATTTGCCGGTTCCTGACCAATCATCGTCACCACGTGCTGATCGTCGACGACAGCGCCACGGCCCGCGCGCTGCTGTCGAGCCGGCTGAAACGCTATAATTTCCGCGTCAGCACCGCCGAGAACGGCGCCAAGGCATTGGAGATCCTGAAGGCCAACCGCGATATCGGCCTGATGATCACCGATTACAACATGCCCGACATCGACGGCTTCGAGCTGACGCGGCGCATCCGCTCGAATATCGGCTCGCATGAATTGCGCATCATCGGCGTTTCCTCCTCCTCGAACCGGTTGCTTTCCGCGCGTTTCCTGAAGGCCGGTGGCAATGATTTCATGCTGCGCCCCTTCATCGACGAGGAGTTCTATTGCCGCGTCAACCAGAACCTCGATACGCTGTTGCAAATCCAGTTGATGCGCAGGGAGCGGGCGGTTGCCTGACGGCCCTTCCAGTATCGATATCGCCAGCGAGGCGGAGATGATGGTCGCAGACCGTCATCGAATTTCTGCAATTACAAGTAACGCCGTCATTTGTCCCCTTCACGCGCGCAGGCCCCTCGGTTATCGTCCGCCGCGCCGGGGAGAGGGCCGAGTCGAGGCCATCGGACGCATGGGGGATTAGCGGCTGTGGCTTTTCAAGCGGATTTTCAGCGAGATGGCATCGGGCTCCGCTCAGGCGGGCTCAAAATACTTCTGGTTGAAGATTCCCGGATGTTTTCCGCTGTGCTCTGCCATCGGTTCCAGACCGAGCTCGGCCTTGCAGTCAAGTCCTGCCCGTCGTTGAAGGCTCTTCGCGAGGAACTTGCCGAGGACGGTCACGGCTATACCATGGCCGTCGTCGATCTCAACCTGCCGGATTCGCCCTATGGCGAAGCGCTTGACTGCACGATCGAGCACGATATCCCGGCGATCGTCTTCACCGCGACATTCGATCTCAACACGCGCAACAGGATCATGGAGCGCAATGTCATCGATTACGTGCTGAAGGACAATGAATTCGCGCTCGACAATCTGGTTGCCACCGTCCGGCGGGCGATCTCCAACCGCAAGACGCGGGTGCTCGTTGTCGATGATGTCGTCTCGGCGCGGCAGGTGCTGGTCGACCTGCTGAAGGCGCAGCAATATCTCGTCGTCGAGGCAAATTCGGGGCTCGAGGCACTGGCAGCACTCGAGGCTTACAGCGATATCGAGCTCGTCGTCACCGACCACCATATGCCCGACATGAGCGGCTACGAGCTGACGCGGCGTATCCGCCACCGCTTCGGATCGGACAGGCTGCGCGTCATCGGTGTTTCCGCCTCCAATGACCGCATGCTGTCTGCCAGTTTCCTCAAGGCCGGCGCCAGCGATTTCGTCTACCGGCCCTTCGTCGCCGAGGAATTGCAGTGCCGCATCGCCAACAATGCGGAAACGCTGGCGCAGATGCGGCAGCTGAGGGCGGCGGCGGCGTGCGACTACCTGACCGGCCTCTACAACCGCCGCTATTTCTACGACAACGGCCCGAAGCTGGTGAATGAGTGTCTGCGGCTGAAAGTGCCGAGTTCCGTGGCCATTCTCGATATCGACCATTTCAAGCGGCTGAACGATACCTACGGCCACGAGATCGGTGACAAGGTGCTGAAGGCTGTCGCGAACAGGCTGTTCACGATTTTCGACGGCAGCGAGAATCTGCTCTCGCGGCTTGGCGGCGAGGAGTTCGCCATCCTTTTCCCACAGATGGATTCCCTTGCCGCGACCAAGCTTTGCGACGAGATCCGCTCGGACATTTCCCGGCTGAAGGTCACCGCCGATGACGAGGAACTCGGCGTCACGATTTCGATCGGCATTGCCGAAATCGAAGGCTACGAAACTTTCGAGAACTACCTCAACGCCGCCGACCAGTTCCTCTATATGGCCAAGCACAGAGGCCGCAACCAGGTCTATTCCGACGCCAGGATGACGGAAGAAGCGGCGCAATAAGCTATTCAGGCGAAGCGCCGCCCTAATGTCAGGCGGCGCGCTCTTTCAAACTCTCAGGCAGCGACCGCCTGCTGGCGCGCGGTCGCCATGGTCATCTTGCGCTCGGCGCGCTCCTGCTGCGGCGAGCGATGGTAGAGTTCGCGATAACACTTGGAGAAATGCGAGGCCGAGACGAAACCGCAGGCAACCGCGACCTCGACGACGGGCATCGAGGATTGCACCAGAAGATGGCGGGCGCGATCGAGGCGGATTTCGAGATAGTAGCGGGCCGGCGAGCGGCCCATCTCCTGGCGGAACAGCCGTTCGATCTGGCGGCGGGAGAGGCCGGCACCATCGGCGATCTCGATCAGCGACAGCGGCTCGGCCAGATTGCCTTCCATCAGCTCGATGATCGACAGTACCTTGGCGTTCTGCACGCCGAGGCGGGCGCGCAGCGGCAGGCGCTGGCGGTCGTGCGGGTTGCGCACGCGGTCGGTCAGGTGCTGTTCGCAGATGCGGTTGACGAGGCTTTCGCCGAAATCCTCGCCGACGAGGTTCAGCATCATGTCGAGCGAGGCGGTGCCGCCGGCGCAGGTATAGAGATTGCCGTCGATCTCGTAGAGATCGGCATAGACTTCGGCCTGCGGAAAGGCTTCCGAAAAGCCCGGCAGGTTTTCCCAGTGAATGGCGCAGCGCTTGCCGTTCAGAAGGCCGGCCTGGGCCAGCACATGCGCGCCCGTACAGAGGCTGCCGACGGCAACGCCGCGATTGTAGCACTCACGCAGCCAGGCATTGACCGACTTGTTGTTGAACTGCTCGACATCGATGCCGGAACAGACAAGCACCATGCCCGGCCGGTTTTCGCCGCCGAGATGGCGGCGCTCTTCGGCGAGCGAGGAATTGGCCTCGACGCCGATGCCGCAGGAGGAATAGACCTTCTCCCCGTCGAGGGAGGCGAGCCGCCAGGTATAGGCCTGGTAGCCGAGCATGCGATTGGCGATGCGCAAGGTGTCCACGGCCGCCGAAAAGGGCAGCATGGTGAATTGCGGTACCATAAAGAAGACCAGCGAACGCTTCTTGATCTGCATCCTGTTCATAGCGAAATCCATGCTCGAGGGGCGATGATACATTCGTTGCGCGGAATGCGTCGCGCCGATGTCCTGAAAGCGACACTGGCATGGAAAAATGCGGCCGGGAAGAGCAAATATGCGACATTGGTCGCGATCTAGTCAGTCAAACCGCCCGGAGGGCTGAGGATGGGACAAAGATCGGGCTGACGGGCGACTGACATTCAAGCCTGAAAACGGCCTGGGAATGGGCGGTCAGGCCGCGAAAAAGGCGGCGTTGCGTGATGCAGACGCCGCCCTCATCTTGAGAGGAATGTCGCATTCATTACATGGTCCGGTGTTTGTTGTCGTCCGTGCTCGGCCAGCCAATATCCTTGCGGATGTCGAAGGGCATCGCTTCGATTTCACGGGCGGTCCGCCAGCGGGTCCAGGCAAGCACGAGCTTGCGAGCATAATTTGCCAGATCGAAGCGGCCTGCGCCGGAGGTGAAGGGCTTGCCGCCACCGCGATAGGTGAGCGTGGTCATTTTCCGGTTCCTTTCTTAGGTCAGGGACATGGTCATCGATGGGAGGTTCGTCCATGTCCATGATGCCAATATGGCCTCTGGGAACCCATCATTCAAACGAATAGAGTTTATGGATAACATCAGAGATATTGAATGATCATTGCGCCGCTGCCGGGTTTTCTTGAGTCGCTAGATTGATCCCGGCCAGCATAATTCCGGCTGCGACAAGACGCATCGGAACCATGTCCGCTCCACGTCGTTGCCGTTTCGTAGCAATGACGCAAAGGAGGAAACGATGATTTCCGCAGACCAGATCCGAGAACATATGGAAGTGCGGGCTGCCGACGGCACCCATATGGGGACGGTCGATCATCTCGACGGTCCCACCCGCATCAAGCTGACGAAGACCGACTCGGAAGACGGCAAACACCACCTGATCCCGATCGATTGGGTCGATCACGTCGACGCACATGTTCACCTGTCGAAGAACGCCAGGGATGTCCGCAGCCAGTGGGCCACCATCAACTGACGAGCGGTCGGCTGCGGCTTCGGCCGCAGCCCCATCATCAAGGGAACACATATGTCCAAACAATTGAAAAAGGGCGACGAAGTAAGCTGGGATACCAGCCAGGGAGAGACCGAAGGCAAGGTGGTGAAGAAGCAGACCAGCCCCACGAAGATCAAAAGTCACAAGGTGAAGGCATCGGCGGCGGAACCGCAATATATCGTCGAGAGCGATAAATCGGGAAAACGCGCCGCGCACAAGCCAGGTGAACTGAGGAAGCTTTAAGGGCTGCTGATCCCAACGAGAAGGAGATCGATATGCCAGCCAAGTCCAAGGCCCAGCAGAAGGCGGCGGGTGCCGCACTCTCGGCCAAGCGCGGCGATACGCCCAAGAAAGAGCTCAAGGGTGCCTCGAAGCAGATGGAGAAATCCATGAGCGAGAAGCAGCTGGAGGAGTTCGCCTCCACCAAAAGAAAGGGTAAACCGGAGCACGCCTCCAAATAGGTCGAAGAACAGCGGCAGCGATGGCGGGGGTCGTCCTGTTCACGTCGTCGTCGAATGCATCGAGAAATTCGCGACCTCGTGCGTCTCGGAGACGGCGAAAAGGATTGCGCGTGCTGATGCATCCGGATCTTTCGCCAGCCAGCGCAATTCGAACGTCACGCCGATGCGGCCGTCTTCGGCCTGTCCCAGCGAAACGAACAATGCGCTGCATTCAAGGGAGCCCAGCACATTTGACAGGTCGGGAATATTGGAGCTCGAGCCATAGACGACGAGCGTCGCCTTGCGTTCGCAGCGCAGCCAACTGTCCAGGCGTTTCAGCGGCGACAGCACGATGAAGGCAACGACCGTCGCCACTGTGCCGGTAACGATCTGGCCGCCGCCGAAACAGAGGCCGACCACCGTCATGAACCACAGGGTTGCCGCCGTGGTGACGCCGGTCATCATGTCGCCGCGCCTGAGAATTGCTCCGCCGCCGATAAAGCCGACGCCTGTGAGGACGCCGAGGGGAAAACGCAGCACGTCCATCTGCGTGAAGAAACTCAGGGTTTTTCCGTAGGTCGAGAGTAGCAGGTTCGCCTGGACCATTGCGATGCAGGCGGCAAGCGCCACCAGGATCGTGGTCCTGAAGCCTGCGGCGTGGCCGCCGCGCTCGCGATCGAGGCCGATAAGGCCGCCGGCGATCACCGTCAGCATGATGCGCGCGGTGATATCCCACCAGCTCGGCGTCAGCGGCATGGCGTCGGTCAAGAGCGAAGGCATGCCGCGCTCCAGACTTCATCCCGGCCTTTCCGCTGCTCGTCGGGCATTCGATCCTCCTCAGCCTCGATGCATCAGGGTCTAAACGCCATACGGCGCAGGACGTTTCCGTTGCCGGCGCCGCGGCCGCCAGGTCGAGATTGGCGGTTCGGTGGCAGCCGGTGTATGTATGATTTCAAATATGGGCAGTTCGCCCGTCAACAAAAGGGCGCTGCGCCCAAAACGGAGTATAGAATTGGCCGTCGCCTTCACCAAGGAAGAGAGTTTCGAAACCGCCTCGGAAACCCTGCTGCCCGATCGTCCGGTTTCGCCGCATCTGAACCTGGTCACGGAGGCCGGGCTCACGGCTCTGGAATTGCAGTTCCGGCAAGCTCGCGAGGCTTATGATGCAGCGAGCACGATCGATGACGTGAACGAACGGCGGCGGCAGGCTGCAGGTCCCTTGCGCGACCTGCGCTACCTCGCGGTAAGGTTACGCACCGCCCAACTTATGGACGATCCTGCGTCAACCGACACTGTTGCCTTTGGCAGCACGGTGACCTTCAGCCGTGACGACGGGCGCGTGCAGACCTATCGGATCGTCGGCGAGGATGAGGCCGATCCCAAGGCCGGATCGATTTCCTATGTCTCGCCGGTGGCGCGGTTGCTGATGGGCCGGGCTGTCGGCGACGTGGTGGAAACGGGCGGCCAGGAACTGGAGATCATCACTATCGCATAGGACGCGATCTCTAAGTGGTGTCGGATTCAGCGACACGCAATTATTGTTTTAAAAATGGTACTGTTTGGTACTTTATTTATGAGGCATTTACCAATCGTGACTTAGAAGGTGACATTCCATCATCGAAAGTCATGCTCATGGTCAGCGCAATTTCCAGTTCTGCATCCACCATTTTGAGTTCAGCCGCTTCAACCTCGTCTTCCAGTTCATCGGATCAACTTGCTTCTCTCGAGGCGCAGCTTGCCGAAAAGCAGGCAGCCCTGTCGCAGACAAAGGACGAGAAAGAGAAAGCCACAATCGAAAAATCCATCGAGACGCTGGAAGCCAAGATTGCCAAGCTCGAAGCGTCCGAGAGCAGCAAGGCCGAGGCGTCTTCCGGATCGAAGCCCGCCGCCGAGGCTCCGCAGGAGCTTGCCGGCGAAAGCGACCGTATCGGCACGAAGAATTTCGACGAGACCAGCGAGTTCGGCAGCCGCACCGCTTACGTTTGATCGCAATAGAGGCGGCGCTTCGCCACAGTGACGACTTCGCGCGTCAGCTCCGCCAGGCGGTCGGCGGCGAGGCGGTTGATCTGCCAATAGAGTGGAATATCCAGCGGTGTACCGGGAACGAGTTCCACAAGCCGACCTGAGGCGAAATGTTCGCGGGTCAGCTGAGTCGGGTTCATCCCCCAGCCCATACCCGAAAGGACGGCCTCGACGAAGCTTTGCGTCGAGGGCAGCCAGTGGGTGGGGTGATCGAGATCCTGTCCGAAGGTCTGCCTTATCCAGCCGCTCTGCAACCTGTCCTTCTGATTGAAGGTCAGCGTCGGCGCATTGCGGATCGCCTCGGCGGTAACGCCATCAGGAAAGTGGCGCGCAACGAAATCGGGGCTCGCCGTGGCGTGATAGCGGAGAATGCCGAGTTCGAAGCGACGGCATCCCCTGATCGGCTTTTCCAGACTGGTGACGGCGGCGATCACCCGTCCGCGCTCAAGCCATTCGGCTGTGTGATCCTGGTCGTCGACGGCGATGTTCAGGAGGTAGGACGCGTTCTTCGCGAAATTCGCCATGGCCTCGACGAACCACGTTCCGAGACTATCGGCATTGGTTGCGATCTGAAGTGTGACCCGCTGGCGCGGCTCGTCGGGATCAAAGAGCGCCGGCAACTGCCCGAGGAGTTCGGCCTCCAACATGCCGACATTCTCCATGTGACGACAGAGCCATTCTCCTTTTTCCGTTGCCGTGCAGGGCGTGCCTCTGACGATGAGCACGGTGCCAAGACGCTCTTCGAGTTGCTTCACGCGCTGCGAAATCGCCGACGGCGTGACGTTGAGGATGGTCGCGGCGCGTTCAAAGCTGCCGGTCTGGACAACGCTTGCGACCGCGCGCAGGGCGGGATAATCGAGCATGGATTAGTTTTTCTTAATTGGGATAAGTTGGATTAACTAGTCTAATTCGCGGATTGGCGATAGCCCACCGTTACCGAAGTGAGGGTGTTCGCCGAAGCAATGAATTTTTCGATCTATGCCACCGGCCTGATGATGGGCCTCAGCTTGATTGTCGCAATCGGTGCGCAGAACGCTTTCATCCTGCGCCAGGGTCTGCGCAATGAACATGTTTTCGCCGTCTGTCTCGCCTGCGCGCTCTCAGATGCCGTGCTGATCGTGCTCGGCGTGACCAGCCTGCAGCAGATCGCCCGGTTCATGCCCTGGCTCGATCCGGTCATGCGTTATGGAGGGGCGGCGTTTCTCGCCTGGTATGGCACGAAAAGCCTCTATTCCGCCTTTCGGTCATCCGCTACCCTCTCGGCGGCAGAAGCCAAGACTTCAAGCTTTCGCCAGACGCTCGCAACCTGCCTCGCGCTCACCTGGCTGAATCCGCACGTCTATCTCGATACGGTCGTGCTGCTCGGCACGATCTCGACGCGTTACCCCGAACAGCAGGCTTCGTTTGCCGCGGGAGCGGTAACGGGTTCCTTCCTGTTCTTCTTCTCTCTCGGATATGGCGCGACATGGCTGCGGCCGATTTTCTCGAAACCGTCGTCCTGGCGGATGCTGGAAACAGTCGTCGCTTTCACCATGTGGATCATCGCCTTCAAGCTGCTCGGCGGGATGTAGACGACTCAACGGTCGGCTTTACGCACGGTGACGAATTGGCGAGCCGTCCTTGCGGTTCCTGTTCAGCAGACCCGTGCGCAGACCAAGTCAGAACCTGCGACAAATTGCAAGCTCTGCGCGTCTGAAAAAAGCGGCGCTGGCGGCGCGCCTTATGCGCGGCTCGGTGATTCTACGATCCTCAGCGCCCGCTTCGGCCGAGCGGCCCTGTTCACAAGCGGCGGCTCCATTTCACGCTGACAATCGGCCATCAGGTGCGACGGAAATCGCTTCAATTCCCGCAACGCATGCTCGTGGTTCGCATCTCTGCGCCGGCGCGACTTGAATGCGGAAAGAGCCTGTACGATATTCCATGTGCTTGATTGTGCCATGTTCGGCCTCCTTTGCTTGCTTTAGCCTCCGATACCCAGAATATGAGTGCCGATTGACATTCAATCAAACAAAATGATATGGGGTTATAAATCAGAAAAATTGAAAGATGCGACGATGAGCCTTCCCTTTCGCCGTCCCATTCCTTTGCTTGACAACGATGTACTGCGAACCTTCGTGGCCATCGCCGAGACAGGCAATTTTTCGACTGCCGCTGAGGCGGTCTTCCGTACGCCTTCGGCGGTGTCGATGCAGATCAAGAAGCTCGAGGAACAGCTGGGCGCAACACTGTTTTTGCGTGACGCGCGCTCGGTATCGCTGACGCGCCACGGCGAGATGCTGCTGTCTTACGCCCGCAACATCCTGGCACTGTCGAACGAGGCGGTGTCGCGCTTCATCATGCCGGAGCTCAGCGGTGTCGTCAGGCTCGGCGCGCCGGAGGATATCGGTGAGCGGCTGCTCCCGAGCATCCTGAAGAGTTTCGCTGAAAGTTATCCCGGCATCATGGTCGATGTGACGATTGACATGAGCATTGGGCTGAAAAAGCGCATGGAGGAGCAGCGGCTCGACCTGGCCTTGATCAACTGTGCGACGCGGCCGTTCCCGACAGGTGGCGAGGTGGTGTTCCGCGAGCGGCTGGTCTGGGCCGGCGCCAGGTGCGGTTCGGCGCATCGCCGCGATCCACTGCCGATCTCGATCTGGGAAGACGGCTGCATCTGGCGCCAGGAGGCGCTCTCCCAACTCGAACGCAATAAACGGCACTATCGCGTCGCCTATCTCAGCGGCCACACCATGGCACAACGCGCCGCCGTGCTCTCCGATCTGGCCATTGCGCCGCTGCCGCTATCCTATGTCAATGAAGACATGGCGATCCTGGGCCCGCAGGAAGGCCTGCCGGAACTCGGCGCTTTCGATATCCGCCTGCTGACCGCCTCGCAAGTATCAGGGCCGATCGAGACGGTAGCCGACAGCATTCGTGGCGCCTTTGCCGAGAGAGCGAAGGCGGTTGCTGCCTGACGATCTCTTTCCAGCGTTGAACCTTTTGTCCCCTTGTGCGTTATCGGCGCGAACGGCATAAGTCCCGTTCGGGGTTGATTTCAAACAAGGATATTCGAAATGACGACAACGGCCAAAATCGCCGCAGCCTTGATGGTTCTTCTGGCGCTCTCCTCCTGCGGCAACACGATCCGCGGCATAGGAAAAGATACCGCAAACACCGTGAACGCCACGCAGGACGCCGGCCGCTCGGTTGACCGCGCTGCGAAGAAATAACGGCCGTTCGATTCCTGCGGGAATCGGCCGATCAAGTCCTGCCCGGGAACCGGATCAAATGTTGACCGGGCCGGATCAAGAGTTGACCGGGGGATAAGCCTTTTCCAGGCCGCCGGATCGGTCAAGACCGGTCCGGAAGGCTTGGTAAGCAGGATGCTGGCTGGAACGGGCGGTTTCCATCAGCCGGATCTGCAGCCGATCCGGTGCTTGAGCTCCGAGCCACAGGCCGAGATTTTCGAGCTTCAGCGAGTTCAGGAAACGCGAACCCGCGGCGAGATCGAGATGGCGGCGCAGGCCGTCAAGCAGGTTATCGTCCTGAGCGACATTTTCCATGAGCAGCGTCAGATATGATTTGTCCGTCTCCGACAGCGCGGCGAGCTTTTCCGCAACGGTATCGCGGTCGGGAAAGGGAACATTGCCATTCATGTCGAATCGTCCGGTCGTTGATCGTCTCCTGCCGTTATAAGCTCGCCTTGACCTTCTCGGCTACATCGGCCGGAACCCATTTCATCCACAGACCCTCGTAATTGCGAAGGAAATGGATGGCGGCATCCTCGTTGCTTTCGTGGTTTTCGTCTTGCCAGGCGAGAACCTGATTGATCGTCTGATTGTCCCATTTGCGGGTTTTGAGATAGGTGGTGACAGGTCCGGAGCGGCTGGCAAAAGACCTGGTCATCAAGGTGAAGGCGCGCGAGACCGGGTAGGAATTGACTTCCGGCCTCAAGCAGCCGGCAACCGCCGTGCAGCGGTCCCACTCTGTCTTGTTGTGGCCGACGCCGAAGCTCAGCCGCGTCATGTCGTATTTACCGAGGACGGCCGTTGGCGCCCAATAGTATCCGAGCCAGCCGACCTTGTTTTCGAAGGCGCGAGCAATCGAGGCATCGAGCCGTTCGGGGCTGCCGGTTTCGACGAGTTCGAAGCTCTTCTTGTCCGCGGCAAGCGCCTTGAACAGGTTGGTGGTCGATATCTGGCAGCTCCAGTCGGCGGGACAATTGTAGACCGCGCCCTTCGACACATCGTCCTCGGCGGGGAACAGTTCGGGATGTTTCAGCGCATCTTCGACCGACCGGATGTCGGGATTGGCGTCGGCAATGAATTTCGGGATCCACCAGCCCTCGACCGCACCGTCGGCCAGGATCTCGGCTCCCTGCACCAGCCGTCCGGCGTTGACGGCCTGATCAAGCAAGGCTCTGACGGAATTGATCCAATATTCAGAGGCGATGTCCGGAGTGCCTTTCTCGTTCATCGAGGCGAAGGTCGGCAGCGTGTCGCCGTCGACGATGGTGACCGAGCAGCCGTAGCCCTTTTCCAGGATGATCTTGTCGAAATTCGCCGCAATACCGGCTGAGGCCCATTTCATCTCGGCGATCGAAACCTTGCCGCACTCTGCGGCTTCGGCCGGCGCAACGGTAGAAAGAGCCGCGGCAAAGACGGCTGGAATCAGAATCGTCTTCATCGTCATTCCCCGAATTCTTCTTTACAGCGCCGCGTCTTTTCAGACGCGCTAAGGATGCTGGGAGACATTTACCGATGCGCAGCCGGGGGTCGCAAATCAGCGACAAGTTTCTCCGGCGCCCAAAAGGAAATGCCGCGATCCCGCGACAAACGTTTTCCGCTTCATGGGGCGCCTTCGTCCTTGCGGCTCCGGCAGCTTATCGCAGGTCATGGTTCGAAAATGGCGTTTTTGCGAAGCCTACGCGTTCGCTCGCAGAAATCAACCGTCTTCTGCTGATGGTTGCGGGACTAAATGATTGAATTCGAAGAATTTATCTCAATATCCCGAAAATGGCGCCTTTAAGCAGTTTGCACGCTCTTGGCGATCGCCGGTGGGGCTTCGGCAGAAATTTCGGCGAGAAAGTCAAAAAAAGTCAAAATTAACATTTGCGTAAGGCTTCAATAACTCTCCGGTAAGAATGTGCCGTTATCAGTTGGGTCGTGGCGGCAATGACCGCCGCTTCCCCGGTTCAGGTAGTGCGTACCGGGGAAAGCGAGCTTCGCCGTGTAGGGGCGAAGACGCCTGAGTTTTCGGCAAACCGCGCAGAGCCAAGGCCATGCGCGGTTTTCGCGTTTCTGCGGGACGCTTGAGCAGGGTCAAGTCCTGACTCAGAACACGTCTTGACCGAGGGCACGCCTTGACCCGGGATCGTCGCCCATTGTAGGCCTCGCCTCAGCGAAAGGCGGCCACTATGGCAAGAGCGATCATGCTGCAGGGAACCGGCTCGGATGTCGGCAAGACGGTGCTGGTCGCCGGCCTTTGCCGGCTGGCGGCCAATCGCGGGCTTGCCGTCCGGCCATTCAAGCCGCAGAACATGTCGAACAATGCGGCGGTTGCCGATGACGGCGGCGAAATCGGCCGGGCGCAGTGGCTGCAATCGCTGGCGGCGCGCACGCAGTCCTCGGTGCACATGAACCCGGTGCTGCTCAAGCCGCAATCGGAGAATGGCAGTCAGATCATCGTGCAGGGCAGGGTGTTCGGACAGGCGAAAGGGCGGGATTATCAGCGGCTGAAGCCGCAGCTGCTCGGCGCAGTGCTCGAAAGCTTCGAAAAAGTCGCTGCGGGCGCCGATCTCGTCATCGTCGAGGGTGCCGGATCGCCGGCCGAGATCAATCTCAGGGCCGGCGATATCGCCAATATGGGTTTTGCGACCCGGGCCGGCGTGCCTGTCGTGCTCGTCGGCGATATCGACCGCGGCGGCGTCATCGCCTCGTTGGTCGGCACGCATGCGATTCTCGATCATGGGGACCGGGCGATGATCGCGGGCTATATCATCAACAAGTTCCGCGGCGACATCTCCCTGTTCGACGACGGCATCTGCGCCATCGAAGGCTTTACCGGCTGGCCGTGTTTCGGCGTCGTGCCGTGGCTGCCGGGTGCGGCGCGCCTGCCGGCCGAAGATTCGGTCGTGCTCGAACGGCTGGCGAAGGGCAGGGCCGGGGCGCTGAAGATCGCCGTGCCGGTGCTGCCGCGCATCGCCAATTTCGACGATCTCGACCCGCTGCGGGCCGAGGCGGACGTCGAACTGGTCTTCGTGCGATCGGGCGAACGGCTGCCTGCCGATGCGAGCCTCGTCATTCTTCCCGGCTCGAAAGCGACGATATCGGATCTCGCCGATTTCAGGGCTGAAGGCTGGGACCGCGATCTCCATATGCATGTCAGACGCGGCGGCCGAGTGATCGGCATTTGCGGCGGCTACCAGATGCTCGGCCGCACGGTGCACGATCCGCTCGGTCTCGAGGGCGGGACACTCGAGACGCCGGGGCTTGCGCTGCTCGACGTCGAGACCGAGATGGCGCCTGAAAAAACCGTGCGCAACAGCCATGCCCGCTCGACTGAATACGACGTGCCGCTTGCCGGCTACCAGATCCACCTCGGCATCACCCACGGCCCGGATTGCGACCGGCCTTCGGCGATTATCGACGGCGCACCCGACGGGGCGCTTTCGGCCGATGGCCGGATCATGGGCACCTATCTGCACGGGCTCTTCGGCAGCGACGCCTATCGCGCCCTGCTGCTTCAAAGCTTTGGGCTCTCGGGGGAGCAGAGGAATTACCGCGAGAGCGTCGAGTGGGCGCTGGATGAAATCGCGAGTGACCTGGAGAAGCATCTCGATGCGCGCTGGCTTGCGGGGTTGCTGGGGTAGGGATGGATGTGTGTTAGGCGGGGATTGCCGCGCTGCCTTGCTCCCGCTGGAAGCAGGTCCCCTATGTTCGGTTGATCTGAGGTGCTTAACCTCTTCTCCGTCATTCCTGTGACAAGCGCAGGAATGAAGGAGGAGGAGAGTTGGGGCGCCATCGAATGCTCAGAGCAGCGACTTGCGCCCACTGTCTGCCGCTCCACTCTTGCCAAATTAGTTGACTGAGTCCATTAATTCTCTCACCACGAGAATTCGGTCGAGAGCATAAACCATGAGCGTAATGGATAGATTTTCACTGGCTGGTCAGGTGGCGCTCGTGACCGGGGGCGGCCGCGGTCTGGGCTTCGAGATGGCGCGCGTGCTTGCCGAGGCCGGCGCGCATGTCATCATCACCGGACGGACGGCGGCGACGCTGGACGAGGCCCTAAGAACGCTGCGTGCGGCGGGCGGCTCGGCGGAGGCTGCCGTGTTCGACATCGCCGACCGCGAGGCCCAGCGTTCTGTGATGGCCGATATCGAAAAGGTCCGCGGCCGTCTCGATATTCTGATCAACAATGTCGGCGCCCGCGACAGGCGGCCGCTGACCGAATTCGACGATGAGGCCATCATCGAGCTGCTGCACACCGATCTGACCGCGGCAATGATGCTTTCGCGCGATGCCGCGGTGCTGATGAAGCGGCGCAATTATGGCCGCCTGATCGCGGTGACCTCGATCAGCGGTCATGTCGTCATGCCCGGCGACTGCGTCTATCCGGCTGCCAAGCAGGGTCTGACCGGACTGATGCGCGGCATGGCAGTCGAATTCGGCCCTTACGGCATCACCAGCAACGCGATCGCACCCGGCTGGTTCGCCACGGAGACGAACGCGGCAATGGCCGCGAATGAGGAATTGATGCCCTTCGTGCGCCAGCGCATCCCGGTCCAACGCTGGGGACGCCCGGACGAGATCGCCGGTGCAGCACTGTTTCTTGCAAGCGGCGCCGCATCCTTCGTCAACGGCCACGTATTGACCGTCGACGGCGGCATGACGGTCCGGATGTGAGGACGATACCCGCCGGCGTTGTGCCGGCTTCGGATGAAATGACTTGCCGTTGATAACGGCTGGAAATATCGGTTTGGCGCGACTATCAATTGATAGGGCGGCAGCCGGTTCGGCATCGCCGCCCATTTGCCCGATTTGCCGTCATAAGGTTGCGCCGGCTCATGTGGAGGTTCGGAAATTAACGGTCATATTCAGTGGATTATAGAGCAGGGAATCACCAGCGAGCATATTGGCGACCTCGTTTCCGGCCTGTGTAAGCGGCTGATCGCGGACGGGTTTCCGATCTGGCGGGCGAGTATCAGAATGCCGTCCCTGCATCCGATGTATCGCGGCGTCGCGGCCAATTTCATGCGGGGCGGTGAGACCGTCCTTGAAAATGCCGAGCACGGCAGTGCTACGGAGCGTGACTTCGAGAAGACGCCGATCTTTTACCTTTTGAGCCGCGGCGAAAGAACGGGGCGATGGAATTTGGCGAGGGGCGAGGGTCTCGATTATACCGAGCTCAACGAATTCGCGCTTTCCGGGGGCACGGATCACGTGATTAGCCTGTTCGAATTCCCGAAGGAAGTCGCGTTGCGCGGGCTCGGTTTCTCGCTGACGAGCGATGCGCCGGGCGGATTTTCCGATGATCAACTGGCGATCGTCGCAGCGCTATTCCCGGCACTCGGACTGGCGGCCTACCGCGTGGCGGTTTCGAAGACGGCGAGCGATATCCTCGCGGTCTATACCGGCGCTAGGACGAGTGCGCGTATCCTTGCCGGCGAAACCCGCAGAGGAATGGGCGGTTCCATCGATGCCGCCATCCTACTGGCCGACCTTCGCAATTTCACGGCCTTGACCGAGGTCTATCAGCCCGCGGAGATCGTCGGGTTTCTCAACGAGCATTTCGAGCTGATCGACCGGCATGTCGAGGAAAATTCCGGCGAGATCCTCAAGTTCATGGGCGACAGTGTACTGGCGATCTTTCCGACTGAGGCGGAGGATCCGCAAAAGGCCTGCAGGGCAGCGTTGGCTTCGGCTCAGAATCTGCTGAAGGCCAACGAAGAGCTTAATCGCGAGCGGACACGCAACGGAGGCCCCGATATCGGCATCGATGTCGTGCTGCATCTCGGCGAGGTTTTCTACGGAAATGTCGGCGCCCACGGCCGGCTCGACTTCACGGTGATCGGCAGGGCTGTCAACGAAGCCTCGCGGCTGGAAAAGCTCTGCGGAATGCTCGAGCAGCACCTGCTGCTGTCGGAGAGCTTCGCGGCGACCTCAGCCGTCCCCTGCGAGTATCTCGGCTCTTTCGAATTGCGGGGCGTTTCGAAGAAGGCCGACGTCTTCCGGCTGGCCGGCGCCGCGTCATAACACCCCTTCAGATTTCGCCGGAGACTTCGCGACGGCGGCGGTCCAGTTCTTCGCTGTAGCGGCGCAGCGTATAGCTTTCGCTGAGCTGGCCGATCACCTTGCGCTCGATCAAATTGTTGACGACGGCGAGTGCTTCGCTTTCGCTCTTATCGAAGATCGCCGCCGCCTGCCTTGCATTCATCTGTGGCTGCAGGAAATCGTTGCGGTAGTGGATGAAATCGGCAAGCGTCTTGCCCTCGTCCTGGGTGTCGGTCGGGTTGGCGTAGATCTCCGGCACCAGCACGAGGCCGGCATATTTGTCGCTCTCCTCGACAAGGATGACACGCTGGGTCGAGCCGATTGGGAAGGCCTGCTTGAATTCCTCCAGCGAGATGCCAGCCCTTGCCGTCTTGACGTCCGCGCGCATCAGCTTGTCCACCGTCAGGTTGCGGATCCAGCCGACGTCATGGGCGCTGCGGATGCTTTCGCCGCGCAGGTGGAAGCGCCATGTGGCGAAGGAGTAGCCGAAGGTCGAGCGCACGACGAGCGAGGAGGTGATGACGGCGGCGAGCACCAGCGCGGTGATCGGGAAGTCGCCGGTGATTTCGAGCGCCAGGAAGGTCATCGTCAGCGGCCCGCCGATGACGGCGACGGCAAGCGAACTCATGCCGACCACGGCATAAATGACGGGCGTCAGCGTCGCATCGGCAAAATAGGGGCCGCAATAAGCAAAGAGCTTGCCGAGCAGGGCGCCCATGAACAGCGAGGCGAAGAACAGGCCGCCCCTGAAGCCCGAGCCGATCGAGATCGCCGAAGCCAAGGATTTCAACAGGAAGAGGCCGATCAGCGCCGGGATGGCGACGTCGCGGGAGAGGTTCAGATGCAACGCGCCATGGCCGGCCGAAAGCACCTGCGGCGAGATCATCGCCAGCAGCCCGACGATGATGCCGCCGAGGGCCGGGCGGAAGGGCGGGGCGATCGCGCTCTTGCGCGCCAGTTCTTCGACAAAGGCGACACCCTGCATGATCAGGATGCCGACGCCGGCTGAGACCGCGCCGAGCAGCAGCGCCGGGATATAATCGGCCGGCACGACCGCGCCGAAGCCGCCGATATCGATGGTGAAATCGCCGTGGGTGAGCAGCCTTGCGATCAGGGTGGAAACGAGGGCCGAAACCACCACAGGGGTCAGCGAGACGATCGTATAAGTGCCGATGATCAGTTCGAAGGCATAGAAGGCGCCGGTCAGCGGCGCGTTGAAGGCGGCGGCGATGGCGCCGGCTGCGCCGCAGCCGACGAGGACGCGGAGATCCGAGCGGCGAAGCTGCAGCTTCAGGCCGAGTTTCGAGGCGAGCCCTGCGGCAAGCTGGGTATAGCCGGCCTCCAGGCCGACGGAGGCGCCGAACCCGTTGGAGATCAGGTTCTGCACGGCGACGATAATGCTGTCAGTCAAGGACAGGCGGCCGCCATGCAGCGCATTGGCCTCGATCGGGTCGACCATCGGCTTCTTGCGGCGTTTGGCCAAAATGAAGAGCAACAGGCCGAGCAGGATGCCGCCGATGATCGGGGCGGTGAGCAGCAGCAGCTTGTCGTCGATCACCGACGAGCTCAACCTTTCGCTGTCGGCGATACCGAAGACCAACTGATGCAGTTCATTGGACACGAAGCTCATGCCGGTCACGGCAAGACCGGAGGCAATGCCGACGACAGCGCCCGCCAGAGACAGACCGACTTCGCTGCGGCGGGTCAGCGCCCGCAGCCGCCCCGGATCGAAGAAAACACGCAGCGCTCGGAACCGGCGCCGATCCAATTTCATAAGCATGGCAAGACAACTAGGCAGGAAGAGGCCCGGTCAAGGGCGATGGCGCAGTCCGCTTGCAGCGCAATTGCGGCGAAAAGCCGGCGGGCGCGTCAAATATTTATGACGTAAGCCTCTGATAAATGACGATATTCCTGGTCGAGTAAGTCGTGTTTGGATGAGCGTGCCTGCCTTGCCGCCCACGGCCGACCGCCAAGGCCGGTTGACTTCACTCCTGAGCTTGCCTAACCATCCCTCAACGGATGGTCGCCAGACCATCCCACGCGGATGGTCATCTGGCCATCCTCGGATATAACGGATGGTTCCGGATCGGCGTTACGCCTTCCGGATGAAAAGGGAATGTGACGGGGCGGACCCACACCGGGCGCCTTCATCACAGCCGACCCCGCGACTGTAGAGCGGTCAGGGTCTTCCATCCGGCATCGAGCCCTTCCTGCCCGCTTGCAATCATGCAGGCGGGCGTGACGGGCGACATGCCGGAAAAGCCACTGGACATGCATGGTGATCAACCGGGGTCGGACGCCTCTATTTCTACGAATCGTCCACCTCTTCACCAATGCAGCCGGGAAGGCGAGGCAGATCCGCTGGCACGATCAGGGGCGACCGGTTTCCGGTCCGCCCCGATCGCGGCCGACAACCGCGAGCCAGGAGACCTGCCATTCGTGCCGGGCGAAAAGCCCAATCCTGGGCAAGAGACCCGCTGCCAGCACGGAGGTTGTTTTGGCTGAACGATTGAATTCGGCGTTGCCTCGTGGGGTACTGGAGCGCATTTCCCTCTCCTCCCTCATTCCTGTGCCCGTCACAGGAATCCAGTGCGACCAAGTCCTTGGGCGCGAGAGACTTACTTCCCGAATGAGAGTCATTTACGGCGCGGACGCGCCGTGGCTGGGTTCCTGTGACAGGCAAAGGAATGAGGGAGCGTGGTGGGGTGTCGCATTCTCCCAGCAGGCCGTCTGCGCATGACGACCGCTCTCTCCAATACCATTTTCATCCTCGGCGGCGCACGCTCCGGCAAATCCCGGTTTGCCGAAAACCTCGTCGTTGCAACCGGCCTCGATCGTCACTACGTCGCGACCGGCCGGGCGTGGGACGAGGAGATGCAGTCGCGGATTGCCCAGCACAGAGCCGATCGCGGCCCGTCATGGACGACGCATGAGGAACCGCTCGATCTCGTCGGCAGGCTCGCCGCCATCGACGGCGAGGGCCGGGTCGTGCTGATCGACTGCCTGACGCTCTGGGTCACCAATCTGATGATGGAGGAGCGCGATATGGCGGCGGATTTTTTGGCGCTCGCCGATTATTTGCCGCGGGCAAAGGCGCGGCTCGTTTTCGTGTCAAACGAGATCGGCCTCGGCATCGTGCCGGACAATCGTATGGCGCGGGATTTTCGCGATCATGCCGGCCGTCTCCACCAGATGATCGCGGCAAAGGCCGCCGAAGTCTATTTCATCGCGGCAGGCCTGCCGCTGAAAATGAAGGGTTAAATCCATGAACCAACAGAAGATTCCCGCAACCGTCATCACCGGTTTCCTCGGCGCCGGCAAGACGACGATGATCCGCAACCTGCTTACCAATGCCGGCGGTAAAAAGATCGCGCTGATCATCAATGAATTCGGCGATCTCGGTGTCGACGGCGAGGTGCTGAAGGGCTGCGGTGCGGAGAACTGCAGCGAGGACGATATCATCGAGCTCACCAATGGCTGCATCTGCTGCACCGTTGCCGACGATTTCATTCCGACGATGACGAAGCTCTTGGAACGTGAGCAGCGGCCCGACCATATCGTCATTGAAACCTCGGGCCTCGCTCTGCCGCAGCCGCTGGTCGCCGCCTTCAACTGGCCTGACATTCGCACCCAGGTGACCGTCGACGGCGTCATCACGGTGGTCGACAGTGCGGCTGTTGCCGCCGGCCGGTTCGCCGACGACCACGATGCCGTCGAGGCGGCGCGCAGCGAGGATGAATCGCTCGATCACGAGAGCCCGATCGAGGAACTGTTCGAGGATCAGCTCACCTGCGCCGATCTCATCGTGCTCAACAAGACCGACCTGATCGACGTGGCCGGCCTCGGCCGGGTGCGCGACGAGGTCGCCGCCCGCACCTCGCGCAAGCCGGTGATGATCGAGGCGAAAAACGGCGAGGTGCCGGCCGGCATCCTGCTTGGCCTCGGCATCGGCACGGAGGACGATATCGCCAACCGCAAGTCCCATCACGAACTGGAGCATGAGGACGGCACGCCGCACGATCATGACGAATTCGACAGCTTCGTCGTCGATCTCGGCCCGGTCGCCGATCCGGCCGGCTTCATCGAGGCGCTGAAGAGCATCATATTGGCCCATGACGTGCTGCGCCTCAAGGGCTTCGTCGATGTTTCGGGCAAGCCGATGCGCCTGCAGCTCCAGGCAGTCGGCAGCCGCATCGACCACTATTTCGATCGCGCCTGGGCGCCTGGGGAAAACCGCGGCACGCGCCTCGTCGTCATTGGTCTGCATGAGATGGATCAGGGTGCGGTGAGAGCGGCGATCGAGGCGCTGGCGTAGGCCCATGCATCTGCTTCTGGCCCAGCAGGGAACGATCAGCGACGGCGAAGAGGCGATCGATCTCGGTCAGACGCCGGGCGATATCCTGTTTCTGTCGGCCGCCGACAGCGAGCTTGCGGCGATCGCGGCCGCCCATCGCGCCTGCGGTGGGCCGCATTCGCTGCGGCTTGCCAGCCTGATGAGCCTCAAGCACCCGATGTCGGTCGATACCTATGTCGAGCGCACGGCGCGGCACGCCAGGCTCATCATCGTCCGTGCGCTCGGCGGCGCCAGCTATTTCCGCTATGCGCTGGAGGCGCTGCATGCTGCAGCGTCCCGCGCCGGCGCGCAGATTGCGGTGCTGCCGGGTGATGCCAGGTCGGATGCGGGGCTGGTACCCTTCTCGAACATCGAGGTCGACGATCTCGATGCGCTCTGGGCCTATCTCATCGAGGGCGGCGAGGCCAATGGGCGCGCCTTTCTCGATTATGCCGCGGCGATGCTGTCGGGCGCGGAGAAGCCCGCGCCGGCGGTACCGTTGATGAAGGCGGGGATCTGGTGGCCGGGGCGAGGGCTGATCGGGGTCGAGGAGTGGCGGCGGGTGACAGAGAAGGTGGCGGTGGAGCCAATCGTCGCCATCAGCTTCTACCGAGCGCTCGTGCAGAGCGGCGAGACCAAGCCGATCGAAGCGCTGATCGAAGCCTTGCAGGCGCACGGTCTCCGGCCGCTGCCGGTCTTTGCCTATAGCCTCAAGGACCCCGTTTCGACCGGCATTATCGAGAGCGTGTTCTCAGTACTGAAACCCGATGTCGTGATCAACACGACCGGCTTTGCCGTCTCCGCGCCTGGTGCCGACCGGCAGCCGACGGTGCTGGAGGCGAATGGGGCGGTGGTGCTGCAGGCGATCTTGTCTGCGTCCTCCAAGGAAGCGTGGGCGGCCTCCTCGCAAGGCCTGTCGGCGCGCGATCTCGGCATGAACGTGGCGCTGCCCGAAGTCGACGGCCGGGTGCTGGCGCGGGCGGTCTCCTTCAAGACGGCGGCGCGTTACGATGCAGCCGTCGAGACCAACATTGTCGCCAGCGAACCGGATGCCGGCCGGGTGCGCTATACGGCGGAACTGGCCGCCAATTGGGCGCGGCTGCGCGCTACTCCGGCTCGCGACCGGCGCATCGCGCTCGTGATGGCGAACTATCCGAATCGCGACGGCCGGCTCGGCAACGGGGTTGGCCTGGATACGCCGGCCGGCAGCATCGAGGTGCTTCGGGCGATGGCGGCAGCGGGTTATCCGCTCGCCGATATTCCGGCCGATGGCGACGCGCTGATCCGGCATCTGATGCAAGGGCCGACCAATTCAGGTCATGACGGCAGGGTCATTCGCGAGACCCTTTCCCTGAGTCTCTACAACGGCTTCCTGGATACTCTTCCTAATAAGATTCAGGATGAGGTGAGGGCCCGCTGGGGCGATCCCGAGAACGATCCGTATTTTCTCGACGGCGTCTTCGCCCTGCCTTTCGCCCGCTTCGGTAGCGTCCTCGTCGGCATTCAGCCGGCGCGCGGTTATAATATCGATCCGAAGGAGAGCTATCATTCGCCGGATCTCGTGCCGCCGCACGGTTATCTTGCCTTCTATGCTTTCCTGCGGCGCGCGTTCGGCGCCGATGCCGTCATCCACATGGGCAAACACGGCAATCTCGAATGGCTGCCGGGCAAGGCGCTGGCGCTATCGGAGGAGTGTTATCCCGAGGCGATCCTCGGGCCGCTGCCGCATCTCTATCCCTTCATCGTCAACGACCCGGGCGAGGGCACGCAGGCCAAGCGCCGGACTGCCGCCGTCATCATCGATCATCTGACGCCGCCTTTGACGCGGGCCGAGAGCTATGGGCCACTCAAGGATCTGGAAGCGCTGGTCGACGAATATTACGAGGCCTCCGGCAGTGATCCCCGCCGCATTCGCCTGCTCAGCCGGCAGATCCTCGATCTGGTGACCGATATCGGCCTCGACCGGGATGCCGGTATAAAGAGCGGCGAAAACGAAGGCGAAGCGCTGAAGAAGCTCGACGCCTATCTCTGCGACCTCAAGGAAATGCAGATTCGGGATGGGCTGCATGTGTTCGGCGTGTCGCCGGAGGGGCGGTTGCTGACAGATCTCACCGTGGCGCTGGCGCGGGTGCCGCGCGGGCTGGGCGAGGGCGGTGATGCGAGCTTGCAGCGGGTGATCGCGGCGGATGCGGGGATGGGCAATGTGCCTGGGGCACCCCCCTCTGTCCTGCCGGACATCTCCCCGACAAGGGGGGAGATTGAATCGGAGCGCCGGCCTCCCCAAACAATCGATATAGAGCGATTGTCTTACTCCTTGCCGATCTCCCCCCTTGTGGGGAAGATGTCCGGCAGGACAGAGAGGGGTAACTCCACGTTCGACCCTCTCGACTGCGACATGGCCACCCCCTGGACCAGAACACGTCCCGCCATCCTCGCCGACGTTGTCGATGCACCCTGGCGCACCAATGGCGACGCCGTCGAGCGCGTCGAACTGCTGGCAGCGAAGTTCGTTTCCGGCGAAATGGAGTGCCCAGCAGAGTGGAAGGCTACGCAGGCTGTACTCTCCGAGATCGAAACCCGCCTCAAGCCCTCCATCCTCGCCTGCGGCCCCGCCGAAATTCACGGTCTACTCAACGGGCTCGACGGTCGCTTCGTCGCACCTGGCCCATCCGGCGCGCCAACACGCGGGCGGCCCGACGTGCTGCCCACGGGCCGAAATTTCTATTCGGTCGACAGCCGCGCAGTGCCGACACCGGCCGCTTACGAACTCGGCAAGAAATCCGCCGAGCTGCTGGTGCGCCGCTATGTGCAGGATCACGGCGAATGGCCTGTTTCCCTGGGGCTGACGGCATGGGGAACGTCGAATATGCGCACCGGCGGCGACGATATCGCCCAGGCGCTGGCGCTGATTGGCGTCAAGCCGCTCTGGGACATGAGTTCTCGCCGCGTTACCGGCTATGAAATCATACCGCAAGCCATGCTCGGGCGGCCGCGTGTCGACGTGACACTCCGCATCTCCGGCTTCTTCCGCGACGCTTTTCCCGAGCAGATCGCTCTGTTCGACAAGGCGGTCCGCGCCGTCGGCGCGCTTGAAGAGGACGAGGCCGACAATCCGATCGCAACGCGCATGCGCGGCGAGGCGGCAAGGCTTGCGGCTGCCGGCCTCGACGCCGCCGCGGCGAAACGTCGGGCGGGCTACCGGATTTTCGGCTCGAAGCCCGGCGCCTACGGCGCCGGATTGCAGGCGCTGATCGACGAAAAGGGTTGGGAGCGACGCGCCGATCTCGCCGAGGCCTATCTCGTCTGGGGCAGTTATGCCTATGGCGCCGGTGAGGAGGGCAAGGCCGAACGCGGCCTGTTCGAGGAGCGGCTGCGCTCGGTGCAGGCCGTCGTTCAGAACCAGGACAATCGCGAGCACGACCTGCTCGACAGCGATGACTACTACCAGTTCGAGGGCGGCATGGCGGCGGCGGCCGAGGCGCTCAGCGGCGCGCGCCCCTCGATCTACCACAATGATCATTCGAGGCCGGAGCGGCCGGTGATCCGTTCGCTGGAGGAAGAGATCGGTCGCGTCGTGCGCGGACGCGTCGTCAATCCCAAATGGATATCCGGCGTCATGCGCCACGGCTACAAGGGTGCGGCCGAAATTGCCGCCACCGTCGACTATCTCTTCGCCTTCGCGGCGACGACGGGCGCGGTCGGTGCGCATCATTTCGAGGCGGTCTACCAGGCTTTCGTCACCGATCCGGCTGTGCGTAGCTTCATGACGGAAAAGAACCCGGCGGCATTCGACGAGATGACAGCGCGGCTGCGCGAGGCGATCGACCGCAGCCTCTGGACGCCGCGCAGCAATTCGGCCCGGTTCGACCTGGCCAAACCACAGAATGAGGTGAACCGATGAGTGACGAAATCCCGGACAACGAAACGGGCAAGGATGATGCGCGCCACGCCGAGAAGATGGCGAAGAAGAAGGCCGCGCGCGACAAGATCATGGCGACCAAGACCGACGGCAAGGGGCTGATCATCGTCCATACCGGCAAGGGCAAGGGCAAATCATCCGCCGCCTTCGGCATGATCTTTCGCCACATCGCCCATGGTAAACCCTCGGCCGTCGTGCAGTTCATCAAGGGCGCGATGTGGACCGGCGAGCGCGATCTGATCGAGAAGCATTTCTCCGATCTCTGCCAGTTCCACACCATGGGTGAGGGGTTCACCTGGGAAACGCAGGACCGCGCCCGCGACGTTGCCGCCGCCTCGGCTGCCTGGGAAAAGGCCAAGGAACTGATCCGCGACGAGCGCAATTCCATGGTGCTGCTCGACGAGATCAACATCGCGCTACGCTACGACTATCTCGATATCAACGAGGTGGTGGAATTCCTGAAGACCGAGAAGCCCGCCATGACCCATGTGGTGCTGACGGGGCGCAACGCCAAAGAAGAACTGATCGAGATCGCCGATCTGGTGACCGAGATGGAGCTTGTCAAACATCCTTTCCGCTCCGGCATCAAGGGGCAGCCGGGGGTAGAATTCTAGGCATCAGTTGAGGGAAAGGCCGCGCAGGATCGCGGCTGTTTCCTCATCCGCCGGGAAGAAGGATTCCACGGCCAGTTCCGACAGAGTGATGTCGACGGGCGTGCCGAAGACTGTGGTCGTCGAGATCAGGGATAGCGGGCCGGCCTTGGTCGAAAGCTTCAGCGGAACGGCGATGCCGGCGTGGTCGCTATGCGCGTCGTTCGCCGCTTCGGGCACCGGATAGGACAGCAGTTCTTTCAGCAGCCTTTCCAATACCGGATCGCCCGAGGCCGATATTTGCTGGCGCAGCCGGTCGATAAGGTGGGCGCGCCATTCCGGGAGGTTTGCAATGCGGGGCGCCAGTCCTTGCGGGTGCAGGCTGAGGCGCAGCACATTGACCGGGGGTTCCAGCAGGGACGGATCGGCAATGCCTGAGATGAGCGGCGCCAGCGCCGCGTTGGAGGCAACGAGGGTCCAGTGGCGGTCGATCGCGAGCGCCGGGAAAGGCTGATGAGCCTTCAACACCATGTCGATGGCGCGGCGCGCTGGTTCCAAGGCGGGATCGTCGAGCGCACGCTCGGTAAAGACGGGAGCGAAACCCGCCGCCAGCAGCAGCGGGTTCCGGTCGCGGAGCGGCACGCCGAGGCGTTCGGCAAGATGCAGCAGCATGTCGCGGCTCGGCGTCGAGCGCCCGCTCTCGATGAAGCTCAGATGCCGCTGCGAGATATCGGCCTCCAGCGCCAGGTCGAGCTGGCTCATCCGGCGGCGCTGGCGCCATTCGCGCAAATGATCGCCAAGAGAGCGGGCGGTCGGCGCCATCAGGCGGCTTCCGGCAATTGGTCGATGAAGCCGCGGACGGATTTCAGCTTGCCACCCTCAAGCTCGGCAAAATCCGTGCCCTTGATCAGTGCTTCGCCATTGGCAGGCCCGAGGCCCCAGGAGAAACGCAGATTGTCGCCATAGCCGTCAGCCGTGCCGATCAGTTCGAAACGAAAACCGGGAAAGCGGTTCTGCACGGCCTCCACCAGCGAATTGATCTGCTCGTGGCCTTCGCCGCACATCAGCGGATCGACGTAGGTTGCGGCTTCCACCCAGCTCTCGGCGATGAGAGCGCGGCGGTGAGCCGCATCCGTCTCGTTCCAGACGGCGAGGTAGCGCTCGGCATTGCTGTTTGCGTCGTTCATCGGGTCATCTCCTTTTGATCGCCCGTTCACTCCAGGCAGCGCGATCATGCGGGAAGGCGATGCGGCCTATCAATTACGTCAGAGGTAATGGAGGCGGTCAAATATTTAGGCTAAACGCCGAGCCAGACGCGCAGCGGATTTGCCGGATCGGCGAGCAGTTTGACTGCAAGGGCGACGCAGACGATGACGAGCAGCGGCTTGATGAGCTTTGCGCCGATACGCATGGCGAGCCGCGAACCGAGCTGCGCGCCGAGGAATTGGCAGACGCCCATCAACAGGCCGATCTTCCACAGTATTGCGCCGAAACTTGCGAAGACGATCAGCGCGCCGAAATTCGAGCCGAGATTGAGAAGCTTGGTGTGCGCCGTCGCCTTCAACACGCCGAAGCCGGCGAGGGTGACGAAGGCGAGCATGAAGAAGGAACCGGTGCCGGGGCCGAAGACACCGTCATAGAAGCCGATAGCCGGGACCAGTGTGAGGCCGAAGGCGAAGGGCGTGATGCGGCGATGGGTATCGACGTCGTTGAGGTTCGGTTTGACGGCAAAGAAGATCGCGATCGACAGCAGCAACACCGGCATGATCGCCTGCAGCACTTGTCCGGGCACGATCGTGGCAAGAGCGGCGCCGAGCGCCCCGCCCATGACCGCCATCAGCGCCATCGGCAATTGTTCGCGAAGCTGCACGTGGCCCTTGCGGGCATAAGCGAGCGTTGCCGAGGCGGCGCCGAAGATCGACTGCACCTTGTTGGTGCCGAGCGTCTGCAGCGGCGGAATGCCGGCAATCAGCATGGCGGGAACGCTGATGAGACCGCCGCCGCCGGCGATCGAATCGACGAAACCGGCAAAGAAGGCAGCCGCGCAGAGCAGCAGAAGCAGATGAGGAGCAATGTCAGGCAAGACGGTATTCCGGAAGAGCTTTCGGGTGGCTTTGTTGCATTTCCGATCCCAAGCTGCAATGGCTGCCAGAGCATGATGCGACAAGCAGGAGCGGTTTTCCAACGGCATCATCTTCTGAGACACGGCAGAGCGCATTCGACGGCTTCCATGAGTGATATTTTCTTCGATACGGCACGGCGCCACGTGCTCGGGCTCGGCTGCGAGCGCGGGACGCCCTATGCGGAAGTTCTGGCGCTGGCCATTACGGCGCTGGATGCGGCCGGTATCGGCGGGCCGGAGCTTGCTGCTATCGCTTCCATCGACAGCCGCAGGCAGGAGGCGGCAATCCTAGCCGTTGCCGAGCATTTTTCCGTGCCGGCGTTGTTCTTCGATGCGCCGCGGCTGGAAGCGGAAACGCCGCGGCTCAAAAATCCCTCCGAGATCGTCTTTGCCCGCGTCGGCTGTCACGGCGTGGCGGAATCGGCGGCACTTGCGGCCATTGGCCCGGATGCGGAGCTCTTGCTCGGCAAAATCAAATCCGCGCATGCGACGGCGGCGATTGCCCGCATCGGGTTGCAGAAAGACTGACGGGCGTTATGTTGGCGACAATTCGCAGCGCCGTCCGGCAGCTCGCGGTTTGCACATAAAGGATATTCCATGCACAAGGTCATTTATGACACGGATCCGGGCGTCGACGACGCCATGGCGCTTCTTTTCCTGCACCGCCATCCCGAAATCGATCTGATCGGTATCACCACCGTTTTCGGCAATGCCTCGGTCGAGACGACAACGCGCAATGCGCTTTTCCTCAAGCGCGAATGGAATATCGCAGCGCCGGTTGCCAAGGGCGCCAGCGTCACCATCGATCCCTCGCGCGCCGAGCGGGAATGGCCGGCGATGGTGCATGGCGACAACGGCCTCGGCGATATCGAGGTGCCGGAAAAGATTGATGTGGCACTCGATCCGCGTCCGGCGCATCGCTTCATCATCGACACCGTCCGCGCCAACCCAGGGGAAGTGCGCCTCGTCGCTGTCGGCCGGATGACCAATCTGGCGCGGGCGCTGAAGGAAGACCCGGAGATTGCGGGCTTGGTCAAGGACGTCGTCATCATGGGCGGCAATTTCTATGTGCCGGGCAATGTCTCGCCGGTCGCCGAGGCCAATATCCACGGCGATCCCGAAGCGGCCGACATCGTCATGACCGCGCCCTGGAAGGTCGCCGTCATCGGCCTCGACGTCACCTCGATCACCACGATGAGCCGGAGCTATCTCGGCGAGATGGCTGCCAAGGGCGACGAGGCTGTAAAGCTGCTCGACACACTGTCGCAGTCCTATATCGATTTCTACAAGCATGCGGTCGAAGACGGCATGATGGTGCATGACAGCTGCGCTGCGGTCTATGTCGTGGCGCCGGAATTGTTCTCGTCGATATCGGGTGCGGTGCGCGTCGTGTGCGGCGGCATTGCCGACGGCCAGACAATCATCAAGCCGGACGGTCGCCGTTTCCCGCCGGGCGACTGGGATGGCCTGCCGAGCCAGATCGTCTGCACCGGTATCGAATCGGAGAAAGTCATCGACCTTATCCGCAAGGCGCTGCTTCGCGTTTGAGCGACTGGGAGGCCGGCTGCATCGCGGCCGGCTTTTGCGATCATATGATAATATATTCATATTGTTATTCGGATTTTCGGAGAATTCGAATCCGCTTTCTCGTAAAGTGAGTCATGGTCATCTCAGCAACTTCAAGTGAGGCGGGGCAGGCGGCGTTGACCTTGCTCCTCGCTGGGCCTAGATCAACAAAATGTTGAATAGCCAACTCTCTCATCTTCCGGCGCTGGAGCCGGGCAGCGTCTGGCTCGTCGGGGCCGGCCCCGGTGATCCCGGGCTGTTGACGCTGCTGGCTGCCAAGGGACTTTCCGAGGCTGATGTCATCGTGCACGACGCGCTCGTCAACGAGGAATGCCTGGCGCTGGCGCGGCAGCAGGCGGTGGTGGAATTTGCGGGAAAACGCGGCGGCAAGCCTTCGGCGAAACAGCGCGACATCTCGCTACGGCTGGTTGAGCTGGCGCGGGCCGGCAAGCGAGTGCTGCGGCTAAAAGGCGGGGACCCCTTCGTCTTCGGCCGTGGCGGCGAGGAGGCGCTGACGCTGGTCGAGCACAACATCCCCTTCCGCATCGTGCCCGGCATCACCGCCGGCATCGGTGGGCTTGCCTATGCCGGCATTCCGGTGACACATCGCGACATCAACCATGCCGTCACCTTCCTCACCGGCCATGATTCCTCCGGCATCGTGCCCGACAGGATCAACTGGGAGGCGATCGGCCGGGGTTCACCTGTCATCGTCATGTATATGGCGATGAAACATATTGCCGAGATCAGCGCCCGGTTGATCGCCGCCGGCCGGCCGCCGTCCGAACCCGTTGCCTTCGTCTGCAACGCCGCCACCGGCCGGCAGCAGGTGCTGGAAACGACGCTTGGCGACGCGCACGAGACAGTCGCCGCCTCCGGGCTCGAGCCGCCGGCGGTGGTCGTCGTCGGCGAGGTGGTGCGGCTCAGAGCCTCGCTCGACTGGCTCGGCGCCCTGGCGGGCCGGCGCCTGCAATCCGATCCATTTCGCCGGTCCGGCAAGGTGCTGACATGAGCGGCCTCCTGATCGCAGCCCCTTCCTCCGGCGCCGGCAAGACGACGGTGACGCTCGGGCTGCTGAGGGCGCTGCGCCGACGCGGCGTTGCGGTGGCACCCGGCAAGGCCGGGCCGGATTACATCGATCCCGCTTTCCATGCGGCGGCAAACGGCACGCCTTGCCTGAATTTCGATCCCTGGGCGATGCGCCCGGAACTGATCTCGGCCAATTCAGCCCTTCACCGCTCCGGCGGCCGCATCCTCGTCATCGAGGCGATGATGGGACTTTTCGACGGAGCGGCCGACGGAAAGGGGACGGCGGCCGATCTTGCCGCCCAGCTCGGCCTCTCCGTGGTGCTGGTCGTCGATGCCTCGCGCATGTCGCAATCGGTGGCGCCGCTGGTATCAGGATTCGCCGGCTTTCGCGCCGATGTCCGCGTTGCCGGCGTCATCCTCAACAAGGTCGGCAGCGAACGGCATGAGGCGATGCTGCGCCACGCGCTCGAAGCGATCCGCATGCCTGTTGTCGCCGTGATCGCCAGCGACAAGACGCTTGCCTTGCCGGAGCGCCATCTCGGCCTCGTCCAGGCCGGTGAACATGCGACGCTTGAGAATTTCATCGACCATGCGGCGGACGCCGTTTCCGAGGAATGCAATTTCGAATTCCTGCTGCGCATCGCAAGGCAGGGGCTCAATCGGCCGTCTGCCGCCAATATCGATCGGCTGATGCCGATCGGCGCCCGCATCGCCGTGGCGCGCGATGTCGCCTTCGCCTTTTCTTACGAGCATATGCTGCTGGGGTGGCGCCGCCGCGGGGCCGATATTTCCTTCTTCTCGCCGCTCGCCGACGAGGCGCCGGCCGGCAACGCCGATGCGATCTATCTGCCGGGCGGTTATCCCGAGCTGCATGCGGGACGGCTCTCCCAAGCGCAGAATTTCCGCGCCGGCATGCTCGATGCGGCGGCGCGCGGCATCAGGATCTACGGCGAGTGCGGCGGCTACATGGTGCTCGGCGATGGGCTGATCGATGCCGAGGGCAAACGCCATGAAATGCTCGGCCTGCTGCCTGTTGTCACCAGCTATGCCGAGCGCCGTCGTCATCTCGGCTATCGCCGTGTGACGCCGCTCGACGGCGCCTTCTTCGCGCGGACGATGACGGCGCATGAATTCCACTATTCCAGCGTTGTTTCCGAGGGCGAGGGAAAGCGGCTGTTTGCCGCACAGGACGCTTTGGGAACCGATCTTGGTGCTGTCGGGCTCCGGCGCGGCCAGGTAGCTGGCTCCTACATGCATCTGATCGATCTTGCGAGAGCGGCCGCGTGAGCGCGCCGATCGCCCACGGCGGCGGCATTACCGCCGCAGCCGCTGCTTTCGGCGGCAGGCCGGAAGACTGGCTCGACCTTTCCACCGGCATCAACCCCTGTCCCGTCGCCCTGCCTGACATCCCGGCAATGGCCTGGCACCGTCTGCCGGACAGGCATCTCGTCGACGAGGCAAGATTTGCGGCGCGCGATCATTATGGCAGCGGAGCGATTCTGCCGCTGCCGGTGCCCGGGACGCAATCCGTGATCCAGCTCCTGCCGCGCTTGCTTCGACAGGGAGGCCGGGGCGCCGCGACGGACGACAGGGTCGCCGTGACGGACAATAGGATTGCCGTGGTGTCGCCGACTTACGGCGAATATGCGCGCGCCTTCGGCTCGGCCGGTTTTGTCGTCGATGCGGTCGATGATATTGCTGCGATCGGCGGTGAACACAGGCTTGCGGTCGTCGTCAATCCGAACAATCCGGACGGCAGGGTCTGGTCGGCCGAAACGCTGATTGCCCTGCACGACAGGATGAAGGCGGCAGGCGGGATTCTCGTCGTCGACGAGGCCTTCGGTGATGCCGATCCGGCGCGGAGCCTTGCAGCCCACGCGCAAGAGCTCTCCAACCTGATCATTTTCCGCTCCTTCGGGAAGTTTTTCGGGCTTGCCGGCCTGCGGCTCGGTTTTGCAATCGCGCGCGAGGATATTCTGGCTCGTATCGAGGACTGGCTTGGCCCTTGGGCGGTCTCCGGCCCGGCGCTGTCGCTGGCCGCCTCGCTGTTTCGCTCCGACGTCTCCGCGATCCGCCACTCTCTCGATAAACGTAGCGCCGCGCTGCAGGCGACGCTGACTTCGGCCGGGTTGAGGATCAGGGGAGGAACGGCATTGTTCACCCTTGCCGCCGATAGCAGGGCGAGCGACATTTACACGCATCTTTGCCGGCATCATATTCTCGTCCGCAAGTTCGATTATGCGCCGGATTGGCTGCGGTTCGGCTTGACGCCCGATCCGGCGGCGGACAGGCGGCTTGGCGAAGCCCTTCAGGGATTTGAGCGATGACGATCGACGAAAACCTTCTTGTGCTGCTTCTGGCGCTGCTGCTCGACCGGATCGCCGGCGATCCGCAGTGGCTGTGGTCACGCGTGCCGCATCCCGTCGTCATGTTCGGCGCGGCGATTTCCTATGCCGACCAGCAGCTCAATCCCTCAAGCCTTACGGGCTCCCAGCGCCGGATGAACGGCGTCGCGGCAATCCTGGCGCTGCTGCTGCTGTCGATCGCCGCGGGCTTCGTGTTCGATCGGTTCTTCGCGCTCTTCGGCCTTGCCGGCCTCGTGCTGGAGGCCGGTCTGGTGGCGATTTTCCTGGCGCAGAAGAGCCTTGCCGATCATGTCGCGGCCGTCGCGACCGCCTTGCGCGGCGAAGGGCTCGCCGGCGGCCGGAACGCTGTCTCCCGCATCGTCGGCCGCGATCCCGAAACGCTCGACGAGCCGGCCGTCTGCCGCGCGGCGATCGAAAGCCTTGCGGAAAATTTCTCCGACGGCGTCGTGGCGCCGGCCCTATGCTATGCCATCTTCGGCCTCCCGGGCCTGCTTGCCTATAAGATGCTGAACACGGCCGATTCGATGATCGGCCACAGATCGGAAAAATACATCGATTTCGGCTGGGCCGCTGCCCGGCTCGACGATATCGTCAACTGGCCGGCCGCGCGGCTCTCCATCCTGCTGATCGCCGCCGGGGCCTGGATCAGGCGCGGCATGAACCCCTGCCGCGAGGCGATCCGCGTGGCGATGCGCGACGGCGGCCTGCACCGCTCGCCGAATTCCGGCAGGCCGGAGGCGGCCATGGCCGGCGCCCTGAATGTCCAGCTCGCCGGACCGCGCATCTATGGCGGTGTCGTCGTGACGGAGCCGATGATCAACAACCCGGGGCGGGACGTCGCCACCGCCGCGGACATTGAAGACGGCGTGTCGGTGTTCTATGCCAGCTGCATGGTGCTCACCGGTCTGATCTTCGGGTTGTTTCTGTGTTTTCTGTAGGGCGCCACGCAGCGCGTCCACGCCCCGGTGGACAGCTCCGCCGCAAAGGTTTATGCGAAGCGCCTCATATCTCATCAGACCGGAAGCAGAGCGATGACAGTTCAGGTTGAATTACCGTGCCCGAAGTGCAAGAGCACCAAGATGAAGTTCGAGCGGCCCGAAATCCGGGAGACCGATATCATTACCTGTGCCGCCTGCGGTCACAATCTCGGCACGATGGCCTCTATCCGCGAGAAGATGAACAAGGCCTATCAGCGCGTCAGCCGGCCTGCGGCCGGGCGCAAGCTCCAGTAGGTGAGTTGCTCACGGCTTAAGCGTGTTAAAATTGTGATTACCATTCGGATTAAAGCAATATAGAAAGTATTGGCTTAGTCTCTCTGTCGTGAGGGCGCAATAAACTGCGCGGGTGCGAAGAGGGGCTATCATGAAGACGATCTTGGCGGCTGCGGCCGCAAGTTTATTGCTGCAGTTTTTTCCCGTTGCCGCCGAGGCAGCAATGCTGGTTGCCAATATCAGCATCGGCAAGCAGACGATGACCGTCACCGAGAACGGCTTCGTCAAGTATCGCTGGAAGGTTTCGACCGCACGCAACGGCTACGTCACGCCCACCGGTTCGTGGAGCGCCAAGTGGCTGTCGCGCGATCATCGTTCCCGGAAATACGACAATGCGCCGATGCCCTACGCTGTGTTCTTCAACGGCGGTTACGCCGTTCACGCCACTTTCGACCTGAAGCGCCTGGGCCGGCCGGCCTCGCATGGCTGCGTCCGCCTGCATCCCGACAATGCGGCCGAGTTCTTCTCGCTGGCGCGTCAGGCCGGCCTTGCCAATACCCGTGTGGTGATTACGCGCTGATTTTCTTTTCCAGCTCATCCATGCCGGGGACGACGATATGCCGGATGTTCTCGATGCGGATGACTCCCTCTTTGCGCAGCCGGGTCAACTGGCGGCTGACGGTTTCGATCGTCAGCCCGAGAAAATCGGCGATCTCGGCGCGCGATAGCGGCAGATCGAAGGCGGTGCTGGTGGCCGTTTGCGGCTCGGCATGCGTGGCGATGAGGTGGAGCAGGCTTGCGACCTTCTCCTCGGCGGTGCGCCGGCCGAGCGTCAGCATCCATTCGCGCGCGGCATCCAGCTCCTTCAGTGCCTGATCGTGGAGGCTACGCTGCAATTCCCTAGTCTCTGATATCATGCGGTCGAGCAAGTTGCGGGGGAAGACGCAGATTTCGGCATCGGTCGCAGCCTCGGCCGACAGCGTGCTCTCGCGCACGAAAGGCCTGCCGACGAAATCTGGGGCGAATTGCAGGCCGACGATCTGCTGGCGACCGTCCGGCATCACCTTGCAGAGCTTCACCACCCCGCGCATGATGTTCGAATAGAAAGAGCTTTCCGACCCTTGAGCGACGATCTCAGAGCCCGCATCGACCTTGCGGCGCAGCGAATGGCGGCCGAGCTCTCGCAACTGGCTGCTCGACAAGGCGCCACAGACGACGCCGTGCCGGGCCTGGCAGGAACGGCAAGCGACGGGCGTGCCGGCCTCGGAAACCTTACTGCGTGCGACGTCCATTTCCTGATCCCTTCGAAATCCGGATGCACCCGGCATGCCCGGGCATGGCTGGCTCTTCCGAGACGATTACGCCGCGATTGCGAGTTGGTTCGGCTAGCCCGATTTCTTCCCGCGTCGCTTGATGATTATCAAATTTTCGGGCTTGCGATTTGATCCAGATCAAGTGTCCGGGCTTGCGGCTCCGGCCGGGGGCGCTTGCTTCGAGGCGAGGCCGTACGCGGCTTTGATTCGGATGCTTGTTGCGCCGTCGGCGCAGGGGCTGCAGCGGCATCGCCCCGCCTCGGGTGACGGGAACGGCCTGCATTCCATTGCTGTTTAGGCAACACCCGGCCGGCAAATTGCCGCAACGCCGGGACGAAAGCATTGGCTTTTGAAATGGATTTGCCTATGAGGAGGTTTAAATCGTCATTTCATGAGGTACAGCGCGTGACCGCTACATTCGATAAAGTTGCCGACATTATTGCAGAAACCAGCGAGATCGACCGCGCGACGATCACGCCGGAGAGCCATACGATCGACGACCTCGGTATCGACAGCCTCGATTTCCTCGACATCGTCTTTGCGATCGACAAGGAATTCGGCATCAAGATTCCGCTCGAAAAGTGGACGCAGGAAGTCAACGA
>Ga0209051_1000262_pt1 | contig 87898 bp, 70 predicted proteins | sample AraplaCvi_mMS_r2_2_FD_184286 | JGI IMG/M metagenome (GOLD analysis project Ga0209051, IMG submission 184286) | Arabidopsis root microbial communities from North Carolina, USA - plate scrape MF_Cvi_mMS_r2 (SPAdes) (version 2) | ecosystem: Host-associated > Plants > Roots > Endosphere | place...
CCGTCGCCAAGCTGCTCAAGGCCCTGGTCGACAAGGAACAGCCCCAGCTGATCATCCTGGGCAAGCAGGCCATCGACGACGACGCCAACCAGACCGGCCAGATGCTGGCTGCGCTGGCCGACCTGCCCCAGGCCACCTTCGCCTCCAAGGTCGAAGTCGCCGGCGACAAGGCCACCGTCACGCGCGAAGTCGACGGCGGCCTGGAAACGGTCTCCCTCACGCTGCCCGCGGTCATCACCACCGACCTGCGCCTGAACGAGCCGCGCTACGTGACGCTGCCCAACATCATGAAGGCCAAGAAGAAGCAGCTCGACACCTTCAAGCCCGAGGACCTGGGTGTGGACGTCAAGCCCCGCCTGAAGACCCTCAAGGTCAGCGAGCCGCCCAAGCGCGGCGCCGGCATCAAGGTGCCCGATGTCGCCACCCTGGTGGACAAGCTGAAGAACGAAGCCAAAGTGATCTGAGGAAGAGAACGACATGACCGCACTTGTTATTGCCGAACACGACCACGCGACCGTCAAGCCCGCGACCCTGAACACCGTGACCGCGGCGCTGGCCTGCGGCGGCGACGTCCATGTGCTCGTGGCCGGTGCCAACGCCGCCGAAGCCGGCAAGGCCGCCGCGCAGATCGCGGGCGTGGCCAAGGTCATCGTGGCCGACAGCCCCAGCCTGGCCGAGAACCTGGCCGAGAACGTCGCCGCCCAGGTGCTGGCGATTGCATCCAGCTACAGCCACATCCTGTTCCCCTCGACCGCCAACGGCAAGAACGTGGCGCCTCGCGTGGCCGCCAAGCTCGACGTGGCGCAGATCAGCGACATCACCAAGGTCGACAGCCCCGACACCTTCGAGCGTCCGATCTACGCGGGCAATGCCATCGCCACCGTGCAGAGCGCAGACCCGATCAAGGTCATCACCGTTCGCACGACCGGCTTCGACGCCGCAGCGGCGACCGGTGGCAGCGCAGCGGTCGAAACGGCCGAAGGCGTGGCCGACAGCGGCAAGAGCAGCTTCGTGGGCCGGGAAGTCACGAAGAGCGAACGCCCCGAGCTGACGGCCGCCAAGATCATCGTCTCGGGTGGCCGGGCGCTGGGCAGCGCGGAGAAGTTCACCGAGGTGATGGCGCCTCTCGCCGACAAGCTCAATGCGGGCCTGGGCGCCAGCCGCGCAGCGGTCGATGCGGGCTACGCCCCGAACGACTGGCAGGTGGGCCAGACGGGCAAGATCGTCGCGCCGCAGCTGTACATCGCAGCCGGCATCTCGGGTGCGATCCAGCATCTGGCCGGCATGAAGGACTCCAAGGTGATCGTGGCGATCAACAAGGACGAAGAAGCGCCGATCTTCTCGGTGGCCGACTACGGGCTCGTGGCCGACCTGTTCACGGCTGTGCCGGAACTGGTGAAGGCGCTCTGACCGCACCGGCGCAATGAGCCAGAGGGCATCGTTCGCGATGCCCTTTTCGTATCCGCTGTATCTGGAGACAAGACATGAGCTACACCGCCCCCCTCAAGGACATGCTGTTCGACATCGAACACCTGGCCAACATCGGCGAGATCGCCAAGCTGCCGGGCTTCGAAGACGCCGGCCTCGAAACCGCGCAGGCCGTGCTCGAGGAATGCGCGCGCTTCAACCAGGATGTGGTTGCGCCGCTGAACGTGGCGGGCGACCGCAATCCCTCGTCGTTCAAGGACGGCGAGGTCACGACCACGCCGGGCTTCAAGGAGGCCTTCGCGCAGTACGTGTCGGGCGGTTGGCAGGGCCTGCAGCATCCGGCGGACTTCGGTGGCCAGGGCCTGCCCAAGACCATCGGCGCGGCTTGCGGCGAGATGCTCAACTCGGCCAACATGAGCTTCGCGCTGTGCCCGCTGCTGAGCGACGGCGCCATCGAGGCGCTGCTCACGGCCGGCTCCGACGAACTGAAGGCGGTGTACCTCGAGAAGCTCGTGAGCGGCCAGTGGACCGGCACGATGAACCTTACCGAGCCGCAGGCCGGCAGCGACCTCGCCATGGTGCGCAGCCGCGCCGAGCCGCAACCCGACGGCACCTACAAGGTGTTCGGCACCAAGATCTTCATCACCTACGGTGAGCACGACATGGCCGAGAACATCGTGCACCTCGTGCTGGCGCGCGTCAGCGGCGCGCCCGAGGGCGTGAAGGGCATCAGCCTGTTCGTCGTGCCCAAGTTCCTCGTGAACAAGGACGGCTCGCTCGGTGAGCGCAACGACGTGCACTGCGTGAGCATCGAGCACAAGATGGGCATCAAGGCCTCGCCCACCGCCGTGCTCCAGTACGGCGACCACGGCGGTGCCGTCGGCTACCTCGTGGGCCAGGAGAACCGCGGCCTCGAGTACATGTTCATCATGATGAACTCGGCCCGCTACGCCGTGGGCATGCAGGGCATCGCGATTGCCGAGCGCGCCTACCAGCACGCCGTGGCCTACGCCAAGGACCGCGTGCAGAGCCGCCCGGTCGACGGCTCCATCAACGCCAGTGCGCCGATCATTCACCACCCGGATGTGAAGCGCATGCTGATGACGATGCGCGCCTACACCGAAGGCTGCCGCGCGATGGCCTCGGTGGCCGCCGCTGCCTACGATGCCGCGCACCACCATCCCGATGCCGATGCGCGCAAGCAGAACCAGGCCTTCTACGAATTCATGGTGCCGCTCGTGAAGGGTTACAGCACCGAGATGAGCCTCGAAGTGGCATCGCTGGGCGTGCAGGTGCATGGCGGCATGGGCTTCATCGAGGAGACGGGCGCGGCGCAGTACTACCGCGACGCGAAGATCCTCACGATCTACGAAGGCACCACCGCGATCCAGGCCAACGACCTCGTGGGCCGCAAGACGGCGCGCGACGGCGGCCAGACCGCGAAGGCGATTGCCGCGCAGATCGAGAAGACCGAAGCCGAACTCGCCAAGAGCGACAGCCCCGCCGCAGCGGCAGTGCTCAAGCGCCTGAAGGCCGCGCGACTGGCGTTCATCGACGTGGTCGACTTCGTCGCGGGCCAGACCAAGGCTTCGCCCAACGCTGTATTCGCGGGCAGCGTGCCCTACCTGATGCTCGCTGGCAACGTGGTGGCCGGCTGGCAGCTTGCGCGCTCGCTGATCATTGCGCAGGACCTTGCCTCGCGCAGCTTCGATACCGACTTCATGCTGGCGAAGATCGCCACCGCGCGCTTCTATGCCGAGCACATCCTCAACAAGGTGCCGGGCATGCGCGACAGCATCGTGGACGGCGCCGAGAGCGTCACGGCGCTCGCGCTCGACGCTTTTTGAGCCCCGCCCCGTGTCGCCCAGCTGACGGGCGACAGGGGCTCCTCTCTCTTATAAAACCGACATCCATTTCCGGAGACAACATGTCCAAGCTACCCCCCGTCCTCGCGAACCTGCCGCTGCCGATCATCGGCTCGCCGCTGTTCATCATCAGCAACCCCAAGCTCGTGATTGCGCAATGCAAGGCCGGCGTGGTCGGCTCGATGCCCGCGCTCAACGCGCGTCCCGCGGCGCAGCTGGAAGACTGGCTCGCGGAGATCACCGAGGAGCTCGCGGCCTACAACAAGGCCAATCCGGACAAGCCCGCCGCGCCGTTCGCCATCAACCAGATCGTGCACAAGAGCAATGACCGCCTCGAGCACGACATGGAAATGGTCGTGAAGTACAAGGTGCCGATCGTCATCACCTCGCTGGGCGCACGCACCGACGTGAACGACGCGGTGCACAGCTACGGCGGCGTGACGCTGCACGACATCATCAACAACAAGTTCGCGCAGAAGGCGATCGAAAAGGGCGCCGACGGCATCATCGCCGTGGCGGCGGGTGCCGGCGGCCACGCGGGCGTGAAGAGCCCGTTCGCGCTGGTGCAGGAAATCCGCCAGTGGTTCGACGGCCCGATCGCGCTGTCGGGCTCCATCGCCAACGGCGGTGCGGTGCTCGCCGCGCAGGCCATGGGCGCCGACTTCGCCTACATCGGCACCGCCTTCATCGCGACCGAGGAAGCGCGTGCCAGCGAAGACTACAAGCAGGCCATCGTCGACGGCACCTCGGACGACATCGTCTATTCGAGTCTCTTCACCGGCGTGCACGGCAACTACCTCGCGCCCAGCATCGTCAAGGCCGGCATGGACCCGGCCAACCTGCCCGAGGGCGACGTGAAGACCATGAACTTCGGCGGCGGCGATGGCAGCAAGGCCAAGGCCTGGAAGGACATCTGGGGCTCGGGCCAGGGCATCGGCGCCGTGACCGAAGTGGCGAGCGCCGCGGCCTTCATCGAGAAGCTCAAGCGCGAATACCAGGAAGCAAGGCAACGGCTCGCGCTTTGACTTCCGCCGCGAACGGCGCGGCGCCTGCTGCCGGCGCGCCGTCGTCATCCGTGGGGCGCATGCCGCTGCTCGATGCGGCAAAGGGCATCGCCTGTGCGGTGATCGTTGGACACCATCTTTCGCGCTACGGCCCGATGCCGGCCGGCGCGTATGCGCTCGCGCCCGATTTCTTCGCCTGGCTGGCCGACGAGGGTCGGCTGGCGGTGCAGGTGTTCCTCGTGATCGCCGGCTTCCTGGCGGCCGCCAGCCTTGCGCCGGACGGCCTGCTGCGCGTGGAGCGGCCGGTGACGCGCATCCTGCAGCGCTATGGGCGGCTGGTCATGCCATACCTTGCTGCGCTCACGGTCTGCGTGCTGGTCGCGGCGGTGGTGCGGCCATGGCTCGACGAGGAGGTGGTGCCTGCGGCGCCGACCTTCGGGCAGTTGGTCGCGCATGGATTGCTGCTGCAGGACCTGCTGGGCTTCGAGTCGCTGTCGACGGGTGTCTGGTACGTCGCCATCGACTTCCAGCTGTTCGCGCTGGCGTTGCTGCTGGTGGGCTTGCCCTCGATGCTGCAGCGCTCTAGCGGCTTGCCGCCGCCGGGCGCGCAGGTGCGCTGGATGCCCGTGGCGCTGGTGATTGGCCTGGCCGTGGCTTCGCTCGTGCTCTTCAACCGCAATGCGGGGCTGGACGACACCGCCTTCTATTTCTTCGGAACCTACGGCCTTGGCATGCTGGTGTTCTGGATCGGCCGCGCCACGCGCGCCAGCACCTGGCAGAGCGCCGTCGCGCTGATGGCGCTGATGGGAGCGGGCGCGCTCGCCCTCGACTGGCGCAGCCGCATCGCGACCGCGCTGGTCACGGCGCTGCTGCTGGCCGTCGCGCAGCGCCGGAACTGGCTGTCGCCGCCCCATTGGCCTGCCGTGGCCATGCCGTTGCTGCGGCTGGGGCGCATGTCTTACTCGCTGTTCCTGATCCACTTCCCGGTGCTGCTCGCCATGAATGCGGCGGTCGCGAATTCCGGGCCGCACGGCGCGTGGTTCGATGCGGCCGGCCTCGTGGCGACCTTCGGCCTGTCGGTGGCCGCGGCGGCGCTGCTGTATCGCTGGGTGGAAGCGCGCCCGGCCTCGTGGCGCGCGGTCTTCGCGCTGTTTGCCGCACTGCTGGTCAGCGGAATAGTCGTTTCTCATTAAAGGTCAGGCGCGCCAGCGCAGGCGCACTGGCCGAATCTTCCTGAATCGGTTGCGCTCGGGCGCGGGAGCGTGCAGTCTGCGGGCTCGTCAGTCGCTCCCGTCTCCGGTATGATTGTGGAAATTTCAGTAAATACTGAAAATACACGAAAACAAGGAATGACCAAGCACTCGCCACCCCGATCGCCGCTGCGGGCTTTCGCGTCGCCCGACGTCGGCGGGATGGTGCAGGGCGCCGCGGCGCTGTTCTGGCTGCCGCAGGCGGCGCTGCTGGCGATGGCGGTGCAGGGGCTGGCGTCGGGTCGCGGCTTGGCGGCCGTGGCCTGGCCCGCCGGTGCGATCCTGTTGCTCGGGCTGCTGCGTGCAGGCTGCGAGGCCTGGGGCGCGCGCCGGACCTTCGCCCGGGCGCGCGCGCAGCTCACGGCGCTGCGTGCGCAAACGGCAGCGGCGCTGGCCGGCGGCTCGCCGCTGGATCGCGGCCGCGCGCCTTCCGGGCTGGCCGCCAGCGTGCTCGCCGAGCAGGCCGAGGCGCTGGTGCCGTACCTCGTGCGCTACCAGCCCGCGCGCTGGCGCGCGACGGTGGTGCCGATCTTCATCCTGTGCGCGGTGGCCGCCTTTTCGTGGGTGGCCGCGCTGGTGCTGCTGGTCGCTGCGCCGCTCATTCCGGTCTTCATGGCTATCGTCGGCTGGCGCGCCAAGGCGGCGAGCGAGGCGCAGATGGTGGAGATGGGCGGCATGAATGCGTTCCTGCTCGACCGGCTTCGCGGGCTGGCGACGCTGCGTGCGCTCGATGCGGTGGAGGCCACGGCGCAGCGGCTGGACGACGCCGCGCAATCCCTGCGCCGGCGGACGATGGCGGTGCTGCGCATTGCGTTTCTCTCGTCGGCCGTGCTGGAGCTTTTCTCGGCGCTGGGTGTGGCGATGGTGGCCGCGTACGTCGGTTTTCACTTGTTGGGCACGCTCGGCTTCGGCACCTGGGGCCGGCAGCTGAGCCTGGGCGAGGGGCTGTTCGTGCTGCTGCTGGCGCCGGCATTCTTCGAGCCATTGCGCGAGTTGTCGGCGGTCTGGCATGACCGGGCTGCAGGCGAAGCGGCGCTGGAGGCGCTCGACCGGTTGCAGCGCAACGAACTGCCGCTGCCCGGTGCGAACGCTTCGCTGACGCGCGCAGCGATGTCTCCGACCGGCGGGGCACCGGCTGTCGCCGTCCGCAACCTGCATTTCTCCTGGCCCGGTGAGCCGCAAGAAGTCTTCGAAGGCTTCGAGCTTCGCATCGCGGCCGGCGAACACGTCGCGTTGATGGGGCCCAGCGGCTCGGGCAAGACCGCCTTGCTGTCCTTGCTCGCAGGCCTCGTGCCCGCGGCGCGTGGCGAGATCTCGGTCGGCGGCGTGGTGCTCACGGATCGCACGGTGGCGGCGCTGCGCCAGCGCATGGCATGGATGGGCCAGGCGCCGCACGTCTTCGCCGGCTCGGTCAGGACCAATGTGGCATTGGGGCGCGCGGAGGCGGGCACCTCGGAGGTCGTCGAGGCGATGCGCTTCGCATCGCTCGACGCTGTGGCGCAGGCGCATCCCGGCGTGACGCTCGGAGAGGGCGGCCATGGCCTGTCCGGCGGAGAAGCCGTGCGGCTCGCGCTCGCACGCATCGCGGTGCATCCGCATGCCGACCTGCTTCTGGTGGACGAACCGACGGCCCACCTCGACACCGAAACGGCCGAGCGCGTGGCCGATGCGCTGGTGGCGCTGGCGCACGGCAAGACCCTCGTCGTCGCCACGCACGACCCGGTGCTGGCTGCGCGCATGGACCGTGCGGTGAACCTTGGCACCGAAACGATGGAGAAGGCCGCATGAAGGCGTCGCCTCTCTTTGCTTCGAACTGGAGCGATCTGCGCCTGGTGCTGCGCCCATTCTTTGCCGCGCAGCCGCGTCCCCTGCTGCTGGGCTGCCTGCTCGCGGCAGTCACCGTGCTTGCAGGCATGGCACTGCTGGGGCTTTCGGGCTGGTTCATCACCGCGACCGCATTGGCCGGCCTTCATGCAGCCACCGCCTTCACCTTCGACGTGTTCATGCCGTCGGCCGGCATCCGCTTGCTGGCGCTCGGCCGCACGGCATCGCGCTACGGCGAGCGGCTGGTGACACACGACGCGACCTTCGCCGTGCTCGCCGCGCTGCGCGTTCGCCTGTTCCGCGGCTGGGCCAAGGCCGAGGCGGCGCGCGAACTGCTGATGCGCCCGGCCCGCCTGCTGTTTCGCCTGACGGCCGACATCGATGCGCTGGAGTCGCTCTACCTTCGCCTGTTCGTGCCGGCCGCCGCCGCATTGGGCGCCGCATCGCTGGCCGGCCTCGTGCTCGGCTTCATGCACGCCGGCATGGGCATCGCGCTGATGCTCTGGCTCGTGGTCGTCGGCTGGGGCATCGCGTTCCTCGTCGCAAGGCGCGCGCGCCGGCCGGCCGTGCGACGGGCGCATGCCATGGAAGCGCTGCGCGCACGCGCGGTCGACCTCGTGGCGGGGCAGGCCGACCTGGTGATGGCAGGCCGCGTCGGCGCACAGCGCGAGGCATTGATGAATGCCGACATGCATCTCGCCAAGGCCGACCTCGCGCTGAACAAGCTCGAAGCGGCTGCTGGTTTGGCCTATGGCAGCGCAAGCACCCTGACCCTCGTCGGCGTGCTGCTGGCTGTCGGCGTGCTGGCAGGCGAGGGCGTCATCGGCGCGCCCGCCGCGGCGCTGGCGTTGCTGGTGGCGCTCACTGCGGCCGAACCTTTCGCGGCCTTGCGCCGTGGTGCGCTCGATGCGGGCCGCACGTGGCTGGCGGTGCGGCGCCTTGCGCCGCGCATGACTGCTGAAGGTAATGAGGTTGCCGCGACGTACGAGCGCGACGCGGCCTTCGCAGTGCAGCTGAAGGGCGTCACGGTGGTTCACCCCGGCAGCCGCACGCAAGTGTTGCGCGACGTGTCGCTGACCCTGAACGCGGGCGAGCGCGTCGCACTGATCGGCGCAAGCGGCGCCGGAAAGTCCACGCTGCTCGCAGCGATCGCCAACGAGATCACGCCGCAGTCCGGCAGCACGAGCGCGCAGCCCGCATGCCTGCTCACGCAGCGCACCGAACTGTTCCAGGACAGCCTGCGCGACAACCTCCGCCTTGCAGCCCCCGACGCCACCGACGACCAGTTGCACGCCGCCCTGCGCGCCGCAGGTCTCGAGAGCGACGTGCGCGCGATGGCCGCGGGCCTCGGCACCCGCCTCGGCGAAGGTGGCCTCGGCCTCTCGGGCGGGCAGTCGCGCCGGCTCGCACTGGCCCGCCTGCTGCTGCGCCCCGTGCCGCTCTGGCTGCTCGACGAACCGACCGAAGCGCTCGATGCCGCGACCGCGCACGACGTTCTGCATCGCCTTGCGCAACACGCCGGCCGGAGCACCTTGCTGATCGCCACGCACCTGCGCCGCGAAGCCGCGCTGGCCGACCGCATCGTGTGCATGAACCAGGGCTGCATCACCGCCGACCTGCGGCGCGGCAGCGGTGCCTTCGACGCTGCGCTGCGCAGCCTGCGGCCGGATTGATTTCAGAACGGGAAAACAGGGAACACAAAGGAAGACTCATGGACCTCGACATCGTCGCGCTATCGCGCCTGCAGTTCGCCGTCACGGCGCTGTATCACTTCCTGTTCGTGCCGCTGACGCTCGGGCTTTCGATCATCCTTGCCATCATGGAGACGGTCTACGTGATGACCGGCCGCACGATCTGGCGCGACATGACGAAGTTCTGGGGCGTGCTGTTCGGCATCAACTTCGCAATGGGCGTGGCCACCGGCATCGTGATGGAGTTCCAGTTCGGCATGAACTGGAGCTACTACAGCCACTACGTCGGCGACATCTTCGGCGCGCCGCTGGCCATCGAGGGGCTCATGGCCTTCTTCATGGAGGCCACCTTCGTCGGGCTGTTCTTCTTCGGCTGGGACAAGCTCTCGAAGGTGGGCCACCTCATTGCGACCTGGGCCGTGGCCATCGGCTCGAACTTCTCGGCGCTGTGGATCCTGATCGCCAACGGCTGGATGCAGAACCCCGTGGGCGCGGCCTTCAACCCGCAGACCATGCGCATGGAAGTGACCGACTTCGCCGCGGTGCTGACCAACCCGGTGGCGCAGGCCAAGTTCGTGCACACCGTGTCGGCGGGGTACGTGTGCGCGGCCGTGTTCGTGCTCGGCGTGTCGGCCTGGTATGTGCTCAAGGGCCGTCATCTCGAACTCGCGAAGCGCTCGATGACCGTCGCGGCCTCCTTCGGCCTGGCCGCGGCGCTGTCGGTGGCGGTGCTCGGCGACGAGAGCGGCTACCTCTCGGGCGAACACCAGAAGATGAAGCTGGCCGCCATCGAGGCCATGTGGGAAACGCAGCCCGCGCCCGCCGCCTTCACAGTCATCGGGTTTCCCGACCAGGAGGCGCGCGAGACGCACTACGCCATCCACGTCCCGGCGGTGATGGGCCTGATCGGCACGCGCTCGCTCGACACCGTGATGCCCGGCATCGACGAATTGGTGAAGCGCGCCGAAGCCCGCATCCGCGAAGGCCTCAAGGCCTACGACGCGCTGCAGAAGATCCGCGAAGCCGGCGGCACAGGCAAGGTGACGCAGGGCGTGCGCGGCGACTTCGAGGACAACGGCATCAACATGGGCTACGCGCTGCTGCTCAAGCGCTACGTGGACGACCCGCGCACCGCCACCGACGAGCAGATCGCCAAGGCCGCGTGGGACACCGTGCCGCAGGTGGCGCCGCTGTTCTGGCTGTTCCGCGTGATGGTGGGCATCGGCGTGCTGCTGATCGTGCTGACCGCCACCTTCTTCGTTCTGTCGGCACGCCGCAGGCTCGACCGCTACCGCTGGCTGCTGAAGCTCGCCGTGTTCGCGATTCCGCTGCCGTGGATCGCCATCGAATCGGGCTGGCTGGTGGCGGAGTTCGGCCGCCAGCCGTGGGTGATCGAGGGCGTGCTGCCGACCGCGGTGGCCGTGTCGAACCTCGGGGTGAAGACGCTGCTGCTCACGCTCGCGGGCTTCATCGCGATCTACAGCACGCTGCTCGTCATCGAGATGAAGCTGATGCTCAAGGCCATCCGCAAGGGGCCCGAAGCCGAGCACGCGCCCGACGAGGGCGACACCCGCTCGCATGTTCCGCCGGCGCACGCGAGCGCCGCTGTTGCCACCACCAGGAGCGCCGCATGATCCTCCACACACTCCTCGACTACGACACCCTTCGCATCATCTGGTGGCTGCTGATCGGCGTGCTGCTGGTGGGCTTTGCAGTGACCGACGGTTTCGACCTGGGCAGCGGCATGCTGCTGCCTTTCGCGGCGCGCAACGACATCGAGCGCCGCGTCGTCATCAATAGCGTGGGACCGGTGTGGGAGGGCAACCAGGTGTGGCTGATCCTCGGCGGCGGCGCGATCTTCGCGGCGTGGCCGCAGCTGTACGCCGTGTCGTTCTCGGGCTTCTACCTGGCGATGTTCGTGATTCTCACGGCGCTGATCCTGCGGCCCGTGGCCTTCAAGTTCCGCAGCAAGCGCGAGTCGCCGCAATGGCGCGCGCGCTGGGACGGCGTGCTGTTCTTCAGCGGCTTCGTGCCCGCATTGATCTGCGGCGTGGCCGTGGGCAACGTGCTGCAGGGCGTGCCGTTCCGCTTCGGGAGCGATATGCACATCTTCTACGACGGCGGCTTCTTCGGCCTGCTGAATCCGTTCGCCGTCCTGTGCGGCCTGGTGTCGGTGGCGATGCTCGTGATGCACGGCGCTTCGTGGCTGCTGCTGAAGACGGCGGGTCCGGTGGCCGAGCGTGCGCGCAGCTACGGCATGGTCGCCGCGGTGCTCACCATCGCACTGTATGCGCTGGCCGGCGTGCTGCTGGCGACGAACATCGGCGGCTACCGTATCAGCAGCGTGGTCGATGCGGTAGGACCGTCGAACCCGATGTTGAAGACTGTCGAGCTGCATGCCGGTGCATGGACCGCCAACTATGCGGCGCATCCGTGGACATGGGCCGCCCCGGTTGCGGGCTTCGTCGGCGCGCTGGGTGCACTGCTCGGCCTCGCGCTGCGCCGCCCGGTGCTCGCGCTGCTGGCTGCGGCGCTCGGCATCGCCGGCATCATCCTCAGCGTGGGGGCGTCGATGTTCCCGTTCATCCTGCCGTCGTCGATCGATCCGCGCGCGAGCCTCACGGTGTGGGACTCGTCGTCGAGCCACCTCACGCTGTTCATCATGCTGGTGGTCACGGCCTTCTTCATTCCCCTGATCGTGGCCTACACCAGCTGGGTCTACCACGTGCTGTGGGGCAAGGTAGACGAACAGGCGATCCGCGACGAGAGCGGTCACGCCTACTGAACGGAGGAAAAAAAGATGTGGTACTTCGCCTGGATCCTCGGCCTGCCGCTGGCAGCCGCTTTCGCCGTACTCAATGCGATGTGGTACGAACTCATGGACGACGACGCCATCCGCAGGGAGAAGCTCGAGATGCCTGAAGCGCCGCAGGGGCAGGAGCGGCTTTGAGCTTTGAGAGTCCGGGGTACGTGCACAGGCCACCGGGTACTCCCCTCCGCGAATGTCCCCCGGCCTTCGGCCTCCTCCTTTATTTCGCTGCGGGGAGCACCCGGTGCCCTGTGCACGATGGGCGCGGCGGTTGTGCAGGCCGATCAACCGATGCTCTGAACGATCACGCCGATGGGGTGCCTTGCGCAGCGAAATAAAGGAGGAGGCCGCAGGCCGGGGGACATTCGCGGAGCAAGGTACCCCGTCGGCGTGAGCGCGCCCCGAACAGAGCTCCCTTCAACCCGCCGGCTTTTTATTCTTCGCCGAGCTCCCCGTGATGCGGTCCTTGAGCGTCAGCACCTTCGTCACCGTCGCCCCCATGCCCATGAGCTTCATGGCGGTCTCGGGCGCGAGCCGCTGCACGTCGTCGAACCATTTCATCAGCCGGTCGATCAGGTCGTGCATCTCGCGCATGCGCTCCTGCGCGTGGCGTTCGGCGTCGCTGGTGGGTGATTCGAGCAGCGCGTTGCGCAGCATCGAGAGCGTGGGTTCGATCTCGCGGCGGCGGCGCTCCTCGGCCAGCACGCGAAAGATTTCCCACACGTCCGAAGGCGCTTCGAAGTATTCGCGCCGGTCACCCGCGTGATGCCGCAGGTGCACCAGCCGCCAGGCCTGCAATTCCTTCAGGCCCATGCTGACGTTCGAGCGTGAGAACTCGAGCAGCTCGGCGATCTCGTCTGCGTTGAGCGCGCGCTCCGACAGGAAGATCAGCGCATAGATCTGCCCGACGGTGCGGTTGATGCCCCATTTGCTGCCCATTTCGCCGAAGTGCGCGACGAACTGGCGGTTGAGGGGAGGGAGGTCGGAGGAGGTGGCCATGCGCGAATTGTCGCGCCGGATTGCTGGAATTCCGGGATGTTCTGAAAACTCAATCCGGCGGCGCCTCCGCGGTCCTTCGGCGCGGCTCGTTCGCTCAGGCCTTCTTCTTGAACAGCTTCGCAATGCCCCAGAGCGCCGCACCGCCCGCCACCACCGCCAGCTTCGCGAACTTGGCCAGGAAGGCCAGCGCAATCGCAAACAGACCCAGCTTCTTCACCGCCACGCCAGCCACCAGCGCGGCCAGGCCGTAGGCGGCGACCTTGTCGGTCGATGAATTGAAGTCCGCGTACTTCTTGCCGTCGTCGTACTGGATCGCAGCCAGCAGCTTGCTGGCGTCGGGCTTGTACTTGTCGAGGTCCTTGGCGTTGGTGATGAGGTTCAGGCTCAGGTAGCCGTCGCGGCCCAGCGCGTAGGTGTTGTAGTTGACGCCCTGGCTGCCGTCGGTGCTGCCCTTGCGCTGGGACAGGGCCGACCACACGAGGCGGTGCGATGCGGCTTCGTACTGCGGCTTCTGCGCCCAGCCCGTCACCTCGATGGCGGGGATGCCGCGCTTGGCGCGCTCCTCGTTCGCGGCTTCGGTGCCTTCCTTCAGGCTCTTGAGCAGGTCGTCGGCGTTCCAGTCCTTCGCGTCGTCGTCCTTGATGTAGCCCTCTTTCACGAACTTCACGACGGCCATCCAGTCGGCGTCGTCGGCGGGGAAGATCGCGCCGACGAAGGTGTCGTCGGTGCGGTTGCCCATGCTGCGCATCAACTGCGCGGCGGCGGGCGTAGGCACCCACACATAGCCCGCGGGCAGCTGAAGGTGGGCCTGGTCGCGCAGCACGATGTCGGCGGGGCCGACCTTCTGCACGGCCTTGGCCGCCTTGAAGGCGGCGTCCTGCTCGGCTTCCAGTGAACTGGCGGTCGAAGCGGGGGTGGCCGGGGTGGTGCTGGTCGGCGATGCGGCGTGGCCGGTGTGGGCCACGAAAGCGGCGCACGCGAGCAGTACGCCGGCCGTCAGGCGGGTGGTTTGAATACGCAAGTTCTCTCTCCTCGGTTGTTGTATGTCTGGTGAGCCGGGAGAGTTTAAAGAACTAGGTGTCGCTCCACTTTCTAAGCAGGTTGTGGTACGTGCCTACGAGCGTGCGGCGCGCCGATTCGTCGGCGCCGCTCTGGTTGAGCCGCTGGATCGCGTTGTCCATGTCGAACAGCAGCGCGCGGTCGCCCGCGTCGCGCACGAGGCTCTGCACCCAGAAGAAACACGCGACGCGCACGCCGCGCGTGATGGGCGTTACCTGATGCAGGCTGGTGGCGGGGTAGAGCACCATGTCGCCGGCCGCGAGCTTCACGGTCTGCATGCCGTGCGTGTCTTCCATCTGCAGCTCGCCGCCGTCGTAGCTGTCGGCGTCCGACAAGAACAGCGTGGCCGACAGGTCGGTGCGCAGCTTGCGGCCGGTGCGCGGGTCGATGCGCACGCCGCCGTCCACATGCAGGCCGAAGCGCATGCCTTCGCTGTAGCGGTTGAACATCGGCGGGTACAGCAGGTTCGGCAGTGCCGCGCTGATGAAGGTCGGGTGGCGTTCGAGCGCGCTCGCCACGATGGACTGGCATTCGTGCGCCACCGCCGAGCCTTCGTCGATCTGCTGGTTGAACTTGACCGGCGCGCCCTGGTGGCCCGCGGTGACGCGGCCGTCGACCCACGCATCGCCGGCCGCGTCGAGGCGCGCTCGAACTGCCGCGAGCGCTTCGCGGTCCAGGACGCCGGGAATGCAGACCAGCATGGCGAATCGTTTTCTTCTTCAGGGCCTCAAAGGCGGTAGGTGAGCGACAGCGTGGCGGCGCGGCCCGAGCCCGGCACCGCACGGCCGCCGTCGGAGGGGATCAGCGCGTCGTAGTAGTGGCGGTTGGCCAGGTTGAACAGGTTCAGCCGGATGTCGTACTTGGGCTGATGGTAAGCCACCATCGCGTCGAGGCGCGCGTAGCCGCCGACCTGCACGAGGTTGGTGTTGTTCGCGAAGCGCTTCGCGCTGTAGGTGGTGCCGCCGCCGATCTCCCATTCAGGCGTGATGGCGTAGGTGGCCCACAGGCTGGCCGCGTCCTTCGGCGTGTTGGCGGGCGTCTTGCCGAGCGTGCCGGGCGCGATGCCGTTGACGATGGTGGCGTCCAGGTGCGTGTAGGCGCCGAACAGCTGCAGCTTGTCGGTCACCCGGCCCGCGACACCGGCGCGCGCGCCGTTCACGCGCACCGTGCCGGTCGCGCTGTAGGTGCCGTCGCTGTTCTGCGAACGCGCGTTGGTCTGGGTGATCTGGAAGGCGGCCGCGGTCAGCGAGAGGTTGCCGTCGTTCAGGTCCCACTTGCCGCCGAGTTCGTAGGCCTTGTTCTTCTGCGGCGGCAGCGGCTGCGTGGCACCCGTGGTGGCGACGAGCTGTTCGAGCGAGGGGTTGAACGAGGTGCTGTACGACACGTAGTACGACTGCGAGGGCGTGGGCTGCCAGATCGCGCCGGCGCGCACGCTGGTGAAGTCGACGGTCTGGCTTTCGCTGGCGAGCGTGGTCGCGGTCGGGATGCTGTTGTAGACGCTTGCGCGGTAGTGGTCCTGCCGCACGCCGGCCACCAGTTTCCATTGGGGGCTCAGCTCGATGGTGTCGTTGACGTAGCCGGCCACTGTGGTGGCGCTGGCTGTGGCGAGGTTGCCGGCCAGGGTGGGCGCGGTGCTCGGCGTGTTGCCCTGGTACGGCGCGAGCAGCGGCGAGCATGTCGCGTAGCCGCTGGTGCCGCCCGCCGGATTCAGCGCCACGCCGTTGCAGGTGCCGTTGCGGTAGTAGGTCTGGTTGTCGTAGGTGTCGTGGCCCAGTTCCAGGCCCGCGAGCAGGGTGTGCTTGACCGAGCCGGTGGTGAACTTCGTGTTGAGCTCGGTCAGGTTGAACAGCGACTTGTCGTGGATCGTGCGGTCATGGCTTTGCTGGCGCACCCACAGGCTGCTCAGCGGCAGCGACGAGAACGCGGCCGCGGGCGCGGCCGTGGTGCCGGTGGACAGCGGCGTGAACACGCCCTTGGTCGACAGCGTGCCGATGCCCTGCGGCGCGGTCTCGCGCGCGTCGGTGGTCACGTCGTTGTACTGCGTCTGGTTGCGGATCGACGTGTCGGGCGTGAGCTTGTGCTGGACCACGGCGCTGAAGGCCTGGATGTCGGAGATCGTGCGGTCGTCGCTGAAGCCGTAGGCCGTGTCGCGGTCGACCTTGGCCGGGCGGCCGTTGAGCGGCGGCACGCCGTAGTCGGGCTGGTCGCGGTTGTGCTGCACCAGCGCCGAGAGCGTGACCTGCGTCGGCGTGTTGATGCCGAATTTCAGCGAGGCGTCGAGGCCGAAGTCCTTCAGCTTCGTCTGTTCGCGCGTGCTGGCGTCGCCCTGCTGGCCCATGGCCGCGATGCGGAAGGCCGAGGTGTCGGACAGCGGGCGGTTGACGTCGATCGTCGAACGCACGAGGCCCGTCGTGCTGGCCGACACCGAGACCTCGCCCGCGGGCGTGAGCGAAGGCTTCTTCGTGACCTGGTTGATCACGCCGCCGGTGGAGCCGCGGCCGAACAGCATCGACGAGGGGCCCATCAGCACCTCGACCGATTCGAGCGCGAAGGTGTCGCGGTAGTACTGGGCGCGGTCGCGGGCGCCGTCGAGGTAGACGTCGGTGCGCGCCGAGAAGCCGTTGAGGTTGATGTTGGTGCCGATCTGCCCGCCCTCGGCGCCGCCGATGGTCAGGCCCGGCACGTTGCGCAGCGCGCTCGCGAGCGAGGTGGCGCCTTGCGACTGCATCACGGCCTGGTTGATGACGGTGACGGACTGCGGCGCATCGCGCAGGTCGGCCGGCAGGCGGTTGAGCGAGGCGGGGTTGGCACCGAAGCCGGTCTTGTCCTGCGCATCCTGGACCTGCACTTCGCGCAGCGTGGTGGGCACGGAGGTGCCGGCAGCGGGCGAGGGCTGGGGGGCGGGCGAGGACGCGGCGGGCTGCGCGACCTGTTGAGCGAACGCCGAGGGAAGGGAGGAAGCGCACAGGCCGAGCAGGGCCAGTGCGATGGGCGTGCGGCGACGCATCGGGCGGGTGGGGGGAGTCATCGTGGAACCTTCGGGAGGACGCAAACAAAAGCGTCGGCCGGGATTCTGACTGCGAATCACTCTTGTTTGACGCTTTCCTCGCCCGATGTTTGGCCGAGGAGACAGCCCGCCGTCTTTACGTGCGAGGTCAGGTTGTAGACAGGTTGTTCGGCGTATAAGCCGCCTGCCGGTAGCCGTGCGGCTCTACTTCCAGGGCGTCGGCGGCGGAATCTCGCACACCGGCTCCACGTCGACGCTCTTGAAGTCCGCCGGCGAGACGATTTCCAGGTACTCCATGTCGGGCGAGTAGTCGAACAGGAAGTGCCGGATGCCTGGCCGCTGGTGCACCACGTCGCCGGCTTCGACCAGCGTTTCCTTGTCCTCGTACATGAAGCGGGCCCAGCCCTTGACCATGATCACGATCTGGAAGTCCGCCTCATGGCGGTGCCAGCCCGTGCCCGTTTCCGGTGCCATGTTGGCCTTGACCAGATGCGCGATTACCTTGCCGTTGGTGGCTTCGGCAATACCCAGGTCGCGATAGAGAAAAAAGTCACGCAAACCACCCGATACGAACTCGGTGTCACCGGGCTTCACATGGGAGAACTGGGTGGCGGTACGGTCCGGCATGGGGCGCTCCTTCGCAGGTGATGGGTGTTGCGGTGCAACACGCATAAAGCGTTCCCAGGTCGGGCCGGCCAGGCGCGATTCAGCGGCCTGCGAAACTGTCGGTCGCGCGCAGCAGCCGGTCGAGGATGCCGGGCTCCGAGTAGGCATGCCCCGCGCCCTCGATCAGGTGGAACTCGGCCTCGGGCCAGGCCTTGTGGAGCGCCCAGGCGTAGCGCGCGGGGCAGGGCATGTCGTAGCGGCCGTGCACGATCACGCCGGGGATGCCGTGCAGCTTGTGCGCGTCGCGCAGCAGCTGGCCGTCTTCGAGCCAGGCGTCGTGCACGAAGTAGTGGTTCTCCAGCCGCGCGAAGGCCAGCGCGAAATGATCGTCGGCATGCGTCTCGGCGAGCGCGGGGTTCGGCAGCAGGGTGATGGTCTCGCCCTCCCACACGCTCCAGGCGCGAGCCGCCTCGATGCGCGCCACCGGATCGTCGCCGGTCAGGCGCTTGCGGTAGGCCGCGATCATGTCGCCGCGTTCGGCCTCGGGAATGGGCGCCTGGAACTTCTCCCACTTGTCGGGGAACATCTCCGACACGCCGAACTGGTAGTACCACTGCAGCTCGGCGCGGGTCACGGTGTAGATGCCGCGCAGCACCAGTTCGCTCACGCGCTCGGGGTGCTTCTGCGCATAGGCGAGGGCGAGCGTGGAGCCCCACGAGCCGCCGAACACCAGCCAGCGATCGACGCCCACGCGCTCGCGCAGGCGCTCGATGTCGGCCACCAGATGCCAGGTGGTGTTGGCCTCCAGGCCGGCGTGCGGCTGCGACTGGCCGCAGCCGCGCTGGTCGAACAGCATCAGGTCGTAGCGCGCCGGATCGAACAGCCGCCGGTGCTCGGGCGAGATGCCGCCGCCGGGCCCGCCATGCAGGAAGACCGCCGGCTTGGCGCCGGGCGTGCCCACGCGTTCGTAGCGGATGCGGTGGCCGTCGCCCACGTCGAGCATGCCGGTTTCGTAGGGTTCGATCGGGGGGTACAGCTGGTGCAGGTCGGGCATCGATGGTTCTCCTTTGGCGGGTGTTGGCGTTGTGAGGTCGAGCATATGGCCCCGGGGAAGGTGAGCGGCGGCAACGTGTCGGAGCTTGCCACGCACGTCGTTGAAACACGGCTTGACGAGGCCATGGGCCCTCCAGATACTCAACCGTATGGTTCACTCAATCGCCCTCCCGGACGCCGGCACCCTCGACGCGGTCTTCGCCGCGCTCTCCGATTCCACGCGCCGCGCGGTGCTCGAAACCCTGGGCGAACGCAGCCTCAGCGTGACCGAACTGGCCGAGCCGCACGGCATGTCGCTCACCGGCTTCATGAAGCACCTGCGCGTGCTCGAAGAGGCCGGCCTCATCTCGCGCACGAAGGAGGGCCGCATCGTGCGCTGCGCGCTGTCGCCCCTGCCCATGCAGGAGGCTGCTGTGTGGTTGTCGCGCTACGAGAAATTCTGGACCGGGCGCCTCGATGCACTGGCGCGCTTTCTCTATCACCAGGAGGAGACCGAATGGAGAACCCTTCCGCCCGAGACGCCGCCGAACGCCCCTCGCTCACGCTCCGCCGGCACTACCGCGTCGCGCCCGACAAAGTCTGGCGCGCGTGGACCGACCCGCAAGCGCTGAAGCGCTGGTTCGGGCCCGCGGAGATCGTCTCGGTCCCCATCGCCGAGGTCGACCTGCGCGTGGGCGGCCGCTTCCGCGTGGCCATGCTGGCGGCCGACGGTGAAACGCACGACGTGAGCGGCACCTACCTCGAGGTGGTGCCCCATCGCAAGCTGGTCTTCAGCTGGGCATGGCGCAGCACGCCCGAGCGCGAGTCGCGCGTCACCGTGCGCATCGAACCCGATGCCGAGGGCTGCGAACTGGTGTTGCTGCACGAACAGTTCTTCGACGAGGCCGCGCGCGACAGCCACACCCACGGTTGGACCGGCGCTCTCGCCAAGCTCGAAGGCTGGCTGCTGCCGCCATCGTGAAGCGTGTGCACCCGAAGCCCCGGGTGGCGCCGCATTGCCGCAGCGCTGACGAAACCCCATACTGGGGCTTCCACGACGCGATGAATCACCGGAGCCTCCCATGAGCAACGAACTGCGCAAGAAGCTGCACGACCTGGCCGAACTCTGCGACAACACCTCCGACCCGCAGACCAAGGCCATCATCGAGGCGATCCGGCTTCAGACGGCCGTGCTGAACGAACGGCTGTTCTCCATCGAGCTGCAGGTGGGCGCGCTGACCAAGCGCCTGGAAAACACGACCGACTGAGGGGCGGCCGCTTTGTGGGGATAATCCCGACCATGAGCGGCAACACCTTCGGAACACTCTTCGCGGTCACCAATTTCGGCGAGTCGCATGGCCCGGCCATCGGCTGCGTCATCGACGGCTGCCCCCCCGGCATGGCACTCAGCGAGGCCGACATCCAGGCCGACCTGGACCGTCGCCGCCCTGGCACCAGCCGCCACGTCACGCAGCGCGCAGAACCCGACGCGGTGCAGATCCTGTCCGGTGTCTACGAGGGCAAGACGACCGGCACCCCCATCGCGCTGCTGATCCAGAACACCGACCAGCGCAGCAAGGACTACGGGCAGATCGCCCAGCAATTCCGCCCCGGCCATGCCGACTTCACTTACTGGAAGAAGTACGGCATCCGCGACCCGCGCGGTGGCGGGCGTTCCTCGGCGCGGCTCACGGCCCCCACGGTGGCGGCCGGTGCGGTTGCCAAGAAGTGGCTGGCCGAGAAGTACGGCATGGTGTTCCGGGGCTGCATGACGCAGATCGGCGAAATCGCCATTCCATTCGAGAGCTGGGACCACGTGCCCAACAACCCCTTCTTCGCCCCCGTTGCCGATGTGAGCGCGCTTGAGGATTACATGGACCGCCTGCGCAAGGCCGGCGATTCGTGCGGCGCGCGCATCCGCGTCACCGCCACCAAGGTGCCCGTCGGGCTGGGCGAACCGCTGTACGACAAGCTCGACGCCGAAATCGCCTACGCCATGATGGGCCTCAACGCGGTGAAGGCGGTGGAGATCGGTGCGGGCTGGGACAGCATCACGCAGCGCGGCACCACGCACGGCGACTCGATCACGCCCACCGGCTTCCTGAGCAACAACGCGGGCGGCATCCTGGGCGGCATCAGCTCGGGACAGGACCTCGAGGTGAGCATCGCGATCAAGCCGACCAGCTCGATCATCAGCCCGCGCCAGTCCATCGACATCCACAACAACCCCGTCGAGGTCGTCACCAAGGGCCGCCATGACCCGTGCGTCGGCATCCGCGCGACGCCTATCGCCGAGTCGCTGCTGGCGCTAGTGGTCATGGATCACGTGCTGCGCAACCGCGCGCAGTGCGGCGATGTACAGCAGGCTCCAGAAGCCACGTCGCCCCAGGCGTCCTTCCTGTAGTGTCCGCCCCGCCACCAGTGGCCGCCGGGCGCGGCCACCTGCTGGCGTTCGCTGGTCTGTCGGCCAGCTATTTCGCGCACATCGGCTTCTTCAATCCCTACCTGCCACTCTGGCTCAAGGACCTGGGGCTTCCGATCTTCACCATCAGCCTGCTGGCGTCGGTGCAGTCGATCACGCGGGTGTTTGCGCCGTACGCATGGGGCGCGCTCAGCGACCACACGGGGCAGCGCGTCAAGCTGCTGCGCTTCAGCGCGGCGGTGGCGCTGCTCAGTTCCTTCGGGCTGTGGTGGCACGGCGGCGCCTGGTGGCTCGCGCTGGTGCTGCTCGTGATGTTTACCCACACCAGTTCGATGATGTCGCTCACCGAGGCCGCAATGGCGCAGCTGGTGGCCGGCGACTGGGGGCGCTACGGCCGCATCCGGCTGTGCGGCTCGGCCGGCTTCCTGCTCACGGTGTTCGTGGCGGGCGAGTGGTTCGAGCGCTTCGGCATGAAGCACTTTCCGGCCTGGGCGGCCGGCACGCTGGCCATCGTGCTGCTCGCGACGATGAAGCTGCCGGACGTGCGCGAGCCGCCCGCCGCCCACGATGCGGTGAGAGCGCCCATCGGGCCTGTGCTGCGCAACCCGGCGGTGCGATGGTTCTTCGCGGCGCTGTTCTTTCAGGTGATGTCGCACTTCTCGGTGTACGCGTTCTTCTCGCTGTATCTCGATTCGATCGGCTACGGCAAGAGCACCATCGGCCTGCTGTGGGCGCTGTCGGTGGTGGCGGAGATCGTCTGGTTCTTCCTGCAGGGCCGGCTCATCGGCCTGATGCCGATGCCGCGCTGGATGCTGGTGTGCGGCATCGCGGCCGTGGCGCGGCTGGGTTTGACAGCAGGGCTCGGCGGCTGGATCGCGGCGCTCGTCGTGGCGCAGTGGCTGCATGCGCTGAGCTTCGCGGCGCACCACACGACCTGCATCGCGGTGGTGTCGCGCCGTTTTCCCGGCCATCTGCGCGGACGTGGCCAGGCGCTGTTCACGGTGATCGGCTATGGCTTTGGCGGCGTGCTGGGTGTGCTGCTTGGCGGCGCGGCCGCGCAGGCTTTCGGCTACCGCACGATGTTCACCGCGGCGGCGCTGCTGGCGGTGCTCGGCAGCCTGTGCGCGTGGCGGGTGATGAAGCTGGATCGGATGGAGCGAGCGCGCAACGCCTGAAGGCGAACCGGTGCACCGAAGTGACACGAGCCTTGCATGCCCGTGTCATCGCAGCCTCCTACGCTGCGCGCTTCGCAATTTCTCCTCATTTCCCATGTCCGTTTCCGACGATTCGCGCGGCGCCCGCGCGCCGCGCATTGCCGCGCCTGCCGAACCGAGCAATTCCCCATCGAATGGCGGTGACAACCACAGCACCCCACCGCGCCGCCAGGTGCTCAAGCTGGGTGCATCGCTGCTGACGGTCGGCGGCAGCAGTGCCTTGCTTGCCGCCTGCGGTGGTGGCGGCGGCGGTTCACCCGCCTTCGGTCCACTGCCTGCGCCAGCAACCACGCCGGCACCAGCACCTACGCCGACACCGGCACCCACGCCGGCACCGCCGGCCGCCGCTGCCAAGATCTCCAGCTTCGCGCTCGCCGTGATGCCCGACACGCAGTTCTATGCGCGCTACGCCACCGCCGCCGAGAGCGACCAGTACGACAAGCGCTTCGGCAGCGCACCTTTCGCCGCGCAGACGAAATGGATCGCGGCCAACGCCAAGGCGTTGAACATCCCGTTCACCATCCATCTCGGCGACGTGGTCGACCAGGTCGGCAAGCCCGACCAGTGGAAGGTGGCCGATGCCGCCATGAAGGTGCTCGAAGACGCGAAGCTGCCCTACAGCGTGCTCGCCGGCAACCACGACGTGCTGAAGGATTTCGACTACAGCGTCGACCCCGTCGGCGGCACCGATGCCGACCGCGATCCCACCAAGGAGCCTTACATCCAGTGGTTCGGCCCCGAGCGTGCGAAGAAGCAGGCCACCTTCGGCGCGCGCGACCCGAGTGGCTTTCACGAATACCACGTGTTCGAGGCGCAGGGCCAGAAGTTCATGGTGCTGTCGCTGTCGTGGCGCATCTCCGCCGCGGGCATTGCCTGGGCTCGCCAAGTGATTGCGAAGAACCCGACGTTGCCCGTCATTCTGGTGAACCACCAGTTGCTCAATATCGACGCCGACGGCAAGAGCCCGCTCGAAACCGACTACGGCAAGATGCTCTGGGAGAAGCTGATCCGCGACAACGACCAGATCTTCATGACGCTCAACGGCCACCATCATGGCGCCGCGCACCTCACGAAGACCAACGACTTCGGCCACAAGGTCGAGGAGATGGTGGTCGACTACCAGATGGCCTACCAAGGCGGCAACGGCCTGATGCGCCTCTACGAGTTCGACCTGACGAACAAGCAGATCAAGGTGCTGTCGTTCTCGCCTTGGGTGCCGCAGAAACCGGCCGACACCCTGAATACCTTCGACCAGGCCGTGCTCACCACCCCCAACGAGGCCTTCGTCATCGATGTGGACTTCGCGCAGCGCTTCGCCGGGTTCAACAAGAGCTTCGGCACCGGCAGCGCCACCATCGACAGTTCCCTGGTAGACCAGGCCCGGGCGATGATCCTTGCCAACTACAAGGACCCGGCGACGGTCGAGCAGCGGCCCGCCGCGAATTCGGACGACTACCCGAAGGTCCCGAACACGCTGGCGCACTGGCGCTTCTTTGGCGGCGCGGTCAACCAGCCGGTGCTGCCGGGCACCGTCGTTGCGGACGTCACGGGCAACAACCCGCTGCACCGCGATGCGCTGAACCAGGGCGGCATCGTCGGCGCCGCCGATGGCGACATCGTGTGGACCGACGACCGCCACTACCTGTCGGCGGCGCCGGGCTCGGTGCGCTTCCTCAACACCAACAAGAACACGCCGCGGCTGAGCTACTTCCTCACCGACGCGGCGGCGCCGATCAACGCGCAGACGCTGGAGAACGGCTACACGGTCGAGGCCTTCATCAAGATCGACAAGAGCTGGACCAGCGGCAACCAGGCGTGGATGAACATCATGACGCGCGACGGTCGCCGCGGCGATCTGGCCGGCTACTCGGGTGGCGACCCGGAGTCCCCGCCGATGCTGTTCGCCATTTCGAGCTTGCGCGAGGTGCAGTGGGAAGTGGTGCCGAGCCCGGCCGGCACGCGCGCGCCCAAGGCCAATTGGTCGGGCGAAGTGATTGCCGACCGCTGGGTGCACGTCGCGATCGTGAACGACCCGGTGTCGCACGACACCACGATGTACGTCGAAGGCGCGCCAGTGCTGCGCAATGCGTCGGCCATCCCGGGCCTGGCCACGCTCTCGGCCACCTCGCCGTGGGTGGTGGGCGGCGGCTCATGGGACGGTGCTCGCGCCGACGGCTTCTTCGGCAACATCGGCGAGGTGCGAGTGGTGGCGTCAGCGTTGACGCCCGCGCAGTGGCTGACGGCGCGCAAGGCGGCATGAGCCGTTGGATTTCTTGCGGGGATGAATTGCGGGGCTGATCCCGGGAGCATGGGATTTTTGCTATTCCGCACGGGTCTGCAATAACCCGTTCGAGTTGCCGATCGCCAGTAAGGCCTTTGATTGGGCTGCGCTGTCGGTCGGCCGCATCTCCATTTTTTGCATTGGGTCTTACGCAAATTGACCATTTAGAATAATTGGAAAGGTAATTCACGGGGAGGTGAGCATGGCGCTCATTTTTAAAACAATATTCTTATTCGTTTTATTGCAATTGAGTAATTTGGCTTATTGGCCAGATGCAGCGGCGCAATGAGCCGCCGCGTCAGCATCCAGACGCCGCTGGGCGAGGCGTTGCAATTTCGCCAATTGGTGGGCCGCGAGGCACTGAGCCAGCTCTACGCGTTCGACATCGAGTTGCTGGGCAGCAGTAACGGCATCGACCCCAAGACACTGCTGGGCAAGGCGGCCACCGTGGCGGTGGAAACCGAGGGCGGCGTGCGCTACCTCGGCGGCATCGCCACCCGGTTCGGCCTGCAGCAAGAAGACGCGCGCCATTCCTTCTACCGCCTGCAATTGCGTCCCTGGTTGTGGCTGGCCACGCGGCGCAGCGACTTCCGCATCTTCCAGGGCAAGAGCGTGCCCGACATCCTGATGGAAGTGCTCGGCAGCTACGGCTACCCCATCGAGAAGAAGCTCACGCGCGGCGACTACCGGCGCTGGGACTACTGCGTGCAGTACCACGAGAGCGACTTCAACTTCGTCTCGCGCCTGTGCGAGCTCGAAGGCATCTACTTCCACTTCAGGCACGAAGCGTCGCAGCACGTGCTCGTGTTCGCAGACGACATCGCGAACTCGCACAACCCGCTGCCCGGCGGGGAAGAGGTGCGCTACCACCCGCTGGAGAAGTCCGGCATGGGCCAGCGCGAGCGCATCTACGCATGGGAGATCGCCGAAGAGGTGCGACCCGGCCATCACTACAACGACGACTACGACTTCGAGAAGCCCAAGGCCGAGCTGTCGCACCTGCGGCAGATGCCGCCCGGGCACGACCACGACGCCTACGAACAGTACGAATGGCCGGGCGGCTTCGTGCAGCACGGCGACGGCGAGACCTATGCGCGCATCCGCAACGAAGAACAGCTCAGCCAGCGCAACCGCGTCACCGGCAGATCCAACCTGCGCGAGCTGGCCACCGGCCATACCCTGCGGCTGACTGGCCACCCCAAGGCCGACCAGAACCAGCAGTACCTGCTCGTGGGCGTGAGCTACCACCTGCAGGAGAACCTGCAGGCCAGCGAAGGCGCCGGCGGCACCGAAGGCTCTGTGCAGCGCTTCGCCTTCGACGCGCAGCCCACCAGCTACGCGTGGCGCCCGCAGCGCACCACCCCCAGGCCGCGCACACGCGGCCCGCAGACGGCCAAGGTGGTGGGTCCAGCGGGCGAGGAGATCTGGACCGACCAGTACGGGCGCATCAAGGTGCAGTTCCACTGGGACCGCATCGGCCAGGACAACGAGAACTCCAGCTGCTGGGTGCGCGTGTCCACCGCGTGGGCCGGCGCCACCTTCGGCATGACCAGCGTGCCGCGCATCGGCATGGAGGTCATCGTCGACTTCCTCAACGGCGACCCCGACTACCCGATCGTCACCGGCTGCGTGCACAACGCCGACACCATGCCCGCGTGGGAGCTGCCCGGGCAGAAGCACCTGTCGGGCATCCGCAGCCGCGAGTTGGGCGGGGGCCGAGGCAACCACATCGTGCTCGACGATACGGCAGGGAAGATCCAGGCGCAGCTGCGCAGCGATCACCAGGCCAGCCAGTTGAGCGTTGGGCACATCGGGCGCATCGAGGACACGGCCGGGCGCAAGGAGCCACGAGGGCAGGGCTTCGAGCTGCGTACCGATGGGCATGGGGCGGTGAGATCGGCCAAAGGATTGCTGGTGACCACCGAGGCGCGGGCCAACGCGCAGGCGCACATGACGGACATGGGCGAGACCGTGGGCCGCCTCACGCAGGCGCGGGACATGCACGAAGGCCTGAGCGAAGTGGCACGGGGTGCGCAGGCGCACGACGCCGGCGACCAGGACGAGGTCACGGAGATCCTCAAGGCGCAGAACGACGCCATCAGGGGTCAGGGCGGCAACCGTGAGCAGGGCGACTTCCCCGAGTTCCAGGAGCCGCACCTGACGCTGGCCAGCGCCCGCGGCCTGCAGACCGTGGCGCAAGGTTCCACTCACATCGTGAGCAGCGAGCACACCGCGCTCACCAGCGGCGGCCACACCAGCGTGAGTGCGGGCAAGAGCCTGTTGGTGAGCGTGCAGAGCGCGATCCGCCTGTTCGCCGCCAAGGCCGGCATGCGGCTGGTGGCGGCCAGCGCCGACATCGACATCAAGGCGCTGAAGGACAGCGTCAACGTGCTGGCCAAGCTCAACATCACGCAGACCGCCAACAAGATCACCATCCAGGCGAAGGAAGAGGTGGTGATCAACGGCGGCTCCAGCTACAGCCGCTGGAGCTCGGGCGGTATCGAGCACGGCACCTCCGGTACCTGGCGCGAGCACGCCGCGGTGCACAGTCTGGTCGGGCCGGCCAGCGAGGGCAAGCCTGCGCTGCCCAATCCGCCGCAGGTGCCCAAGGGCCAGCTCGATCTGTATCACCAGTACATCAAGCCGAGCGGAGAAAAGCGGCAGGGCGTGGCGCAAGGCGACTTCACCGTGGTCGATTCGGAAGGCGGCACGCATGCCGGCACCTTCGACCGCAACGGCTTCGCGACGGTATCGGGCCTTCCCATCGGCTCTGCCAAGGTCACGTTCGGCAAGGACCCACGCGACCCATGGGACGAGGGCAGCTACTACGGCACGCCCGAGGACTGGAAGGCGAAGGGCGCGACTGGCGGCGGCTCCGAAGGCGCCGGAGGCGGCGTATCCGGATTCTCGGGTCTGGCCGGCGGCTTCGCAGGCATGACCGGCGCGGCCGGCGGTGCTGCAGGAGCGCTCGCCGGCGTCGCAGGCATGGGCAGCAAGGCTGCGAGCGCATTGGGCCAGGTCACACAGGCGGCCGGCATCGCGCAACAGGCCGTGGGTGCGGCGCAGGCCATCCAGCAGGGCGGCGCCAAGGCGCTGCTGGGCCAGGCGAGCCAGGCCGCGACAGGCATGGCGATCCAGGCAGCGGGGGCCAAGCTCGGGCCGATGGGCGTGCCGATCACCGGCGTGATGAGCGGCGTGGCTTCCGGTGGCATCAAGCAGGGCATTGCAACTGCTGCCGCCAGTCCCGTGGCCACAGGCCGAACGCCTGGCTTCATGGGCTGACCCGCGCGCGGCGCGCCGCACTCACTTCATCAATCCGAAGCACAAGCGCTAAGAGAACAAGAAAAAGATGGCAGAACAGGAAGCAGGCGCGAAGCCGCAGGCGGCGGAAAGAGAACCGCAAACGGCAGTAGCGCCACTGAACACGATCGTGAAGGAAGACATCGCCGCGGCAAGCAAGGCGGTGGACGACTGGCTGCGCTCCTTCAGCGGCGGCTACGTGACGCTGGAGCGCCTGACGATGGTGCTGGGCAGCATCCCGATCGTCGGGAACATCATGGCGCTGGTGGATGTGTTCCTGGACATCATCAACATCGTGGAGAAGAAGGCCAAGGACGGGGTCGATGCGTTCCTGAACTGGGTGAGCCTGGGCATCAACCTGATCGGGCTGATCCCGATACCGCCGAGCATGGCGGCGGCACGCATGAGCCTGCGGCCCACGCTGCACCTGGTGAAGCAGGAGCTGAAGACGGCGGCGTCGAACCTGGGCGAGGCGATCGTCACGACGCTGGTGGGGCACCTGAACGCCACCATCATGGGCGAACTCGACAAGTTCATCGAGGGAGCCATTGCCAAGCTCGACGGCATCCTGAAGGACTGCGCAGATCTTGCCGACAAGATCATCGACAACCTGGTGGACATCCTGCGGCGGGTGCTCGGGCAGAAGGACCTGTTCACGGTGGGCACGCCAGCGGCGGCGGAAACGAAGGTGCACGACCCCAAGACGCAAAGCACGTGGAACCGGATGTGGGGCGCGGCGGTGCGCTACTCGAAGCAATCGGCAAACTACGTGGCCAAGACGGCGGCGAGCCAGCTGCCAGATGGGATCGCAGGCCGGGTCAACGGTGTGATCACGCAGATGCTGGACTTCAAGCGGCTGCTGAGGGGGCAGCTGTCGAGGCTGGCGGACAAGGAGGCGCAGGCCAGCATCATGTGGCTGCTGTACAAGCTGCGGGATGCGTTGCTGCACAAGAAGGGCAAACGCGCGGCGATCGTGCCGCCGCAGGCGGGGGCCAAGGCGGAGAAAGAGAATCCCGGTACGCCGCTCGGGCACATCAACAAGCAGGCGCCCGGTCGGAAAGACGGCGGATGCAAGAATTGCCCGGCACCTGTCTCACTGGGAGGATCCATCAGCCTCGTCACCGGCTGCGAGAGCTTCACGCACACCGACTTCGTGCTCGTTGCGCCGCTGCCGATCGAATGGGCGCGCACCTATCGCAGCCAGCTCGATGCCTATGACCACGGCATGCTGGGCGCGCGGTGGATCACCGCCTACAGCACATGCGTGGAACTGGTGACGCCTGTCAAGGGCGAGCGCCAGGGGCAGCCAAGTCTGGTCTATCACGCAGCAGATGGCCGCAGCCATGCCTATCCGGTGCTGGAGGTGGGGCAGACCTGGTTCGACCGCATAGAGGAAGTGACTGTCTCGCGCCTGAGCGAGACCTTGCTGGTCCTGGACTTCGGCAAGCCGCTGCCCGTAGGCGAGCAAAGCAACTGGCGCGAGATCTACGAGCTGGTCGAAGGCGGCCACCATTACCGGCTCGTGACCCTGCAGGCGAGAGATGGTGCCTCCATCGGCTTGCGCTACGACCACGTGATCGCAGGCACCGGCGAACAGGTGCTGAGCGACATCATCAGCAAGCAGGGCGAAGCCGTCATGGCGCATGTCGGCACGCAGCCCGATGCGCGTACAGGTCTGATCAAGTCGCTATGGGTGCTGAAGGACGGCCAGGTCGTTCGACAGCTGGCCGCCTACACGCACGACGATGAACGCGACCTAGTGGCTGCGCAGGACGAGAACGGTGCCGGCTGGAGCTACACCTACAGCCATCACCTCGTGACCCGCTACACCGACCGCACGGACCGGGGTACGAACCTCGAATACGACAGCACCGGCCCCGATGCCAAGGCCGTGCGAGAGTGGTCCGACGATGGCAGTTTCGCGTTGAAGTTCGAGTGGGATCGGAACATCCGCCTGACCTACGTGACCGACGCGCTGGGCGGCGAGACATGGTTCTACTATGACATCGAGGGCTACACCTATCGCATCATCCACCCGGACAAGCTGCAGGAGTGGTTCTTCCGCGACGATGCGAAGAACGTCACTCGCCACGTGCACACGGATGGCAGTACCGACGACTACACCTACGATGCCGACGGAAACCTGCAGGCGCACACCAGGGCCGATGGCAGCCGCATTCATTTCGAGTACGACCGGCTGAATCGCCAGACGGGTTTGCGCGACGCCGAAGGCGGTGTCTGGAAGCGCGACTACGACGCACAGGGGCATCTCGTCGAGGAGGTCGACCCGCTGGGCCATAAGACAGAGTACGCCTACGACAAGGCAGGCCGACCCGTGTGCGTGACGGATGCCAAGGGTGGGGCGAAGCTGCTCACATACGCCTCGAACGGCCAACTCGCCAGCTACACCGACTGTTCCGGAAAGACCAGCCGCTGGGAGCACGACAGCCGTGGGCACTTGATTGGCACCATCGACGCGATGGGGCGGGTGACGAGGTATCGCTACACCGCCGGCCAGCTCGAGGAAATCGTGCAACCGGACCAGACGATCGAGCAGTTCGAGCACGACGCCGAAGGCAGATTGCTGAAGCACACGGATGCGCTTGGCCGTGCCACGCGCTACAGCTACACGCGTGCCGGCCTGATCGCCGGCCGAACCGACGCCGCAGGCCGCTCACTCAAGTACTACTGGGACCTGCTGGGCCGGCTGACCGAACTGCACAACGAGAACGGTAGCCGCTACGACTTCCGCTACGACCCCGTGGGCCGCCTGCTGGAGGAGACCGGCTTCGACCGCAAGGCCACGCAGTACGTCCATGAAGAGACGACTGGCATCCTCGCTGAAGTGGTCGAAGCAGGCCATCGCACCGAACTCGAATTCGATCCGCTGGGCCGCCTGAGCGAACGCCGAGCCGGCGAGCAGTCCGAGCGCTTCGCCTACGACCGCAACGGCCGCCTGCTCGAAGCGACCAACAGCGACGCGCGCCTTCAGTGGTACTACGACCCGGCCGGCAACCTGACCCGCGAACACCACCACTACCTGGAGCGCAAGCGCACGGCAGTCTGGCAGCACCGCTACGACGAACTCAACCAGCGTATCGCCACCGTGCGGCCCGACGGGCACGTCACCCAGTGGCTGACCTACGGCTCCGGCCATGTGCACGGCTTGATGGTTGACGGGCAGGACATCCTGGGCTTCGAGCGGGACGACCTGCACCGGGAGATTGCGCGGGAGCAGGGCAATGGCCTGAGCCAGCGGCAGAAGTACGACCCGGCCGGGCGGTTGCTCGAACAGCAGGTCTCGCGGACCAGGCCCAGAGCCATCGAATCGACCACCGGCATCCAGCGCCGTTACAGCTACGACAAGGCGGGCCAGCTGGTGGGTATCGGCGACAGCCGGCGCGGCAACCTGAGCTACCGCTACGATCCGGTGGGCCGACTGCTCGAAGCCAACAGTCGCTTGGGGCGCGAGACGTTCGCATTCGATCCGGCCGGAAATATCGGTGCTCCTGTCGACGAGCATCCGGACCCGCATGCGGCGGGTCGCATTACCAATCGCGTTGCCGTTCGCCTAGACGGGGATGGCCGCAGCATGGCCGGGCGGTTGATGGACAACCTTCTGAAGGACTATGCGGGAACTCACTACAGATGGGATGAGCGCGGCAATCTGATCGAGCGCGCCTGCAACGGCGAGAAGACCGTGTTCGCGTGGGACGGCTACAACCGGATGCGCAGCGCGACCACCGACGGCAAGACAACCATCTTCAGCTATGACGCGCTGGGGCGCCGGCTGTCGAAGAGTTCGGGCGAGACCACGACATTGTTCGGCTGGGATGCAGACGTGCTCGCATTCGAGAGTACGCAGAGCAGGTCAGCGATAGAGGATGGCGGCGAGCACGGCTGGAGCGTGCACTACATCCACGAGGCGAACTCGTTCGTGCCGCTGGTGCAGGTCCGGCAATCAAGCGCTATGGCTCTGAGCGAGACGACGGATGCGAAGGCGCTGATGGAAGCCAACGGCGGCGTCTACGACATCGAGCAGGATCCGTTGTGGAACGGCGAGCAGAGGCATGTGCCTCGGGCGTTCGAAAGGAAGGAGATGGCGTTCTACCAGTGCGATCACCTGGGCACGCCGCAGGAACTGACGGACCACGAAGGCAGTGTGGCCTGGTCGGCGCAGTACAAGGCGTGGGGAGAGGCGCGGGAGGCGATCAGCGAGACTGGGAGAAGGGCGGGGTTCAGGAATCCGATCCGGTTCCAGGGGCAGTACTGGGATGAGGAGACGGGGCTGCACTACAACCGCTATCGATATTTCGATCCGCGCAGCGGCAGGTTTGTGTCGCAAGATCCCATCGGGCTGGCGGGGGGAATTCACACGATGGCCTACGCGCCTAATCCAGCTGGATTCATCGACCCGCTGGGACTGAGGAAATACGTGATCGTCGGCGAAGGCCAGGCTGCGGTGGAAGCCTATGCTGCGGCAATGCGACTCAAGTTCCCGTGCGACGAATTCAGGACCATCAAGAAGGATTGGAGTTCCGTGACCAAGGCTTCCGGTGCATCGCGCGAAGAATTCGGAAGCAAGGAGTGGGAGCAGAAGGCGGTCGCTGGCAATGCTGTCTGGATCAGGCAGCGTGCTGCAGAGGGTTACGAATTCATCGATATCGGGATTGACGGAGCAACCAACCGTAGCCCGTTCTACGCGGCCGAGAAGAAGGCATTGGGCCGGACAGGTGCAAAGACATACAAGGCCAACCAGTGCGCAACCGTGGCTGCGAGGGACGGCTCAAAGGAAAGCTCTCGACCCAAGGCAAAAGGACGATACGGGAAATGACGAAGCCATTCACCATTCATATACCGATGCTTCGAAAGAAGGGGATGCTCGAGGAAATGAATGCTTTCTATGAAGGCATTCTGGGGTACGAGCGAGATGCGGAGCTGGATGTCCTGCGGGTACCGGGGCACCGGGACTTGGCGGTCTGCTTCAAGTACTTCAACTCGACCGGAAAGAAGAATGAAAGAGATGGAAGGGCGCTCTATGAGTTCTTTATCGAGAGAAATTTTCCGAGCTTCTGCCAGGGGCTGAAGGAGAAGGGCGTCGAGTTCACCATGCTCGCGCGCACCCCGGCTTCTTATTTCGCGAGGGTTCTGGATCCGTCTGGCAACTTGATAGAAGTAATTTCAGAGAGCTTCGAGGATGACTTCGGTGTCGATGTTTCGGGCTGGGGTATCTATCAAGACATCGGTTGAGGCGTTGTGCCTGCAATTGCGTCTGCGTATCAAAGATCTGCATGCCTTCCGGTTTCTCTGGCGCTGCGATCTTCGAAGTCGAACCGCAGGGTCAGCTGCGGCTCGATGCGTCGGCGGTTATTGCCCTGAGCAGCGCGTACAGGTTGTTCGAGAAGACCGGGCAAGACCTGAACAACTTCGATCTTCACGTCATCGACAGGAAGAAGGAAAACGTCGAAGACGAGGGTGGAGCCGACACCATCGGAATCGTTTTCTCAGCCAAGCTCGCTCCGGGACAGAAGGGGCTTGGCAACGCCAGCAAACTGGGGCGGTCAGTCATGTACATCGCCTCGAGGGCGACGGGCGAAATACTCCGGGAACAAGGGAGCCGGTAACGGTGCCCGGACCCGGTGCTTTCAATTTTGCAAAGGGAGGAAAAGATGAACAAAACCATCGAAGTGGATGGCTTGGCGGTCCAAGCGATTGCTATCGCCTGTGACGATGCAAAGTCTTCAGGCCTGCATCTCGAAAACTACAAACTCGTCATGGTCGAAGGGCCCGACGAGTACAGCGTCTCGTGGGAGGCGAAGAGCAAGCCGCAAGGCCATCGCGGTGCCTTGCCCGGCCTTGCGGAGCTCTGCCTGCGGATCGGCAAGAGCGGTGGCGGAACCTTCCAGAAGCATTGGTCCCGCTGAACCAGCGACGTCTCCAAGGATTCCGAATGTCTTCCCAAATCATCATCGTCGCCCACGACATGTGGCGCAAAGGCGCAGGCGGCGCACCCGCCGGGCTCGTGGGCCAAGCCGACAGCTTCGCCTATGCGGGACTCGACCTGGGACTCGCCCAGTTCGCCGCAACCACTTTCACGGGCACCAGCTTCACCGCCACCAGCTTCAAGCAGGCGGGCTGGAGCGGCTGCCAGTTCACCGGCTGCAGCTTCACGCAGTGCGACTTCAGCGGCATCTCGATCACCGGCTGCACTTTCGTCAACTGCAGCTTCACGCGTGCGAACTTCGATGGCGGCGGCATCGGCAACAGCACCTTCTCGCAGTGCCAGTGGGACGACATCAGTTTCGCCGGCGGAAGCTGGAACGACGTCGGCGTGCTGAACTGCAGCGGCACCGTGGTGCATGCACAAGGGCTGCAAGGGCGCAGCGTCGACTTCACCGGCAGCACGTTCGAGCAACTCGAATTCCAAGGCGCGAACATCAACTGAGGGAAACCAGAAAATGTCAGGGACGGAAGGAAGCAAGGCGCCAACGGAGCGCGAACCGCAGACGGCAGTAGCGCCACTGAACACGATCGTGAAGGAAGACATCGCCGCGGCAAGCAAGGCGGTGGACGACTGGCTGCGCTCCTTCAGCGGCGGCTACGTGACGCTGGAGCGCCTGACGATGGTGCTGGGCAGCATCCCGATCGTCGGGAACATCATGGCGCTGGTGGATGTGTTCCTGGACATCATCAACATCGTGGAGAAGAAGGCCAAGGACGGGGTCGATGCGTTCCTGAACTGGGTGAGCCTGGGCATCAACCTGATCGGGCTGATCCCGATACCGCCGAGCATGGCGGCGGCACGCATGAGCCTGCGGCCCACGCTGCACCTGGTGAAGCAGGAGCTGAAGACGGCGGCGTCGAACCTGGGCGAGGCGATCGTCACGACGCTGGTGGGGCACCTGAACGCCACCATCATGGGCGAACTCGACAAGTTCATCGAGGGAGCCATTGCCAAGCTCGACGGCATCCTGAAAGACTGCGCAGATCTTGCCGACAAGATCATCGACAACCTGGTGGACATTCTGCGGCGGGTGCTGGGACAGAAGGACCTGTTCACGGTGGGCACGCCCGCGGCGGCGGAGACCAAGGTGCACGACCCGAAGACGCAAAGCACCTGGAACCGGATGTGGGGTGCGGCGGTGCGTTACTCGAAGCAGTCGGCGAACTACGTGGCCAAGACGGCGGCGAGCCAGCTGCCGGATGGGATCGCAGGCCGGGTCAACGGCGTGATCACGCAGATGCTGGACTTCAAGCGGCTGCTGAGGGGGCAGCTGTCGAGGCTGGCGGACAAGGAGGCGCAGGCCAGCATCATGTGGCTGCTGCACAAGCTGCGGGATGCGTTGCTGCACAAGAAGGGCAAGCGCGCGGCGATCGTGCCGCCGCAGGCGGGGGCCAAGGCGGAGAAAGAGAATCCCGGTACGCCGCTCGGACACATCAACAAGCAGGCCGACGCCCAGGGAACCGGGGGCTGCAAGAACTGCCCCGCACCAGCACGCAAGGGCGCTTCCATCAGCCTCAGCACCGGCAACGAGAGCTTCACTCACACCGACTTCGTTCTCGCAGCCCCGCTGCCGATCGAATGGGCGCGCACCTACGCCAGCGACCTCGATGCCTTCGATCGGAGCAGCCTGGGCGCACGCTGGATCACTCCCTACAGCATGCGCGTGGACGTCACCACGCCGACGCGTGGCGCACGCCAGGGCCAGCCCAGTCTGGTGTACCACGCGGCCGATGGCCGCAGCCACGCCTATCCGGTCTTGGCCGTGGGCCAGACGTATTTCGACCCGATCGAGGAAGTCCGCGTCTCGCGCCTGAGCGAGAGCCTGCTGGCATTGGACTTCGGCAAGCCCCTCCCCGAGGGCGAGCAGAGCGAGTGGCGCGAAATCTACGAGCACGTCGACAGCAAGCAGCCCCACTTCCGGCTCGTGGCGCAGCAGGCAAAAGACGGCATGTCCATCGGCCTGCGCTACGACCATGTGATTGCGGCAACGGGCGAGCGCGTGCTCAGCGACATCATCAGCAAGCACGGCGAAGCCGTCATGGCACACGTGGGCACGAAACCCGATGCGCAGACCGGCCTCGTCCAGTCGCTGTGGGAGCTGAAGGACGGCCAGGTCGTGCGCCAGCTGGCGGCTTATACGCACGATGCCGAGCGCGATCTCGTCGCCGCGCAAGACGAAGACGGTGCGAGCTGGAGCTACAGCTACACGCATCATCTCGTGACCCGCTACACCGACCGCACCGGCCGGGGCATGAACCTCGAGTACGACGGCACCGGCCCTGATGCCAAGGCCGTGCGCGAGTGGTCCGACGACGGCAGCTTCGCGCTGAAGCTGGAGTGGGACCGGAACATCCGCCTGACCTACGTGACCGATGCGCTGGGCGGCGAGACCTGGCACTACTACGACATCCAGGGCTACACCTACCGCATCATCCATCCGGACAAGCTGCAGGAATGGTTCTTCCGCGACGAGGCGAAGAACATCACGCGCCACGTGCACACCGACGGCACGACCGACGACTACACCTACGACGAAGACGGCAACCTTCAGACGCACACGCGCGCAGACGGCAGCCGCGTGCATTTCGAATACGACAGGCAGCATCGGCTGACGGGCATCCTCGACGCAGAGGGCGGCGTGTGGAAGCGCGACTACGACGCGCAGGGCCACCTGACGGAAGAGATCGACCCGTTGGGCCACAAGACCGAATACGCCTACGACAAGGCCGGCAGGTCCGTGCGCATCACCGATGCGAAGGGTGGCGTCAAGGTGCTCGCCTATTCCCCGTCGGGCCAACTGCTCAGCTACACCGACTGTTCCGCCAAGACCAGCCGCTGGGAATACGATGAACGCGGCCGCCTGGCCAAGGCCACCGATGCCGCCGGCAATGCCACCAGCTATCGCTATGCAGCTGGCCAGCTGGAAGAGATCGAACAGCCCGACAGGACCAGCGAGCACTTCGTGCATGACGCCGAAGGCCGCCTGCTGACGCACACCGACGCACTGGGTCGCGCCACACGCTACAGCTACACGCGCGCGGGCCTGATCTCTGGCCGTACCGACGCCGCAGGCCGCTCACTCAAGTACTACTGGGACTTGCTGGGCCGCCTCACCGAGTTGCACAACGAGAACGGCAGCCGCTACGACTTCCGCTATGACCCCGTGGGTCGCTTGCTGGAGGAGACCGGCTTCGACCGCAAGACCACGCAGTACATCCACGAAGAGACCACCGGCGTGCTGGCTGAAGTGGTCGAAGCGGGCCACCGCACCGAACTCGAATTCGACCCGCTGGGCCGTTTGAGCGAACGCCGCGCCGGTGGGCAGTCCGAACGCTTCGCCTACGACCGCAACGGCCGCCTGTTCGAGGCGACCAACAGCGACGCACGCCTGCAGTGGTTCTACGACCCGGCCGGCAACCTGACGCGCGAGCACCACCACTACCTGGAGCGCAAGCGCACGGCAGTCTGGCAGCACCGCTACGACGAACTCAACCAGCGCATTGCCACGGTGCGGCCTGATGGCCATGTGACCCAGTGGCTCACGTACGGCTCAGGCCATGTGCACGGGTTGATGCTCGACGGCCAGGACATCCTCGGCTTCGAACGCGACGACCTGCACCGCGAGGTCGCGCGCGAGCAGGGCAATGGGCTGAGCCAGCGCCAGAAGTACGACCCCGCGGGACGCCTGCTCGAACAGCAGATCTCGCGCACCAGGCCCGGCGCCATCGAGGCAGTGGGCATCCAGCGCAGCTACAGCTACGACAAGGCCGGCCAACTCGTGGCCATCGGCGACAGCCGGCGCGGCAACCTGAGCTACCGCTACGACCCGGTGGGGCGTCTGCTGGAAGCCAACAGCCGGGTGGGGCGCGAAGTGTTCGCCTTCGATCCGGCTGGCAACATCGTCGACCCATCGAAGGCCGAGGACCCACTCAGGCACCCGGCGAACAAGCTGCTGGACAACCTGCTGAGGAACTACGCGGGCACCAGCTACCGCTACGACGAGCGCGGCAACATGACCGAACGCGTGCGCAACGGCTGGCGCACCGTCTTCGTATGGGACGGCTTCAACCGCATGACGGCGGCGACCGACCAGAGCGGCATCACGACCACCTTCAGCTACGACGCGCTAGGGCGTCGGCTGTCCAAGCGTTCGGGCGAGAGCACGACGCTGTTCGGCTGGGATGGCGACGTGCTCGCGTTCGAGAGCACGCAGAGCAAGTCAGCGATCGACGAGGGCGGCGAGCGCGGCTGGAGCGTGCATTACATCCATGAGGCCGGTTCGTTCGTGCCGCTGGTGCAGGTGCGCCAGGCGCAGGCGGTAGGGCTGAGCGAGACGACGGATGCGAAGGCGCTGATGGAAGCCAATGGCGGCGTCTACGACATCGAGCAGGATCCGCTGTGGAACGGCGAGGGACGCAGCGCGCCGCGCGCGTTCGACAGGAAGGAAATGGCGTTCTATCAATGCGATCACCTGGGCACGCCGCAGGAGCTGACGGACCATGAAGGCAGCGTGGCCTGGTCGGCGCAGTACAAAGCCTGGGGGGAGGCGCGGGAGGCGATCAGCGAGGCTGGGAGAAGGGCGGGGTTCAGGAATCCGATTCGGTTCCAGGGGCAGTATTTCGATGAGGAAACGGGGCTGCATTACAACCGCTATCGGTATTACGACCCGCAGGCGGGACGGTTCGTCTCGAAGGATCCGATCGGATTAGTCGGGGGGGTCAATCTCCACGGATTCGTTCCCAATCCGGTGGAATGGATCGATCCACTTGGCTTAGCGCGACAAAAAGGTATCACGCCAAACAATAAGGGTACTCGGACCACGATTGAGGGAGGAGAGCTTGCGGAGCCCGCAGTCGGGTACAGCGGACGGGCCGGCGGTAAGGGGGTACACAATCCGGTGGTCAAAGAACTCTACGACGCTGTGCCGGAAGATCAGCAATCAAAAACACATTCGTGGTGTGGTGAGCCTGATGCACTTAGCGGAATTGCCAATCAGCACAATGTGTCAAATGTTGAGGAACTCAGTAAAGTAGTTCGCGGCGCTACGTCAACCACGGTGCGAAACGATGGAATGGCTCTGCCATTTTGTAGTTCTTGCGGGCATGTAATGGACAGACTCGGCATTTGTGATGGAGTAAAAAAATGAATGCGCCATTCAGTGAAGCTGAAGAGAACGATCTCGAAGAACTTGAGCAGGAGTTGACGGACGCTGAGGTTTCTTATGGTCGAATGATGAAAATGTATGCGGAGTTCTTGCTCGCGTTTATCGAGAACGGGCGGTTTGAACGAAAAGTAGATTCGACTGATGGGGTGACTCTTCTGGTTCGGCATCTACGGACAGCAATCACCAATTTTGGTACCAGTGACAGCAATGAGATAAGAAAATCAAGCAGAATAGAGTTGCTGAAACTTTGCAGTCGTTTCGAATATGAGCAGCCATTTCTGTTTGCGCTGGTTCGATGTGCTGTATGTTGCTTCTATGAGGAGGAGGGTTGGGAGCCCGATAAAGAAGAAGATCGAACACCTATTCCTCTCTACCTTTTTCTCCTCAAGCGACTCGATTCTGATATGGGAGCGGAATTTTTGGCGTACGCGCGTAGCTACCTGCTTATCCCTGATCAGGCATAGCACCTGCTGAGCAGCTAGGCGGGCACGAGCTACCGCTACGACGAGCACGGCAACATGACCGAACGCGTGCGCAAGGGCTGGCGCACCGTCTTCGCCTGGGATGGCTTCAACCGCAAGAAGGCGGCGACCGACCAGAGCGGCATCACCACCACCTTCAGCTACGACGCGCTGGGGCGTCGGCTGTCCAAGCGTTCGGGCGAAAGCACGACGCTGTTCGGCTGGGATGGGGACGTGCTTGCGTTCGAGAGCACGCAGAGCAAGTCAGCGGTGGAAGAGGGCGGCGAGCGCGGCTGGAGCGTGCATTACATCCATGAGGCCGGTTCGTTCGTGCCGCTGGTGCAGGTGCGTCAGGCGCAGGCGGTGGGGTTGAGCGAGACGACGGATGCGAAGGCGTTGATGGAAGCCAATGGCGGCGTCTACGACATCGAGCAGGATCCGCTGTGGAACGGTGAGGGACGCAGCGCGCCGCGCGCGTTCGACAGGAGGGAAATGGCGTTCTACCAATGCGATCACCTGGGAACGCCGCAGGAGCTGACGGACCATGAAGGCAGCGTGGCCTGGTCGGCGCAGTACAAAGCCTGGGGGGAGGCGCGGGAGGCGATCAGCGAGGCTGGGAGAAGGGCGGGGTTCAGGAATCCGATTCGGTTCCAGGGGCAGTATTTCGATGAGGAAACGGGGCTGCATTACAACCGCTATCGATATTACGACCCAGCCAGCGGAAGATTCGCATCCAGCGACCCGATCGCATTGGAGGGAGGCATGAATTTGCATGCCTATGCGCCGAATGCCGTTGAATGGATCGATCCCCTAGGACTTTCATCTAGCGGTAAAAACCCTGCACAGCGGTTGGCGGATAAAGCTCAATCGTTGACGGCAGACAAACGGCCAAATACTGTGGCGGTAATAAGGGCCTCGGATGGGCGGGTCATTGTAGGTAGGAATCAAGGGGGCGTTCAAAATAAGGAGGTTCAAGACGCTCTGGCGGAAATCCCTCCAAATCAATTCAACGGAGAGTGTGCCGAGGTTAATGCAATATCTCGCGCTCTTAATAAGGGGATTGATCTAACGGGCGCAACAATTTCGGTTGCCAATGTTCGTGGGCGAAATAGTGTGTGTGGGGTTCATGGAAGTAACAAGCCGCCCTGCTGTGTATGCAATCCATTGGTGAAAAAATTTGGACTAAAGGTTGAGAGGTGATTTATGAGTGGAGATGATTTTTCTGATTTGTCGACATCTGAAAAGCAGATCTATGGAGCGGATTGCTTGGAGGCTTTTATTCGGCATTTTGGAATTGAAGATATTTCAATTGAGATGTTGTTGGCTCATTTGAGAAAAATGGGTCAATCGGATTTTGGAAAATGGGAGAGGGAAGGGGCTCTTTTGCCTTTGAATGGGCGAGGGGATGCTGGGCCTTTGGAACTAAATGAAAAGGTGCCTATGAATATTCGGCAGGATTTTTTTAAGCTGATCGATTTTGTGGTGGAAATTGGCATCGTTGATTCTTACGGGGAGGATTCGATGTTGCCGCTGAAATTTTTGAATGATGCTGTTGGGATTTTACGAACTCACGGAGTGTCGCTTCCCAAGTTTGGATTTTGAGTTTTCTTGAAAATAATGCTCTAGCGGGATTGATGGATTTCGTCAATTCGGAATGAGTCTTGGCAATTAATCTAGCAGGCATTTTATGGAGTCCAAAATTTCCCGGATGTGCCACATGTTCATTCTGAAGTTTTCTCAAAAAATAAATAAAAGTCAGCCGTTGGGAAATTTTTTGGTCGCAAAAAACGTGCGCGTTTCCTTAGGGCGCTGATGATTGTTTTTAAGTTTGGCCCACTGTCCAAGGATGAGCTTGCGATTAGATTTGACGCAAAAGGGGCTCGTGAATTCATATCGGCAATCCTTCATCTTTTTGATGGCAAAAATGGTGAGGAGGTGCTGGATTGTTTTAAGCGTTCAAGTAATTCCGTCGATGCGGCAAGAATAAAAATGAAAAGAGATGGCCAAGATAGCCTTGAGATAAAAGGGAATGAACTCCTTCTTTGTATGTCCGATGATGCTTTGGAGTATGCGGAATTTATGCTGGAAAAATTTCTTAAAGAGGGAGATTTTAGTCCCTCGGAGTTTTGGGAGGTTTCAAGAAAAGGCAGGCGATACGATACTCAGGTTTTCTTTTTGAATTTTTCCTCTTTTGATTCTTAGTTTTAAGGCGGTGGAATTGATTCTGCTCGGCCTGCCAGCCCATGATCAAATCTGCTGATGAATTTATATCGCTGTGCAATTCGAAGGACGAATCGGATATTGCCAGATCGTTTGCTGATGAGGCGCCTCTGAATGTTTGGGAGGATTTGATCCTTAATTTTAGATCTCATCAAATTGATGTGGCGCAAAATAGAACTATTCCTTATGAAGTGATGAAGGTTTTGGCTACTCAAGGGGATGAGCTTGTTCGGTCAATCTTGGCCGAAAAGAGAAGGCTGCCGGTTGATCTTTTTGATTTCTTGTCGAAAGATTCCAGTTCATTGGTTCGAAAAAAAATAGCAGCAAACAAGAAGGCGCCTGCCGATATTGTGAAAAATCTAGCTGAGGATGGTGACGATGATGTTGCCCGAGTCGCACGATTTAGATTGAATCAGGTATGACCCGGTGGGACGCTTGGTGAAGACGAACAGTCGCGTCGGCCGCGAGATCTCCGCCTTTCATCTGGCGACCAGCATCATTGACCCTCTGGCAACCAACGACGCTCTTAGGCACCCGCCTGCAAGCTGCTGAGCAACCGCGGGCACCAGCTACCGCTACGACGAACGCGGCAACATGACCGAACGCGTGCGCAACGGCTGGTGCACCGTCTTCGCCTGGGACGGCTTTAACCGGATGAAGGCGGCGACTGATCAGAGCGGCATCACCACCGCCTCCAGCTACGACGCGCTGGGGCGTCGGCTGTCCAAGCGTTCGGGCGAGAGCACGACGCTCTTCGGCTGGGATGGGGACGTGCTCGCGTTCGAGAGCACGCAGAGCAAGTCAGTGGTGGAAGAGGGCGGCGAGCACGGCTGGAGCGTGCACTACATCCATGAAGCCGGTTCGTTCCTGCCGCTGATGCAAATACGCTAGACACCCGCGTGGCCTGAAAGAGGCGACGGGATGTGAAGGCGACTCATGGAGGCCAAAGGCGCTGTCTACGACATTTCGAGCAGGTCTGGTGGGGGAACGGCGGCGCGCGCGACGTCACGCGCGTTCACCGCAAAGGAGATGGCGTTTGCCCGTGCGCTCACTTGGGGCGCCGCAGGGATACTGATAAATCTTGTGTATGTTGAATTGCGACAAGAAAAAATTGAGCAACCTTGCGTTCCTTGTTAAAGATGCTCTACGCTCCCGATGAAGGTGATGTGAAGTGAAAAATGAATACGGATTTCTTTTTGCGACTCCATCGACTCGAATTTCTATCGAAGAATTGGTGGCGCGAGACGAGGGCGCTGGGCCATTTGTATGGGTGCGGCCTCAAGATGTGATAGGCATAGACGCTTCGAAGATTCTTGCTGGAAATTTGAAATCAAGAAAGAGTTTGAATTCTTATTTTGATGATGAGGATATTTCACCCGAGGCATCTGTTTGCAGTTACCTCGAGTCTTGTGTAAGACACAGGCCGGAGCATTCGGAAATCACTGTCGATGACGTCGTTGGCGCTTGTGTTTATATCATGGTGAAATGGGGGAGTTCACTTCCTGCACATGGATTTTACGGCGACCTGGATTTGATTTCATCTGGCAATGCATCCAGAATTTTGAAGATTCTTCGGACCGTTTATGATGGGTTGAGTACCGAAGTTCTGCGGCAGAATATTCGTTATTTCGTAGGAGAGCACTACCAAACAAACGGCGTGTGGGCGTTGAATGGGGTGCCTAGATTTTCTGATGTACTGGATTCAGAGGACCTCGAATGCATATCGAAAATGAATCTAGATGAAATTAATTCGAATTTGAATTTTCGCGACGGCTGAATTGACTGGTATAAATAAATCCAATCGGATTGGTGGGGTGTCACATCGGAAGACGATTGATATTTGGGTTGATCTCTCTCCTGGGCGTCCTTTGGTCCAAAAGAAATGAATGACGTAGAAATAATTTCAAAAATTGGTTCGATTTTGCGATCCAAAAAGGTTTTTTGGGTTGAAGGTGAGTATTTGCGAGGCGGCGAAAGGGTTCGCTGGGAGTGCTTTGTCAAGCTATGGAAAAAAACGATTGTGGTCGGATTTGACGAGTATCTAGAGAAGTACGAGGATGCCGTTGATTTGTATGATGCTTGTGTGCGAAATGAGTTTTCGAATATCGAAATGGCTTTGCGGTTTGTTTTGGATTCATTTCCCCTTGCGGCCGAGAAGATGCGACAAGCTTAATTAAAATGTCATCTAGAGAATTTGGGGTCAAGAATCCTCGGTATCACGGCCAGGAGCTAGCGGTTAAGGGTGACGCTCTGACACGCAATCTCAAGTTTTAGGGGAGCGTAGATGATCGACAAGAACAAGGAATTGCGGATCGATGGGGAGAGGCTATTGCACGTCCTGCGAGACATCGAGTACATGCTCATTTCCCTGCACAAGATCGGCTCCTATTACGCGCCCGATCTTCCCGGGGAAAAATCGGAATACCACGCAGAAACGACCAAATTCATTGATGACGGAGAAGTAACCGCACGGCTCGCCAGGATTCGAGCCATCTTGTCCGGAGCTTTCGACGAAACGCGGGGTGTCGATGACCTGACAGACATCGAACGTGCTTTGGAGGGGCTTGAATTCTGGAAACCAGGAGGCGCGAGTTAGTTTGATGACTCAATCCGAAGTTGCACGGCACGGAAGCATCGATCTAGCAAGCCACGGCTTTGCCGTAAAAACCGAAGGACCCCAAATGGCTGAGATTCAGGAAGTCTGGATTTTTCACGGTGCGAATGCGAAGTTCGCTTCGGGTGTTTTTCGGGACAAAGCCGAGGCCGTGAGGTGGATCGAAGAAGGTGGCCTGACGGGGGTTCTGACGAAATATCCGGTCGGTATTTCAGTCTATGAATGGGCTGTCGAGCGCGGTCATCACAAGCCGCAATCGGCAAAGGATGTGACGCCGGAATTCGTCGCCAGATTTTCGAGTGCCGCCCAGGAGCACATGCACTTCGAGAACGGATCGTCGCACTGATCCGAACCGTCCCGCCCCTTCGCCGCAACCCCGGGTTTTCGATAACTAAATCCACTTGATTTAGTCCCTCCGCTGGCCGATAGTCTCCCTGCGCCCGGACACCGAGCCCTCAAGGCCCGAGCGATCCGGTTCCACAAGACCGCAGGCGCTTCGCCGCCTGCCCACGGAGACAAACCATGTTCAGCTCCCGCTCTATCCTGGCCATGGCGGCCATGTCCCTCACCGCAGTGGCCGCATCCACCGCCTTCGCCGCCGACCAGCCCGTTATCGGCCTCGTCACCAAGACCGAAACCAACCCCTTCTTCGTCAAAATGAAGGAAGGCGCGCAGGAAGAGGCCAAGAAGCTCGGCGCCAAGCTGCTCTCGGGCGCTGGCAAGGCCGACGGCGACAACGCGGGCCAGATCACGGCAATGGAAAACATGATCGCTGCCGGCGCCAAGACCATCCTGATCACGCCGAGCGACGCCAAGGCCATCGTGCCGGCCATCAAGAAGGCGCGCGACAAGGGCGTGATGGTGATCGCGCTCGACAGCCCGGCCGATCCGCCGGACGCGACCGACGCGCTCTTCGCCACCAACAACTACACGGCCGGCGTGCTGATCGGCGAATACGCCAAGGCCGCGATGGCCGGCAAGCCGGCGAAGATCATCGCGCTCGACCTGCTGCCGGGCCACCCGGTGGGCGCGCAGCGCCACAACGGCTTCATGAAGGGCTTCGGGCTTGCCGCCAACGACGCCAAGTCGAACGAACTGTCGAAGACGCCAGAGATCGTCTGCATGGCCGACAGCTATGGCGACCAGGCCAAGGCGCAGACGGTGATGGAAAACTGCCTGCAGAAGGCACCTGACGTGAACCTGGTCTACACCATCAACGAGCCCGCCGCGGCCGGTGCCTACAACGCACTGAAGCGCGCGGGCAAGGAGAAGGGCGTGATGATCGTCTCGGTCGACGGCGGCTGCCAGGGCATCAAGGACACGGCCGCCGGCATCATCGCCGCGACCTCGCAGCAGTACCCGCTGAAGATGGCCGCCATGGGCGTGGCCGCGGGCGTGGAATTCGCCAAGACCGGCAAGAAGGCCTCGGGCTACGTCGACACGGGCGTGACGCTGATTGCCGGCAAGAGCGTGGCCGGCGTCGACAGCAAGGACACCAAGACCGGCACCGAGCTGTGCTGGGGCAAGAAGTAATCGGAAGCATCAGGACGAAGCCATGGCGAAGTCTCCAACGCACCACATTCCGTGGGGCGCCCTCGGGCCGTGGCTGGCTCTTCTCGGCGCGTGCATCTTCTTTGCGACCCAGTCGGATCGCTTTCTCACCGGCGGCAACCTCTCGCTGATCCTGCAGCAGGTGATGGTGGTCGGCGTGATCGCCATCGGCCAGACGCTGATCATCCTCACGGCGGGCATCGACCTGTCGTGCGGCATGGTGATGGCGCTGGGCGGGATCATCATGAGCAAGTTCGCCACCGAACTGGGCATGCCCGCGCCGGTGGCCATCCTTTGCGGCGTCGGCGTGACGACGCTGTTCGGCCTGCTCAACGGGCTGCTGGTCACGCGCATCAAGCTGCCGCCCTTCATCGTGACGCTGGGCACGCTGAACATCGCCTTCGCGATCACGCAGCTGTATTCGTCGTCGCAGACCATCACTGATTTGCCCGGCGGCCTCACGGGCCTGGGCACCACCTTCGCCATCGGCAATGCCGAAGTGGCGTGGGGTTCGGTGCTGATGCTCGTGCTGTACCTGCTCGCCTGGTTCGTGCTGCGCGAGACGGGGGCCGGCCGGCACATCTATGCGGTGGGCAACAACGCCGAGGCCACGCGGCTGGTCGGCATTCCGACGCAGCGCGTGCTGCTGGGCGTGTACGTGGCGGCGGGCGTGCTGTACGGCGTTGCCTCGCTGCTGTCGGTGGCGCGCACCGGCGTGGGCGACCCGAACGCGGGGCAGACCGAGAACCTCGACGCCATCACGGCCGTCGTGCTCGGTGGCACCAGCCTGTTCGGTGGCCGCGGCATCGTGCTGGGCTCGCTGATCGGCGTGCTGATCGTGGGCGTGTTCCGCAACGGGCTCACGCTGATGGGCGTGTCGTCGATCTACCAGGTGCTGGTGACGGGCGTGCTCGTGATTCTTGCGGTAGCGGCCGATCAACTCTCGCGCAGGGGAGCCCGCTGATGAACATCATCGCCAACCCCAAGATCGTGATGCAGGCCAAGGGCCTGGTGAAGCGCTACGGCCAGGTCACGGCGCTCGACGGTGTCGACTTCGAGCTGCGCGAAGGAGAGATCCTTGCGGTGATCGGCGACAACGGCGCGGGCAAGTCCTCGCTCATCAAGGCGCTGTCGGGCGCGGTGGTGCCCGACGAAGGGCAGATCCTGCTCGACGGCAAGGCAGTGCATTTCCGCAATCCGCTGGATGCGCGCCGCGCCGGCATCGAGACGGTCTATCAAGATCTCGCCGTGGCCCCGGCCATGACCATCTACGAGAACCTGTTCCTCGGCCGCGAACTGCGCCGCCCCGGCTTCCTGGGCAACGTGCTGCGCATGCTCGACAAGAAGCAGATGCTGAAGGAAAGCACCGCCCGCATGGCCGACCTGAAGGTCGGCATCCAGTCGATGACGCAGGCGGTCGAGACGCTCTCGGGCGGCCAGCGCCAGTGCGTGGCCGTGGCGCGCAGCGCGGCCTTCGCGCGGCACGTGGTCATCATGGACGAGCCGACCGCCGCCCTCGGCGTGAAGGAGGGCAACATGGTGCTGGAGCTGATCCGCCGCGTGCGCGATCGCGGCCTGCCCGTGGTGCTCATCAGCCACAACATGCCGCACGTGTTCGAGGTGGCCGACCGCATCCACGTGGCGCGCCTTGGCCGTCGCGCGGCCGTGCTCAACCCGAAGAAGATCAGCATGAGCGACACGGTCGCCGTGATGACCGGCGCCATGACGGCCGACCAGTTGCCCGCGGAGGCGCATGCCTGATGCGGACATGCCTGCACGCACGTCCGACCTGTTGCGGCCCCGCGGCTCCAACCAGGTCGGCATGCGCCAGTTCAACGAGCGCACGGTGCTTCAGGCGCTGCGCGTCCACGGCAGCCTGCCGAAGGCCGACCTCGCGCGGCTGACGGGGCTCAGCGCGCAGACCATCGGGCTCATCACCGCGCGGCTCGAGGAAGACGGGCTCATCGTCAAGCAGAGCCGCGTGCGCGGGCGCATCGGGCAGCCTTCGGTGCCGCTGGCGCTGAACCCCGACGGCGCCTTCGCCATCGGCATCAAGGTGGGGCGGCGCGGCGCCGAATGGCTGCTGATCGACTTCGCCGCGCAGGTGCGCGAGCGCCACGCGATCAGCTACGACTTTCCCGATGCGGACGAGCTGCTGCCCGCCATCGCGCAGCACATCCACCGGCTGCGCGACGGGCTGGGGCCGCTGGCCGTGCGCAACGTGGGCGCGGGGCTGGCCGCGCCGTTCCAGCTCGGCGGCTGGCACCGCACGCTGGGGTTGTCGAAAGCGCAGTCCGATCTGTGGAACCAGATGGACCTGGCCGCCGAGGTGCGCGCGCGCACCGACGTGCCGGTGAGCTTCGCGCGCGATACGGTGGCCGCCTGCGTGGCCGAGCTAGTAGGCGGGCGAGGGCACGACCTGAAGAGCTTTCTCTACATCTTCGTCGACACCTTCGTGGGCGGCGGACTGGTCATCAACTCGCACCTGCACACCGGTGCGCACGGCAACGCAGGCGCGCTCGCCTCATTGCCGATGCAGCCTCCGGGCAGCCGCGGCGCACTGCCGCCGCAGCTGGTTGCGCAGGCGTCGCTCTGGGAGCTGGAGCAGCGGCTGGCCGGCAAGGGCCTCGACGCCATGGCCGCGTATGACGACCGCGCCCTGCAGCCGCCCTATGCCGCCACCACGCAAGCCTGGCTGGAAAGCGCATCGCAGGCGCTGGCGCATGCCATCGTGAGCGGTACCGCCATGCTCGACCTGCCCGACGTGGTGGTGGACGGCTCAATGTCGCGCCCGCTGCTGCAGGCGCTGCTCGACCAGACCCGCGCCGCGCTGGACGGCTGCAACTGGGAAGGCCTCTGGCAGCCTCGGCTGCATGGCGGCAAGGCAGGTGCGCAAGCGTGTGCGCTGGGCGGCGCGATGCTGCCGCTGCACGCCAACTTCGCGCCCGACCACGACGTGTTCCTGAAGGCGGCCTGATCGGACTGCCCGGCGTTCAGGAGGGCCAGCGCCGCAGGCCCAGTTCGTCCGCCAGCCGCCGATAACTCTTGATCTGCGCCTGCACGTAGTCGTCGAGCGCGGCGCCGGTGAGCGCAAAGGGGTACAGGCCGTGCTGTTCGCGCAAGGCAGCAAAGCCGGGCGCCGCGCTCGCCTCGCGAAAGGCCGCGGTCCACGCGCGCACGGCCGATTCCGGCACGGCCGCGCTCAGGTAAAGGCCGCGCACGGTGGGCCACACCACATCGACGCCTTGCTCGCGCGCGGTCGGCACGCCGGTGAGTGCGCCGCCGAGCCGGTTTTCCGACAGCACGGCGAGCAGGCGCACGGCCGCGCCGCCGGCAATGGCCTGCAGCGCCTCGGCCGCATCGCCCGGAAAGGCGTCGACATGCTTGCCCTGCAGCGCGCCGAGCGCATCGCCGCCGCCCTCGAACGACACGAAGCGCATGGCCTTGTGGTCGCGCCCCGCGGCGCGCACCAGCAGCGCGGCCTTCACCCAGTCCTGGCTGCCGACCGTGCCACCGGCGCCGAAGGCGATGCGCGACGGGTCCTGCCGCAGCGCCGCGACGAGGTCCTGCAGGCGCTTGTAGGGCGAATCGCGATGCACGGCGATCACGCCGTAGTCGGTTCCGAGCGTCGCGATCCAGCGCACAGCCGAGGGCGAATGCGGTCCAAAGCGGCCCTGCGCAAGGTTGAGCAGCGAGCCGCTCGAAAACGCCACCAGCGTGCCCGGCCCGCCGAGCTTGCCGGTGGCGATGCGGTCGAAGGCCACGGCGCCGATGCCGCCCGGCAGGTAGCGCTGGGCGAGCGGCGGGCGTGCGGGGCGCACGGCCTGCAGCGCATCGCGCGCGAGCGCACAGGTCAGTGCGAAGCCGCCGCCGGCCTTGGCGGGGATCACGCAGTCGGCAGCGTCTTCGGAGGGATCGTTGGCAGCAGCCTTCGCGCCCGCGCCGAATGGCATCAGCAGCGCGGACAGTGCGCGAAGTGCGTGGCGGCGGGTAGGTCGCATGGGCGTGGCGGCGGGCTTGTCAGGTGGCCGCCGCAGCTTGGGTGCGGGGCCACCAGATGATCGCATGCAGCCCCGTGCCCGCCTCGCGCGCTTCGAGCCGCAGCTCGCCCCGGTGCCGCTGCGCGATGGAGCGCGCAATGGCCAGCCCGAGCCCGAAGCCGCCCTTGCCGGCGCGCGCGCCGCGCCGGAAGCGCTGGCCCAGCGCGGCGCGCTCCTCTTCGCCGAGGCCGGGCCCGTTGTCCTCCACGTTCAGGCTCCAGCCCGCCGCGTCGCCTGCGGCAAAGAGCGTGATCGTGCCTTCGGCGGGCGTGTAGGTGATTGCGTTGGCCACCAGGTTGCCCAGCGCCTCGCGCATCAGCGATCGGTCTGCCACCGCAACGAACTCCGGCGTCGGCGAATGAATGCCTAGGTCGATGCGCTTGGCGCGCGCCAGCGGCAGCAGGTCGACCGCCACTTCGCGCAGCAATGCCGCCACGTCGAACTCGGCGGGCTCCACCGACACCGTGTCGCTGCGGCCCAGCGCCAGCAGCTGCTGCGCGCTGCGCGTCGCGCGGCCGATCTCGGTGCCGAGCGCGTCGAGCGCCACTTGCACCTGCGCCGGGTCCTGCTCGCGCCGCGCGTAGTCGGCCTGCATCTGCAGCGTGGTCAGGTGCGTGCGCAGCTGGTGCGAGGCGTCGTCCAGGAACTGGCGCTGCTGCGTGACGAGTTCCTGCGTGCGCGACATCTGCTGGTTGACCGCCGCCACCAGCGGTCGCACCTCGGCGGGCAAATCCGTTTCTGCGATGCGCGTGAGGTCGTCCGGTGTGCGCGCCTGGACTTCGCGCGCCAGCCGCAACAGCGGCCGCAGCGCCGCCGCCAGCGCAATGGCGGTGCCGCACAGCAATATCGCCAGCACCAGTGCATCGCGCAGCGCCGCGCTGCGCACGAAGCGCGCGCTGAACTCCTGCCGCGAGCGAGTGCTCTCGCCCACCTGGATCAGCACGCTGCGCCCGGTGCTGCCGGCCGGCGCGCGATCGAGGTCGCGCCGGTAGGCCGCGAGCCGTACCGATTCTCCGAAGTAGGCCGCGTCGTAGAAGGCCGGCACGCCCATCGCCAGTTCGGCCGGCGGCGCGGGCAGGTCCGCGCTGCCGAGTTCGACCAGCCCGTCGGACGTGGACACGCGAAAGAACACCTGCCCGCTCGCCGTGAGCTCGAAGAACTCGAACATCGTGTACGGCAGCTCGACCGACAGGCCGCCCGAGGCGGTCGAGATGTTGGCATCGATGGACTTGAGCGCGCCCAGCAGCGAGCGGTCGTAGGCCGCGTTGGCGGCGGCGAGCGCGTCGTGCCGGGTCATCCACAGCTCGATGCCCGTAACGATGAGGAGGGCGGGGAACAGCAGCAACGCGAGCCGCTGCCACAGGCTCGCGCGTCGCAGGCGGTTTGCCAGGCCGGACACCACGCTCACTCAGTCCGCTTCCAGTACATAGCCCAGCCCGCGCAGCGTGACGATGCGAACCCCGGTGCCGTCGAGCCGCTTGCGCAGCCGGTAGATGAAAACCTCTACCGCCTCGGGGTGCACGTCTTCGTCATCGGAGAACACGCGCTCGAGGATCTGCTGCTTCGACAGCGGCTCGCCGCTGCGCTGCACCAGCACGCGCAGCACGGCCAGTTCGCGCGGCGAGAGCGCCAGTGCCTCGCCGTTCAGCGTGAAGTGCCGGCGCGCGCCGTCGTACACCAGCGGGCCGCAGGCCAGCCGCGGATGCTCGATGCCGCGCGCACGCCGCACCAGTGCGTGCAGCCGCGCCTCGAGTTCGGCCAGCGCGAAGGGCTTGGCGAGGAAATCGTCGGCGCCCGCGTTGAGCGAGGCGACGCGTTCATTCAGCGAGTCGCGCGCCGTGAGGATCAGCGCCGGCAGCCGCTGGTCGCGTTCGCGCAGCCGCTGCAGCACCGTGTGCCCGTCGAGCCCGGGCAGGCCCAGGTCGAGCACCAGCGCGTCGTGGTCGCGCTGCTGCAGCGCCCGGTCGGCCAGGCGCCCGTCGTCCACCCATTCGACCTGGATGCCCGCGTGCTCCAGCGCCTTGCACAGCCAGGTGCCCAGGGTGTGTTCGTCTTCGGCCAGGAGGATGCGCATGGGCCGATGCTAGGGCCGGCAGGGCTCAATCTGGCTTGATGTTTGCCCTTGCAATCACCTTCTGCCAACGAGCCTGCTCGGAGGCGATGAACTGCGCGAACTGCTCGGGCGTGCCGCCGATGGCCTCAGCGGCATCGGCCGTCAGGCGCTGCATCGAATCGGGCGACTTCACGGCCTTCATCGTCTCGGCGGAAAGCTTGGCCAGGTTGGCAGGCGCGATGTTGGCCGGCGCCAGCATGCCGTACCACTGCGTCATCTCAAAACCCGGAAAGCCCTGCTCGGCCACAGTCGGCACGTCGGGCAGCTGCGCGAGGCGCTTGGCCGAGCCGGTCGCGATGCAGCGCACCTTGCCCGCCTTGATGAACGGAATGATCGCCGCAGCACCGATGGCCGAGGCGTCGAGCCGGCCCGAGAGCAGGTCGGTCACCATCGGGCCAGTGCCGCGGTAGGGCACGTGCAGCATGAACACCTCGGCCGTCATCTTCAGGTACTCGAAAGCGAGGTGGCCCGCGCTGCCGTTGCCCGCCGAGCCGTAGCTGAGCTTGCCGGGCTTCGACTTGGCGTAGGCGATGAACTCCTTGAGGTTCTTCGCCGGCACGTCGGGGTGCACCACGTAGAGGCTGGGCACCTTGGCCAGCAGGCTCAGGGGCTTGAAGTCCTTGTTCGCGTCGTAGGGCAGCTTGGCGAAGATGTACGGGTTGACCGCCAGCGTGCCGATGTGGCCCAGGATGATCGTGTGCTGGTCGGTGCTGCGCGCGACCTCGCTCATCGCGATGTTGCCTGCGGCGCCCGGCTTGTTGTCGACGAACACGCTCTGGCCCAGCGTGCGCGAGAGTTCGGCGGCGGTCGAGCGCGCGACGATCTCCGAGCTGCCGCCCGGCGCGAAGGGCACGACGAAGCGGATCGACTTGCTGGGCCAGGTGTCCTGCGCCGAGGCCAGGGAGGGGAGCAGGCCGCCGAGGGCTGCGGCGCCGCCGGCTTGCAGCAGGCCGCGGCGGTTCAGGCGGGCGTCGTCAGGAACGAAGAGGTCGGACATGGTTTGTCTCCAGCGCTTTTGGATTGAAAGCGCACATCGTGCCCGACGGTTGCTGTCGGAATGCTGTCAGTCAGATCAGGTTGCGCATCGCCTGCGCCGTCTCCCGCAGCACCGGCAGCACGCGCGCCACCGCGTCTTCCGAGCTTTCATGCCCCATCGGCATCGTGATGTTCAGCGCCCCGACCAGCGTGCCGTGCCGGTCGCGCAGCGGCACCGCGATGCCGCGCGAGTTCAGGTCGAGCTGCTGCTCGGAAAGGGCCCAGCCCTGCGCCCGGATGCGCGCCAGCTCGAGCTTCATGCGCTCCATGCTCGCAATCGTGTGCGAGGTGAACACCGTGAGCTGCCGTGTCGTCAGCCATTCGTTCAGCTCGGCATCGCTGCGCAGAGACAGCATCAGCATGCCCGAGGCCGTGACCTGCGCCGGCACGCGCGCGCCGAGCACGTAGCCCGTGCTCATGCTGCGGTTGGGGCCGTTGCGCGCGATGTAGACCACCTCGTCGCCGTCCATCACGCTGAGATAGGCGATCTCGTTGGTGCCGGCGGCCACCCGCTGCAGAAAGGGCTGCACCACGCGCGGCAGCCGGGCCGACTCCAGGTACGACTGGCCCAGCCGCAGCACGCGCGGCGTGAGCCAGAACAGCTTGCCGTCGCTCGCCACGTAGCCCATGTGCTGCAGGGTCAGCAGGTAGCGCCGCGCGGCGGTGCGGGTCATGTTCGTGCGCTGGCCGGCCTGGCTGGCGGTGAGGCGCGGGTTGGCGTCGTCGAAGGCCTCGATGATGCTCACGCCGCGCTCCAGGCCGGCGATCCAGTCGCGCTTGTCCAGGCCGGGTGGGGGCGCGGAGTCGTCCTTGCTGTCCTTGCTCATGGCGGGAAGTGTGCCTTCGTGGGAGGGTTCGGGGACTGCATCAAATGCAGGTGAAAACCCTTGAATTGAACGATAAACGATTTTTCAAGTTCGATGATCGTTCGTTTGGTGGGTGAAAGAGATGCGAGACTTCGGTGAAGCGACTATAAAGCTCGGCATCCGGCCTCGAAAAGAGCGATTGACGAACGGAAGCATGCACATGAGCCATTCCATCCGCGGCAGCACCCAGGTTTACCTGATTCCCGGCGACCCGGTTCGCAACGTGCGGCTGCCGCGCATGTTCAATGCCGCCTTCGAGCGTTTCGGCATCGATGCAGTGCTGCTGCCCATGCAGGTGCCGGTGCGCGACTTCGCGGTGTTCTTCAAGTCGGCCTTTCTCGCGCGCAACTTGCGCGGCATGGTGATCGCGCCGCCGCACAAGCCGCTGGTGGTCGACCTGCTCGACGGCTGCGGCCTCTTCGGCCGCGTGGCCGGCTCGGTCAACGTGGTGCGCCGCACCGAGGGCGATCAGCTCGAAGGCGACCTGTTCGACGGCGAAGGCCTGATCGGCGCGCTCGACCACTGCAACATCCCGTTCCGCGGCAAGCGCGTGCTGATCCTCGGTGCGGGCGTGAGCGCCGCGGCCATCGGCGTGGCGCTGGCCGAGGGCGGCACGGTGAACGGCGCGGAGTACATCGCGTTCTACGACAGCGCCGCAGGCAAGGCGGCCGGCGTGGCGGCCAAGCTCGATGCATTCTTCGACGCGACTGTCGCCGCGGTGGACAGCAACGCCCCCGAAGGCTTCGACCTCGTGATCAATGCCACGCAGCTCGGGCTGGTCGATGGCGATGCATTGCCGGTCGATGTGGCGCGTATGGAAAGCCATGCGGCGTTGTTCGACATTCTTCTGCGCAACCAGCCCACGCCGCTGGTGCGCGCGGCCCGCGACCGCGGGCTCAACGCGCAGGCGGGCTTCGAGATGCTGATCCAGCAGATGCCTCACTACTTCCGCTACTTCGGCCACCTGGACGCGGCCGCCGCGATGCAGGCCGACTCGAACTTCCTGCGCGAAATCATCTATCCGCCGGCGATGCACGCCGAAATCGCGCAGCCGCTGCGCTACCACTCCCCCAGCGTGGCCTGACCGCGCCTTCCCACAGAAACACGAACGACATGATTTCCGGCAAGACCACTCTCATCGCCCACATCGGCTATCCCACTGAAGCCTTCAAGGCTCCGATGATCTACAACCCCTGGTTCGACAAGCACGGCATCGACGCCGTGGTCGTGCCCATGGGCGTGAAGCCCGAGGACTACGCGGCCTCGCTGCCTCAGATATTCAGGTTCAGCAACATCCGCGGCGCGCTGGTGACCATGCCGCACAAGGTCACGACGATGGCGCTGGTCGACGAGGTGACGCCCACGGCGCGCGTCGCGGGCGCCTGCAACGCAATCCTCAAGCGGCCCGACGGCACGCTGCTGGGCGACCAGTTCGACGGCGCGGGCTTCGTGCGCGGCGTGGAGCGCAAGGGGCGCCTCTTCAAGGGCACGCGCGTGCTGGTGTCGGGCACGGGCGGCGTGGGCTCGGCCATTGCGGCGTCGATTGCCGCGGCAGGCGCTGCCGAACTGATGCTGTTCGACATGAGCGAGGCTTCGGCCGGCGCACTGGCCGCGCGGCTGCGCGAGCACTACCCGCAGATGAAGGTGACCACCGGTTCGAAGGACCCGGCCGGCTACGACGTGGTCGTCAACGCCACGCCGCTCGGCATGAAGGAGGGCGATCCGCTGCCCTTCGACGTGGACCGCATCGACCCGACCACCTTCGTCGGCGAGGTCGTCATGAAGACCGAGTTCACGCCGCTGCTGCAGGCGGCCAAGGCCAAGGGTTGCCAGGTGCAGGTCGGCACCGACATGCTGTTCGAGATGATTCCCGCGTACCTCGAGTTCTTCGGCTTCGGCACAGCCTCGCCGGAAGAGCTGCGCGCCGTGGCCCAACTGAAGTACTGAAAGGCCGGGTCACCCCATGAGCATTTTCGAAGGCTTCCTCTCCACCTCCGAAACGCTCGGAGCCTTCAGCGACCGCGCCTTCGTCGACGCCATGCTGCGCTTCGAGGCCGCGCTCGCGCGTGCGCAGGCGGCCGAAGGGCTGATCCCCGAGAGCGCCGCGCATTCGATCGTGAGCAGCTGCAAGGTCGAGCTGTTCGACGTGGCCAAGATCGTGCGCGAGAGCGGCCGCGCGGGCAGCGTCGCGATTCCGCTGGTGAAGGCGCTGCGTGAAGCCGTGGGCCTCTTCAATGCCGAGGCCGCGCCTTTCGTGCACTTCGGCAGCACCAGCCAGGACGTGATCGACAGCGCGATGGCGCTGGTCACGCGCGAGGCGGTCGCGCTCGTCGAAGCCGACCTCGCCAAGGCCGCCGATGCGTTGTTGCGCCTGGCCGTCACGCACGCTGAAACACCGATGCTCGCGCGCACGCTGATGCAGCCGGCCTCGGTCACCAGCTTCGGCTTCAAGTGCGCGGGCTGGGCCGCGCCGCTGGTGCGCAGCCGCATCCGCCTGCGCGACGCCGCGAAGCACGCGCTGCAGCTGCAGCTCGGCGGCGCCGTCGGCACGCTGGCGCAGATGAAGGGGCAGGGCGCGGCCGTGCGCAGGCGCATGGCCAAGGAACTGGGGCTGGGCGATCCCGGCGCGACATGGCACACGCAGCGCGACGAATGGGTGGCGCTCGGCTGCGAGCTGGGCCTCGTTACCGGCAGCCTCGGCAAGATCGCGGTCGACATCGCGCTGCTCGGGCAGTACGAAGTCAGCGAAGTCACCGAGCCCAGCGAGCCCGGCCGCGGCGGCTCGTCGGCCATGCCGCACAAGCGCAACCCGGTGGCCTCGATGGTCGCCATTGCCGCCGCGCACCGCGCGCCGCAGCGCGTGGCCGCCTTGCTCGGCGCGATGCCGCAGCAGCACGAACGCGCCCTCGGCGCCTGGCAGGCCGAGCTGGCCGAATGGCCGCAGCTGCTGATGTCGGCGCACGGCAGCGTGCGCGCAATGGCGGGCGCCTTGCCCGGCCTGCAGGTCGACGCCGCGCGCATGCGCGCCAACATCGACCGGCTGCGCGCCGAACTCCCGCGCGACGCGGCCGACGAATGGTTCGACCCCGCGCTCGCCCACAACGCCGGACAGACCGCCCTCGCCGAAGTGAAGGCGCTGCAGGCCCGGCTCAACGACAAGGAACTCCCGCAATGACCGCCCCCGAAACTCCCGCCGAAGGCTACGAAGCCGGCCTCGTCAACCGCCGCCGCGTGCTCGGCGATGCCTGGGTCGACAAGTCGCTCGCCAACCGCAACGGCTTCAACGCCGAGTTCCAGGAACTGATCACGCGCCACGCCTGGAACGACATCTGGGGCCGCCCCGCGCTGGGCGACAAGACGCGCCGCTACATGGTGCTGTCGATGATGCTGGGCATCCATGCGTACGAAGAATTCGCCATGCACGTTCGCGCCGCGCTCGACGGCCCGCCCGAGTCGCGCCTCACGCCCGAGGACATCAAGGAAGTGATCATGATGGCCGCCATCTACTGCGGCGTACCGGTGGCCAACCATGCCTTCGGCATCGCGGCCGGCATCCTGCGCGAGAAGGGCTTGCTGCCTGCGCTGCCCCAGTGAGCACGCCGGCTGCCCGCAGAAAGGGTCGGTTCGACGCCAGCTTCACCTTGCTGCTGCCGTTGCTGCTGGCGGCACAGCCGATGGCCACCGACAGCTACCTGCCGGCGCTGCCGGCCATTGCGAAGGAACTCGGCTCCGCCAGCACCAGCCTCACGCTGTTCGTGCTGGCCTTCGGCTTCGCGCAGCTGCTGTGCGGCCCGCTGGCCGACCGCTTCGGGCGCCGACCGGTGCTGCTGGCGGGGCTCGGCTGCTACGTGCTCGCGGCATTGGGCGGCGCGCTCGCGGGCAGCGTGACGCTGCTTGCGGGCTGGCGCGCGCTGCAGGGCTTCTCGATGGCGGCGATCCTCGTGTGCTCGCGCGCGGCGGTGCGCGACCTGTACCCCGCGCACGAAGGTCCGCATGTGATGGCGCGCGGCCTGACCGGGCTGGGCGTGGTCGGCCTGACAGCGCCGCTGCTCGGCGCATGGCTGGTGCAGGGTGCGGGCTGGCGCTGGGTGATGGTCGCGATGGCGGTGTATGCCTCGGTGCTGTTCGCGCTGTGCTGGCGCTCGTTCGGCGAAACGCGCAAGCCGCCGGGCGAGGGCGAGTCGTCCGCGCCGCGCGGCAGCACGCGTGCCGTGTTCGCGAGCCGGTCCTTCCGCGCCTGGGCCTCGCTGGCGGCAGCGACGTGGGGCGGGCTGTTCTGCTTCCTGCTGCTGTCGCCCATGGTCTACATCGGCTACCTGGGCTGGTCGCCCGCTTGGTACGGATGGATCCCGGCCGGCGGCTCGCTGGTCTACATCTTCAGCACCACCATGTGCCGCACGCTGCTTCGGCGCTACGGACCGGTGCGCACCGTGCGGCTGGGCGCTTCGCTGAGCCTGGCAGGGGCGCTCGTCCAGGCGCTCGGCTGCTGGCTGATGCCGCTGAGCGCCGTGCCGCTGCTGTTCGGCCATGCCGTGTATTGCCTCGGCCATGGCATCCACCAGCCCTGCGGACAAGCGGGCGCGGTGGGTGATTTGCCGCATCTGGCGGGCCGGGCCGTGTCGTGGTCCGGCTTCGGCATGATGATGGTCGCGTTCTGCGTGGGCCAGGCGGCCTCGCATTTCGTCGACGCCGATTTTTCCCATGGCGCCTGGCCGATGGTCGTGCCCATGCTGCTGGCAGGCAGCGTGCTGATGGCCATCGCGTTCTTCTGGCTGCCGCGTCTTCAACACCCGAAAAAGGAAACCACACCATGACCCGTCTGAATGTCGTCCGCGAAGGCGATGGCCCCATCGTCGTGCTCAGCCATGCGCTCGGCTGCGACCTGAGCATGTGGAACGGCGTGGCCGCACAGCTCGCGCGCGCCCACACGGTGCTGCGCTACGACCACCGCAACCACGGCGCGTCGGAAGTGGTGCGCGGCGCGCTGCGCGTCGAGACGCTGGCGCAGGACGTGGCTGAGCTCATCGAGCGCGAGGCGGGCGGCGAGCCGGTGCACTTCGTCGGCCTCTCGATGGGCGGCATGACGGCGCAGGCGCTGGCGGTGCGGCACCCCGAATTGCTGAAGACGGTGGTGATCGCCAATTCGTCCGCGCACTACCCCGATCAGTCCCCCTGGCGCGCGCGCGTCGAGACGGTGGCCGCCAAGGGCGTGGCCGCCATCGCCCCGGGCGCCGTGGCGCGCTGGCTCACGCCCGCCTACGTGGGCACGCCCGAGGGCGCGGCCGCCGCGAAGGCGCTGCACGACGTGCTGGTGCACACCGACGCGCAGGGCTACATCGAGAGCTGCAACGCCGTCGCGGCCATCGATTTCCGCGAGAGCAACCACCGCATGGCGGTGCCCACGCTGGTGATCGGCGGACTGCAGGACGAGGCCACGCCGATGGCGATGTCGCAGGCCATGGCCGGGGCCATTCCGGGCGCGCGCCTCGTCACCATCGACGCCGCGCACCTGAGCGCGGTCGAACGACCGGTGGAGTTCACACAGCTGCTGATCGATTTCTGGCGCAGCCTTTGAAGGCCGCCAGCGGGGCCGGGAGCCTAGGTGTATCCCGTATTTCGTGCGAATGATGAACGCATGTGATCGATCATCGATCAGCCAACCTCGGAATTGATTGTGGCGAGGGCTGGGTATTCCTAAAGTCCACCCCATGCACCGCTCCATCGCCACCGTCTCGCTCAGCGGCACGCTCCGCCAGAAGCTCGAAGCCGTCGCCGCCGCCGGCTTCGACGGCATCGAGCTGTTCGAGGCCGACTTCATCAACTTCAAGGGCACTGCGGCAGAGCTGGGCCGCATTGCAGGCGATCTTGGCCTGAGCATCGACCTGTACCAGCCGTTCCGCGATTTCGAGGGCATGCCCGAGCCGCAGTTCCGCCGCAGCCTGGAGCGCGCCGAGCGCAAGTTCGACCTGATGGAAGCCATGGGCGCGCCGACGGTGCTGTGCTGCTCGAACACCTCGCCGCTGTCGGTGAACGACCCGGCGCTTGCCGCCGCGCAGCTGCATGAACTGGCCGAGCGCGCCGCGCGCCGCAACCTGCGCGTGGGCTTCGAGGCACTGGCCTGGGGCCGCCACACCTCGCTGTACGGCCAGGCGTGGGACATCGTGCAGCGCGCCGATCATCCGCACCTGGGCCTGATCCTCGACAGCTTCCACACGCTCTCGCTGAAGGACGACCCAACCGGCATCGCCAGGATTCCGGGCGACAAGATCTTCTTCCTGCAGATGGCCGATGCGCCGCTGCTGTCGATGGACGTGCTGCAGTGGGCGCGCCACCACCGCTCGTTCCCGGGGCAGGGCGACTTCGACGTGGTCGGCTTCTTCGAGCAGGTGCTGCGCGCGGGCTACACCGGCCCGCTGTCGCTCGAGATCTTCAACGACATCTTCCGCGAGACGCCGAACCGCCGCACCGCGGTGGACGCCATGCGCTCGCTGCTGTACCTCGAAAGCGAAGCGCGCGGGCGGTTGGTTGCCGAAGCCCCAATGCAGCCGCTGCAGGTGGAGCTGTTCAACCCGCCGCCGGTGTCCGCGCTGTCGGGCCTTTCGTTCATCGAGTTCGCGGCCGACGAGGCTTCGGCCGCAACGCTGGACACGCTGGTGAAGCAGCTCGGCTTCCGCCGCATCGGCAAGCATCGCTCCAAGGCCGTGACGCTGTACCGCCAGGGCGAGATCAACCTGATCGTCAACGCACAGCCCGATTCGTTCGCGCGCAGCCGCTTCGAGGCGCACGGCACCTCCGTGTGCGCGCTGGGCGTGCGCTGCGGCGACCCGCTCGCGGCCGTGGACCGCGCCACCGCCATGCGTTCGCAGCGGCACGACAGCCCGGTCGGCCCTCACGAACTGCACGTGCCCGCCATCGTCGCGCCGGGCGGCAACCTCATTCACTTCGTGCCCGAGGCGCTGGGCGCCAATGGCCTGTACGAGGCCGACTTCGTCCTGCAGGACGAGGGCGCCCAAGCCGGGGACGACAACGACGCCGGCCTGCAGCGCATCGACCACGTGGCCCTGGGCCTGGCGGTCGACCAGCTCGACACCTGGGTGCTGTTCACGCGCGCCGTGCTCGGCCTGGAACCCGGCGAGAGCCTGGAGCTGGCCGACCCCTTCGGCCTGATCCGCAGCCGCGGCGTCGCCAACGCGGACCGCAGCGTGCGGCTGGTGCTCAACGTGTCGCTGAGCCAGCGCACCCGTACGGCGCGTACGCTGAGCGTGACCGGCGGCGGCGCGGTGCACCACATCGCGCTGGGCTGCGCGGACATCTTCGACTCGGCCGCGAAACTGCGCGCCAACGGCACCCGCTTCGTGCCCATCTCCGACAACTACTACGACGACCTGGCCACGCGCATCGACATCGCGCCCGAACTGCTGGCGCGCATGCGCGAAGCGGGCGTGCTGTTCGACCGTTCGCCGGCCGGCGACTACCTGCACATCTACACCGAGAACATCGAAGGCGGACTGTTCTTCGAACTGGCACAGCGCACCGCGGGCTACGACGCCTACGGCGCGCTCAACGCACCCGCGCGCATGGCATCGCAGGCGCAGGAATAGATTTTTTTCGTCAACCCGGAGACAAACCATGGCAACCACCACGGCCCACGAGCCGAAAGGCAAGCACCAGTCGAAGAAGGCCACCGCGAGCGGCTGGATCGGCTCGGCGCTGGAGTACTACGACTTCTTCATCTACGCCACCGCGGCGGCGCTGATCTTTCCGCAGATCTTCTTTCCGAAGGGCGATCCGCAGATCGCGATCATCGCGTCGCTCGCGACGTACGGCGTGGGCTACGTCGCACGACCGATCGGCGCAGTGCTGCTGGGCCACTGGGGCGACACGCACGGCCGCAAGAACGTGCTGATCCTGTGCATGTTCCTGATGGGCCTTTCCACCGTTGCCGTCGGCCTGCTGCCGACATATGACCAGGTCGGCCTGTGGGCGCCCGCGCTGCTGGTGCTGCTGCGCCTGATTCAGGGCTTCGCGGTGGCCGGCGAGATTTCCGGCGCGAGTTCGATGATCCTGGAGCACGCGCCATTCGGGCGCCGCGGCTTCTTCGCGAGCTTCACGCTGCAGGGCGTGCAGGCCGGCCAGATCATGGCGGCCGCCGTGTTCCTGCCGCTCGCGCACTACATGGACAAGGAGTCCTTCAACTCCTGGGGCTGGCGCATTCCGTTCCTGCTGAGCTTCATCGTCATCGTGGCCGGCTACATCATCCGCAAGGAAGTGGACGAGACGCCCGCCTTCGCCGAAGTCGACAAGAGCGCGGCTGTGCCGAAGGCGCCGGTGATCCAGGCCGTGACCGAGAGCTGGCCCGACATGGTGCGCGTGCTGCTGTGCTCGCTGATGAACGTGATCCCGGTGGTCGCGACCATCTTCGGCGCCGCCTACGCGGTACAGCCCGGCTACGGCATCAACTTCGAGAAAGACATCTATCTCTGGATTCCGGTGATGGGCAACATCGTGGCCGTGATCGTGATCCCGTTCGTCGGTACCCTGTCGGACAAGATCGGCCGCCGCCTGCCGATCGCCATCGGTGCCATCGGTTCGGGCCTGCTGTCGTTCGGCTACCTGTACGCCATCAGCATCCACAACGTGCCGCTGGCCATCGTGATGTCGCTCCTGATGTGGGGCGTGGTCTACCAGGGCTACAACGCCGTGTTCCCGAGCTTCTATCCGGAGATGTTCCCCACGCGCACCCGCGTCTCGGGCATGGCGATCTCGCAGAACATCGGCACCGCGATCACCGCGCTGCTGCCGGCGCTGTTCGTGGCGGTCGCGCCTCCCGGCGCCGCCAACATCCCGCTGACCGTCGGCGCCATCACGCTGGCGATCTGCGCCATTGCCGCGATCTCGGCCCTGAGCGCACGCGAAACCTACCGCGTGCACATGAACGACCTGGGCAAGCCCGATGCGGTGCCGGTCGACAAGCTCGAGTACGACCGGCTGCGCGAAGAAACGCTCGCCTCCGCACGCATGGCCGCCAAGGCCGTGGCCTGAAGACCTTGCGCGCACCAAGGGCGTCGGCGCCATGAAGAATGGCGCCCATGACCTCCCATCTCAAGATCGATTTCGTCTCCGATGTCTCCTGCCCCTGGTGCGCCGTCGGCCTGGGTTCGCTCGAGGCGGCGCTGCGGCGCGTCGCGCCCGGCATCACGGCGGAGCTGCATTTCCAGCCCTTCGAGCTGAACCCGCAGATGCCGCCCGAAGGCCAGGACACCTTCGAGCACCTGAGCCAGAAATACGGCTCCACGCGTGAACAGCAGGCGCAGTCGCGCGAGATGATCCGCCAGCGCGGCGCCGAAGTGGGCTTCGAGTTCAGCCCCGAGGGCCGGCCGCGCATCTACAACACCTTCGACGCCCACCGCCTGCTGCACTGGGCCGAGCTCGAAAGCCCGGCCAGGCAGGCAGCGCTCAAGAAGCTGCTGCTGAAGGCCTACTTCACCGACCGCCAGAACCCCTCCGACCACGAGGTGCTGGTGCGCCTGGCCGCCGAGGCCGGGCTCGATGCGGCACGGGCCCGCGAGATTCTGGCCAGCGACGAGTTTGCGCGCGAAACCCGAGAGCGCGAACGCATGTACACCGATGCCGGCATCCATTCGGTGCCCGCGATCATCATCAACGACCACCACCTGATCTCGGGCGGCCAGCCGGTCGAGGTGTTCGAGCGCGCCTTGCGCCAGATTGCCGGCGCTGCACCTGCCAGCGTGGCAGTTGCCTGACTTAGCCGGGGCTTAGGCGCGGCGCTGCGAAGGTAAAGAGCGTCAACGCGGAGCGGGGCACGGCGGTTGAGGAAGCGTCCTCGAATCGCCGTCACTCACAGGAGCTCCGAAGATGAAGAAGAAAAGCCTCATCGCCGCACTCGTTCTCATGGCCGCGGCCTCGCTGCCCGCGTTGGCCGACGAATACGGCAGGCACCCGTTCTACCTGCACGCCTTGTCCGACCTGCGCACGGCCGCCTGGAAGGTGGAGCACCGCCGCCCCGAAGACGGGCAGGTCTCGCGCGACGAGCAGGTGGTGCTCGACGAGATCCATGCCGCCATTGGCGACCTGCAGCACGCGGCGTGGCTCGATGGCAAGCCCGTCGAATGGCGCGAGCCCACCGATGCGTGGCTGCCGCGCGAGGGCCGCCTGCATGCAGCGGTCGACCTGCTGCGCAAGGTGCGCTCCGACGTGGCGCGCGAAGAAGACGACCCGCGCTCGCGGCCGTTCCAGCAGCGCGGCCTCGCGCATGTCGACGCGGCGCTTGGAACCGCGCAGCACGCCATCGGCGACGTGCGCCGCCACGACCTGCGCACGGAGTGAATGCGGTGGCAGCCGGCGCTTCGCAGTGGTTGTTCTCCATGCGCCGCACGGCGATGGCGCTGGCTGCATGTGCACTGGCGCTGCTCGCGGCCTGTGCGGGCGCGCCGGGAGACCATCGGCCGCTGGTGTCGGTGTCCCTGCCTTCTGTACCCATGAACGAAGCCGCGCGGCTGCGCTGGCTCGACCGCGTGGGCTGGGGTGCCAATGCGAGCAGCGAAGCGCAGCTGGCGCGGCGCGGCCTCTCGCTGTGGATGCGCGACCAGCTCAATCCGCGGCCCGCGCCGCTGCCGCCGGCCGCGCAGGCGCAGATCGATGCCATGGCCATTTCGCGCACGCCGCTCGATCAGCTCGTCACCGAACTCGACGCGCAGCGCAAGGCCGCCGATGCCCTGCCTGACGAAGATCAGAAGAAGGCCGCGCGCCAGGCCTACCAGCAGCGGCTCAATGCGCTGGCGCGCGAGGCGCAGCAGCGCTTCGTGCTGCGCGCGCTCTATTCGCCCAACCAGCTGCAGGAGCAGATGACGTGGTTCTGGATGAACCACTTCAACGTCAACCTGCGCAAGGACAACATCCGCGCGATGGTCGGCGACTACGAAGAGAACGCGATCCGCCCGCATGCGCTCGGCAGGTTCCGCGACCTGCTCGGTGCCACGCTGCACCATCCCGCGATGCTGCGCTACTTGGACAACGCGCAGAACGCCGCCAACCGCATCAACGAGAACTACGCGCGCGAGCTGATGGAACTGCACACCATGGGCGTGGGCGGCGGCTATTCGCAAGCCGACGTGCAGGAGCTGGCGCGCGTGCTCACCGGCGTGGGCGTGAGCTACCAGCCGCTCGATGCACCGCCTCCCAGCGTACGCCCGGCCCTGCGCGCCGACTACGTGCGCCGTGGCCTGTTCGAGTTCAACCCCAACCGGCACGACTACGGCCCGAAGACGCTGCTGGGCCAGCCCATCCAGAGCCGCGGATTGGCCGAGGCCGGCGAGGCGCTCGACCGGCTGGCGCGCGCGCCGGCCACCGCGCGCTTCATCTCGCGCAAGCTCGCCGTGTACTTCGTCTCCGACGATCCGCCGCAGGCGCTGGTCGAGCGCATGGCTGCGGCCTTCACGCGCAGCGACGGCGACATCGCCGTCACGCTCAAGGCGATGTTCGAGTCGCCCGAGTTCGCCGCCTCGCTCGGACGCAAGTTCCGCGACCCGGTGCACTACGTGATCGCGGGCGTGCGGCTTGCGTACGACGACCGCGTGGTGTCGAACGTGAATCCGATGCTCGGCTGGATCAACCGCATGGGCGAACCGCTGTACGGCCACGAGACGCCCGACGGCTATCCGCTCAACGAAGCAGCCTGGGCCAGCGCGGGACAGATGAACACGCGCTTCGAGATCGCGCGCGCCATCGGTGCGAATGGCGCCGTGCTGTTCCGCACGGACGACAAGGCGCCGCTCGAGAAACCTGCATTCCCGCCACTGGCCGATTCGCACGCGGTGCGCGCCATGCAGGCGGGCCTGGGCGCGGACACGCGCGAGGCGCTGGCACAGGCGAAGAACCCGCAGGAGTGGAACACCTTCCTGCTGGCGTCGCCGGAGCTGATGCGGCGCTGATCGAGGTTTTTCTCCCTCCCCTCCGGGGGAGGGCAGGGGTGGGGGCCAGCGGCGTTCGATGACGCACAAGGCGAGACAAGCGCCGCCGGGCCCCCATCCCAACCTTCCCCCGGAAGGGGAAGGGGCAAGGCAGAAGAAAGGACATGTCTCATGCAACGTCGAGAACTCTTGAAGCTCCTGGCCGGCGCGCCACTCGCGGGCGCCGCCGGCCGGCTGGTGGCCGCGCCCGCGGCCGAAGGCACCAAGCTGCTGGTCGTTTTCCTGCGCGGCGCCTACGACTGCAGCAACCTGCTCGTGCCCACCGGCAGCGACTTCTACTACGCATCGCGCCCCAACATCGCCATCGCCCGGCCCGGCTCGCCCAACGGCGCGCTGCCGCTGGACGCCGACTGGGGCCTGCACCCCGCGCTGGCGCAGAGCGTGATGCCGATGTTCGAGCAGAAGCAGGCGTCCTTCATCGCCTTCGCCGGCACCGACGACCTCACGCGCAGCCACTTCGAGACGCAGGACTCCATCGAACTGGGCCAGGCGCTCGACAAGCGCCGCGACTATGGCTCGGGCTTTCTCAACCGCCTGGCCTCCGTGCTCGGTGCCGGGCCGCTGGGCCGCGTGTCGCCCATTGCCTTCACCGAGCAGCTGCCCCTTTCGCTGCGTGGCGGTGCCAAGGCCGCGAACATGGCGCTCGCGGGCAATGCGCGTGCCGGCATCGATGCACGGCAGAGCCAGGTCATCGCGGCCATGTACCGCAACACCCCGCTGGCCGGGCCGGTGGCCGAAGGCTTCGAGCTGCGCGACGAGGTGGCGCGCGCAGTGCAGGCCGAGATGGACGCCGCCAGCCGCAACGCCATGAGCGCCAAGGGCTTCGAACTGGTGGCGCGCCGCATGGCGCTGCTGATGCGGGACCGCTTCGACCTCGGCTTCGTCGACGTCGGCGGCTGGGACACGCACGTGGGGCAGGGCGGCGCCACCGGCTACCTCGCCAACCGATTCGAGGAACTGGGCCGTGGCGTGGCCGGCTTCGCACAGGAGATGGGCGACGACGCCTGGCGCCAGACCGTGGTGGTGGTCATCAGCGAATTCGGCCGTACCTTCCGCGAGAACGGCAACCGCGGCACCGATCACGGGCACGGCACCGTGTACTGGGTGCTCGGCGGCGGCCTCTCGGCGCAGGCCGGCGGGCGCATCGTGGGCGAGCAGCAGGAAGTGGCGCAGGCCACGCTGTTCCAGAACCGCGACTACCCGGTGCTCAACGAATACCGCGCGGTGTTCGGCGGGCTGTTCAAGCGGATGTACGGCCTTTCGCCGGCCCAGCTCGCGCGGGTGTTCGAGGGGGTGGCGCCGAAGGATCTGCAGCTGGTTTAGCTGCCCGGCGCATTCCTGCGGACCGGGCGTCCAGGAGCCGCCGAGAATCGGTGCATGCCTCATGCCGTCTCCTTCCTTCGCGCCGCACGCCTGGCGCGAAGCGCCAAACCCTTTCTCGCCCGCGGCGGCTTCAAGCGCGAGCGCTGCGCGGGCTGCCGCCTGGTGCCCAGCCATTGCATGTGCGCCGTGCGCCCTTCGGTGGCAACGCGCGCGGGAATGTGCCTGCTCATGGCCGACATCGAACCGCTCAAGCCCACCAACACCGGATGGCTGGTCGCCGACGTGGTGGCCGATACCTTTGCCTTCGGCTGGGCCCGCACCGAGACCGATCCCGCGCTGCTGGCGCTGCTGAACGATCCGCAATGGCAGCCCTACGTGGTGTTCCCGGGGCAATACGCGGCACCCGAGCGCGTGGTCCTGGCCGTTCCGGCGCCTGGAACGGACGGCAGCGGCACTTCGAAACGGCCGCTCTTCATCCTGTTCGACGCGACATGGGCCGAGGCACGCAAGATGTTCCGCAGAAGCCCTTACCTCGACCGGCTGCCGGTGCTGAGCCTGCAGCCGGAGCGGATCACGCAGTACAAGCTGCGCAATTCCGGCCGCGACGACCACTTCTGCACCAGCGAGGTGGCCGCGATGTGCATGAGCCTGGCGGGCGAAAGCGTCGCCGAACAGACGCTGGATGCCTACCTCGCGGTGTTCACGCACCACTATCTGCATGCGAAGAACCAGCAGCCCGTTGCCTGGGACGGTGCAGCGCATCGGCGGCTGCGCGAAGTGTCCATTCGACCGCCGGCGTAATGTCGCCGAACTTGCCAGCGATCATCGTCAGGCCTCGGCTTGCGGCACTTCCCGCATCGCCTGCCTGCTCGGCGCCAGGGCTTTGGGCTTCGCCGCAAAATAGGCGCCGGCGCGCACGGCGCATCCAGAAGGAACATCCGACATGACTACGCCCTTACAGCAACTCCTCGGCACCGATCTGCCGCTGATCCAGGCCCCGATGGCCGGCGTCCAAGGCAGCGCCATGGCCATTGCGGTCAGCAACGCGGGCGGGCTCGGCTCGCTGCCCTGCGCCATGCTGGCCCCCGATGCCATGCGCAGCGAACTCGCCGCGATCCGGGCCGGCACCGGCAAGCCCTGCAACGTCAACTTCTTCTGCCACACGCCGCCGGAGCCGAGCGCCGAGCGCGAGGCGGCATGGCGCAGCGCGCTGGCGCCGTACTACGCCGAATTCGGCATCGATGCCGCGAGCATCCCCACCGGTCCCGGGCGCAATCCGTTCAGCGCCGACGTGGCCAAGGTGCTGGCCGAGTTCCGCCCGGCGGTGGTGAGCTTTCATTTCGGGCTGCCTTCGGAGGCGCTGATGGCGCAGGTGCACGGCTGGGGCGCGAAGGTGCTGGCTTCGGCCACCACGGTCGAGGAGGCGCGGTGGCTCGAAGCGCGTGGTGTGGATGCGGTCATCGCGCAAGGGCTGGAGGCCGGCGGGCACCGCGGCCATTTCCTGTCGCATGACCTGACGAGGCAGCTCGGCACCTTTGCGCTGCTGCCGCAGCTGGTGCATGCCGTGAAGCTGCCGGTGATCGCGGCCGGCGGCATTGCCGATGCGGCGGGCGTGGCCGCGGCCATGGCGCTGGGCGCGGCGGGCGTGCAGGTCGGCACCGCCTATCTGCTGGCGCCGGAGGCGACCACCAGCGCCGTGCACCGCGCGGCGCTGAAGAGCCAGGCCGCGCGCCACACGGCGCTCACCAATCTCTTCACGGGCCGCCCCGCGCGCGGCATCGTGAACCGCGTGATGCGCGAGCTGGGCCCGATCGGTGCCGCGGCGCCCGAGTTTCCGCTGGCCACGTCGGGCATTGCGCCACTGCGCGCCAAGGCCGAGGCGCAGGGCAGCGGCGATTTTTCTCCGCTGTGGTCGGGGCAGAACGCCACCGGCTGCCGCGAGCTGCCGGCCGCCGAGATCACGCGCGCATTGGCGCAAGGTTTTCAATCTCTTACGGCCTGACGCCATGACGCAACTCCACCTGCCTTTCAAGTTCCTCGAGCAGGCCGCGGGGCCGAACGTGCGCGAGCCCTGGCTGCTGGTGCTGATGCACGGCGTTGGCAGCAACGAGCAGGACCTGTTCGGCCTCGCGCGGCTCATGCCGACGCAGTTCCACGTGCTGAGCCTGCGCGCGCCCTATGTGCTGTCGCCCGATGCCTATGCGTGGTTCGAGTTCGAGGTGCTGGCCGATGGCGAGCGGCGCATCAACGAGGAGCAGGAGCGCGAAAGCCGCTTCCTGGTGGGCGAGATGGTGGCCTCGGCGTCGCAGCAGCTCGGCGTGCCGCCCGAGCGCGTGGTGGTCGGCGGTTTCAGCCAGGGCGGCATCATGGCGCTGTCGCTGCTGCTGACCCAGCCCACCAAGGTGCGCGCGGCGATGGTGTGGCACGGCCGGCTGCTGTCGCAAGTGGCGGCGCACGTCGCGCCGCCCGAGGCTTTCGAAGGCAAGGCGCTGTGGGTGAGCCACGGCAGCGGCGACAACGTGATTCCGCCAAGCGCCGCGCAGGCCACGCGCGAACTCGCGCGCGGCCTGCCGCTGGCGCTGTCGGGCGCCGATTTTCCGGGCGGCCACGAGATCCGTCCGGCCGAACTGCAAGGCACGCTGGCGTGGCTGCAGGCGCTCGGCGCGTCCTAGCGGTCGAACTTTCGGGCGATCGGCGCGTCACAGGGCGTTACGGGACCAAGCCGCGGCCGGGCGCCGATCTGGTGCACCATAGCCGCTCGTCTCCCATTGCAATCCTCCAAAAAGGAAACCGCAGACATGTCCGACCGAGACATCCCCGAAATTCCCGACGCGCGCGATCCGCGCGATGCGCCTGCGTACAGGCCGCGGCGCGAAACATCGACCGGAACCATCATCGTGATCGTGCTGCTGGCGATCGCGGCCGGATTCCTGGGCTGGCGCTGGTACCAGCAGCAACAGCCGCTGCCGGTCGAACCGCCGGTGGCCGCCGCCCCGAACGACGGGCTTGCACCTGCGCCGCCCCCGTCCCTGCCCGAATCCCCCGAGCCGCAGAACCCCATCGACGCGATCGCGCTGCCCGAATCGGGGCTGCCCAAGGTCGCCGATTCCGATGCGCGTGTGATGAAGGCGCTCGTCGACCTGATGGGCAGCAAGAACGTGGCGGACTTCCTGCAGTTCGAAGGCATCGTGCGCCGCTTCGTGGCCACGGTCGACAACCTCGCGCGCGAGCAGTCGCCCGCGAGCACCTGGCCCGTGCAGCCGACGAAGCAGCGCTTCACCACCCAGGGCAAGGGCGAGAAGGAAACCATCGCACCCACCAATGCCGCGCGCTACAGCCCCATCGTGATGCTGGCCGAGTCGATCGATCCGGCCAAGGCGGCCAAGGTGTATGCGCGGCTCTATCCGCTGTTCCAGCAGGCCTACGAGGAGCTCGGCTATCCGGGGCGCTACTTCAACGACCGGCTCGTTGCCGTGATCGACCATCTGCTGCAGGCGCCTGAACCCGCCGGGCCGGTGCCGGTGCGCCTGGTCGAGGTGAAGGGCAAGGTGCCGTCGCAGCGGCCCTGGGTGCGCTACGAGTACGCCGATCCGCAGCTCGAGTCGCTCTCGTCGGGCCAGAAGATCATGGTGCGCGTGGGACTGGAGAACGAGCGCAAGCTCAAGGCCAGCCTGCGCGGCTTCCGCGACCAGATCGCCACGGGCGAGCTGGCGAAGAAGAAGCAGCAGCAGCGCTGAACGGGCGCGCCGTGTAGGCGCGGGCCGATTGCATGCGGCGCGGATGCCGGGGATGATTCGCCGGATCCCCAGATTTCGAGGACACCCATATGAACCTGATGAGCGTCGACCTCTACCAGAGTGCCACCGATCCCGAGAAATTCCTGGCGCTTCCCGCGGGCACCGACCCCGCCGAGTTCATGGGTCCGATGACCTTCGACCGCGACTTCGCGCATGTCAGGTGCTACAAGGAAGGCTTCGAATTCGATCCGTCCCAAAGCTACGCGGGCGTCAACGCCGCGAAGATCGCGGCGGACATCCTCACCGTGAAATGGGCGATGTACCGCCGCGAAGCCTGAGCGGCCTTTTTCAGGCCTCTTCGGTTTCCTTGTAGTCGCCCACCGGCACGCAGCTGCAGAACAGGTTGCGGTCGCCGTAGACGTTGTCGACGCGGCCGATCGGCGGCCAGTACTTGGCCAGCTTCAGTTCGGCCAGCGGAAACGCGCCGAGCTCGCGCGAATAGGGGTGCGCCCATTCCGTGCCGAGCAGGCTGGCCGCCGTGTGCGGTGCGTGCTTGAGCGGGTTGTCGTCCTTCGGCCAGACGCCTTCCTCGACGCGGCGGATCTCGCCGCGGATCGCGATCATCGCGTCGATGAAGCGGTCGAGTTCGGCCAGCGGCTCGCTTTCGGTGGGTTCCACCATCAGCGTGCCCGGCACCGGAAAGCTCAGCGTGGGCGCGTGGAAGCCGTAGTCGATCAGCCGCTTGGCCACGTCCTCGGCGGTGACGCCGCTGCTGTCCTTGAGCGGGCGCAGGTCGAGGATGCACTCGTGCGCGACATGGCCGTTGGGGCTCGCGTACAGCGTGGGATAGTGGTCCTTGAGGCGCGCGCTGATGTAGTTGGCGCTCAGGATCGCGGTCTCGGTCGCCGCCTGCAGGCCCTTGGCGCCCATCATGCGGCAGTACATCCAGCTGATCGGCAGCACCGCCGCGTTGCCCAGCGGTGCCGCCGACACGGCGCCCACGCCGTTGGAAGCGACACCCGCGGTCGCATGCCCTGGCAGGTAGGGCACGAGGTCTTCCACCACGCACACCGGCCCCACGCCCGGGCCGCCGCCGCCGTGCGGAATGCAGAAGGTCTTGTGCAGGTTCAGGTGGCTCACGTCGCCGCCGAACTCGCCCGGCGCGGCCACGCCGACCAGCGCATTCATGTTGGCGCCATCGACGTACACGCGGCCGCCGTGTTCGTGCACGAGCTCGCAGAGTTCCTTCACGCGCGTTTCGAACACGCCGTGCGTGCTCGGGTAGGTGATCATCACGGCCGCGAGCTTGTCGCTGTGCTTCTCGCAGGCGCGCTTCAGGTCGTCCATGTCGACGTTGCCCTGCGCGTCGCAGGCCGTCACCACCACCTGCAGGCCCACCATCTGTGCGCTCGCGGGGTTGGTGCCATGCGCCGACGACGGAATGAGGCAGATGTTGCGGTGCCCCTGGCCGTTGGCCTCATGGAAGGAGCGGATGGCCAGCAGGCCCGCGTACTCGCCCTGCGAGCCCGCGTTGGGCTGCAGGCTGATGCCCGCGTAGCCCGTGGCTTCGCAGAGCCAGGCGCGCAGCTGGGCGTCGAGCTGGGCGTAGCCCACCAGCTGCTCGGCCGGCGCAAAGGGATGGATGTTCGCGAATTCGGACCAGGTGATCGGGATCATCTCGCTGGTCGCGTTGAGCTTCATGGTGCAGCTGCCGAGCGGGATCATGCTGCGGTCGAGGGCGAGGTCCTTGTCCGACAGGCTGCGGATGTAGCGCAGCATCGCGGTTTCGCTCTTGTGGGTGTTGAACACCGGGTGCGTGAGAAAGGCGCTGGTGCGGCGCAGGTCCTCGGGCAGGCGCGGCGCCGTGTTGGCCAGGTCGTCGAAGCGCGGCATCGGCGTGCCGGCCGGCACGAACAGCGCCCAGAGCGTCTCGATGTCGGCGCGCGTGGTGGTCTCGTCGAGCGAAATGCCCAGGTGCTGCTGCAGGCGCTGGCGCAGGTTGACGCCCGCAGCCTGGGCGCGCTCGATGATCTTCGGCGTGTCGTCACCGGTGCGGATGGTCAGCGAATCGAAGGCGGTGGCATTGACCGGCTCGCGGCCCATTTGCGCGAGGCCCTGCGCGAGGATGGCCGTGAGCGCGGCCACGCGCTGCGCAATGCGCGTGAGGCCGTCGGGCCCGTGGTACACGGCGTACATGCTGGCCACCACGGCCGGCAGCACCTGGGCGGTACAGATGTTGGAGGTGGCCTTTTCGCGGCGGATGTGCTGCTCGCGCGTCTGCAGCGCGAGGCGGTAGGCGGGCTGGCCGTGCGTGTCGACGCTCACGCCGACCAGGCGGCCCGGCAGCGAGCGCTTGAACTCGTCGCGGCAGGCCAGGTAGGCCGCGTGCGGGCCGCCGTTGCACATCGGCATGCCGAAGCGCTGCGTGGTGCCGCAGACGATGTCGGCGTCCCACTCACCGGGGGGCGCGAGCAGGGTGAGCGCGAGCAGGTCGGCGGCCACGCAGAAGGCGGCGTCGCACTGGTGCGCATGGCCCGCGAGCGGACGCAGGTCGTGCACATGGCCGGTGGTGGCCGGGTACTGCGCGAGCACGCCGAAGAATTCGCCGCTCACCATCAGGTGCGGCAGCGTCTCGGAGACGGTGCTGACCTTGACCTCGATGCCCAGCGGCGCGGCGCGCGTCTTGATGACCTCGATGGTCTGCGGGTGGCAGTCGCCCGACACGAGGAACACATTGCTCTTGCTCTTGACGCTGCGCTTGGCGAGCGTCATGGCCTCGGCGGCGGCCGTGGCTTCGTCGAGCATCGAGGCATTGGCGATGGCCATGCCCGTGAGATCGCACACCATGGTCTGGAAGTTGAGCAGCGCTTCCATGCGGCCCTGCGAAATCTCGGCCTGGTAGGGCGTGTAGGCCGTGTACCAGGCGGGATTCTCGAGCACGTTGCGCAAGATGACGCCCGGCGTGTGCGTGCCGTAGTAACCCTGGCCGATGAAGCTCTTGAAGACCTTGTTCTTCGCCGCGATCGCCTTCAGCTCGGCCAGCGCATCCGCCTCCGTGGCAGGCGCCGGAAGCCGCATCGGTTTGGCGCGGCGGATGGCCGCAGGCACGATGCCGTCGATGAGCTCGGCGCGCGTTTCCGAGCCGATCACCGGCAGCATGCGCGCCTCGTCCGCCGCATCGATGCCGATGTGGCGGGCGAGAAACTCTTCGGCGTTCTCCAGTTGTTGCAAAGAGGGAAGGGCGGGAATCGGCATGGCGGTGAAGGCTCGGGGATGAGGAAAAAGCGGCTTGCGAACTCGGCGGATCAGGACTCGGCAGCGAACTTGTCGTAGCTGGCAGCGTCGAGCAGCGCGTCGAGCTGCGCCGGCTCGCTGAGCTTGACCTTGAAGAACCAGCCCGCGGCCAGCGGGTCGGTGTTGGCGAGCGAGGGATCGGCGCGCAGGGCTTCGTTCACTTCGGTGATCTCGCCCGACACGGGCATGAACACATCGGCCGCGGCCTTGACCGATTCGACGACACCGGCAACCTCGCCCTGTGCAAAGGTCTTGCCGACTTCAGGCAGGTCGACAAAGACCACGTCGCCGAGCGCGTCCTGCGCATGCACGGTGATGCCGACGGTGGCTGCGCTGCCTTCGGCCGAGACCCATTCATGGTCCTTGGTGTACTTGATGCTCATGGTGGAAAACTCCTCGTGGAAAAAATGATGGTTGGCGCGCAGCGCCTAGCCGCGGTAGTAGCGCGTGGGCACGAAAGGCAGGGTCGAGACTTCCATCGGCACCGGCTTGCCGCGCACGATGGCCTGAACGCGCGTGCCGGGCTCGGAAAACGCGGTGGCCACGTAGCCCATGGCAATCGGGCGGTCGGCCGTCGGGCCGAGCAGGCCGCTCGTGACAAAGCCGATGTCGTGGCCTTCGAAGGATTGCAGCACGGTGCCGTCGCGCACCGGAATGCGTTCCAGCGCCACGAGGCCGACGCGCTTGCGCTTCAGCGTGTCATGGTCGGTGTGGCCCGCGGCGCCGGCCGTGGCGGCGGCGAGCTGGGCCAGGACTTTGGCCGCGCCGGGGAAGCCGCCTTCGCGCGCGCCGCCCGTGCGGCGCACCTTCTGGATCGCCCAGTTCAGCGAGGCCTCGACCGGCGTGGTGGCGGTGTCGATGTCGTTGCCGTAGAGGCACAGCCCCGCTTCCAGCCGCAGCGAATTGCGTGCGCCCAGGCCGATGGGCTTGACCTCGGGCTGCGCCAGCAGCAGGCGGGCCAGCGCCTCTGCATTCTGGCCGGCCACCGAGATCTCGAAGCCGTCCTCGCCGGTGTAGCCGCTGCGCGTGGCGAAGGCCGGAATGCCGCCGATCTGCACCGCGCCGCCCGTCATGAACACGAAGCGCTCGATGCCGGGCGACAGCCGCGCCAGCACCGTGGCTGCCTGCGGCCCCTGCAGCGCGAGCAGCGCGTGGTCGGGCATGGGCTGCACCTCGCAGCGTGCGCCGATCTGCTGCTGGATGTGGGCGATGTCCGCCACCTTGCAGGCGCCGTTGACGATCACGAAGATCGAGCCGTGGCCCTCGTTGAAGAACATCAGGTCGTCGAGGATGCCGCCCTCGTCGTTCAGCAGCAGGCCATAGCGCTGCTTGCCGGCGGCGAGGTCGATCACGTCGACCGGCATCAGGGTTTCGAAGGCGGCCGCCGCGTCCGGGCCCACCAGGCGCAGCTGGCCCATGTGCGAGATGTCGAACAGGCCGGCCGCATCGCGCGTGTGCCTGTGCTCGGCCATGAGGCCGGCGGGGTACTGCACCGGCATCGAATAGCCGGCAAACGGCACCATGCGGGCGCCGAGCTCCACGTGCAGGCCGTACAGCGGGGTCTTCAGGAGTTGTTCGGCGGAAGAGGCGTCGGAGGATGCGGCCACGGGGCACTCCAAAGGGGCAGACGAATTCCATGGCGCGAGCCATGGGCCACCCCTGCTGTCCGCTTTACCTGAGAGATTCGCCCCACGATCGGGGTTTGCTCCTTCGGTGGGCTGGTGCATCGCATTGATGCAAGCAACAGCCTCTCTCCAGCAAGGAAACGCCGGCATGCGCCAGCGCTGTGTCAGTCCTTTTGCCTGAGCGTTCGGGAAACCCCTGCGCCTTCGGCGGCCCCGGCTGGCGGGGCTCTCTCCTGACCATGGGAGTGTAGTGGATCGCGGCCGTCCGGTCTGCGGCTCAGTGCACGGTCTCGGCCGGCGGCAGCAGCCGGTCGATGCGCTCGCGCAGCGATTCGGCCCGCTCGGCGCCCGCGGCTTTCTCGACCTCGGTGAGCATCAGCGCGGCAATGGTCAGCATCGCGCCGCGGTCGCGCGCCTCGCGCAGGGCGTCGCGCATCTGCAGCGCGAACCTGGGGTCGCGGCGCACGAACATGCGCTCGCAGATGTCGAACAGGAACATGCGCGTCGTGGCCAGGGATCGCTTGCCGTCGAAGTTGTCGGCCGAGGTGGCGAGCCGTATCGGGTCGGCCGCGGGCACCGGGGCGGGCGGCGGGGCCACGGCCTGCGCTGCCGCGGCAGCCACCGCCTGCGCGTCCTGCAGGTAGCCCTGGCGCATCAGCGCCTGGATCGCCTGCTCGGCTTCGGTCCGGCTTGCGAACAGCGGGCTGAAATCGGTCAGCGAACGCCGGCCGTCGGCCATCAGCAGCAAGGCGCGTTCGCGCTGGCTCAGCGTGCGCTGGCGGCCCTGGAGTTCGTCGCGTGCCTTGTCGGTCTTGGTGGGAAACATGGCGCCACAGCTTTCGGGAATCGAGGGCTGCAGCATCGTTGCAAGCGGTGACATCTTCGTGAAACGTTTGCCTTACAGCGGCGCCGCCGCACAAAAAAAAGCAGCCTGCGAACAGGCTGCCGTTTCCTCCTTGTTTTTGGCGCCGTTCCGCTACTTGGCGTACACCAGGTCGCGCAGCGCCAGCGATATCCATGGCACGTAAGTGATCACCATCAGGCAGGCCAGGATCACGAGCACGAAGGGCACCAGGTACTTCACGATCCGGTCGAGCGAGATGCGCGCCACCGTGCAGGCGGCGAACAGGTTCACGCCGAAAGGCGGGGTGATCATGCCGAGCGCGAGGTTCACCACCATGACGAGCCCGAAGTGCACCGGGTCGATGCCGAAGTGCACCGCCACCGGCGCGAGGATCGGCGCGAGCACGATGATGGCCGCGCTGGTCTCGATGAACATGCCGATGACGAACAGCGCCGCGTTCACGCCCAGGAGGAACATCGCGGGCGACTTCAGCACTTCCTGCAGCCAGTGGCCGATGGCGTCGGGCACGCCTGCGCGCGTGATCAGGAACGCGAACAGGCCCGCATTGGCGATGATGAACATGATCACCGCCGACGACAGCACCGACTTGCGCAGGATCACGTACAGGTCCGCGGGCTTGATCTCGCGGTAGATCACGACGCCCACCACCAGCGCATAGAACACCGCCACGGCCGAGGCTTCGGTGGGCGTGAAGATGCCGCCGTAGATGCCGCCCAGGATGATGACGGGCATCAGCAGCGCCCAGCCGGCCTGCCACAGCGCCTTGCCGAAAGGCATGCGGCCGTCGCCGTCGTTCTTGCCCCAGCCCTTCCACTTGCAGTAGATCCAGACGAACAGCATCAGCGCCAGGCTGATCAGAATGCCGGGGCCGAAGCCCGCGATGAACAGCTCGCCGATCGAGACCTCGGCGCTCACGCCGTAGAGGATCATCGGGATCGAAGGCGGGATGATCACGCCCAGTTCGGCACTCGTGGCCTGCAGCGCCGCCGCGTAGGCGGTGGGATAGCCGTGCTTGATGAGCGCCGGAATCAGGATCGCGCCAATGGCGAAGGTGGTGGCCACCGACGAACCCGACACCGCCGCAAAGATCATGCAGGTGAGCACGCAGGTCATCGGCAGGCCGCCCTGTACGCCGCCCACGATGCTCTTGGCAAACTCGACCAGCCGCCGCGAGATGCCGCCGGTTTCCATCAGGTTGCCGGCCAGGATGAAGAACGGAATCGCCGCCAGCGGAAACTTGTTGATCGAATTGAACATCTCCTTGACGGAGATCAGCATGTTGGCATTGGCCATCTGAATGCCCATGATCGACGCGAGCCCGATGGAAACCGCCACCGAAACCGACAGTGCAAAACACAGCACCATCGTTGCAACCATGACTGGTGTCATTGCGCGGTCTCCAGTTCGAGCCGCTTGGGATCGAGAAAATTACCAACGATGCCGAACAGGCAGAAGACGGAGCCGACCGGCAGCGCCAGGTATGCCCAGACCATCGACAGGCTTTCGAGCCCGGCCATCGACTGCACGCGGCCGCGCATCGCGTAGTCCCAGCCCCACCAGAGAATGACCAGCATCAGGATGAGGGCGGCAATGCTCACCACCGCGTCGAGCACGCGCTTGATGCGCGGCGGGCTCCAGCGGTAGAGCACGTCCACGCTGACCATGGCACCCTGGCGAAACGCCATCGGTATGCCCAGGAACACCATCCAGATCAGGCTCACGCGGATCAGGATCTCGCTCCACTCGGCGGGCTGCTCGAGCACGAAGCGGGTCACGATCTGGAACACGCCCAGGGCCGATGCAATGACCAGCATCAGGCAGGCGGCAAGCATCGAGGCGCCAGTGGTCCAGCGTTCGATGCCGAGGAATTTTTCTTTCATCTGCACTCGCGTTCAAAACAAAAAAGCCCGCCAGACCGGTCTGGGCGGGCGGGGGCATGCCGCCGGGCGGCGGCAGCCGGGGTTACTTGTAGTCGCGGATCTTGTCGAGATTGGCCTTGCCGAAGTCCTTCTCGAACTGCGCATTCACCGGAGCGAGCGCGGCCACGAACTTGGCCTTGTCGACGTTCTCGATCACGGTCATGCCCTTGGCGCGCAGGTCGGCCACGCCCTTGGCGTCGTCCTCGTCCACGCGGGCGCGGTTGGCCTTGGTGCCTTCCTTGGCGGCGTCGAGGAAGGCCTGCTTGTCGGCCGCGCTGAGCTTGTCGAACGAGGCCTTGTTCATCAGGAAGATGCAGGGCGAATAGACGTGGCCCGTGAGCGAAAGATGCTTTTGCACCTGGTCGAACTTGGCGGAGATGATCACCGGCAGCGGGTTCTCCTGGCCGTCGACCGTGCCCTGCTGCAGCGCGGTGAACACCTCGGGGAAGGCCATGGGCGTGGTGATGATGCCGAAACCCTTGTAGGCGGCGATGTGCACCGGGTTCTCCATGGTGCGCATCTTCAGGCCCTTGAGGTCTTCGGGCGCCTTCACGTCGCGCTTGCTGTTGGTCATGTGGCGGAAGCCGTTCTCGGCCCAGGCCAGCGCCTTGAAGCCCTTGGCGTCGAACTTGGTGAGCAGGTCCTGGCCGATCGGGCCGTCGAGCACGGCGCGCGCATGGGCCTTGTCGCGGAACAGGAAGGGCACGTCGAGGATCTTGGTCTCGGGCACGAAATTGGGCACCGGGCCGGTCGAGGAGAACGCGAGTTCCTGCGTGCCCAGCTGCACCGCCTCGATCGATTCGCGCTCGCCGCCGAGTGAGCCGTTGTAGAAGGTCTGGACCTTGTAGCGGCCGCCCGTGCGCTTTTCGACTTCCTTGGCGAAGGTGTCGATGGCCACGCCCTGGTGCGAGTTCTGCGCGGTCGAGATGCTGATCTTCATGGTCGTCTGCGCAAAGGCCGCGCAGGCCATGCCCATGCCCAGAACCAGGCCAGCGGCCAGTCGGGTCAATTTCATTCTTCTGTCTCCTGAGATGGAAAGGGGGGTGTCGCAAAGCGTCGGCTTCGCGCGCAACCGATGACTATGCCGCAATAACCAGTTTGACTGCGTCGGGATTTTCACGGACGTAATCGCGAATGACCGCCTCGAAGCTGGCGTCGGGCACGAGCCCGAGCTTGCCGGCGCGCGCGGTTTCGATGCGCCCGGGCCAGGTCTTCACGATGCGCTGGATGGCCGGATCGGGCGTGCGGTCGAGCAGATCGGTGGCCGCCTTGCCGGCCACGCGTTCGAGCGCGGCGGCCATTTCGCCCACCGTGGTGGAAAGCGAGGGCAGGTTGAGCGCGGTGCGCGGTCCCCATTGGGCGTCGCTGGCCTGCGCGGCGCGCAGGATGCCTTCGACGGTGCGCGCCGGCGACGCGATGGCCACCGGCGTCTTGTCGGGCACCGGGCAGGCGGCGCGGATGCCCGCGAGCGGCTCGCGGATCATGCCGCTGAAAAAGCCCGAGGCCGCGCCGTTGGGCCGGCCGGGGCGCACGCTCACCGTCATCAGCCGCACGCTGCGCCCGCGGATGAAGCCCTTGCGCGTGTAGTCGGCCACCAGCTGCTCGCCGATGAATTTCTGGATGCCGTAGCTGGTCTGCGGCGTCGGCAGCGTGTGGTCCTCGATCACCGGCGGCAGCGGCTGCTCGGGCGAGTCGCCGAACACCGCGAGCGAGCTGGCAAACACCAGCAGCGGCCGGGTGCCCACGGCGCGCGCCTTCTCGAGCAGCGCATGCGTGGCGGCGAAGTTGCTGCGCATGCCCAGGTCGAAGTCGGCCTCGCATTCGCCGCTGACCGCGGCCGCCAGGTGGAAGATGGCGTCGGCCTCGCGCCAGAGCGCTGCATCGGACGAGGCCAGCTGTTCGTTCAGGTCGCCGAGCGCGGTGGCGATGCGCGGCTCGGCCGCCAGGTCGGCCGGCGGCGCGGCGCGGTCGACCAGCGTGATGCGGGAAATGGTGCGTGCCGGCGCACCCGCCAGCGAAAGCTGGCCCTGCTTCAGCAGGGTGCGGGCAAGGCGTGCGCCCAGGAAGCCGGCGCCGCCCGTGATGACGATCTGCATGGTGGTCTTGTCTCCTTCGCCAACGAGCATAGCGCAGCGAAGGGCGCGGCTCAGGCGACACTTGCACCATGAACCTGCGATTCGTCGAAGCCTTCCATTGGGCCGTGGCGCTCAAGAGCGTCACCCGTGCGGCCGAGAAGCTGCACCTCACGCAGTCGGCGCTGTCCAGCCGCATCGCCGCGCTCGAACGCGAGCTGGGCGTGCTGCTGCTCGACCGGCGCGACAAGCAGTTCCGCCTCACGGTGGCGGGGCAGCGCTTCCATGCCTTCGCGCAGAAGCTGCTCGAGATGCAGATGCACATCAAGGCCGAGATGGGCTCGGGCACGGTGCGCGAGGCCGTGCTGCGCGTGGGCGCCATCGAATCGGTGGTGCACAGTTGGCTGACCGGCTGGCTCAAGCACATGCAGGCGACGCATCCGGACTTCGAGCTGGAGCTCACCGTCGAAACCACGCCGGTGCTGGTCGACCAGTTGCAGCGCGGCAAGCAGGACCTGGTGTTTGCCGCGCTGCCGGCCGCCGGGGACGGCGTGCGCACCCGCGCCGTGCCGCCGATGCCCATGTGCTTCGTCGGCCACCGCGAGCTGCACCTGAAGCGGCGCTACCGCCTGCCGGACCTGCTGTCGCTCGACCTGCTGACCTTCCAGCGCGGATCGCAGCCGCACGTGGCGCTGCTCGAGCTGTTCCGCGAAGCCGGCAGCCCGCCGCCGCGCGTGCATGCGATCTCGTCGATCTCGGCGATGGCGCAGCTGGTGGAGGCGGGCTTCGGCGTGGCCGCGCTGCCGCGCGCGGTGGTCGAGCCGCTGGCGCGGCGCCTGCCGCTGCGCGTGCTGCCTTGTGACGTGACGCTGGAGCCGCTGCCCATCTACGCGAGCTACCGCGACGACCCCTCGTCTCCGCTGCCGGAGGCCGCGCTGGGCTCCGCCGTGGTGCATGCCTCGCACCGCATGGGGTCATCGAGAAAATCGATGAGTTGAGAAAGAAACTTTGCGTTGGCGTTCGTGAGCGCGGATTCCCACAATCCGGCGCATCACACCACAGCGATGCCTCGGGCGTCGAGAACGCCAAATGTCGAACCGTCCATCCTTCGCAGAACAGCCCGGCGCAGGCAGCAGCGCGCTGGCCGTGCGCCAAGCCTGCCGCAGCGGCGCGCTGAGCTCCCACACCAGCGGGCTCGCGAGCGCCCATGTGCAGGGCAACCTCGTGATCCTGCCGCGGGCACATGCGGCCGACTTCCTGCGCTTCTGCCAGGCCAACCCCAAGCCGTGCCCCTTGCTCGGCGTCTCGGAAGCCGGTGACCCGGCGCTGCCGGCGCTCGGCGAGGACATCGACATCCGCACCGACCTGCCGCGCTACCGCGTGTGGCGTGACGGCATCCTGGCGGACGAACCCACCGACGTGCGCGCGCTCTGGAGCGACGACCTGGTGAGCTTCGTCATCGGCTGCTCCTTCACCTTCGAGCATGCGCTGATGGCCGAAGGCATCGTGCTTCGTCACGTGGCGCAGGGCCGCAACGTGGCGATGTACCGCACCTCGGTGGCCACCACGCCGGCCGGTGCCTTCCATGGGCCGATGGTGGTGTCTATGCGCCCGCTGCGCGCGGCCGATGCCATTCGCGCGGTGCAGATCACCTCGCGCTTTCCGGCCGTGCACGGCGCGCCGGTGCACATCGGCAACCCGGCGCTGATCGGCATCCGCTCGATCGGCGATCCCGACTACGGCGACGCGGTCGAGGTGATGCCCGATGAGCTGCCCGTGTTCTGGGCCTGCGGCGTCACGCCCCAGGCCGCGCTGGCCGCCGCCCGCCTGCCGTTCGCCATCACGCACGCGCCGGGCTCGATGTTGGTGACCGATCTGCTGCATCACAGCCTGGCCGCGTTCTAGCTCCGCCGTTTTCACCCATTCATACCTGGAGACAAAACCATGAAAACCACCCTCGACGCCGCCCAGGCGGGTGACGCCACCCAAGCCGAAGGCAGCTGGCTGCGCACGCTCAACCCCAACGAGAAACGCACGCTCGCCGCATCCTTCAGCGGCTACGCGGTCGATGCCTTCGACTACTACACGCTGCCGCTGGTCACGCCCATCCTGCTGTCGCTGTGGGGCATGAGCAAGACCGAGGTGGGCCTGATCGGTACCGCCACGCTGGTGGCCTCGGCCATCGGCGGCTGGGTGGCCGGCATCCTGGCCGACAGGTATGGCCGCGTGCGCATCCTGCAGCTCACCATCCTGGTGTTCGCGATCTTCACCTTTGCCTGCGGCCTCGCGCAGACACCCGAGCAGTTGCTGGTCGCCCGCACGCTGCAGGGCCTGGGTTTCGGCGGCGAATGGGCGGTGGGCTCGGTGCTCATCGCCGAGATGATCCGGCCTGCCTACCGGGGCAAGGCGGTGGGGTTGGTGCAGAGCAGCTGGGCCGTGGGCTGGGGCGCGGCGGTGCTGGTGTCGATGGCGCTGTTCTCGTTCCTGCCGCCGGAGTATTCGTGGCGCGCGATGTTCATGCTGGGCTTGCTGCCGGCGCTTTTGATCGTGTTCATCCGTCGTTCGATCCGCGACCCGGAAATCTACGTGCAGAGCCGCGCCGCGGTGGCACGCGGCGAGCGCAGCGGCAATTTCCTCGCGATCTTCAAGCCCGGCATGCTGGGCACCACGGTGCTCGCGAGCCTGCTGTTCACCGGCATGCAGGGCGGTTATTACGCGATCGGCGTCTGGCTGCCCACCTTCCTCAAGAACGAGCGCCATCTCACGGTGCTGGGTTCGGGCGGCTACCAGTTCATGTTCATCATCGGCGCCTTCATCGGCTACCTGTGCGGCGCCTACCTGTCGGACCGGCTCGGGCGCCGCCGCGCCTTCATCCTGTTCGCGGTGGGCGCCGGATCGCTGGTCTATGCCTACACGCTGCTGCCCATCACCGACGGCCTGATGCTGCTGCTCGGCTTTCCGCTCGGCTTCTTCATGTCGGGCATCTTCAGCGGCGCAGGCGCCTTCCTGGCCGAGCTCTTCCCCAATGAGCTGCGCGGATCCGGGCAAGGCTTTTGCTACAACTTCGGCCGCGGCATCGGCGCCACCTTTCCGGCGCTGGTCGGCGTGCTGAGCGACCGCATGCATCTTTCGCTGGGCACGGCCATCGGCGTGTGCGCCGCTGTGGCCTACGCCATGGTGGTGATCGTGGCGCTGTGCCTGCCCGAGACGCGCGGACGCGACCTGCGGCAGAACTGATCCGGACCGCCATTCCTTTTTTGCGAAGACTCTTCCTTTCCCATGACCACGCATTCCCTTCTCCCGTCCCGCTGGCAGTTCTGGATCGACCGCGGCGGCACCTTCACCGACCTGGTCGGCCGCGACCCCGAGGGCGGCCTGCACACGCTCAAGCTGCTGTCCGAGAACCCCGAGCAGTACAAGGACGCCGCCGTCGAAGGCATCCGCCGCCTGCTGAAGCTCGCGCCCGGCGAGGCCGTGACCCCCGAGCGCGTCGAGTGCGTGAAGATGGGCACCACGGTGGCCACCAACGCACTGCTGGAGCGCAAGGGTGAGCCGACGGTGCTGGTCACCACGGCGGGTTTTCGCGATGCGCTGCGCATCGCCGCGCAGGCGCGTCCGCGGCTGTTCGACCGCCGCATCGTGCTGCCGGAGCTGCTCTACGAGCGCGTGATCGAGGCCGGCGAGCGCATGGATGCGCAGGGTGGCGTCGTGCAGCCGCTCGACGAGGACGCATTGCGCGCCGAACTGCAGGAGGCCTTCGATGCCGGCCTGCGCGCCTGCGCCATCGTCTTCATGCACGGCTGGCGCCACACCGCGCACGAGTTGGCGGCCGAGCGCATCGCGCGCGCCATCGGCTTCACGCAGGTGTCGGTCTCGCACAAGACAAGCCCGCTCATGAAGCTGGTGCCGCGCGGCGACACCACGGTGGTCGACGCCTACCTGAGCCCGATCCTGCGGCGCTACGTGGAGCAGGTGTCGCGCCAGATGCCAGGCGTGCCGCTGTTCTTCATGCAGAGCTCGGGCGGGCTCACGCAGGCCGACCGCTTCCAGGGCAAGGACGCGATCCTCTCGGGCCCGGCCGGCGGCATCGTCGGCATGGTGCGCACCGCGATCGATGCCGGCCATCCGCGCGTGATCGGTTTCGACATGGGCGGCACTTCCACCGACGTCTCGCATTACGCCGGCGAGTTCGAGCGCTCCTTCGAAACCCAGGTGGCCGGCGTGCGCATGCGCGCGCCGATGATGAGCATCCACACCGTGGCCGCGGGCGGCGGCTCGGTCATCGCCTTCGACGGCGCGCGGCTGCGCGTGGGGCCGGAGTCGGCCGGCGCGAACCCCGGGCCGGCCAGCTACCGGCGCGGCGGTCCGCTCACCACCACCGATGCGAACGTGCTGCTCGGCAAGATCCAGCCTTCGCACTTTCCGCGTGTGTTCGGGCCCAACGCCGATGAACCGCTCGACCTGGCGGCCGCGCGGCGCGGCTTCGACGCCATGGCGCGCCGCATGTCGGAAGCCACGGGCCGCACCGTGAGCGCCGAGGAAGTGGCGAGCGGCGCGCTGCGCATCGCCGTGGCCAGCATGGCCAACGCCATCAAGCGCATCTCGGTGGCGCGCGGCTACGACGTCACGCAGTACACGCTGCAGTGCTTCGGCGGCGCCGGCGGCCAGCACGCCTGCCTGGTGGCCGATGCGCTGGGCATGCGCAGCGTCTACCTGCATCCGCTGGCGGGCGTGCTCTCGGCCTTCGGCATGGGGCTGGCCGACCAGCTCGCGATGCGCGAGCTCGCGCTGGAACGCCGGCTCGATGCGCAAGGCCTGGCGGCGGCGCGCGAGGCGGCGGGTTCGCTGGCGGCGCAGGCCAAAGGAGAACTGCGCGAGCAGGGCGTGGCCGATGCAGCCATTGCCACGGTGCACCGCGTGCAGCTGCGCTACGAGGGCACCGACACCGCGCTGGCCTGCGCGCTGCCCATGGCGGGTTCGGCCGGCGAGGCGATTGCCGCGATGCGCGAAGAGTTCGAAGCCGGCTATCGCCGCCGCTTCGCCTTCCTGATGGCCGAACGGGCGCTCGTGATCGAAGCCGTGACGGTCGAAGCCGTGGGCGCCGGCGAGCGCGCCGCGGCGCCGGCCGCGCAGGCCGAAGCGGCCTCGCATGCACCGGAGCCGCTGGCGGCCGTGCGCATGTACTGCGAGGCCGACGAAGAAGCCGCGGGCTGGCGCGGCGCCGCGCTGTTCGACGAGGCGGCGCTCAAGCCCGGCGCCTCCATCGACGGCCCCGCCATCCTCGCGGGCCGCAATGCCACCACGGTGATCGAGCCCGGCTGGCAGGCGCGCGCCACCGCGGCCGGCATCGAGCTGCACCGCGTGCGCCCGCGCGTGGCCGCGCAGGCCCTGGGCACCAGCGCCGACCCGGTGATGCTCGAGGTGTTCAACAACCTCTTCATGAACATTGCCGAGCAGATGGGCCTGCGGCTGCAGAACACGGCCTATTCAGTCAACATCAAGGAGCGACTCGACTTCTCCTGCGCGTTGTTCGACGTGCAGGGCAAGCTGATCGCCAATGCGCCGCACATGCCGGTGCACCTGGGCTCGATGAGCGAGTCGATCAAGACGGTGATCGACGGCAACCCCGGCATGAAGCCGGGCGACGTCTTCGTGCTGAACGACCCCTACCACGGCGGCACGCACCTGCCCGACATCACGGTGGTCACGCCGGTGTACCTGGAGGCGGGCGACGCGCGGCCCTCGTTCTACGTGGCGTCGCGCGGCCACCATGCCGACGTGGGCGGCATCACGCCGGGCTCGATGCCGCCGTTCTCCGCCACCATCGGCGACGAGGGCGTGCTGATCGACAACTTCAAGCTGGTGGAGGGCGGCCGCCTGCGCGAGGCCGAGCTGCGCGCGCTGCTGGCCAGCGGCGCGCATCCCTCACGCAATATCGAGCAGAACCTGGCCGACCTGCGCGCGCAGATCGCCGCCAACGAGAAGGGTGTGCAGGAGCTGCAGGCCATGGTCGCGCAGTTCGGCCGCGAGACCGTGGCCGCCTACATGGCCCACGTGCAGGACAACGCCGAGGAATCGGTGCGCCGCGTCATCACGGCGCTCAAGAACGGCGAGTTCACGCTGCCGCTGGACAACGGCGCGCAGATCCGCGTGCGGGTCACGGTCGATGCCGTTGCGCGCTCGGCCACGGTCGACTTCACCGGCACCAGCGCGCAGCTGCCCAACAACTTCAATGCGCCGCGGGCCATCACCATGGCGGCCGTGCTGTACGTGTTCCGCACGCTGGTAGACGACGACATCCCGCTCAACGCGGGCTGCCTCAAGCCGATCGAGGTGATCGTGCCGGACGGCTGCATGCTCAATCCGCTGCCGCCGGCCGCGGTGGTGGCGGGCAACGTCGAAACCTCGAGCTGCGTGACCAATGCGCTCTACGGCGCGCTCGGCGTGATGGCCGCGAGCCAGTGCACCATGAACAACTTCACCTTCGGCGACGGCGAGCACCAGTACTACGAAACCATCTCGGGCGGCTCGGGCGCGGGCCCGGGCTTCGATGGCACGAGCGTGGTGCAGACCCATATGACCAACTCGCGCCTGACCGACCCCGAGGTGCTCGAATTCCGCTACCCGGTGCGCCTGGACAGCTACCGCCTGCGCACCGGCTCGGGTGGGGCGGGCCGCTGGCGTGGCGGCGACGGCGGCGTGCGGCGCATGCGATTCCTGGCGCCGATGACGGCGTCGATCCTCAGCAACGGGCGCCGCCACGGCGCCTTCGGCGGTGCGTGCGGCGAGGCCGGCGCGGTCGGCATCAACCGCGTGGAGCGGGCTGACGGCAGCGTCGAGGAACTCGACCACATCGGGCAGGTGCAGATGCAGCCGGGGGACGTGTTCGTGGTCGAGACGCCGGGCGGGGGCGGGTGGGGCGAAAACGGGCGCTGAACTGTGCGTTCTGTCGGTCGGGGGGGCGATCCCGCCGACGGGGTACCTTGCTCCGCGAATGTCCTCCGGCCTGCGGCCTCCCCCTTTATTTCGCTGCGCAAGGCACCCCATCGGCAGGATCGTTGGACAGAGCGGTCGTTGATCAGCGATACACGAGCATCGTGCCCTCGTGCACAGGGCATCGGGTGCTCCCCGCAGCGAAATCAAGGAGGAGGCCGAAGGCCGGGGGACATTCGCGGAGGGGAGTACCCGGTGGCCTGTGCACGCGCCCTGAACAA